>SXGT01582040.1_pt1 | contig 43024 bp, 37 predicted proteins | sample 3176221 | NCBI WGS metagenome assembly SXGT01 (sample SAMN11356862, study PRJNA531348) | freshwater metagenome | isolation source: freshwater sample F1-120 | place: China: Fuxian Lake, Yuxi | collected 2017-12-25
CGGCCGTCCATCATCTCCGGGAACCCAGTGAGCGACTCGATGGGCACGACCTTCAACCCGGCCGCTTCCAGGGTGCGAGCCGTGCCGCCGGTCGAGACCAACTCGACGCCGAGCGCGGACAAGGCCTTCGCCAGCTCCAGCACGCCCTGCTTGTCGCTCACGGACAGCAGCGCGCGGGTGACGCGGACCTGGTCACGGATGTCTGGCGGTGCGGCTGGGTGTGAGGGGTGGGCCATCGTGGCCGCCGTCACGAGCCGGGCTCCAGCGGCGCGCCGGGAGTCGGGTCGATCTCCAGTTCGGGCACGGTGAGCGGCGTCGGGTAGAGCGGTCGCACCAACTGCACCGCGCCGTCCGAAGCCACGAATACCAAGTCGCCATCGACTGGGGCCGTCGCCGTGACTCGTTCGATGTCGGTGATGGCCGACTTCAGGACCAGGCCTGTGGTCGGGTCGATGACACTCAGTCGCCGATCGCCGCGGTCGAAGGCGATCAACCGGTTGGCGAAGAGTGCCACGACGTCTCCCTGCGCCTGCGAGAACCACACTTCACGGCCCTCGGGCGATCGTCCACCGTCGGTGGCCAGCGAGACCAGCCCTCGACCGGGCACCTGGACGTAGACGCGATCGAGGATGCAGACGCTGTCGGCCGTGATCGGCTGGTCGGCCCCGCGGTACTTCCAGCGGACGCGGCCGTTTCGGTGGTCGAAGCAGTACACCCAACCGTCGATGTTCGGGGCGAAGAGTCGCTCTCCACGCGGCCACTCGGTCGACATCGCGCCGACAAATCCAGTGGTGGGCGTGGAGCTGGCCAGCTGGAGCTCGCCGCCGTTGACATCCAGCTCAGTCATCCAGATGAGCTGGCCGCTGCCAGCCTCCCAGACGCCGATGCGCCCCCGATCGCCTGCCGCGGCGACCAGGCGTCCCATCAGGACGGGAGGCACGCGGATCGCGCCTGGCACCATCGAAGACCACCACGGCGAGCACGTCCGCATGAGTTCCCACCCAAGGCGGCCCATCGCATTGCCGTAGATGAGTGCCCCGTCCGACACTACGGCCGGGGTATCGGGGAAGAAGTCGCAGTGGGCGCGCTTGATGAAGTCGCCCGTGTCGCCGTTGAGCATCGTCATGCCGCGGCTGGCGACCTGGAAGACAACACGCTGTTGTCCGTACATGACTTCGTGGGCGCTGTACTGCTTGTCCTCGAGGTCCAGATAGTCCGCCACCCAGATCGTGCGGCCGTCCGCGGCATCCAGCGACGAGAGCCGGTTCAAGCCATCCACCGCGAACAGTCGCTCCGTGCGCAGCATGAGGACGGTGACCTTCGTGCCTCGCTTGATCGCACGAGCCTGCTTCCCCGGGATCGTGACCTGAAGCGTGGTGTTCAGGATGTCAGGTCCGCTGGCCGCATCAACCGGTGCCGCGTCGGGATCCACTGCGAGCCGTTGGATGGAGGCGATCGGAATCGACCGGCGAGCACCGCTGGCCAGGATGAGATCGACCGTGGTCGGGCTGGCCGCGTCGATCGTGCCGATCACGGAACGAAGGGCTGTCACCGGGTTGACCAGGCCAAAGGAGGCCGCATGGCCCGGGGCCAGCGGAACCTGCCAGACATGCTTGCCCGCCAACTGCTCAAGCCAGGTCGGGCCCACGACCCATTGCACGTCCTTCTGCCGCTTGTACTCCTCATGGCGAGGATCGTTCGGGGCGACGATCGGCTCATCGTCCGGGAAGGGGGCGGCCTGCGGCTGGACGGGCGCCGAGAGTGCGACGAGGACGGTGAGGGCATTCCACATGGTGATTGGACGCCCCAAGAGGGGCGAAACGGCAAGTATAGGTCGCGCAAGCCAGCCGATTCCGGCCCTACGATTCGTTGGATCATGGCTCGATTCTCTCGATGGCCCGGCACACCGATGGCACTGGCCGTGACCGTGTCGCTTGGGGCGCTGGCCGCGATTGACGCCCCGGCCCAGCCAGAGGCCGCGCTTCGCGACCAGGCCGCCCCGGGCCAGGGTCGCCAAGCCACCGCGAGCTGGTGGGATCGCACGGCACCCGGGCGAAAGGGGGCTCCCACCAGCAAGCACTACCGGCTTCGAAGCGACCTCACGCCGGATGAGACGAGGCGATACGCCGCTCACCAGGACCTGATGTACGGCGAGTACATGAAGCGCCTTGGGTCGCTTCGCCTCCGCACGCCTCCTGTGCTTGATGTCATGATGTTTGCGAAGCGCCAGGATTACCTCGACACGCTTCGGACCCGCTTCGGCATCGACGGCTCCGGGTCGGGCGGCATGTTCTTCGTCAGCCAGAACGGATCGGCCCTCGCCTACTTCACCGAGGGGGTTCCCGAGGCGCGCGTCAAGCACGTCATCCAGCACGAGGGCTTCCATCAGGTCGCGCATGCGTACTTCGGCAACGACCTGCCGCCATGGGTGAACGAAGGATTGGCCGAGTTCTTCGGCGAAGCCATCATCGTCGGCGACGACGTGGTGCTTGGGCAATCACGTCCGTCAGTCGTCGGCACCGTCGCCGAAGCCGCCCGCGACGACAAGCACCTGGCCTTCCCGGACTTGCTCGACATGACTGGCGAACGGTGGAACGCCAACCTTCGGAGTGGCGAGGCGGCATTGCAGTACAACCAGTCGTGGAGCATGGTCCATTTCCTCGTCTACGGAGACGGGGGCCGATACCAGCAGGCTTTCGAGGGGCTGCTCAGGCTCCTCAATCAAGGTGTCCCGCCAATGGCGGCGTTTGAGCAGGCCCTCGGCCTGAACGATTCGAAGGACGTGCAAGACTTTGAGGGTCGATGGAGTGCCTTCGCGCAGGCGATGGAACCCAGCCCCTTCGCCGCCGCGGTCGAGCGGATGGAGTTCCTGGCCGTCGGCCTGCAGGCACTCTCCGGGAAGGGGTCGAAGGAGCAGCCGTGGCCCACGACGCTCGACGAGCTTCGCGATCGCCTCCGGGAGCTTGACTTCACCTACGACCAGGCCTCTCACGGCTATCGCCGTCGGTTGAATGCCAAGTCGGACCTGCTCTTCCAGATCCCCGGCGCGACACCCAAGGACGATCCCTCGGCCCAGCCCACGGCAGGATTCCGGGTCGTTTCGGTCGACACATCCAAGCTGAAGGGGAAGGTTCGCGCCGCAGCCGAAGCGGATCCCACCCCGCCGGGAGTCGAAACGTTTGGCCTTCAGCCGCGCGACCTCCGGCTGGAGTGGTCCAAGGACCCCGATGGCCAATGGACGTGGCGACTGGAAACTGGATCGAAAGGGAAGGGGCGTGGGAGATAGCGCGCCGGGAACCGCCAGATTCCCGGTGGTTTCCTTTACCGACCTGAATTCGGGGCTACCTGCTCCATTGTTCGCGGCGTCCGAGGCGGGGAGAGGGTGAACAGGAATCGCCCAACATGCACCCCTTGATTGCTTCGGCACCCCGCTTCGCTTCTGGGTTCTCACGAGTCACCGCACACTCCGGCGCGGCCGTCTTGGCCGCCAGTCTCACCTCTGGAGCCTGGGCAGGCGAGTACTGGCACACTGCCGACATCATCGCTGACATCTCCTATGCGAATGGGACTGCCCAGTTCAGTTTCGATTCGCTGGTCCCAGCTTTCGATGACAGTTACGGACAGCTTGTGTCGGTGCACGTCTACTGGGAGATGCAGATCTACGGGACCATGACATCGCCGGTGCCGGTGTCTGAGTATCCGAGCGTGGATGCCTTTGTCTCCGCGCAAAGTGGCGACCAAGCAATCGGCCTCGGCCCTGCGTACTTCGCGATGGGCGATCCATGGGATTCGTCTACGAGCAGCACGGGCATCGTGCAGTTCTTCCCCTGGGGGAGCACGGACCTGTCCCCAGCAGAGTTCTACGGCATCGAAGGCAACGCTCTGGGTGGGGGAGGGGCAGTGCACTTCGCTGATGAGGCCGGCTCGCTGAATGTCAACCTCTCGTTGCAGGGGTCCGTCTTGTTCATGTTCAATTACTCCACGGTTCCCGCACCTGGAGCGCTCGCACTCTTCGGCTGCGCGGGCCTCCTGGGACGCCGTCGCCGAGGGGCCTGAGGTCCGGGCCGGGACCTGCACGACGACCGCTCCAGTAGCCTCCGGGCTTGATGACTCAACCCGCACGCAGCGCCGGTTTCAGGCTTCGCGAAGCGATGGATCGAGGGGTGGTCGTGGCTCCCGGCGCGTTCAACGCACTGGTGGCCCGGGCGGTGCGGGAGGCGGGGTTTGACGCCTGCTACATCTCGGGCGGCGCCACCGCGAATGCCGCGGGCTACCCAGACATCGGACTCCTCACGCTCACGGAGATGGTCCGGACGATTCGCGAGATCGTGGATGCCAGCCAGCTGCCGGTGATCGCCGACGCCGACACCGGTTTTGGCGAGGTGGAATGCGCCGTGCGGGCCAGCGTGGAGTACGAGCGCTCGGGCGCGGCAGCCCTCCATGTGGAAGACCAGGTCTTCCCCAAGCGGTGCGGGCACCTGGACGGCAAGGAAATCGTCCCCGCGCGCGACATGGCCGACAAGATCGCGGCGATGGCGGGGGCCAGGCAGTCGAAGGACTTCGTTCTCATCGCCCGGACGGACGCGAGGGCCATTGAGGGGATGGAGGGGACCGTTGCCCGCGCAAACCTCTATCGAGAAGCGGGGGCCGACGCGATCTTCCCGGAGGGACTGGCGACGGCGACGGAGTTTTCCCAGTTCACCAAGGCCTCGCCGGGGTACTCGCTGGCCAACATGACGGAGTTCGGGAAGACGGAGCACATCACCGCCGCGGCGTTCGGCGAGATGGGGTACTCGATCGTCATCTATCCCCTGAGCGTGATGCGGATGGCCATGAAGACGGTCGAGGATGGACTGGCGCACCTGCGGTCACATGGCTCGATGGAGGCGATGCTGCCGCGGATGCAGCACCGGAAGGACCTCTACCGGCTGCTCGGGTACCAGCCCGGCGAGCGGTGGGACTTCCCCGGCTGATCGGCGTACGGCCCGCTGACAGAAAGTCGACCAGAATTCCCCCATTCCCGATGGAGGATTTCACGCGCACGCCGCGAATCGCTACGATGCGGAACTCCGATCGCTCGCGTGTGCTGATGCGCACGCGCACTCGCTCAACGGTCCTCCCGCACCCCCGAATCCGAAAGCGTCCGCCATGTCCTGTGCCACCGCCGCACCCGCCGCTCCCGCTGCATCCGCCACCCCTGCCAAGACGCCCGACACTCGCGGCCTTGCCGGGCAGACCGCTGGCGACACGACCATCTGCTCCGTCAACCAGACGCAGCTGATCTACCGCGGCTACGAGATCGCGGACCTGGCGGAGAACGCGACCTTTGAGGAAGTGGCGTACCTGCTGCTCGTTGGCGAGAAGCCGACCGCTGCCCAGCTGGCAACCTTCAAGGCTGAGCAGACGGCGATGCGCGCGGTGCCCGCAAGCGTGCGTGACGCGGTCGTGCGGATCGCGAAGGAGTCGCCCAACGCGCACCCGATGAGCATCCTGCGCTCGGGCGTGTCGCTCCTGTCGCACCTCGATCCAGATTGCGAAGACAACTCACCCGAGGCTGGACTTCGCAAGGCGAAGCGGCTCCTCGCGCAGATCCCGACGATCATCGGCATCGGCCAGCGGACGCTGGACGGCCAGTCGCCGGTTGAACCAGACGCCAGCCTCGGCCACGCCGCGAACCTGCTGTGGAGCATGACTGGGCGCAAGCCAACGGAGCTGGAGGCTCGCATCATGGATGTGAGCCTCATTCTGTACGCCGAGCATGACTTCAACGCCAGCACCTTCAGCTGCCGCGTGATCTCCTCCACCGAGACCGACATGCACAGCGCGGTCTGCGGCGGCATCGGCGCCCTGAAGGGCCCGCTCCACGGTGGCGCCAACGAGATGGCGATGGAGATGCAGAAGGAAATCGACAAGGACTGCGCCGGCGGCGCGATGACCGTGGACGCCTGGATGCAGCGCGCGTTCGTCGAGAAGCGCAAGCTCATGGGCTTCGGCCACCGCGTCTACAAGAATGGCGACCACCGCGCCGGCATCCTCCGCTCGTGGGGCCTCAAGCTGGCCAACGAGATGGGGCCCAACGCCATGAAGTGGTTCGAGATGGGCGATGAAATCCAGGCGATCATGCTCCGCGACAAGAACATCCACCCCAACGTGGATTTCCCTTGCGGCATGACGTACTTCATCATGGGGATCCCGGTCCCGCAGTACACGCCGATCTTCGTGGCGGCCCGAATCACCGGCTGGTGCGCCCACATCATGGAGCAGCACGCCAACAACCGGATCATCCGACCGCTGGCCAATTACCAGGGCCCGGCGCTGCGGACGTGGAACGGCTGAACGTCCACTCGCGGTTATCGGTGAGAATGTGACCCTCAGGGTCCTGTTTCCACCGATAAGTGGGGTCGGACCTTGCTCCGGCAACCGAGCGCGCCCGGATTCCGGAAAGATTCTGGCGTGCTCCCCGCACGTATGCCACACTTGATCCGATGACGGTCCCAGCCATCCTGGTGGCCCTGCTATCTGTCTGCCTGCAGCAAGAGGCGATCTACGACGGTGTCCAGGTCGGTGACCTGCCACCCATGCGTTACGAACGCCGTGCCCCTGCGGTCGATGTGCCATTCCCGTCCACGATCTCAACGGGTCCAGCTCGAGTTTCACCCCCCGGCAAGCCGCGTTGGGATGTGCCACGCCGATTCCCGGAACTGGCGCCCTTCCAACGCCTCCCCCTTGAACCGGGCGTCGTGCTCTGCAGCGGCACCGGCATGGCGAGCGATGGCCGCACGCCGATGAGTGTGGCGTTCGATCAATCGCAGCGCGTCCTGGTGATCTGGGAGGGGACTGATCCGCTGCACGCGGCTTCGGTGTCGATGTCGCGGGGTGATGCGGGGGTGACGAGCATCGACGCGATGGGGGGGACGATGAGCCAGCGGCCGGACGTCTCCTACTCGCCGCGGTCGGTGACGGTCCTGCACGGGACGATCCTGCTGCACTGCCAGCGCAATCGACTGACGGGGACCTCGCCGGTCACGTGGCAGGCGGAGGGAGTGAGCATCGTGCGGCTCGATCGCACGCCGCAAGGAGCATGGGAGCAGTCGATTCACGCCGACCTTTCCGTCCCCGGTGGAACATCGAACCCCGTGGCGCTCGGTCAGCCCCGAGGCTGGGTGTCGTCGATGAACAACTATTACCCCGCCAGTCGTGGCGGCCCGCTGCGCGAGGCGTGGATACCGTTCGTCGATTACCAGCACCAGGCCGGCACGGGTGCGACAGGCGGCCAGCTGTTCCTGATGCGCGCGCACCGCGCGCGGCCCGGCGCAGCGTGGCAGCTGGAAGGCCCAGTCCTGATCCACGAGGAGACGGGTCCTGTGGGAAGGCACTTTCATGCGGCGGGATGGACGCCGCGCGGCGTCCTCCTCGCCATCGGCGACAGCGAAGAGTCCGAAGTGAAGCTGTTCCGGTGCTCGGATTGGCAGCATTTCACTGACCAGGCGCGATGGGCCGTCGAGGACTCATTCCACGGCGCGATCGATGTCGATGGCGCGGCCGGGGGCGCCAACCAGTTCTGGGCCTGCGCGCCGGGGAGTCACCTCAACGAGTTGCTGGTTGGAGCTGACAACGTGAGCGGCGCCATCTTCTCGATCGAGATTCCCGATTCCGCCGGCAAGCGCGCGACCTTCGTCCGCCGCTTTGGTGTTCCGCCGGGAGATGAAAGCGACCAAGGCAACTCGGCTGTCACATGCAACGTGCTGCAGCGTCCGGCGCCCGAGCGGGACAATCGAACCTTTGCGCGAGTGTTCTATGAGGGGAGCGCCGCCGGGGTCGAGTTCAGCCGGGCCGTGCTGAGCCTGGACGCTCGACATTTCGACGTCGTGGGTCGACTCCCGACAGGGCAGACCAAGGTTGGCTACGCCACGCTCCACGGCCACTGGCTGCTGTGCCCGCCGCTCGCCTCCGGCCCGACGCCGTACTGGGCGGCGCCGCTCGGCGAGCCGGCCGCGGCGTCGCGGGGCTTGCGGATCGACCCACCCGGAGACAACGAGGCGGCGCATCCGGCGGGCGCCTTGACCAGTGTCGCGGGAACCAGCGGTGTCACGGTCACGCCAGTGGTCCCCGGTGATCCGCGCTTCGAGCCGTACGCCGCCGCGCTGCCCTGGAACGCGCCGATCTGGAGAGTGCGTGCCGATGCCGGCCACGGGTCGACCCTCCTGAATGCGGCACTGCGACTGTCGTCATGGGATGGGGCCTCTCGCACCATGCCGATGATGGTGGCCAACCTCCGCAGTGCCAACCTGCGCCTGCGCGCGCAGCTCTCCAATCCAAATGGGCTCTGGGCGACGACGTTTGCCATCGTCACGCGGGACCAGTGGACCCCGTGCACGCTGACCAGCCCGCCGCACTGGGGATTCCCGGCCGGAGTCCCGGCGTTCTCGATGCAACAGGTTCCGTTCGAGGCCAACGAGCCACTCGACTTTCTCGTCAGCGTCGGAGGCGTCTACCGCGGGATCGCGGCTGGCCTCCCGCTCCCAACCCAGTCCGCTCGAGAAGGGATGGGTGAGCGTTGGTCACAGCCACTGGGCGAGGGCGCTCGTGGAGTGCTCGTCGAGTGGTGGAATCCAGAACTGGGAACCGACGCCTCACTGGTGGATGGTGCATCGATCCCGGCGATATTGACGGTGATGTCAACCGTCGGTGACGCACTTGAGTTGCGCATGGGGAATGACGGTCGGCTCCAGGGGTGGCATTGGCGGCGCGACGCCGAAGGCGAACTGCAGCTTGGCCCAGTGACCGTGCTCTCCGACCAGTTCCTCTATCGATCCGATCCGGCACGGGTCGAAATCGAATCCCACGACGGTGGATTCTGGCTGGCCGCGACGATTGGAGGAATGGTCGCTTCGGCACCGTCCCTCGATTGGGTCAGCCTGCCGCTGCGGGGCGATCTGGGGTCCGTGCGCGCCGGAAACAGGTTTGGGGACGTCAAGGTGCCGATGACGGTCCACCGCGTGGCCACCTTCGAGCCAAAGCGTGGATCCCCCGCGGCCGACACGGGGGCGCAACGATGCCCCTACGACTTCGATGGTGACGGCGACCAGGACACGGAGGACGCCTTCATGGTGCTGCTGTTTGCCGGCGATTGTCCCGAGCCCGATGCGTGCCCATGGGACATCGACGGAAGCGGGAGCATCGACGTCCTGGACGCCATCACCTTCGCGAACATGTTCAGCGCCGACCCGTGCCCCTGAGTCGCCGTCGGAGTGGCAGCCCCGCACAGGCGAAGAGCATGATCGAGGCCGGGGCCGGGATGAAGATCGAGTAGATCCAGTCGCCGCCATCCGTGGCGGGTGCGGTGAATCCGTCCTCGGCCCAAGACACGCGGAACTGGCCCGCCCACCCCGTGGACCCAGAAGCCAACGCCACTTGCATCACGAGCCGAGTGAGCGCCCCGCCGATGGGGGTGACATTCGACGGTTGCTGGTACTCCCAGCCTGCTCCATCCGGGATCGCGGCGGTGATGGGGCCGCCTTCCCACTCGTGCAAGAATGTGTGAGAGGGCGGTGTGGTCAGCCCGTCGATCGTCACGAACGTGTCGCCGGCGATGAACACTGGATTCACGTTCGCACCGGCGAGCCACGACCCTTGCAGGTCGCTCTGGATGACGCCTGCCTGCGAGCCTTCCAGCGTGGTGTGGCCGTAGATGCCGTGGAGACAGTCATCGGCCTCGTTGAACGTGACGAAGACTTGGTAGACGTTGGCGCCGCCGATCGCACCGACTTCGATCACGTCGATTGATTCAAGCCCGGCGTGCGAGAGACCTGAGGCGAGCAGCGTGGCGCTGGCGGCGGCAAGCGAGAGGAGAGGGTGTGGGTGATGTGTGGGCATGGGACGACTCCGGACCCGTCCCTCTCGCGGCGTCGGTGCCCGCAAGATGTCCTGACTCCCCGGCACCGAAACACCACGGATCCGAGGATCCCGCGTACGCCGCGGGACCGATGATCCGCTATCGGCGTGGCGACGGGTTCCGCATGAGCGTTCAACGATGACTTCCTCGCGCACCTCTGCCCGGGGTCCCACCCGTCCACCGGCCAATCTGCAACAATCTCAGCCGTGCCCGAGTCAATCGACACACGCGACTTGCTGGAGGCCTGCCAACGCGGCGAGGCGGATGCGTGGGATCGATTCGTCCGCAAGTATTCGCGCCTGGTCTATTCCGTGGCGAATCGATACCGCTTCTGTGATGCAGACGCCGACGACGTGCACCAAGCGGTTTTCCTCGTTGCCGTCAAGCACCTCGAACAGCTCCGGCAGGCCGATCGGGTGGTGGCGTGGCTGGTGACGACCGCGCACCGCGAGGCTTGGAGGGTGGGTCGCAAGCTCAATCGGGAACTCGACCTGACCGGGGACTTCGCGGACGTGGATGAGCCGCGAGCAGACGCCCTGGCCCACCAAGAAGAACTCCAAGCCGTACGAGAGGAACTGGCCAACCTCAGCCCCAAGTGTCAGGAAGTGCTCCGCCAGCTCTTTCTGAGCGGGGATCGCCCAGATTATGGACGCCTGTCCAGTCAACTCGGCATGGCCATCGGCAGCATCGGTCCGACCAGAATGCGGTGCCTTGAGAAACTTGCAGCGCTGCTCCGGGCGCGAGGGATCACGGGGAGCTCCACGAGGTCTGAAGAGTGAGCGGACTGGGCCGAGATTGTTCAGGGTTTGTATCGGCACTGCCATTGCACCGCTCTAGAGGGATGATTCAACCGCTCCGTCCGTCGGAGGAATCCAGCAATGCCTGACCACCCTGACCACCCTGACCACCCCGGCCACCCCGGCCAATCGACCGCGAACTCACCCGATCCCATGCGCCACCTCTCGTCACTTGTCGAAGAAGTCATGCTCGAGCGCACGCCGAGCCAAGCCGTGCTCGCCAGTGCCATGGCCCTCTCCAGCCTCCTCCCGCAGGCGCCGCGCTGGCTGGATCGAGCCAAGGCGACCATTGCGACGCTCCTGCGCGATGAGCGGGAGCCAGCAGTGGTCGGCGTCCGGAACATGGCTGGTGGACGCCACATGGCCTTCGCCGCCGGTGCCGTCCAGGTGGAACTTGAGGTGGACGAGTTGGACTCCAAGCGGTGCGAGATTCATGGGCAGGTCGCGGGCGCCGGCGTTGTCATCTGCGGCGCCTCGGTGGCGCTGGTCCGCCCACGGTCGTTCGTGCCAACCGCCACCGGACTTCTCGATGAGCGTGGTTACTTTCGATTGATCGCCGAGCCTGGCGAGTACGAGCTCGCCATCGGACTCCCGCACTCCACCGTCTTGCTCCCCAGTTGCCACATTCCATGATTGACGCGCCCGCTCCGGCCCTCTGGACCTGGCGGGCGCCAAGTGAATGGGCCCAACATGCCGACTCCGCAGAAAGACCTTGACATCCAATGCCTCCTGGCCGCCGAGCCGGCGGGTCGGGTCGAGTTGGTGCGAGCGCAGCGCGATGTCAGGGCCACGCTTGACGCACTGGTCGCGGAGTCCGAGTCGATCGCCCAATCGAGTGCGGGGAAGGCCGTTCCGGGGGCGGAGGCGGTCGCTGCGATTGCCGAGGAACTTGCGGATACGGCCGGTGGAAGCATGCTCGCGCGCGCCTTCCGGGCCGTCAGCCATGCCAAGGCGACCGCGGGGGACTTCTCAGGAGCCTTGGCCGCGGCGGGTGCTTCAAGTCAGCATGCCGTCTCGGCGGGTGATCTGGTGGAGCAAGCCCGCGCCCTCCTTGCGCAAATGCAGCCGCTCCTGAAGACGGGCCAGGCTGGCGAAGCGAGCGCCGCCGGGCAGAAGGCGATCGAAGCCTTCTCGCAGGCTGGAGAGCACACGCTCGCGGCACGCGCGCGCGTCAACGTGGCCAATGTCCTCAAGGCACTGGGCCAGGGAGCGGAAGCCATTCGGATGATCGACGAGGCGCTCGATGTCGCCGGGAGCCAGCTGTCGTTCGTGGTGGTTGCGCAGAACACCCGGGCGGAGGCGCTGCTTCAATTGGGCGAGTTCGAGTCAGCCCGGCGGGCATTCCATTCGGCCCTGCAGGCGACGGAGCCCGACGTCACCACCTTCCCGTCGGCGATGGTGCGCTCCAACCTGGCTGATCTCGACGCGCGACTTGGCAGGGCCCAGGCGGCGTTGGACGGCTACGCGGCGGCCGCGGTTGGGTTTGAAGGCCTTGGCGCGCTTGCGCAAATGGCCCGCGTTCGAGTGGAGGAAGCGGAACTCTTGGCGGTCCTTGGTGCGGTGGGCGAAGCGGCGGAGTCGTTCCGGCAGGTGATCCCCGAACTGGAGTCACGCGGATTGGTCTTCGAGCGAGCGCGAGCGCTTGGTGGGCTGGCGATGATTGCGCGGGAGCAGCAGCCGATGGACGATGACGCCTGCACCGCTGCCCATGAAGCCTCGGTGGACGGTTGGCGCCGTGCGGGGAACGAGTACGAGTGCGCTCGGGCGAAGCTGAAGCTTGCCGAGGTCCTCGCCAGCCGTGGCGGAGGCGGGCACGAACGCGAGCGCCATCGAGAACGTGCGGAGGGTCACGTTCTCGCCGCGGCGCGTTGGCTCACGGGCAGCACGATGGACGAGTTGACCCTCGGCGCCGCGCGCGCATCCCTGGCCACCGCGCGGGGCGAGCGTGCGGAGGCGATAGCGCTCCTGGCCGACGCCGAACTCGCGGCGGCCAGCTTGCACGTCGCCCCGGCGGCGGCGGCGCTGGCGGCCCGAACCGCGCGCTTGGAGCGCGAGTCAGGAAACGTGGACCGCGCCATCGCCGCCGCTCGACGCGCCGTCGCCCATGTCGAGCAGGCCCGCGCGGCGGTGAACGCCGAGCGACTCAGGCAGGCACTGCTGGGATCGCACGTCGATGCCTTCGAGGAACTGGTGCTGGCCCTGCTCGCGCGGGGTCACGAGGGCGACACGGATGCCGCGCTTGAAGCCGTGACACGCGCCAAGAGCCGATCGCTCCTGGAGCGACTGCTTGGGGGCCTTTCGCAGTCCGGGTCGGACGCGCATGATCGCGCCGCGCCCGATGACGCCGCACGCCGGCGCGAACTCCTGGATCGCTTGAATGCCCTCTATCGATCGATGGCCGCGGGTGGAACCACTCCAGGCGAGCGCGACGTCGCCGCCCGGTCCAACGCCCGCGACATCGCGGCCATCGAGCGAGAACTGGACGTCCTCGCCGTCCGCGATCCCGCTGCGGCCATCGAGCATGCGCTGCCGACGTGGAGCGAGGCTCGTCGCGCACTCCGTGAGGGCGATGTCTTGGTGGAGTATTTCGTCGCCGCGGGAGGCGTGTGCTGCTTCACGGCGAAGCGGGACGGGGCGGTCACCGCGGTGGAATTGCCAATCACGTCGGTGGATGCGGCATTGCACGTGCGGCGGCTCCAGTTCCAGGTGCGTCGGTCGCTGCGCGGTTCCAAGGATGCTGCCGACCAGATCCAGGCCCACCTTCGCGACCTCGGGCGCGCCTTGCTCGGCCCGATCGAATCGCTTCTCGGCGGAGCTCGGCGCATCCTGATGTCCCCGCACATGGTGCTGCACGGCCTCCCGATGGGAGCGTTGCAGCTGTCGGATGGGCGCGCGCTCCTCGAGCTGGCACCGGTCGCGGTGTTGCCAAGCGGCGCAATCCTGCCGATACTCTGCCGGTCGTCGCCGCGCGATGCCCAGCCGGCCAATCCCCCGCGAGCCCTCGTGATCGGCGTCGCTGATGCGATGGCTCCCGCGATCGAAGACGAGGCGAAAGAGGTGGCCGAGGCGCTCGGCGTCACGCCGCTTCTCGGGGATGAGGCGACGGTCCAGCGGGTCATGGAGGCGCTCCAGTCCGCCGACATCGCGCACATTGCCTGCCATGGGCTGTACTTGGGGGACGCCGCTCGCTCCAGTGGCCTGCGGCTGGCTGATGGCTGGTTGACCGTGCGGAACGTTCTCTCGCTGCGCCAGGGCCCCGGAACGGTTGTTTTGAGCGCCTGCGAGACGGGTCGATCCCACTGCGCCCCGGGCGATGAGCACTTGGGGCTCGTCCGGGCCTTCGTCGATCGTGGCGCGCGAACTGTGGTCGCCTCCCTTTGGGCGGCACAAGATGTGGCAACTCGGGCCATGATGGTTGAGTTCCACCGTTCTCGCGCTATAACTAGATTGGGCACGGATGCCGACCGAGTGCGTCATGCGCAACTTGCCTTGCGGCTTGGCGAACCTGACCCAGCTCGCTGGGCACCATTCTTTGTAACTGGAGGCCTCCAATGACCATCCGAAACACACTCGCATCCGCACTGCTCGCACTCGTGGCTTGCCTCACGCCATCCCTCCAGGCCTTCGCAGGCGGAGCTGGAGGCGGCGCAGGGGACGACGTCCTGGAGTTCTCGTTGGTCGTCTGTGTCGGACCTGGGCACACGATCAACGATGTCGTCGAGCCACTCTCCCCCTACATGGTGTCGATCGAGGTCGAAGATTCCCTCGGCGACAACAAGTACCTCGTGGAGTTTGAATACGACACCGGTACCGATTCACAGCAAGTGCTTGCCGTGGTGATCGACCTGTGGGTGGCGGGCGTCATCGTCTGGGGCGAGAATGACATCCAGGCGCAGGCGCCTGAGGGCCGGACCGACAGCCTGTGGTTCACCGGCCTCGCCATCGGCGGCGACCAGTACGACGTGCAGTACGCCGCACCGACGATCCAGGCCGATCAGTCGATTCCCCAGGCGAGCGGCTCCGGCGTCACCGTGGCGATCATCGACACTGGCGTTGATCTCACACATCCGCTGTTTGCCAAGAACACGGTCCCGGGCTGGGATTTCCTCATGGGCACCGCAACCATCGTCGATCCCAGTGACGGAATCGACAATGATGGCGATGGTCTCATCGACGAAATGGTCGGGCACGGCACCTTCGTGGCAAGCCTCGTCCGACGGGTGGCGCGTGATGCCGCCATCATGCCGATCCGAATCCTGGACAGCGACGGCGCGGGCCAACAGTACAACCTTGCGTCGGCGATCAACTGGGCTGTCTCACACGGGGCGGACGTCATCAATCTGTCGCTTGGAAGCAATGGAGCTTCCACTGCCGTCGCCGAGGCGATTCAATCCGCGAAGCTGGCGGGAGCGGTGGTGGTTTGCGCGATCGGAAACGACTCGACCAGCGTGCAGGCGCAGTACCCCGCCTCCGACGCCAACGCGTTTGCGGTGGCGGCCACCGATGTCAACGATCTGTTGGCCTCCTTCAGCAACTATGGCGCGGACGTCGACATGTGTGCCCCTGGTGCCACGACCACGTTCGGCGGGCAGCCGGTCCTCGCGGAGTCCATTGTGGGCGCGATCCCCGGTGGCGGCTTCGCGATCTGGCAGGGATCCAGTTTCTCCACGGCGTTCGTCAGCGGCTTGGCCGCCTGCGTGCGGTCGCAGCACCCCGAGTGGCCCGATGCCACGACACCGGCCACGGCCATCGCCGATGCCGTGATGGCAGCGGTCGCGGCTGGTGCGGTGGACATCGAAGAACTGAACCCAACCCACGCCGGAAAGCTTGGTGCCGGGCGGATCAACGTGTTCGCCTCCACCCAGCTCGGACCGCAGGCGCCATTCGTGACCGACCTCGACTCAAGCGGCGCGGTCGGTGGCGCGGACCTGTCGCTCTTCCTGGCCGACTGGGGCGACTGTGCGCCAGGCGCCTGCCCGTCCGACATCAATCGAGACGGGTTCATTGACGGAGCGGATCTCTCGATCCTCTTTGCCAACTGGGGCTGAGGAGCGCGGCCGGACGCTGGCGATGCAGGCGATTGAGGCCCGAGCGCACACGCGCATCCCCTCGCCCTGGAAGGGGCTGCGCCCCAACGGCGACGGGCCTACGCTCCGCGCATGAGTGAGCCAACCTCCTTGGCACCACGCGAACCGTTTTTTGGTCCCTGCTGGGACGATGCCGTCGGCGCGTTGAAGCGAGCCTGGCCGCTGCTGTTCGTGGCGACGATCGTCGCGATGGCCGCACAGATTCCGACTCAGGCGATCATGCAGTTCGCGCAGGTCGCCTTCGTCGGGCCGATGTCGTCAGGTGCACGCGGTGCCAACGACCTTGCCGCCGTCGCCGCAGGTCTCGCATTGCCGGCAGTCGCGGTGGTGCTGCTCTCTGTCTTCCTCGTGCAACCCGCCTCGATCGGCGTGATGGCCGCCGGGATCGACGCGGTCCGGGGGCGAAGCACCAGATTCTCAAGCGTGTTCATTCCCTTCACCTGCGCGCGCCGATACTGGCACACGGTTGCGCTCTGCTTCACCTGCATGATGGTGGGGCTGGTGTCCGCCCTCTTGATCGCCGCACCGCTCGGGGCAGCCACGTACTTTGTCGTCCGCGCCGTGGACGTGGATCTGGACACGGTCACCTACTCCATGTCGGCCCGTCCCATCGAGTGGTGGGCAGCGGTGGCACTGCTCGTCGCGACGGGGCTTGCCCTGGCGATCGCCCTCGTCCCGATTCAGGCTCGCCTGGCGGTCATTCCGCTCAGGGCGGTCGACCCCGACCGCGAGCCAGAAGGCGTGCTCGCCGCGTGGCGAGAAATGTGGGCGGCCACGCACGCGCGCGGCTGGGCGATCGCGGGGACGGTGTTCCTGGCCGGCATGGTGTCGATGCTGACCGTGCTGGTGTGCTGCGTCGGCATCGTGCTCATCGGATACCCATTCATGATTGCGGTGATTGGCGCGGCCTACGACCGCTGCCTGCCGGGACCGCGCGAGGTTCCGCCACCCCCCGTCGTGATCGGGGCCCGGCCGCCGATGGATTCGGAACCGCTCTAGGCGCGTCCACGCGATGGCTCTGCGACGGCTTCAAGGCACATCGGCCACAGGCCTCACGGGCGACGCGCAGCCACGGGCCACGGCAAGCCCTAGCGCGCGCGCACCTGGAATCGCAGGTCCATGTTCCGGGCCAACTCGCCGACCGTCTTCTGGATGTGCCGCTCCGCCGCGCGGACACCCTGCGACGTGAGCGAGTACCGCTGGAACGCAGCGAGCACGGCCGCATCAAGCAACGTGGCCTCCAGCCAGTCAAGCTCCCGGCGGTAGCCGGACACGGCGACCAACCCCGTGTTCTTGACGAACGACTTGATTCGATTGCCGTGGAGGGACAGGAAGTCGCACGCACCGAAATGGATGATCCGGCCGCGACCCTGTCCCTGGATCGCTTCCTCCATTTCATCAAGCCGAATGTGGTTGCGGGCCCGCCGCCAGTCCCCGATGCTCAAGACGCCCGCGTTGCCGTGCGTGGCGATGTACAGCACCGGGTACCGCGAGGCCTGAGCCTGCACCCATCGATGAAGGTAGTAGTCAAACTCCTCGCGCGTGGCGACGTCTCGATGTACGTACGGCACCCGGAGCGGCGCCCACTGGTGGAGGAGGTCCAGCATCGGCCGAAGCGACAGGCCACGGTCGAGGCGTCGCTCCCAGTCAGCTTCGAGACAGAAGATGCCCTTGGTTTGGATGCGGCTCACGGGGCGGGATGCTAGGACCGGCGTGCGGTCCCCCCCCGGTTATCGGTGGAAATGTGCCCCTGGAGGGCACATTTCCACCGATAACCGGGGTCGGACGTCGTTCGCTTGCAGCTGGAGTCAGCGTGCGCGACGGCGGCGGCAGGCGAGCCCGCCAAGGCTCAGGACGGCCAGCGCACCCGGAGCGGGGATGATCTCGTAGTACCCGTAGCCCCACATCGGTGTGGTGCTCGATGGTGCATCCTTGTAGCCCATGGTGAGGTTGGCGGTCCAGCCGGTGGACCCTGCGGTCAGGCCGACCTGCATCACTCGGACGGCGAGGTTGGCGCCCTTCCAGGTGCCGGCGGCCCCGGCAGTGATCGGTGTGCCGGGATTCGAGGTGTACCACCCTGCGTTGTGCGGAATGACGGAACCGGCACCCGAGCCAAAGCTTGGGTCGAGGGCCGTTGACGAGTTGGCGCCGAACGAACCGGTCATCGTGACGAACGAGTCGTTGGCACCCTGGTCGGGCAGGAACGTGAAGCTGGGGTTCCAGCTGCCACCCGCAAAGTCGTTGTGGACCACGCCAGCCTGGCTGCCCGACACGGTCTGGTGGTTGAAGATGTTGAGCAGGACGTCATCGGACTCGTCGAACACGGCAAACACCTGGAACACGTTGATGCCGCCGATGTTGCCCGAGTACTCGGTGCTGAACTCGACGAAGTCGGCGTTCGAGGCTTCGGCAGCCGCAGCGGCCGCGAGCGCGGCGACGGCCAGATGACGAAGTCGCTGTGAGATGGTGTCGTTCAGGATCATTGGTGTCTCCCTCCGGGAAGTGCCCGGGGTTGGCGTGGATTGGAACGGAAGAGTGAAACGGAAAGGGGAAGGGGTGAAGGGAAGGAAGAAGAAGGGAAAGGGGGGAGCCGCCAGGCAAGCCCGGGGCTCCCCCACGGTGAGAGTCAGTGAGTGGGGGCGCGGCGGTGAAATCGACGTGGCGCAACGACGGCAAGTGCCATCGGGAGGGCTGCGGCTGGCGATGGGATGGCGACTGAATAGGAACCGGAACCGAACAGTGCCGTGGTGGTCCCGGGGACCCTGTAGGCAACCGACAGCTCGGCCATCCAGCCGCTGGAGCCCGGATTCAGCCCGACCTGCATCAACAGGATCGATCCATTCGTGATCACGGTCGATGTCGAAGTCCACGACTCAGGCCACATCGTCCCGCAGCCAGCGAATCCGCACCCCGACTGCGTGACCCAGAGGCCAGACTGCGCGCCGGGAGCGCCGCCGAGCAGCACCATGGTGTCCCACTGCGACGCACCCAACGGAAAGTTGGGCGTCAAACTGGGATCCCACGATCCACCGGCGTCCGCATGGATGGCCGAATTGGTGCCTGCCGTCAATGTGTGGCTCAAGACGCTTAGGACCTGGTAGCTGCCATCGAAGTGGGCAGACACTTGGTAGACGTCGACGCCCGCAAACGTGCCGGTGTAGGTGGTCGAGAGCCCCGTGAATCCGGCCTGCACCGAAGCCTCTATCGCCAGCGCGCAGGCCGCTGCCACGGCCAGGCTTGGGAGCGGTCGGCAAATGGCGGGTCGATGGCGTTGTGTGCGGGTGCGCATGTCGGTTGCCTGGATGGATGCGTCGCGTCGGTGCTGAACCGGTCTTGCGGTCAGAGGGCACCCGGTCCCACGGGTGCCCTCCATTCCGCATTGAGATGAAGCGTCTGGAGGAAGGGGCGTGACGCACCGCTGCGTCACGCCCTTGCATGTGATGGAGTCAGCGACGACGACGGCCGGCGAAGCCAGCCAGGCCCATGAGGGCGAGCGCGCCGGGGGCGGGGACGCCCACCGAGTAGCTGCCGTAGCCGAACAGGGCCGTGCTGGTGGAGGTGGACTCCTTCCAACCGCTCGTGAGGTCAGCCGTCCAGCCAGCATCGCCGGTGGTGAGCGCGACCTGCATGATCATGACGCTCATCGAAGCGCCAACCACGATCGGGGTGCCGGGGTTGCTGTTGTACCAACCCGCATTGTGCGGGATGCCGGTGCCGGCGCCGGAGCCGAAGCTCGGGTCGAGGGCGGTGGACGCCGTGGCGCCCGAGGTCCCGTTCATGGTGACGTACGTGTCATTCGCCGCCTGGTCGGGCAGGAAGGTGAAGTTCGGGTTCCAGCTGCCGCCGGCGAAGTCGTTGTGCAGGACGCCGGTCTGGCCGCCCTCGGTGGTGCTGTGGTTGAAGAAGTTGAGGAGGACGTCGTCCGCCTCGTTGAAGTTGGCGTAGACGCGGTACACGTCACGGCCGCCGATGTTGCCGGCCGACACGACCGAGTAGTTGACGAAGTCCGCGGACGCAGCAGCGGACACGGACAGACCGATAGCGCAGACAAGGAAGTGAGACTTCATTGGAACAAACCCTTTCTAGAGAGTTGGGAAAGAAGGAACGGAAAAGAACGGAAGAGCCTTTGTCGACCACCCCACGAAGCGTTGGCGACACAACCCCACCGCGGCCCGGAGCCCTTTTCCATTCCCTTGGGTGCGAAGGAGGAGCAAGTCCTCCCTTCGCTGCCCCATCATTCGTGTGAAGTGGTGCGAAGTGTTCCAGAGAAGTCGAGACTTCCGTGACTTCTCAACGCAACTGCCGCACAGCGCTGGCGATGCGCACCCAAGGTCCGGCCCCGGTTATCGGTGGAAATGTGCCCTCCAAGGGCACATTTCCACCGATAACCGGGGGGGACGTTCCCGTTGATCCGCGGCGCACCACTCGCCAGCCCCCAGCGATCACCGGATGGTCAAGATGTCGGCGAGCGCCTTGCGTCGAAGGCTTGGCACGGTGCATCCATCGGCCGGGTAGCCAACGGGAAGCAGCAAGTAAGGGCGTTCATGGGCGGGTCGCCCGAGAATCGTCGTGAGGAAGCCCATTGGGCTTGGCGTATGCGTGAGCGTCACGAGCCCGGCCATGTGGATCGCGGCGATCAGAAAGCCGCACGCGATGCCGACGCTCTCGTTGACGTAATAGACCTGATCGCTCGCGTGCTCGCCGCTGGTGTCCTTCATCTGCTTGAAGACGACGATGAGCCATGGCGCCACTTCAAGAAAGGGTTTCTCGATAGCCGTCCCCAGCGGCGCGAGGTCGGCGAGCCACTCGGGATTGGCCCGGCGGGCATAAAACTCCCGCTCCTCGGTCTCGGCGGCGACTCGAATCTGGCGCTTGACGTCGGGGTCGCTCACCGCGACGAATGACCAAGGCTGCTTGTGCGCGCCGCTTGGCGCGCTCCCGGCGGTCCGAATGAGCGTCTCGATCGTCTCGCGCCCCACCGGACGGTCGGAAAATTCGCTGACACTGCGCCGAAGCTGCATCACGTCGTGAAACTCATGCGCGGCACGTGCCGGCGCGCGACCCGGGTCGTATGGAACCAATGGAACGCGCGGCAGCACGGTGAAGCCCCAGGCGCCGCTCACATGCCGACGGCGTTCTTGGTGCCTTGCTTGGTCATGTCAACGGTCTTCGTCCACACCTCGCGTCCGGTCGACAGGTCGGTCAGCGTCAGGCGGAACGTGTACGTCGTCTGGCGCATGTTGCCCGCGCTGGCCTTCATCTGCGTGATGCGGCCGCTGAGCGAGAAATCAGGTTCTCCCGTGTCGCTGGAGCCCTGGCCAGTGAAGGCGCGGCGCTTGGCGACGTCCTGCGCGGTCTTGTCCTCGGGAGTCGATCCATACGTCGTGTCCACCTGGGCCTGGCCGGAGTTCACCAGATCCTCGCGCATGCGGTAGATGACTTCACCGACGTCGAACTGGCTGCTCGTGTCGTTGACGATCGATCCGATGAGGAGTCGCGCGGGATGGTGTTCCGACTTCTCCAGCACCCCCGTCGCCAGCATCGACTGCAACATGCCGGACGCCGCCTTTCGCACATCCTGGATGTCGACCTGGCCGACGCTGACGATGCTCTCGGTGCCACCGGTCTCGATGTAGCGCGCGGGCTGGCAGCCGAATGTGAGTGCACCTCCGACCAGGATGGTGGACGTGACGAGGGTCGATGCCCGAATGAAACTCATGCTGTGTCTCCGTGGTTGGTGAGTCGTTTGCCGTGGACGGGATGGCGTGGTCGGGATGGCGTGGACGGGTGTCGAGGCGAAATCAGTCGCTGCGGCGGACCTGGATGGAAAAGTCGGTGGCGTCGCGATTGGGCGCGATCGCGGAGAGCGTGATCCGAGTGCCCGAGTCCACCGCGGCATTCTCCCAGACGCTGGTCTGGGACTGGATCACCATGCCGCGCGTGTCCTTCCAGTCGAATCGATACGCAAAGTGCCTGGTCGTGAAGCCGTCATTGGCCACGTCAACCTGCGCGGAGAGCAGTCCGCTGGGGGTGCGGCCTTCCCGGACATCGCGGACGTGCAGGAAGATGTCCGTGAAAAGGTCGTTGATCTGCTTGTAGTTCTTGACGGTGCTGGCACTGGAGCCGGCCTCGCGCGTGCTGGTGGTGTTCACGCTGCCGCAGCCGGCCGAAGTGGCCAGGGCCGCGGTGGCCAGTGCGAGCAATGCTCGGCGTGCGCTTGATGGAAGTGGTGGCATGGTCATGTCTCAGTGGCGGCGGCGGGAGTCGAAACCTCGATGGCGGGGGAGGCGTCGAACGGGATCGTAGACACGCTGGCGGGCACGCCGTCGGCGGGCATGGTCACCAGCACGAGCCCGCTACTGGTTGGCGAGACTTCAAGTTCGCGGAGAATCGACCCATCCGCACGGCGCAGCTGGATTCGCCCGTCGGGCGGTGTGGGCACGGCAGCCACATTCAGCGTCCGCGGGAGGGTCCGCCAGCTCCGCAAGTCGGCCGCGTTGGTCGAGATTTGGTACAGCGCCGCCGCGAGCGCGAGAAAGCCGGACGTGTCGTTGTTGGCCGATTGCTGCATCGCGTACGAGGCAATGGACTTGACCGAGGCGCTCAGCGTCTCCTGCGCGTAGATGATGCCCTTGACCTCATCGAACTCGCTGGAGACGATGCGGTCAAAGTCGGCGTAGGTGTGGGCGGGACGCGCCGACCCGGGCTCCTCGGCCACGGGGCCGGCCAGGACCGGCGCCACGGGCTGCCCAGTCGACTCGATGTAGGGATAGGCGGCGGTCACCAGCACCAGCGTGTCATTGATGGGAAGCGGGAGCGTGATCTTCCACTCCGCCTTGTGTGGGGCCATGCCGGCGGCTTGCACCACGAACCACGTCGCGGGCATCGCACCGGCGGCGCTTGCGGCATCAAGCTCCGCGATCTGGTGCTCGATGGCCACGCGGGCGTCTCCCTCCAGCATTGCCGCCGCCTGCGCCAGGTCGTTGCGCCCATTGGCTCGATCCGGCCAGGTCATGGCAGGGCCGTGGGAGAGGAAGGTGCCGCGGAGCCAATACGCGAACGGGTTGGCGTAGTCGCCATACCCCTTCAGTCCGGCGAGCAGGCCTGGCGCGAGCGAAGCCTCGGTCGCGAACGCTGCGCCGCCAATCATCGACGAGGCATCGATTCCCTCCCTTGACTGCGCAGCGTCCGTGTCTCGTCGAGCCGCGTCGATGGCCTTCCGGTATCGGGTCTTGGCGTCATCCTGCCACTCCTGGGCGCGGCGGAGCTGCACGCGCGCGTCGTCCCATCGGCGCTCAGCCATCGAACTCAGCGACTGCAGGGTCGACAGCATGATGCGCTCATTTGGGGTGGCGCGATAGATGGAGGTTGTCTGGTTGACGAGCGTCGTGGCGAAGGCTTCCGTGACCTTGGCCTCAGCCTCCGAGTCCAGGTACGGGCGGACAAGCTCGTCGGCGGCGGCAAACCATGCCTCGCTCTCTGGCCACCGTTGGTCGGCCTGCGCGGCCCGCGCTGCCTCGAGGCGGTAGATGAGCCGATTCTGTTCATCCCTGCGCTTGCCGATGGCCACGGCATCGGCGTCATCCGCCGCGAGCGCGAACTGCCCCGACGAATAGAGCTGGGCCACGCGCTTGGCATCGGCTCGATACTCGCCCTGGCATCCAGGCAGCGCGGCGGCCGTCGCCACGAAGAGCGGGGCGAGGACCGCGGCGACGAACGGCTTCCGGCCCCGCCGACGGATCAACGCCCGTTCAGGATGTCCAGCCAGACATCCAGCCCCCCGTTGCCCGGCGCGAAGAACTGGACGCCGGTCGTGTCCAGGTTGAGTTGGCTGCGCTTGAGGAACTCGGCCAGTCCCTTCGCGCGGATGAGCTGCGCCTCGGCGTTGCTCTCCAGGACTCGGCGCGCCGTCGCCTGGTCGAGTGCGGACTCGATTCGATCCTGCTCGACTCGCTTGATGTTCTCGAGGAACGCCACCTGATTCCGCCACTGCTCCCACGCCGCTGCCGTCGGTTTCATCGTGACCGCGAGCACCATGTCGGGAGTCACGCGTACGGTGTTCTCCCAGGGTTCGAAGAACGGATGCTCCACCCGGATGGTGTGCAGCCCAGGCGTCGCGCCCACGGTCCCCGGCGCATGGCCCGCGCCGATGCCGTCAACCAGCACGGTGCATCCCTCCGGGGTCACGGGAAGCGTGGTCGTCGTGAAGGCCACCGACCCATCGGCGCCCAGGCGCAGGTCCGGCACGCCCAAGTCCGCCGCGATCACGACGAGCTGCAGGCCAGCCGTTGCCACCTGCGCGGCCGCGAGTGGCGCCCTGGCCGCCGCCGACTCCCGGCCGATCGACGACGCGATGTTTCGCAGCAGCCCGCTCCGGACGTTGGTGTCGATCTCGAGCGTCTGGGTCTGCTGAATCGCCTTGCGGTCGGTGACCGTGCCGCCGAGCACGCTGGAGCCGGACGGGCCCAGCATCCGCCACGATCCGGCCATCGTCCACTCCGTGACCTTCGCGGCGGCGACGCTGGGATCGGACAACGTGCGTCGATCCTCCGTGAGGGAATCGATCGTGGCGATGAGGACGCCGCCTGCCCCCGCGGACTGGGCCAAGTTGCTGATGCTGGTCCGGCTGCCGATCACCCGATTGAACGCGCTCTCGTCCATGGTGAGGATGGAGTCGCTTGCGTTGATCGTGCCATATCCCTCCCGCGCGACGGCCGCCGACACGAGCGATTGCCACTCGGCGGACGCCTCGGGCGAAATGTCCTTCGCGGTGATCCGAGTGATGATGAGGACGGCTGGCGAGTCAGTCGCGGGCGCCGATGCGGAACCTGCGGCCGCGGAGGCGCCGGCCGCTGCGGCGTTGCCGCCCGAGATCCCTGCGGCCTTCATCTTCGCGCCGAGGTTGGTGCCGATCGAGTCCGCGGCGTCTGTCGCGAGGTGGCCGACCATTCGCGCGAGCGGCGTGGCGTTTCGCTCGGTCCCGGCCATCGGCTCGTTGGTCCGGACTTGGTTCACCGAGAACTTCGCCTCGGCGATCAGTGCGCCGGACGTGGTGTCATAGGCTCGAGCGACGCCGGTTGCCTCGGCATCCCAGCGCTCCGCCTTGGTCTTGCCAAATCGGCCCTCGACCTCGAGGATTTCCTTCACCACGCTGAAGTCAGTCACGCTGATCGTGACGACAGCGGAGACGCCCGAAAGTTGGAACGATTTCGCGGCCTGCGGGTCAAGTCGATCCACAAGACCGGAGTCAGCCAGCGATTGCTCCTTGAGGATGGTGTCCAGCTCCGTGCGCGCGACCGCGGTGCCGGCCCCAGAGCTGGCCAGGCTCCCCTCGACGTTGGCCGTCAGCGACTCCAGGAATCGCCCCAGGTCTTCCGCGGTGGACTCGCCAGCGGCTTGGGCAAGCGCCCCCTTGGTGGCGGTGGCCTCGCGCACGGCAAACCGACTGCCAGCCGGAGCGGATTCTTGTGCCGCAGGGGCGGCCGGCGTCAGCGCGAAGACGGCCGTGGCCGCGATGGCGACGGTGGCTGCAGCTGCGGCGAGCGCCGTGGCGTAGCGGCGGACTCGCGACATGAGGGCGGCGGGTGCTGAATCGACTCCGGGTGAACTGTGGTTGAGCATGGTCCGTTCTCCGAGAGGAGGATAGGTCCGGCTCCGGTTATCGGTGGGAATGTGACCCTCAGGGGCACATTCCCACCGATAACCGGGGAAGGACCCTCGCGCCCCCGCGCGTTAGGATTTCCGCCCCATGCCAGCGGCCGCCAGCAACTCAAACCCGCCCGTCACCTCCATGGCCGTCATCGGCGCCGGCACCATGGGTTCTGGCATCGCGCTTGTGGCCGCGCAGAGCGGGATGAAGGCGTTCCAGGTCGACATCAGCTCGGACCAGCTGGCCAAGGCAAGGGCCTATCACCGCAAGACGCTTGATCGGGCGGTCGCCAAGCAAAAGTTCACGGCCGCCGAGGCCGAGGCGACGCTGGCCCGCATCGAATACGTCGGTGAGATGAAGGCGGCGGCCGCCGCCGGGTGGGTGGTGGAGGCCGCGACAGAGCAAGTCGAAGTCAAGAAGAAGCTGTTCGTCATGATGCGCGACACGTTCGGCAAGGATGCCATCCTCGCCACGAACACCAGCAGCATCTCGATCACCGACCTGGCGTCGGCGGTCGGGCAGGACGCGCACCGAGTGATCGGCATGCACTTATTCAACCCGGTGCCGGTCATGAAGCTGGTCGAGGTCATCAAGGGGCTGGCCACGACCGAGGAAACCACCGAACGAACGATTGCCCTGGCGCTCGCGATGGGCAAGACACCGGTCCCGGCCAATGACCGAGCCGGCTTCGTGTCCAACCGAGTCCTCATGCCGCTCATCAACGAGGCCTTTTACGCGTGGATGGAAGGCGTCGCGGAGCCCGCGGACATCGACGAGATCATGAAGCTTGGCTGCAACTTCCCGATGGGCCCGCTCCGCCTCGCCGACTTCATCGGCCTTGATGTGTGTCACGACATCATGATGGTGCTCCACCGCGAGCTGGGGAACCCGAAGTTCTTCCCGTGCCCGCTGCTGCGTCAACTGGTGCAAGCCGGCCGCCTTGGCGACAAGTCGGGGCGTGGCGTCTTTGAGTATCCCGCGAAGGGGTAGGCCCCGGGAGCGGGTGATCCCCGCCGGCCAACTCGGGCGCTCGGCGGAACGCGGCTCCCGGCTGGCCCGTCAGCTGGGGCTGTTACAAACGCGTGGTCGACGGGAGGGGGTCGATGGCCATACGGTTTCACCATGATTGCCTCGAATCGATTGAACCGACCCACTCGTCGCCGCGTAACAGTCGGAGCTTCATCGATCTCCTCAATCTGGACCGCGACGATCCTCGTCTCCAACATCGCCGCATCCGCGCACCCGCAGTCGGACGTTCCGGCGGCGGGTGCGCTGCCTTCCGGCTGGACCCATGTCGTGGTGCCGCAACACCGGGTCGTGCCCATTCGTCCCGATGCGCCACGCGATGTCCAGTTGACGAAGGTCGACGCGACGGTGGCGATCCATGATCGAGTCGCCGACACCCGACTGGACCTCTCCGTCCACAATCCATCCAACCAGCAGGCCGAGGCGATTCTCCTCGTGCCCGTGCCCAACGGCGCGACCGTCAAGGGGTTCTCGTATGAAGCCGCGCCGGGGACGGGGGCAGCCACCAGCCAGCAGGAACCCACCATCCAGGTGCTTCCGCGCGATGAGGCGCGGCGACTCTACGACTCCATCGTCCGTGCGAGCCGAGACCCTGGTCTCCTTGAATTCGCCGGCGCAACGCTTCTGCGCACCAGCGTCTTCCCCATCGCCCCCGGCGCAACGCAGCGCGTGCGCGTGGAGTGGGAGGAGCTGCTTCCGGTTGCGCAGGGTCGGATCGATTACGCACTTCCGCGCGGCGAGAGCCTTCGGAACGAGACGCCCTGGACGCTGCAGCTCTCGGTGACGCAACCATCGCCGATCGCCGCGGTGTACTCGCCCAGCCACGGGTTGGTGGAAGTGCATCGCGGCGCCGCCGTCAACCAGCGGCACTTCGCGCTGGACACGCTTTCGCAGCGAGCACCCGGTCCATTCCTGGTGAGCGTGCTGCCGTCGGACGCAGCCACCGGCAATGGCGCCGCGTCGGGCGCCGCCGCGACGAGCATCGCCGCCTATCCAGACCCAACGATCAACGGCGGCTACTTCATGCTGCTGGGCGGGCTCGCGTCGAAGACCGATGGCCCTGGCGCCACATCAATGCCTCGCGAAGTGACCATCGTGCTGGACAGATCCGGCAGCATGGCCGGCGGCAAGTTGGACCAGGCCAAGGCCGCGGCGCTCCAGGTCATCGAGGGACTGGCCGACAACGAGCGCTTCAATCTCATCGATTACTCCAACGGCGTGTCGATGTTCTCCCGCGAGCCTGTGGCCAAGACGCCGGAGGCGGTGGCACGCGTGCGCGAGTACCTCGCCATGCTGAAGCCGTCGGGCGGCACCAACATCTCCGACGCGCTGGTGGAGGCGCTTCGCCAGCCGGGTTCGCCGGGCTGCGTCGGGCTGGTGCTCTTCCTGACTGATGGGCTGCCGACGGTCGGACAGACCGGCGAGCGTGCCATCCGCGAAATCGTCGAGCGCGGCAATCCACAGCAGCGGCGCATCTACACGATTGGCGTGGGCCAGGACGTCAATGTGCCGCTCCTTGACCGAGTCGCCGACTTGACCCGCGCCAAAGCGACATACATCGTTCCCGGCGAGAGCGTGGAGGTGAAGGTCGCGGCAGTCGCCGAGCAGCTGCATGGCCCCGCGCTGGCCGACATCGGGCTGACCGCGCGCAACGCCGCCGGCGCCGAAGACACCATTCGCATCCGCGACTTGGCGCCGCGCCGCATCCCCGATGTTTTCGCCGGTGAGCAGCTGGTCGTGTTTGGCAGTTACCTCGGCGAGCAACCCACACAGTTGTCGCTGACGGGCCGCGCGCAGGAAGGGTCCATCTCCGCCACCGTGCCGTTTGATCCAGCCATCGCCACCACGCGACACGGCTATGTCGCACGACTGTGGGCCACACGGCGCATCGCGGAGATGGTGGACGAGGTCCGACAGCTTGCCGCGGACACGCCCGGGCAGCCGATCGGCGTGCCACCGTCAATGAACGATCCGCGCGTGAAGGAGTTGGTGACGGAGATCGTGAGGCTCAGTGCACGGTTTGGCATCCTCACGGAGTACACGGCCTTCTTCGCGAATGAGGGGACCAATCTCGGGGATTGGCAGCAACTGGAGCTTGGCTGCAACGATCTCCTGGCCCGCCGAGCCGTCGCCACGCGCAGTGGCTCCGGCGCGCTCAATCAGGGCATCAACTTCAATGAGATGAAGGGCAAGGCGCAGTTGGCGTACGACAATCGCTTCATCGACGAGTCGATGCAGCAGCAACGCATCACGACCGTGCAGCAGGTGAACGACAAGTGCTTCTACAACAACGCCGGTCGCTGGGTCGACTCGCAGTTCGTGGCGACCGATGCGGCACGCGCGGCCGCTGGCGGGGGCACCGGCGGCGCTGCAGCTGCGTCCGTCGCCGACATCCACGTGGACGAGACGATCGAGTTCGGCTCGGACCGCCACATGGACCTCATCGCCGAGTTCGCCGCGGAAGGGCGGCAAGGCTCGCTCTCGCTTCCCGGTGACACGCTCCTCCGCCACCGCGGTCGCACCATTCTCGTCCGCAATCCAATCGAACCCGGTTGCTGACACTCTTGCATCCCACGACCTTCGCTGACCACGACACAGGAACCTCATCATGACATCGATCCTTGCACCACTCGCACTCACCACCTCGCTCCTCGCCGCCGCCCCGCAAGCCGCGCCGCAGGTCGCCCCAGCCGCACCTGGCCCGCAGAGTGACTCGGACGCGCGTCCCGCCGTCGAGATCGCCATCTGCCTGGACATCTCCGGCAGCATGGATGGGCTCATCGACAGCGCGAAGGCTCGCCTCTGGAGCATCGTCAATGACCTGGCGACGGCCAAGCCGACGCCCACGCTGCGGGTGGCGCTCCTTACCTATGGTTGCGACGCCTACGACTCGACGACGGGATGGGTCGTCGTGGACTCAGGGCTCACGGAAGACCTCGACCTCATCTCGCAGAAACTCTTCGCGCTGCGCACCAACGGCGGAACGGAACTGGTGGGGCGTGTCGTGGACAAGGCCGCGCAGACCCTTTCCTGGAACGCCGACCCGAATGCGCTCAAGATCATCGTCGTCGCCGGCAACGAGAGCGCCGACCAGGATCAGGAGATTCGATACCACCAGGCCAGCAAGACCAGCATCGAGAAGGGGATCTTGGTCAACAGCATCTACTGCGGCAACGCGACCGACGAGCACGCCTCGCTTTGGGGCGATGTCGCGCGGCTCGCCGACGGCCAGTTCCTCTGCATCGACCAATCCACTGGCGCGGCGGTCCCCGAGACACCTTTCGACAAGCAACTCGCGGAGCTCTCGGCGCTGGTGAACACCACCTACCTCGCCTGTGGGATCGCGGGCCGCGAGGCATGGGCCAACCAGGCCGCGCAGGACGCCAACGCCGCCGGCCTCAGTGGCGGTGCTGCCGCGCAACGTGCCGTCAGCAAGTCCAGCGCGCTGTACGACAATCGCGGATGGGACCTTGTTGACGGATGCGCGGCCGGCTCCCTCAAGCTGGAGGACATCAAGGACGAGGATCTCCCCGAGGAGATGCGCGGCAAGTCGCTCGATGAGAAGAAGGCGATGGTCGCGGCCAAGCAGGCCGAGCGCGAGAAGATCCAGACCGATGTGCAGAAACTGCAACAGCAGCGCGTGGCGTGGCTCGCGGCGGAGTCGGCCAAGCGAGCCACACAGCAGGGCCAAACGCTGGATGACGCGCTCAAGTCGGCGATTCGGTCGCAGGCCACGCAGCGCGGCATGCAGTGGGATGAGCCACCGGCCCCCTCCACGCCACCAGCTCCGTAGGATCGAGACATGACTGCGGCACAGCCCCGTGTGATGGTGGTCGAAGACGACGATGCCATCCGCACGGGGTTGTGCGATGTCCTGCGCTTCGGCGGTTACATCCCGCTCTCGTGCGCGCGCGGCGACACGGCGGCGCGAGAGATTCTGGAGTCCACCCCCGACCTCGTGCTCCTGGATGTCATGCTGCCGGGTCGAAGCGGATTCGACATCTTGAGGGAGGTGCGCGCCGCGCGCCCCACGCTCCCCGTTGTCATGGTCACCGCCCGCGGCGGCGAGGACGATCGAGTCGACGGCTTGGAGCGTGGCGCTGACGACTATGTGGTCAAGCCATTCAGCGCGCGTGAGGTGCTGGCGCGTGTCGCGGCGGTGCTGCGCAGGAGCGCCGAACGGCCGAGCGATGTCGCGGCCGTGGCCTGTGGTGGCGCCACCATCGACTTGGCTCGCCGCGAGGCCCGGAGCCGCACGACGCATGTCACGCTCTCGGAACGCGAGGCGGCGCTCATCCGCACGCTGGCGTCTTCGGCGGGCCGCGTCATCTCCCGCGACGAGCTCCTCCGCACGATTTGGGGCGTGGATCCCCGTGGCACCGACACTCGCGCCGTGGACATGCAGGTGGTTCGATTGCGCGAGACGCTCAAGAGCGTGGGTGCGGAGTCGCTCATCGAAACAGTGCGCGGCAGCGGCTATCGACTCTGCGCCGACGCCAAGGTGGAGCGATGACGCGCGCGCCAGGGACATTCCGCCGCACTCGCCGCTGGTGGGTGACCGGCGTGTCGATCGGCGCGGTCGTGATGGTGATTGGGCTGGTGGTGGTGACCGTCGCGCTCCGCACCGCCGAGTCGCGGCACATGGCACTCATGCGAGAGTCGGCGCGCGACGACTCGATTCGCGAGGCCCTCTGGCGGATGGATGCGATCATGACTCCAAGGCTGGCCCGAGAATCCGCGCGGCCGGCGTCGGACTACGCGGCGTTTCGCAGCTCTGGCCAGGCGGTGAATCGCCTGCTGCAGGAGATTCCCAAGGGGGAAGTGCTGCTCCCCAGTCCACTGTTGGCCGACACGCCGGAATGGATCGAACTGCACTTCGAAATCCGCGGCGATGGCACGGTGAGCAGCCCGCAAGTCCCGGAAGGCGACTGGCTTGACTTGGCTGAGGGTCGATACCTGAAGGCTGGCGTCGAGGAGGTGCGTCGCGACGACCTGAACTCGCTGCGGAAGCAGTTGGGGTCTCAGGTTGAGGCCCTGGAAGCATGCACCATCAGCCCGGCGGACGGTGTCGCGAACGGCGATCCACTGGCGAGGGCGGCCGCGCCGCAGGTCATGGTGCAGTTGGATGAGGAGGACCAGGCGGTCGCAGCCGCCGACTCCCGTGCGGCGGCATCAGAGACTCGTGCGAAGGGCGATTGGGCCGCCCGCGTTCGGACCGCGGCTGCGGCGCAGCAGGAAGCCGCCCCCAGTGCCAAGGGCGCGGCCAACTGGCAGGTGGCGCGAGACCAAGTGAGCCCACTCACGCCCGTCTGGTTGGAGGGTGGCGCTGTCCCGCAGTTGGTGTGCGTCCGGCGCGTGGACGGCGTTGATGGATCGGTGATCCAAGGGTTCCTGGTGGATTGGGCTTCCGTGGCGCCGGCCCTCCTGGCGCAGACGGGCGACCTCATGTCGGGTGCATCGCTTGTTCCGTCGAGTGATCCGACCGGCGGCGGGAAGTTCTCCGCCACGCGCATGGGCAGCCTGCCAATCGAACTGGAGCCTGGAACCGTGCACGCCGAGGAGCGTGTGGCGCGGACGAGTTCGCAAACGGGTGGCGCCCTGCTGCTGGCGTGGGGGGCGGGGCTGGGTGCCATCGTGATCGCGTCGCTGGCGGCCGCAGCCGCGATTCGGTTCGGCGATCGTCAGGCCACATTCGCCTCAAGCGTCACCCACGAACTTCGCACGCCGCTCACCACCTTTCGCCTCTATTCCGAAATGCTTCGAGACGGCATGGTGGGCGACGAGGCTCGACTGCGTGAATGCCACGACACGCTGGTACGGGAGTCGGTGCGACTTGGGCACCTGGTGGAGAATGTGCTGAGCCTGGCGAGGATGGAGCGGGGGGCAGGAGCGGACCGACGCCCTGGCCACCGCACCTCGCTCGATCGCGACGATCTGCTCAGGCTGCTCCGCGCGATCGCCACAGAGTCGGCTCCCGGCGCGCGTGTGCAGTGCCATGTGGACGAGGAGGTCGCCGGGGCGCGGGTCGATGTGGATGCGACCACTCAGATCGTCAGCAACCTCATCGACAATGCCGCCAAGTATGGGCGAAGCGACGATGGGATCGCGGACATCGATGTGCGCGCGAGTCGCGCCGCTGACGGCACGCTGTGCATTCAAGTGTCTGACCTAGGCCCAGGCATTCCGGCCCAGAAGTCGGATGCGATCTGGCGCGCGTTTGATCGCGCGGGCGCGGAAACTGGACTGCAGCCCGGCATTGGCATCGGCCTGCCCCTCGCACGTGCGCTGTCGGAGCGGCAGGGAGGATCGTTGGTGCTCGCGCCACAAGACTCCGGGGCAAGCTTTGAACTTCGGTGTCCTGGCTAACCACCCCGGGGCGTGCCAACCGGAATCAAATCGAGCCTTCCGAAGGTCCGTATTGATTCTGTTGTGCAGGACCCCCTCGGAGCCGGAAGTTTGGCTTGGTTTCGAGGCCGCGCTGAATCCACGGTTACCTTCTGCCCGTGCCACGACTCTCGCCGCTGGGGACGCCGCCGGCGCTAGTCGCACTGGCACGCGCCCAAGGCGGCTGCGTATCGCCTTCACAGGCTCGAGCCGCCGGACTCCGGCGCAAGTCCATCGCGACCCGCGTCCGCGCCGGGGTTTGGCGGTGGCACATGGGGTGTCTCCTGGTGGATACGAGGAACGAGGAGATTGATCCACACCTCCGAGATGCATGGGCTCTCACGCTCCGGTGCGGACCTGGAGTAGTCGTCGTGTCTGGATCGACTGCATTGCATCTCTGCCACCGCGCGCCGCCGGCCCTGATGCCCGTGCTCCTGGCTCGGGTTCCAACCAAGCGATGCCGTCGACTCCCGGACACGCTCCTGCGGGTACGGCACTCCACAGACCCCGCCCCTCGTCGGTTCTCAGGCGGACTCCTGTGCCAGCAACCGAAAGACGCCGTGCTGGACATCATCCAAGTCGCGAGTCCCACGGACGCGAAGGGCTGGCTGGACTGGGCCTTGCAACGCAGCATTCTCACGCAATCAGACATCGCCGCCGCGATCGCTCGCCTCGAACGCGTGAGCGGCGGGACTCCGAACACTCCGCTTCGCAGGAGCACGGTTGGGGCGCACGCGATCACGCGATTGCGCCTGGCCTTGGAGTATGCACGCGGTGGAACCCGATCCGAGGCCGAACGAATCCTGCGCGCGCTGCTTCAGAGGGAGTCCATCGTGGGTTTCGTTGGGGATGTACCAGTGTCGAGCCAGCCCGGGGAGCGCCCCTTCGCACGGCTTGATTTCGCGCATGTGCCACTCAAGATCGCTATCGAGGTCGATGGTCGCGCCTTCCATACTTCATCGAAGGACTTCGAGCGTGATCGTGAACGGCAGAATCAGTTGGTGGCCGTCGGCTGGCTGGTCCTTCGAGTCACCTGGTCCATGATCAACGAGGACCCCGGTTCGGTGGTCAGAGACATCCATCGCGCCATGCGGCTTCGAGCTACGCCTGCACATCGGAATCAAAACGACCCTTCCAAAGGTCCGTTTTGATTCTGTTTGATTGGGACATGCCTTCGAAACACAAACACCCACGCCGCGGTGAAGTTGAAGAAGGCGCCCGCGACGATGCCAACGCACGCCGCCGCCTGTACGCCGACGGGCCAGCCCCAGAGGATCGAGTCGGCCCACTTGGTGCCCAGCCAAGTCGTCAGCCCCCAGTTCACCGCGAACCCTGCTGCGTTCACGAGGACATACTCGCCAAACTGTCGCCACCATCCGCGCTTCTCGCGGTCGCCGAAGGTGGTGTGTCGATTGATCGAATACACCGCGACCAACCCAACGATGCCGCCGACGAATGCCGCCGCACCCAACCACATGTGCGGCTCAAGGAGCGAGATCACGATGAGGTAGACCGTCGCGCCGACCAGGCCGACCGTGCAGAACTCCACAAACCGGGCCGCCACGCCAAAACGCTGGCGAATGTGAGCGCGTGTGCTCAGAATCGATCCCAAGAGTCCAGTCCTTGGCGGGGCTGCCGAGTTGCTCATTCGTCCGCAGACTCTACGGCTTCGCGCACCCTCGCCGTAGACTGGTCGCGCCATGAGTTCCCGCGCCGAGCAATCCTCCGAGGCCACCAAGTCCCACCTGACCACCACGCCCGCGACCCACCCGACCCACGCCGCACACGGCACCGGGCCGGGCGCGGCCAGGGTGGACCCCGAGACGGTCACACTCTCCGGCTACGAGGTCGATGCCGTGTACGGGCCGCGGCAAGGGCAGGCCACTGACCCAACTCACCCCCAACTGGCCAACGCGCGCATCGGGGAGCCAGGCAAGTTCCCATTCACCCGCGGCGTCCACTCCAGCATGTACCGCTCGCGCCTGTGGACGATGCGCCAGTTCGCGGGCTTTGGCTCCGCTGACGACACCAACAAGCGATTCAAGTACCTCTTGGAGAACGCGAAGGGCACCAAGGCCAACACGGGATTGTCCACGGCGTTCGATCTCCCAACCCTCATGGGTCGAGACTCCGATGACCCGCTCTCGGAGGGCGAGGTCGGTCGGTGTGGCGTGGCGATCAGCACGATCGACGACATGCATCGGCTCTACGCGGACATTCCCGTGGGTGATGTCACCGTGAGCCAGACCATCAACGGCCCCGCGTGCGTCATCTGGGCGATGTACCTGGCGCACGCCAAGGAGCGCGGCATCCCGTGGACCACTGTTGGCGGCACGCTGCAGAACGACATCCTCAAGGAGTTCCACTCGCAGAACGAGTTCATCTACCCCCCCGAGGCCAGCGTCAAGCTGGTGGTGGACACGATCGAGTTTGCCTCGCAGCACCTGCCCAAGTGGAACTCCGTCTCCATCAGCGGCTACCACATCCGCGAAGCTGGCTCGACCGCCACGCAAGAGCTGGCCTTCACGCTCCGCGACGGGATGGAATACGTCGAGTGGTGCCTCAAGCGCGGACTGGACATCGACACCTTTGCGCCGCGGCTCTCCTTCTTCTTCAACAGCCACAACGAGTTTTTCGAGGAAATCTGCAAGCTCCGCGCCGCGCGCCGCATCTGGGCGCACGCGATGCGCGACCGATTCGGTGCGAAGCAAGAGCGCTCGTGGCTCATGCGCACGCATGTGCAGACGGCGGGATGCTCGCTCACTGAGCAGCAGCCGCTCAACAACATCATCCGCGTGGCCTACCAGGCGATGGCGGGCGTGCTTGGCGGTTGCCAGAGCCTGCACACTGATTCGATGGACGAGACGCTGGGACTTCCAACGGAAACAGCCGTCCGAGTCGCGCTGCGCACGCAGCAAGTCCTGGCGCACGAAACCGGCGTGCACCGCACCGTCGATCCGCTGGGCGGCTCCTGGTTCGTGGAGGCGCTTACCGACCAGATGGAGTCCGACGCCAACGACATCATCAAGGCCGTCGATGAGATGGGTGGCGTGGTCGCCGGCATCCACAAGGGGTACTTCCGCCGCGCCATCGCGGAGGCCAGCTACCGCGTGGGCCAGGAGATGGAAGCGGGGGATCGGCTCATCGTCGGCGTCAACGCGTACACGGATGGCAACGATGATCGACAGGTGGAGATCCTCCAGATCTCGCACGACGTGGAGGTGAAGCAGAACGAGCGGCTCAAAGCGTTCCGCGCCGCACGCAGCAGCGACGAGGCCAATCGCGCGCTGGCCGCGATCCGCGCCGCCGCGAAGGCCGGCCAGAATGTGATGCCCGCACTGGTGGACGGCGCCCTCGCGCGCTGCACGCTGGGCGAAATGGTCCAGGCGATGGCGGACATCTACGGCCGCTATTCCGGCGGGCCGGAGTGGTAACCCCCTCGGCACCGGCGGGTACTCTGATGCCGGTTCACAGTAGGAGCACCCATGAATCAACTCATCTGCGTCACCAAGCCGCCCGTCATCAAGGCCGCCATCGTGGGCGCCATCATCGCATTCCTCTATGGCGCGATCACCTGGACGGTCTTCCCGCTCTGGGAGGGCGCGTACAGCAGTGCGCCTACAGAGATCGACTTTGCCACGCCGCTCAAGCAGCTGCCCGGCGACGGGGCCTACTTCGTCCCCGGCATGGATGACGAGAAGTGGATGGAGCTTCAGGCGGCGGGCCCCTCCGCCGAGCTGAAGGCGTTTGAAGAGGAGTACGCGGTGCGTCATCGCGCGGGCCCGACCGCGATGGTCATCGTGAGGATGCAGGGCAGCGAGCCGATGCCGCCGTCCGTCTTCGGCTACGGCATCGCCATCGATTTCTTCATCGCGCTGTGCCTCTCCTGGGTGATGGCCCAAGTGGGCTACACCTGGCCGACAGAGAACAAGAGCGAGTCCTACCTCTGGCTGCGACGATGGCGCGCAGGCGTGGTGGCTGTTACGGCCGGCGTCGCCGCGGTCCACCTCAATCACTGGAACTGGTTTGGCACGCCGAACATCGTCGCCGTAACGGGGTTCATGGAAAACTGGTCCGCGTGGGCCCTCGCCACCATGCCCATGGCCATCATCCTGACGCGCTGCACGAAGGATTGCTCGCGAATGTGACCCTGCCGCTGGGTGTGCTCGCGCCCCTGAGCGTTGCCGCCGCTGGGTGTGCTGCCGACCACGACCCTTCCGCCGATGGGTCTGCGCTCGCCCGCGATCCTCGGGTAGGTTCCCGGCTCGATGGCCAACTCGCACCAGGCTCCCAAGGGAACCCGTGATTTCTATCCCGCCGACATGGCGGTGCGTCGCCACATTGAAGCCGCGTGGCGTGGCGCATCGATCCGCCACGGCTTTGACGAGATCGACGGCCCCACCTTTGAACACCTGGGCCTCTACACGGTGAAGTCGGGAGAAGGCATCGTCAACGAGCTCTTCTCGTTCCGGCGCGCGGGTGGCGAGAATGACTATGCGCTTCGCCCGGAGTTCACGCCGACGCTGGCGCGAATGGTGGCGGCGCGCGGCTCCGCGCTCCCCGTCCCGACCAAGTGGTTCGCGGTTCCGAACTTCTTCCGAGCCGAGCGGCCGCAGCGGGGACGCCTTCGCGAGTTCTTCCAGTGGAATGTCGACCTGCTCGGACTGGACACGCCGGGCGCGGACTCGGAGGTGATCGGCACGGCGATCGCCGCGCTGGAGGCGCTGGGATTGAAGCAAGGCGATGTCACCGTCAAGCTTTCGCACCGTGGTGCGGTGGCGGGGGCCTTGCGAGCCGTGGGCGTCCCGGACGAGCAACTCGGCGCCGCGTTTGCGCTCTTGGATCGACGAGACAAGCTTCCTCCCGAAGAGTTCGCCAAGCGCGCGGCAGCCTTGGGGGCGACTGGAGACTTGGGTGAAGCCATCACCCGGTTGGCCAGGGCGACGGCGCCCGCGTCGGCGGGGCTCGATGGGCTGGCGCGCGATGTCGGCGTTCCAGCTGCAGAACTTGGCGCGCTGGAGGCCCTGCGAGACGCGTTGCGCGCCGCGGGAATCGAGGATTGGTGCCAGTGGGACTGTGGCATCGTGCGCGGACTGGCCTACTACACAGGCGTGGTCTTTGAGATCCACGCGGCCGGCGAACGCGCCGTCGCCGGCGGTGGCCGTTATGACGGGCTGGTTGAACTGTTTGGGGGGCCGCACACTCCGGCGGTTGGATTCGGGATGGGCGATGTCGTGCTGGGCAACCTCCTGCGCGACAAGGGGCTGTTGCCTGCGGATGGCATGGAACTCTTGCCTCGGCCGGATGTATTTGTCGTCGCGGCCAACGACGCCGCTGCCGCACAGATGCCGAGCATCGTGTCATCGCTGCGTCGCGCCGGGTTGCATGCGCGCCACTCGTACAAGGCCACGCGCAACGTGGGCAAACTCCTTGGCGAGGCGGGAAAGTCGCGCGCTCGGTTCGCGGTGATCCTGGGGGATGGGTGCGTCGGCGCGGGTGCTGGCGGAGGCACGGGTGCTGGGATGGGTGAGGTCCCGGGCGGAATCGTCCAACTCAAGGACCTTGGCTCGGGCGAGCAGCGCGAACTGCCGATGAGCGAACTCATCAGCGCCCTTAAATCCTAAAAGTGCCTTGAAATGGGAAGAACTGAGGGGTTTTCCCGTCGGTTTCTACCGCGTCAGAGGTTTTCTTGAAATGAACGCACCCAGCACCCCGCGAAGTCCGGTGGGCGCGCGTTGGGTGCAGTTTGGGCGCACCCCCGCCCGTCACGCCCCGGCGTTGACCAATCGCATCGCCGCGGAGACCACAAGGACCAGCCATGCCGCCGCCGCGAATGGTGCCTTCGCCACAAATCCCAGCAACCTCCCCGCGGCAGCACCCGCCGCCGGCCTGAGAGATTCTTTCACGCTGCGGCGGGCTCCGACCACCTCTCCGATCACCGCACCAACTCCGGCACCGCCGACGGCTCCCAACAGGGTGCCGATCACCGGAACCGGAATCGTGCACGTCCCCACGACCGCGCCCGCCATGCTCCCGATCATCGCTCCCAGAATGCCTCCTCTGCTGGCTCCGCCTACCTTGGCGCCGGCGCCCCCTGCCAAGAACTCCACTCCCTCGGCGGCAAGGGCGATTGCCGCCGCCGCCGCGAGTGGCCAGACTCCAAAGAATGGCTGGCCATCGCTCGATGCGAGGAAGTGCACGAGGTCGATCGCCACGGCGACCACCACCATGACCCAGATTCCCGGGATGCCAACCAACACCAGGGCCCCGCATGAAGCAGCGACGACGGCGAAGGCCGCAAGTTCCACCCAGCCGCCCGCGATCGCCCACGTCATGGATCAATCTCCGCACTCTCACAAGGACTCTCACCAGGACTCTCACAAGCACTCTCACCAGGACTCGCGCAAGGCCACCTCAACCGAATGCCGCCCAGCTCCACCCACGCGCATGCGCCGCATGCGCCTGAATCATTCGCCCAGTCGACTACGCCCGACGCCACGCACGTGCAGTGCTCGCCGGCTGATGTCGCCCGAGTGTCTTGTCGCCGCATGCGTGCCCACGCCAGTCGGTGTGCGGGGAGTGGTTGTGACGACTGAATCGCCTCCTCCAGGTTCACTCGCGGGTCCGTAGCCAGCCGCCAGCCGAGCGCGAGTCGCCGGTCGTCAGGCTCCGCGCAAGCCGAGTTCGACTCCAGGAACAGGTCGAAATGCGACCCAGTCGCCGCCTCGTGCCACACGAGCGCAGCGGCACGGAGGGTGCTCGGGCTCGGATGTGCGTCTTCCTGCATTCGTCGGGGAGCCATGACAGTGAAGGGTATATTCAGGACCGAATCGAGCCCCCGCCACTCCAATGCACTCCCACACCTCATCGATCTCCCGACGTACGTCACTGCTTGGTGCCCTCGGCACCCTTGGCACCCTTGGAGCCCATGGTGTCCTTGGGGCTGTCGGCCTTGCGTCGATCGCCGTCGTGGGTGGGTGCCATGCACCGATGCCTCGCGACCAGGCGATTGAGCGGTCCGCGTATTACCTGAAGTACGACCGATGGCAGGACGCGGCCGACACGATCGAACACACTGTGAAGGAGAACCCCGGCGATTGGCAGGCCCAAGCCATCTACGGTGACGCGCTCATGAACTTGGGTGAGTTGGATCGGGCAGCCGATGCACTCGACCGGGCGCTCGCCGGGAACCCGACCGACACCGCGATCATCTTCGAGCTCGCCGAGGTCTACTTCCGGCAGGGCAACAGCGCGGCGCTCTACCAGCGACTCCGGGGCGCGGGCGCCGACCTCCACAGCGTGCAGGCCTACTTGCTCCTCTCGGACTATGCGCAGAAGCTGAACGATCCTGACACCGCCGTGTCGGCCGCGCGCGCGGCGATCGAGGTGGACGACGGCGTGGGTTCGCCACGCACGGCGGCGCCCTATGTGCGCGCCGCCGCATTGGATGCGCTCTACGGCAACTCGCAGGGAGAGCGGAAGCGCCTCCGCCAGGCCTACGGCATCAGCCCTGCGAACGAGCAGGTGTGTGAGCGACTCCGCGCGCTGGGCGAGATCCTTGGCCCCAGCCTGGCGTTGCCTCCGGGGGTTTGAGCATCCACGGCAGCGGCCTTCGAACCTGATGACCACACGCACCCGCCAGCCTGACCGCGGCGTCCTTGGGGAGACTGCGCGGTCGATGCAGGTTTTGGGCGACCCGGTCCGGCTGCGCATGCTGCGCGCGCTGGGGAAGCACGAACTCACCGTCGGCGAGGTTTCACGGATCGTGCAGGTGGCGCAGTCATCCACGAGTCGCCACCTCAGCGCACTCCACCACGCAGGGCTGCTCAGTCGCCGAGGGGCAGGAACCGCGTCGATCTATCGTCTGGCGACCTCACCGACCGGACCAGCGGCGTCGGCGTGGCAAGCCATCTCGGCCGCACTCGAGCAATCGCCCACCGCCGCCGACGACGACGAGCGGACCGCGGCCGTGATCGCCTCGAGACGTGTCGAGAGTCGCGAGTTTTTTGGTCGCGTGGGGAGCGAGTGGGACTCGATCCGGCGGGACTTGTTTGGCGTCGCGCCAGAAGTCACGGCATCGGTGGACATCTTGGATCCGCACTGGACGGTGGTTGACCTGGGTTGTGGCACCGGCGAGTGGGCCGAGCGGTTGGCGCCCGTCGTGGCACGGGTCATCGCGGTCGATCGGGAGCCGTCGATGCTCCTCGCTGCCCGGCGTCGACTCCACGCGCATCCCAACCTGCAGTTCGTCGAGGCGGAGCTGGATTCACTGCCAGTGGCCAGCGCCACGGCCGACTTTGCCGTCTGCAGCCTGGTGCTGCACCACATCGACAATCCAGCGGGTGCGATGGCCGAGGCACTGCGTGTCCTGAAGCCAGGCGGAAGGCTGCTCGTGATGGACATGGTGCCTCATGTCCACGAGGACCTGATGAGGTCGATGGGGCACCGACACCCCGGATTCTCCGAGTCAGACCTTCGAGCGTTTGCCAAGTCGGGCGGCGCATTGCTGCTGCGCTACCGACGCCTCCCGCCGGCACGCGACGGGAAGGGGCCGGGACTCTTCGCCGCGCTCCTGCAGGCGAAGGGACTGGATGGCGTGGTCACTTCGCCGAAGCAGCCTTCGAGGCGGAGGCCGTCGAAGCCCGGGCGGCGTCGATCTTCTTGATCGCCTCGACCGGGTTCGCAAGGATTTTCTCCGCGCACTTCTTGCAGCACGTGCGCACAAGCCGGTTGGACACCACGAAGTCGTAGGCGCCATCGTCCAACACTTCGCCAGTCACCACGCATGTGGTCAGCGGGTAGTCAGCCTTTTGGGCCGCCATCACCTGGGCATCCAAGGTCGCCAGGAACTTCTGGGGGTCCTTCTTGATCTTGGCGATGCACTTCTTGCAGCAGATCCGGAACAATCGGTTGCCGACGACGAGCGGCTTGGCGTCGGCAGCGTCCGGGCCCAGCGGGTCGCTCAGCTCCTCGTCCGTCATCACCACGCAGGTCGCGTGCCGTGGGTAGACCTTCATCTGGTCGTCGATGATCGCGGCGTCCAGCTTGTCCAGATAGACCTTTGGGTCAGCGTTGAAGGTGGCGATGCAGTTCGGGCAGCAGAACTTCACCTCGCGGCCATCGGCGGTCACGGTTGACGCGTCAGCCACGGGGCGCCCGGTCACTGGGCAGGTGGCCAGCGGGTAGGGGTCGCCGACGCGCTTTGGGGCGTCCTGGGCTTGTGCGGCGAACAGGCCCGCAATCAGGGTGGTGGCGAGCGCGAGAAGGGCCTTGGTGTGCTTCATGGGACCGGAAGTCTAGGAGCCATCGTCGCCGAAGTCGGGAGGTGTTTCTCTAAAACGTCCGATAACACCACCACGCCACCACCGCGCCACCACCGCACCGCCATTGAATCGCTATATGTGCATGAAGCGATATACTCGTGCTATGTCATCGGCCACCATGTCTGCACCTTCCAAGCCCTTCCTGGACACCAACCTCCCGCTTCGCACCGACCTTGCGTTCAAGGTCCGAGACCTCTCTCCCGAGACGGTGCGCTGGGGACGCAAGGAGATCCAGTTGGCTGAGGTGGAAATGCCCGGGCTGATGGCACTCCGCCAGCGTCACGCCGCCAAGCAGCCGCTCAAGGGCGCGCGGATTTCCGGCAGCCTGCACATGACGATTCAGACGGCGGTGCTCATCGAGACGCTGGTGGAGCTCGGTGCGGAAGTTCGCTGGGCCAGCTGCAACATCTTCTCGCCGCAGGACCACGCCGCGGCGGCCGTGGCCGTCGGTCCCAACGGAACGCCTGAGCGCCCGCAGGGCATCCCGGTCTTCGCTTGGAAGGGCGAGACGTTGCCGGAGTATTGGTGGTGCACGCTTCAGGCGATCACCTGGGAGAACGGCACCGGCCCGAACATGATCCTGGACGACGGCGGCGACATGACGCTCCTCGTCCACAGGGGACTGGAGTGGGAGTCGAAGGGTGTTCCGGCCACGAAGGCCGACGATGCCGAAGAGTGGCAGGTCATCCTGGACCTGGCCCGTGCCCTGCAGGCCGAAGACCACGGCTACTTTGGCCGGACCGCCCCCAGCATCAAGGGTGTGACCGAGGAGACGACCACGGGCGTCCATCGCCTCTACCCGATGCACGAGGCCGGGCCACTGCTGTTTCCGGCCATCAACGTCAATGACTCCGTCACCACGA
>SXGT01589280.1_pt1 | contig 42999 bp, 36 predicted proteins | sample 3176221 | NCBI WGS metagenome assembly SXGT01 (sample SAMN11356862, study PRJNA531348) | freshwater metagenome | isolation source: freshwater sample F1-120 | place: China: Fuxian Lake, Yuxi | collected 2017-12-25
ATCGACGAGTCCGATGGCGCGGTTGGGGATTTGCCGCGCGGGCTCGATCTAGGTTACGCCGGAACGAGCCACAAGAATTGCAAGGGCATCGTGAAAGGGATCGCGAACGCGTGCCTGCTTGAAATGCACCGGCGACTGGGTCGGCAGGTCGTGCTGACGGGCGAGGATTTGTGCAACCTTGGCCCGGTGGCGCTGCTTCAGGATTTGGCAATGATGTCGCTGCTCGGCATCGGGCACGTCGAACGCAATGGGCATCATTATTATCGCGGATTGGGCATGTGGCCAGCGGACTGGCAGGACGAAGTGCTCACAACGCACGGAGATATTTACGAGCGTCACCGCGATGGTTTCGCGTGTCTGCGAATTTGCGAAGGTCGCATCGCGCTCGACGGTGCGAAGTGGGACACCGGCGATCGGCGCACATCGCTCCCACCCGAACGACGCGCGGTCGGGTTCGTATTCCAAGACCATCGGTTGTTCCCGCGGCTCGACGCCCGCGACAACGTCGCATTCGCGCTGCGCTGCCAAGGTGTGCCAAGGCCGAGCGCGCGGGCGACCGCAGAAGCCTGGCTGCAACGAGTCGGCCTGCAGGACCGCGCGCGCGCACTGCCGTCTGAGCTCTCCGGTGGCGAATCACAGCGCGTCGCGCTCGCACGCGCACTCGCCAGCCAACCACGGGTGTTGCTGCTCGACGAGCCGCTCGCTGCCGTCGATGCGAGCAGAAAGGCAGAGTTGCGGCGCGATCTGCGCGCGCACCTCGACGCATTCGAGGGCCCCCGCATCGTCGTCACGCACGACGCAGTGGACGCATTTGCGATCGCGGACCGCGTCGCTGTGCTCGAGAACGGCGTCATCGTGCAGCACGGCGCGCCGGCCGACATCTGCGCCGCTCCGCGCACCCGCTACGTCGCCGACCTCGTCGGACTCAACTGGTTGCGAGGCACCTGCCGGGCCGGGACCTTGGCGATCCATGGCGGCGGCGAGCTGAAGGTCGCGTGGCAAGGTGAAGGCAACGCGATCGCCACGATCCACCCGCGCGCAATCGCGCTCTTCCCCTCTCGACCCGATGGCTCGCCGCGCAATGTGTGGCAGGCCACGGTCGCGTCGATCGAACCGGCGCTCGACGGTCTGCGGGTTCGGCTCGTCGGGCCAGTGCCGCTCGTCGCCGAGATCACTGAGTCCGCTCGCTCGCAGCTTTCGTTGCGCCCGGGATCGAGCGTCTGGCTCGCGCTGAAGGCGACCGAGATCGCGGTCAGTCCCGCCTGACGACGGAAGGAATGATCGCGCTGCCGCGTTCGGGCGACGCATCGACGTCGCGCATCGGCGCACTTCGGCGCGAGATCGGGCGCCTTACGGCCGCGCCGTGCGCAGCCCCCCGTGCAGCGAACCGTCCTGGCCGATGACGACCGCCTCGAATCCGCCGTAGGACGGATTGGGGATCAAGATCCATCGCGTGCCCCACCATGACGCGCGCTCCGCGACGATCGCGGCGCGATGCTCTTCGGTTGCGCGACAGTTCGCAGCATGGCGTTCTGGATCCGCGTCCTTCTTCGGGTCGGTGTCCGAGGCGAAGTCACCGAGGTTGTCGCCGACCAGTTGCACGACACGGAATCGATCGGCGACGAGCGCTCGCCGAGACGCTTTGTCGGAGCCAGCGCCGCGCTCGCCCTTGGTCAGCACCACATCGAACCCGTCGTGCTCGTCGATCGGGAACCCCAAGGCGCGCAGATTGGCTCGCGTATCCGACTCTTCGGAACTGGGCGAGTTGACGTCGCCAGAATCCGCCTTGCGGTTGGTGAGATAGACCACACGGACCGACAGCTTGTGCGCCATGCGCGCGTATTCGAGTGCGCCTGGAATCGCGGTTGCGCGACGCTCCGCAACCCAGCCTGCCCACGCGACCGGATCAAAGCCCTTGCCGTCGCGGATCCGTCGTGCCGCGAACGCGGTGTTGTCGAGCACGGTTTCGTCGACGTCGACCACGACTGCGAGCGGCTTCTGCGCGAGAGCCGCGTCCGCTTGCTGTTCCAGACAAGCAGTCCACGTTGCGTCCGCGATCGTGCGCGGCAGCGCATCGGCCGCAACTCGATAGGCCTGCTCGCAGGCCGCGCGATACTCAGCGGCGCGCTGCATCCAGACGACGGCGAGCGCCTGGTCGTGCTGCGGCGACGGCTCTACTGCGCATGCGGCAAGCGCCAGGAGAAACAGGACGGCGGCGACGGAACGACTCACCGAGAAGGCGACGGTCATCGACACAGTTCTAGGCGGAGCCGATGAGCGTGTCGAAACCAGCGACGGAACTTCAGCGCAACAAGACGAGTTGCGGCACGGCATCCGCGTCGCACCAAACGATCGCGTCCTGCCCCCACTTCGCGCCGATTTGGCACGCGTCCTCGAACAGCAGGCCAAAGCAGAGGCAACTCCGCTCTTCGGGCCAGCCGTTGTCCGGATGCCCGCCTGCGCCTTCGTAGGACACGCAACCGATCTTCGCGAGGTCGGCGAGCAACGCCGCGTGCCGCGCGAGATTCTCCGACTCTTCGATCGCTGCGCCGGACGGATTGAACGCGGTCACGAATGCGCAGGTCGCGACGCCGTGCCGCCTCATCGCCTCCGCCAGTGCCGCATTTGCTTCGCCGATGCGCAGCGTGATGACCTCTGGCGTGCGCACGGAGTAGTGCGTCTCCATGTAGGCGACGAGCTTGTCTTCCGCGACGACGGTCGCGTGCGCCGTCGTCGGCGCGGACGGTCGCTGCGTCGCGAGCACGACGTGCGGAGCGGTGTTGTGACGGCGCCACGTCATGGCTTCGCTCGCGTGACGGCAACGCAAGCCCACGTCGAGCTTCTTGCGAGTGAGTTCACTTGGCCTTCTTGCCGCGGGGACGCTTCTTCTGCGCCGCCGAACGATCGATGAGCTTGCCGCGAGCTGTCCGCGGCAACGGGGCGCCACTCGATTCGATCGCTGCAGCAAGCAGCGCCTCGATATCTGGGTGCCGAAGTTGCTTCGCGGACTCCAGCACCACGAACCGCACCTGCTTCCCCGTTCCTTGCAGCAGCTTCTTGGCGTCGGGCAAACGGGGCCCATTCATCAGGTAAAGGCGCACGCCGTCGCCACGCGCCGCGATCGATGCGACCGCATCCAGGGGATGCTCCGTCCTCGAGTAGGCGATGACGAAGAAGCTGCCGTAGTCGTAGAGCAGTTCGTTCGTGGCCGGCAGTCGCTTCTGCATCGCGAGGCGTATCGACTGAATCACCTTCTGCTCGGCAGCATCGAACTTCGCCATGCAAACGCGAAGCTTGTCCAACGCGGGGTCTTTGTCGCCAACGAGTCGGCCTGCCATCGAATGTGCCTCTTGCTTGCTCAAGATCGTGCGCCAAAGAGGCGCAAGTCAACCGACCTTTTGCCGCAAGCGTCAAAGCGACGCTCGTCGACTCCGAAGTCGCCTGGACACCGATCCTACAGCTCTGGCGCGTCACGCGATCCTCGGCCTTCGGGCGCGGGTAGAAGCAAGACCACGCTCACGGCACCGCTCTAACCTTGGGGCAAGGCTTCCGTTCCACGTTGCGTTGGTCGTCCACGCGCCAGCACTACGAGTCAGGCTCCTCCGGCTCTTCCTCGAGTTCGTCTGCAGGCACGAACTTGTTGCCCTTCCACCCATACTCGTCGCCATTGATGCTCGCTCTGCTCTCCTGCGGACAGATGCTGCGCGCCAACCTCAGCAACTCCGTTTCGCTGATGTGCCGCGACAGGAAGCTAGGGTCCGTCGTTTCGGTCAAGAAGGTGTCCGCAGTGGCCAGCGCCTCCTCAATCGACTCGTAGGGACCGGTGGTCGCCCAATCCGTCGATATGCAGATACAGATGTCGCCCACCACACGGAGCCACGACGAGCCCGAGTCCCAGCAGAACTGCAGCGCTTCCTCCGAGCATGCGTCGAAGGCTGTGCACGCGCAGTCGAACAAGTCGGGAACGCCCTGGGCACAGCTTTGCTTGAGTTCTTTCACGAACGCATCGACGAAGTCGGAATCCTCGAGCAGTTTAGGCAGCGCCTTCACCCACAAGTTGGCGTCATACATGGCGGTTGCCTCCACGGCGGACGCCGCCTTTGTCGGCCCCAGCGCGACCCGGCAGGCGGCCGCTGGCAGGCGAATGCAATCGCAGCCAGATGGCGTGCCGACGCGCCGCGAAGGACCGCAGCGTCCAGAGACGTTGCTGGAGATTGGACTGAACAGTTTTCATCGGGTTCTTCCTGCGCCCGCACCTTGCAGACCGCGCCATTGCGGAACGCATGCCAGGGCCTCGAACACCGGGCGCGGCGCCAAGCGCCGCAGGAGCCTTCGTTCGCCGGGCCAACCGCCCGCGCGCATCGATCCGGCGAACTCGCCGGATCAAGCCACCTTGCCGCTCCTCGGCAGGTTGGCCGCCCCGCGCTGCCGCGTGGGACTGTCCTGATGCTGGTTCCCTTCTCGCATCTCGGTGCGCGGTCGTCAATGCGCGGATGCTTTGTGCTCGTGTCATTGTGTGTCATGACGTTCCCCCGAACGAGCGATGAGCACATTGTGACCCCATGGACCCTTGCATCCCAAGGTGTTGGATCCGAAGGATGCGCTATGAAGTCCGACTCGACCGTGTCCGCCGACTCCTTACGCGACGAAGTGCGCGCGCACTACGCCGCCATCCCCTCGGCGGCAGTTGGCGCTGCGTGCGCGCCAGGGTGCTGCGGCGCCAATCCCGACGCGTCGCTCGACCTCGGCTACACGAAGTCAGAACTCGACGCGCTGCCCGAGGGCGCCAACCTCGGGCTCGGCTGCGGCAACCCGCAAGAACTTGCGCGACTGAAGCGAGGCGAGCGCGTGCTCGACCTTGGCAGCGGCGGCGGCATCGACTGCTTCCTCGCGGCGAAGCAGGTCGGGCCTGGCGGCCGCGTGATCGGCGTCGACATGACACCAGAAATGCTCAAGAACGCGCGCGCCGCCAGGGACCGCATGGGCGCCGCGAATGTTGAGTTCCGCCTCGGCGAGATCGAACACCTGCCGGTTGCCGACGGCTCGATCGACGTGATCTTGTCCAACTGCGTCGTCAATCTGTCGCCCGACAAGCCGCAGGTCTTCCGCGAAGCCTTCCGAGTGCTCGCGCCGGGCGGCCGCCTGGCGATTCGCGACGTCGTCGCCACTGCGCCGATGCCGACCGAACTCGCATCCGACCCGCGCATGGTCGCCGGCTGCGTCGGCAACGCCGCGCCAGTGCAGCAACTCGAAGCCGCGCTGCGCGAGGCCGGTTTCGGCAACGTCGACGTCGAGGTCGACGAGTCGAGCCGCAAGGTCATCGCGACGTGGTTCCCGGGCGCTGGCGTGGAGAACTACGTCGCCTCGGCCAGCATCACCGCGCACAAGCAAAGCGCCTGCGATTGTGGGCTCGGCGACTGCGCTTGATTGAGCAAGGGTCTTGCGGCTCCTGCACGTGCCGGCCTTCGCCACCCCTGCCACTACCCGCTGCCACAACCTGCTGCCAGCCGAAGGCACCTCACGCAAGTGCGTGCTCGGTCTCTACTAGGAAGCGTCCGACTGAAGAATGGTGGGCCGTGCAGGATTCGAACCTGCGACTTCGACCTTGTGACGATCGCACTCTACCAACTGAGTTAACGGCCCGTCCGAACGGGGCGGCGAACACTAGCCAGCGGCCACGCCTCGTTCAAGCGGAGACTCCCCTTCGGCACGCGCGGACACGGGCCTGAACAGGGCACCGCCCGCGGGTCCAGCTGCGTTCGCGAACTCCTGTTGCCATCGGCGCATCTGCGGAGGCAGAACGAACGCGCGTCTGCACACCCGCGAAGCCATGCCTTTCCGTCCACCACCAGGTCGCCCCAAACTGCCTGAACGGCTGCAGCGCGCCGTTGCCGTTGGTCGATGAGCGACAGGTCTTCGAGGAGAGCACGACCCGATGCTGCATTTCGTTTCCGCATTCTTGGCCCTGCAAGTCGCAGCGCCGCAGAACCCGACCGAGCCCACGCTGACGTCTGGCAATGCAGTCGTTGCCGCGGTGCCCACCGCGCCCGCAGTCGACTCGGCGATGGCCGCCCCCGCCTTGCGCGGAGCGGAGAAAGCCGGACCCGGCGAGGAAACCACAGCCTTGGTCGCCGACCTCGTGCAACACCAGGAGACTTCGATCGCAACGCGCGCCGCTTGGCTGCTCGGCGAATGGAAGTCCGTGCGCGGCGTCGACGCGCTTGCGCAAGCGATCAAGCAGAGCAGCAACGCCGATCTGCGACTGCAGTGCGCAGCGGCGCTCGACCGGATCCAGAACAGCCCCGCAACGGAAGCGCTGATCAACGGGCTGCACGACACCGACATCTCGGTGCGAGCATTCGCGGTCCAGGCGCTTGCGCGGCGCAGGCCGACAGGCGCCTCCCAACAACTGCTCGCGCTGATCGAGCGCCAGGGCGCAGCTGGTTCCGATGATTCGCACAAGGACGTCGCTGCCGCGCTGATCGCGCTTGCCGACCTCGGCGACACCAGCGCGATGTTGCCAGCCGCCGCAGCGGTGCGCTTTGAGTCCAAAGAAACGGGTCCGGCGCTCGCCTTCCTGTTTCAAGAACTGTCGCACAAGCTGCCGCAGTCGTTCGAAGCGACGACTCTCGTCGCCGCGCTCGATCACCAGGAGCCTCTGCTGCGCCGCTATGCGATCCAGCGCCTCGGCGAACTTCGTGATCCGACTACGGCGCGCGCGCTCGAAGGCCGGCTCGCGACCGAGGACCAGGCGCTGCAGCCATTGATCCGTGTCTCACTGGCGCAGGTGCGTCGCGACCAGATCGAGAACGGCGCCGACCTCGCACTGCGCGCAAAGAACAATGCCCTCGCGATCGGCCGCATGGTCGAGCGCCAATGGAACTCGCTGGAGACCGGAACACGACTGTCGACGGCGGCGACGACGTGCGTCGTCTCGTTCGGGATGCTGATGATCCTCGTGGCCCGCCGGCGCGCTCGCCACGCCGAAGCAGCGACCATTGCCGCCGCGGCAGGTGCCTGCCATCCGACGATGCTGCGCACCGCGCGCCCCGAGACCCGCGCAGTGCCTCGCTTCGAAGAAGCCTCGCGCACGCCGGTCGGCAGCGGCAGGTCTTGAACCAGGACACGACAAACCCATGCGCCGCAGCCCGACGCGCCTGACGACCGCCGCGATCGCCGCGGCCATGTCGATCGCCTGCGCGCCGGCGACGCTCGCGCAGCAAGCGTCGTGGCGCGTCGCCTTCGGCCCGTCCGCTAGCGCGATCGGCGCCTCCGCAATCGACTGGATGCGGCGTGAGCTGCTCGCCACGAATGCCGCTTGGCCGCTGCTCCGCGATGCGTCCGCGCCATTCTGCGCGTGGAATGACGGCGACAAGATCCTCTTCGGCGAAGCGATCACGCTGCCCGGAGAATGCGTCGCCGCCGGCGAGTTCGTCGTCGACAGCTCGACGATCGCGTTCGAGTGTCGCAACGACGGCAGTGAGACATGGCGTCTGGCTGGCGCCCGACTGCCTGCGCCGATCGCAAACCTGTTCGCGCAACTTCGGATCGACGTCGACGGCCCACCGCGCGCACTCGACTTCGCATCGCTCGCGGGCAACCTCGCTGGCGTCGCAGTCGAAGAAGACTCGCGCGCGCGCGTGCTCCACCTCGCCGCGCTGCAATGCGGCGAAGTGACGCTCGCTGCAACCCGCGAGCAGGGGCGCATCGTCATCACCGGTCGCAGCGGCGGCGGCCTCGTCGGACCCGCATGGATCCTGGCCGAGTTGCGGAGGCGCGATGCAGCGCAGACCATGGATGCCAGCGTGCTCGCATGGACGGCACGCGCTTTTGCTGGCGCCGACGCGGACCGACTCGAAGCCGCCCGGCAACTTCAGCGCGCAGGCGCGGCGGCGGTGCCCGCGCTCCGCGCGCTGCTTCACGGAGACGAAGCGAGCAGGCTGTGCGCCATCGATGGACTCCTTCGATTGAAGGCTGTCAGCGAGTTGCCGCGCATCGTTGCCGCCGCCGACATCGACATGCCGCTCGCGACCGCGATGGCCGAGACTGCGATCGAAGAGTTGCTGCCGCTGGCGGATTCAGACACTCGCGAACGGGCACGAAAAGCGCTCGCCCGCAACGCCGCGCTAGCACCAGGGCTCATCGCATCGTCGCCGCGCGCCTCGGGCGAACAGCGACAGCGCCTCGTGACGATTGCGACGCTGACGCTCGCGTGTCTCGTTGGACTGTGGCTGCGAGAACGCGCGCGCCTCGCCAGAGCGGAGCGCGCCTTCGCCTGAGGGCGATCAGCCGCGCTTCTTTCGCCAGATCTCGAGCAGCTCACGCTCGCGCTCGGCCGCCAACCCGGTGCTGCGGAACGGTCGCTCGCCACGCTCCGTCTTGGCCCATTGCAAGGTGTCGCGGATCGTGTCGGCGAGCGGACGAAAGCGCATGCCTTCCTTGCGGGCGCGCGAGTTCGCGTAGACACGACGCCCATCGCGCGGAATCCACAGCGGCATCTGCATCCACGGACCGACCTTGTTCTCGGCGAGGAACTCCTCGTCGACCCAGGTCAGCGAGCCCGGCGTGCTCGTCGCGCACTTGCAGCCATAGAGGACCTCCTCCATCGTGACTACGCCGTCGTAGCCCACTGCGTTGAACACGCCGACGACTCGCCCTTCGACGCAGTGCAGCATCCAGTCCGCGAGGTCGCGCGCGTCGATCATCTGCACCACGGCGTCGCGGTCGCCTGGCGCGAGGATCTCGCCGCCGCGGTCGATGCGCACCGGCCACCAGGTGAATCGATCACTGGTATCCCGCGGGCCGACGATCAGTCCCGGACGGATGTTGCAGACGCGGCCTGGCATCGCTTTTTCGGCGGCTTGCTCGCAGCGCGCTTTCATCGCGCCGTAGTTCGGCACCGCCTCACGGATCGTGCGCGCCTTCTGCGCCTCCTCGTCGGAGATCGTCATCAGCGTCGCGTTCTCGTCGAGTTCCTGCTTCGAGTCGCCCGATTCTTCGTAGACCGAAACCGTGCTGACGAACACGTAGTGCTTCGCAGTCGCAGCGAACATCGAGGCGCTCTGCTCGACATGCGACGGAACGTAGCCCGACGTGTCGACGACCACGTCGAACTCGCGGCCCTTCAGCGCCGACAGATCGCCGGTCTCTCGGTCGCCTTTCACGTGCTCGACCGTTGGAAACAGGTCGGCTCCGGTCTTGCCGCGATGGAACAGCGTGATCGAGTGGCCGCGCGCCAGCGCTGCGCCGACGAAGTGCGGCCCGAGGAAGCCGGTGCCTCCGAGCATCAGGATGCGCTGCGGCCCCGCGCCGGAAGCCGCTGTGCCTGCGGCAGCCAGTGTGTCGCAGAACGGCAAGGCGAGCCCCGCTGCGGACGCGCGGGCGAGGAAGGATCGTCGGGTCGGTTGGGCCATCGGCGTGTTCTACGTCACCGACGCCGCGATGTTGGCGCGCACGCCAAATCTCCACGACGGTTGCCGAGATCGGGGTGCTGGTCCCAACCAGAAGCGGCCCGACTAGAAGAAGTCCAACTCGCCCGTGCTGTCTCCAAACGCTGTCGCGCGCAAGCCCATGTGCCGCATCACCGCGACGTAGAGATCCGCCATCGGCGTCTCCTTGGCGCAGACGAAGTGCTTGCCGCCGCTGTGCCCACCCGCCACCAAGACCGGAAGGTCCTCGTGGTTGTGCTGGTCGCCATCGCTGATGCCGCAGCCGTAGACCACCATCGTCTGGTCGATCAATCGGCCTGACTCACAACGCGAATCGACGAGCTTCTGCACGAAGGCGGCAAGCCGTTCGATGTGGAACCGGTTGATCTTGCGGATGCCAGCGAGCTTCTGCGCGTCCTTGCCATGGTGGCTGAGGTCATGATGGCCCTCCGGAACGCCCAAGAACCGGTAGCTGCGGTTGCTGCCTCCGTTGCCGAGCATCATCGTCGCGACGCGCGTTTGGTCGGTTGCGAACGCGAGCGCGAGGATGTCATACATCGCGTCGAGTCGCGCCGCGAAATCGCCGCGCTCGGCCATCACGGAAGCGGGCACTGCCGGTGCTTCTTGCTGCGAGTTCTGTTCGCGCTCGATGCGACGCTCCAGGTCGCGCACGCTGTCGAGATACTCCGCGAGCTTGCTGCGATCCCGACCTCCGAGTTCGCGGGCAAGGCTCTGCGCGTCCTTGCGAACGGCGTCGAGCAAGCTGCGGCGCGAAGCCCGCGCGGCGGCTTGCGCCTCTTGGTCCATCGCCGCATCGGGGTCGCCGAACAAACGCGCGAAGGCGGCTCGCGGCTCGGCTTCTTTGGCAACCGGCGTGCTCTTGCCTCGCCAACTGATGTTGTTGCTGTAGGCGCACGAGTAGCCCGAGTCGCATACGCCACCCGCAGCGCCGCGTTCCATTCCGAGTTCGAGCGACGGGAACCGCGTCTGCTCGCCCACCGCCGCCGCAAGCTCCTGGTCGATCGAGACGCCGGCCTCGATGTCTGCGCCGCCGGTTTTTCGCGGATGCGCGCACGTGAGGAACGAGGCCGCGGCGCGCGCATGGTCACCGGCACCGTCGCCGTGTGCGCGGCCGCCATCCAACGCAAGGCCGGAGATGACGGTCACGCGATCCCGCACGGGATCGAGCGGCTCCAACAAGAACGGCAACTGGCCGAGCCGCCCTGGTGAGGCGGGGCGCCACTCATCCATCTTCTTGCCGTTGGGCGCGAACACGAACAAGGCGCGACGCGGCGCGGCGATCCCGCGCGGTTCTAGTGCGCGCTCCATCGCGTCGAGGAAGGGCAACGCGAGCGCAGCACCGGCCCCGCGCAACACGGTGCGTCGACTCAGGCAGCGGTTTTGGAACATCGAGTTCATCGAACTGTCTCCCGCATCAAGAACGCTTGGCTTTCGACGACGACGCTTACGAGATCACGGATGCTCACCTTGCCCAACGTCGCCAGCCGATCGACAGCAGCGTCGAGCACGACGCGCTCGACCGGCGACGCGTCGCGGCCGACGCCATAGACGAAGAGCTTGCGCTGCAGTGCGCGCAAGAAGGTGGGGTCGTCGCGCAGCAACGCGCGCAGGCCTGCGACGCCGTCGACTCTGGCGCCGGACGGGAGTTCCGCGCTCGCGTCGATCGGTTGCCCCGCCACAGAATCGCGCAGTCGCCCCACCGCGTCGAACTGCTCGAGCGCGAGGCCATAGGCATCCATGCGAACATGGCAACTCGCGCACTCGCTGCGCTCACGATGCGCCGCCAGCTGCGCGCGCAGACCCTGCGGCGTCGCAGCAGCGCCCTCATCAGCGAAGATGGCATTCCCCGGCGGCGGCGGCGGCGGCGCCTGGTCGAGCAGGTTCTCCAGCGTCCACTTGCCGCGCTTGACCGGCGACGTGCGCGTCGGATTCGAGGTGACGACAAGCCACGAAGCGTGGCCGAGAATGCCGCGGCGCACCGCCAATTGGCCGTCTAGCTGCACGCGCTCATGCGTGGCGTCGAACTCACCCGCGATGCCATAGAAACTCGCCAACGCCGCGTCCACGTGCGTGAAATCCGCGTCCAACAGTTCCCGCGCATCGCGAGCTTCGCGCAGCACGGCGAGGAACAACAACTCCGTCTCCCGTCGCATCGACGCACGCAGGCTGTCGTCAAGACGAGGGAACAGCGAAGGGTCCGGCATGCGCGCCTCGAGCGATCGCAATTCGAGCCATTGCGCCGCGAAGTCCGAGGCAAGCCGGTCCGCGCGCGCGTCCGACAGCATGCGAGCAACCTGGGCCTTGCGCCCCGCCGCGGTGCTCAGTTCGCCGCGCCGCGCAGCCGCCAGCAGTTCCTCGTCCGGGCAACTGCTCCACAAGAAGAACGACAACCGTGAAGCGAGCGCTTCGGCTGGCACGGCTTCCACGCCATCCACCGCGGCGCGCGTCGACGGCGCCTCGATGCGGAACAAGAACCGCGGCGATGCGAGCGCCGCAGCCAGCAGATCAGCGAGCGACTCGGATCGCGACCCGCCCGCCTTGTGCCGCCTTGTCGCCACGGCCGCCAATTCGCGCACGGCCTCGGGTTTCGCAGTCCCGCGCCAAACGCTCGCCGCGATCGTTCGCGCGACGAGATCGAATGGCTTGTCGTCGAGTCCTTCCAGCCATCGTTGTTGCGGCGGGATCGTGCGCGATTCGAACGGGCCTTCGATCACGACGCGATCGAGCAGCAGATTGCGATCGCGCATGGCCGGATCGGGATGATCTGGATCCCAGTGATCGTTGATGAAGGCGATCTCGATGCGATGCCGGCCCTTGCCCACGGGCAAAGTGATCGTCTCCGGTCGCAACTCGCGCTGGTGCACATCGACTACCGCGAGCTCCCTGCCATCCAGGCGAACGCTGAGCCGAGCCGGCTCATCACCCGCTGGCGTCGCGCCGGCATGCACGGTGATCCGACACGTGCCGCTCCGTGCGATGTCGAAGGCGCTGCCCAATGTCGCATTGGTGTAGAGATTGGCGATGTCCGAGTTCGCGTCGAACCCTGGGCCGTCGACGAGATCCATGGACTCGCCTTCGATCGTGCTCATGGCTGGCGTCGCGCTTTCGTCGAAAAAAACCTGCGACGCAACGTCTTCAGCTGCGGCAAGGTAGGCCTCGAGCCGCAGCGTCGAGAAGGAGAGCGCATCTCCGATCGAGTCAAATCCGTAACCGAGATCGTCGGCGGGGAACGCCGTCGACTTCTCGGTCGCAACCCCAAACAGATCCTCGATGCAGCGGTCCCATTGGGTCTGCGACAACCTTCGCACGGTCACCCGCCCCGGTCGGGGCCGTAGTTTCGCCGCTTCTTGCACGAGGAGCGCATCGCATGCCGAAATCAGCGCCGCACGATCCGCTGGAGTGATCTGGTCTGCATCCGCAGGCGGCATCTCGCTGGCGCGCACGCGATCGCGGACCTTGCTGAGGGCGATGAGCCTGGTCTGCAAGTCCGCATTTGCCACGGCCTTGAGGTCGAGCGCCCCCTTGGTCGCATCGCCGCCGTGACAGTCGACGCACGATCGCTCGAATGTCGCGTGCATCGGCTCGGACCATGGCCCTTGCGCGGCTGCGGCTGTTGCGCTGAACGCGAGCGCAAGACCGGCGATGACATCGGGATGACGCACGGATTGGAGAGTAACAGGCGGATGACCGCGCAGTGACATTCGCGGCGACGCAGCGGCTTAGCAGTGCGTTCTCAGAAACGCCAAGAACGCACACCATGCAACGTCGACTCCTCCCCCTCCTGTTCCTATCCGCCACGTCCGCCGCGCAGAACTACCTCTACCTGCCTGCGTCCACGTCGCCCAACGTCGTCGAATCGTCGAGCTACAACCTCCGGCCGTTCATGCAGACGAATAGCCGCGTGCAATTGTTTTACAGCGCGACCGAAGTCGGCGGCTCGCTGTTCACCGCCAACGCGTTGTCGTTTCGTTATGACGGCCCGATCCCGCAGGTCGGCGCGCCGGGCCCATTCTCCGTGCAACGCCTGCGCGTGCACGTCGGCACGACGCAGATCGCGCAACCGACGGCCTCGTTCGGCGCCAACCTCTCGCAAGCGCTGACCACCGTGCACGACGCGGCCTTTTCCTATCTGCCCGACCCGGGCTCGGCATTCCCGCATCCGTGGGAAGTGCCGAACACGTCGATGCGGATTCCATTCAACGCACCGCTGGGCGTCGCGATTCCTGCCGGCGGCTTTTTCGTCGTCGACGTGCAGATGGAAGGCAACAACATCGCCAACTTCGGTTTCTCGCACGCAATCCTCGACGGCTTCATGGCCACCGGAGGCGTCGCGAACGGCACGACGAGCAATTTCGGTCAGGGCTGCAACGCCGCCATCGGTGCGCCAGCAGCGACGATCAGCACGACGGGCACGCACGCGCCCGGCGCTGCGCACTTCGTGTCGGGCCAGAACCTCGGCGCCAGCACGATCGCGCTGCTCGTGCTTTCAGGCAGCAACACAACGAGCCAATACGGCCTGCTGCCCTTCAATCTGCCCACCACCAACTGCAACCTCTACACCGAGACCGAACTCAGCTTCGTGATGTTCACGGATGCGAGCGGCGCGATCGCGCCAAACGCGCAAATGGGCGCGATCTCCGTGCCGGCCGACCCTGCATTCGCCGGCGTCACGATCTACGAGCAGTTCGTCTCGCTGGTGCAATCCGCGAATCCATTCGGCTTCGTGCTCAGTGACGCGCGCGCGATCACCCTCGGCTCCTTCACGGCGCCATCGCTCGGGGTCTACACGGTCTCGCACGGCGCCGACGCGAACGCGGCGACCGCGGACAAGGTCGAGCCGTTCGGCTACGCTCTGCGGATTCAGTTGAACTGAAGCCCCGCCGTTGACCCGCAAAGGCCCGCTCCTCACTGCCTGCTTCCTCGTCGCCAACCTCGCGCTCGTTGCTTGGTGGACATGGTTCCAGGTCGCGCAGGCAACCGCGCTGCAAGATGCGGGTCAGTTCCTCGCCCGTGGCGAAGTCGATGCCGCGGCGCGCGCACTCGGCGCGACGGACGCACAGACGCTGCCCGAGCTTGCCGCGGCGCGCCGGCGCATGTTCTTGAGCGAGGGCTTGGCATTCACTGCCGTGCTCGCGCTGGCTGGCTTCGGCGTCCTGACTCTGTTGCGCCGTGAAGCGAAGCTCCGCGCCGACCAGGATCGATTCCTCGCCGGCGCGACGCACGAACTGAAGACGCCGCTCGCAACCATCCAACTGCTGCTGGAGTCGTTGCGCGACGAGCGATTGCCGCAGGAGAAGCGCGACCGCTACCTGCAAAGCGGCCTGCTCGAGGGCCAGCGACTCGAATACGGGCTGACGAACCTGCTGACTGCGGCCGGCCTCCGCAGTGCTGGCGCGCGGCGCAGCACAAAGAGCGAAGCCGACCTCGCCGACGACGTGCGGCGTTCGATGCACAAGCTGCAGGCCCGCGCCGAAGCCGCCGGAATTCGACTCTGCGAGGATCGCGTGAGCGCCGTGCGCATGCTGCGCGATCCCGAGGCAATGCACCTGGTGCTGCACAACCTGATCGACAACGCGATCAAGTACTCGATCCGCGGCGGCCGTGTGATGGTGTCGCTGCGCGAAGAGGCCAATGCAGCCGTCCTCGTCGTGCGCGACGAGGGCCTGGGGATGGACGATGAAGCGCTCACGAATGCCTTCGTTCCATTCTGGCGCGGCCGTGACTCTGGCACTGGCGGCACGGGACTCGGGCTGTTCCTCGTGCGCGGGCTCGTCGAATCGCATGGCGGCACGGTCGCGGCGGCAAGCGAGGGTCTTGGCAAGGGTGCGACGGTAACGGTTCGCATGCCGCGCCGCAGTTCCACGCCCATGCCTTCGCCGCGCACGAATGCCGCGCCCGACGAGGGCCGCGCATGAGTCGCTGGATCCTGGTCGTCGAGGACGAACCAGTTCTCGGCGAGTTGCTCGTCGACAACCTGCAGCTCGAGTCCTACCACGCGGAGCTGGTGCGAAGCGGAGCAGACGCGCTGACGCGCATGGAGAAAGGCGGCATCGATCTGCTGCTGCTCGACGTGATGCTGCCGGGCTGCGACGGCTTCACCGTGTTGCACCGACTGCGGCAGCGCGGCGACACGACGCCAGTACTGATCCTCAGTGCCCGCAGCGCCGACCACGACAAGATCCGCGGCCTCGAGCTGGAGGCCGACGATTACCTGACCAAGCCCTTCAATCTGCGCGAACTGCTGTTGCGGGTCGACGCGCTGCTGCGGCGCACGAACGCACCGAAGCCAGGCGCAGACACACTTTCGTTCGGCGGCAACTCGATCGACTTTCGCGCCATGCGCGCGACGACATGGTCCGGCGAGGACCTCGAGCTCACGGCGACCGAAGTAAGGCTGGTCAAGCTGATGTCGGCGCATGCCGGCACCGTCGTCAGCCGCAAGATCGTAGTCGAACATCTATTCGGCAGCTCCGCGCCATTGACGGTGCGCACGCTCGACAACGTCGTGTTGAGGCTGCGAAAGCTGTTCGAGCGCAACCCGGCTGAACCGAAGCACCTTCACACCGTGCGCGGACTCGGGCTTCGGTTCGATCCCTAGCCGCGGATGCTGCGACAGATGGCGAAGGGCGAGGGCCACAGGGCGCGCTCGCGCCATCGGCTCGGCATTCCGTCGGAACCGAGACACGCGCACCCTGCGGGAGTAGAACTCCTGCCCCAAATCATGAAGCCGCTCTACGTCTCGTCCTTGTTTCCGTCCCTCCTGTTGCTCGCGCCGCTCGCTGCCCAGGACGCCATCCAGCTCCAGCCGCCCAAGTCCGGCAAGATCGCATTCGTCCAGCTCGGCAAGCAGGAGCAGAACATCAATGCCGGCGGCCAGGAGATGAATGTCACCCAGGAGATGACGCACCACTTCACCATCGAAGTGACCGGCGTCGCCGACAACGGGACGCGGACCTTCACCGTCACGATCGAGCGCATCAACGGCAAGCTCGACATCCCGATGGCCGGCGAGATCGAGTTCGACTCGGCGGCGAAGGCCGACGGAGCGACCGAGGAGGAAGGCGAGGACGGCCCGATGGGCGGCATGGGCCTTCCGAGCGGCACCAAGATTTCGGCGGGTCTGCGCGAGCTCGCGGGCAAGTCGTTCACGACGGAAGTCAGCGCCGATGGAACGATCGTGGGCATTGCTGGCTTCGACGAAGCGCGCAAGGCGGCGAAGCAAGCGTTCGGCGGCCCGGCCGCGCAGATGATGGAAGGCGCATTTGCGGACCGCGGCCTCCAAGGCCTCGTCCGCGGCGCGATCGGTCATTTGCCGAAAGAAGCCGTTTCGGCCGGAAGCGAATGGGAGACGAAGAACGACGTCGGCGGCCAACTCCCCATGGAGCAGTCGCTCAAGATCACGGTCGCCAAGCTCGACGCGGCCACTGCCGAGTTGACCTACGCTGGTGAGTCCAAGGTCAAAGAGGGTGCGCGCATGCCGATGCCGGGCGCCGAGGTCGAGGGCGGCAAGGTCGAAGGCAAAGCGACGATCTCGCGCGCGGACGGCTTCACCATCCATTCGAAGATCAGCAGTGGCATGTCGATTTTCGCCGAGAACGAGATGGTCGGCGAGATGACGATCGAGATGAAGATGACGTCGGAGACCAAGCGGGCGGATGCAGCAAAGGCGGAGCCGAAGCAGGACGAGGCGCAGAAGGAGCCCGCGAAGACGCCCGAAGCTGGCAAGTGAGCGCGCCTGGATCGGTCGCGGGCGCCATCGTGGCGCCCGCCGCGCGGCGACTCAGAACACGCGCACGGCAAGCACGTTCGACGACGACAGCGGCAGCGTGAAGTTGGCAGGATCGAATACGACCGTCTGCAGCCAGATCTGACGGCCCGAGCCGACGCCGGTCGGCCCTTGCAGGTTGACGGTCCAAAGCCCGCTCGCGTCGGCGATGCCGATTGCCACTTCTCCATACGAAGTGAAGTTGTTGCCAAGACCGAGCGAGACGATGCCTGGTGCGACGCTAGGCACGTTGTCGAAAGCGGCGAGCAACAGGTTGTAGCGGCCGGCGTCTGAGTAGACGCGGAATGGGAACTGCACCTGCGTGTTGAGCACCGGCGGGCCTTCGAACCGCGGCGGGTCGATGCCATTGACCTGGATCACGAAGGCCTGGCTCGGTCCCGCGCCGCTCTCAACGGTGATTGGCGCCGGACCGATCGCCGGCAGAATCGGTGGCGTCACGCGCAACTGCGTCGACGACAGGACCTGGAAATTCACCACCGTGCTCCGAAACAGCACGCGAGAAGTCTCGTCGAGGCGTGCGCCCGTCAACGTGATCGCCGGCGTCTGGTAGCTCGGAACGACCGACGGCGCAGCGCCGGTGACGACCGGCGGCTGCAGCGATCCATAGGTGCGGCGCAAGACCTCGAGGTCGCCGACACTGAGTTGCGTCCGCTGCCCCATCGTCGCTTGCTGCGATTGGTTGGGTGGCAAGGCGACGATCGTCGTTGCGCCGTTGATGCCGCCCTCCGTCGCGCCAAAGTGCATCACCGAGGCGAAGTCGTAGGGCTGGCCGTAGGTGTTGCCCAGCGGCACGAGACTGAACTCGACCGCCCGCGCCGGATCGATGTTGGCCTGCTGCACCTGAACGTAGGTATCGCGATCAGGCCGCTGGTGCTCGTGCCAGAAGCCAAGCACGTGCATCAACGCGTGAACGACTTCAAAGCGCGTCCCCCAGTTGGCGACGAACAGCGTCTGCATGCCGCCTTGACGTCCGATCGGAGACGAGTTGATGCTCGCGTCGCGAACCAACACGTAGTCCGTCTGCGTCGAGTGCGGCACGAACTGCACGCGCACGCGCGAGCTGAGTTCTTGCATCGCCGCAGCCAGACCTTGCGCCATCGCCGGAGTCACGCTCGCGTGCAATGCATAAGGAACGACGCCGTTCTGCCAAGCCTGCCCACCGAACAGCCGCGCATGTGGCGACCCTCCAGCCATCAGGACGCATCCTGCATAGGGGCGCAGCAACACCGCGTCATCGACGGCGAGACGTTGCGCAGAAGCGGCAGCGCAGAGCGCGAGGACACAAGTCGACAGCAGGATGCGCATGGCGAGGGCCGTGGATTGTCGCCCCGGTCGCCGATGACGCCACCCCCGACGTCGCGTCATCTTCCGCGGCTCTAGAACCGCGGTCTGAACAGCCGGTCCGCGAAGGCGCTGCCTTTGTGCCGCTCCGCGACGCGGTGCGTTCGACGCATCGCCTCGGCGATCGGCAACAGCACCGCAGCATCGGGAACAGGGAGCCAGATCGCGTGCCCCTGATGCGAGTCGATCATGCGGTCGAACTCGAAGGTGTCCTTCGCTTGCTCGAGTCGGTCCAGCAGCGCCTGATCGAGCAGCACACAGCCCGCCGGCGCGAACTGCTCCCCGCGGCCAAGCAGCGTGTCGACGCTGACGCGAAATAGATCCGCGAGCTTCAACAGGTCCACGTGGGTAGGGGATCGCGATCCGCCTTCCCAGCGACACACCGCCGACTCATGCACGCCGAGCTTCTTGGCGACCTGATCCTGGGTCAGGCCGTGGCGCGCCCGCAGTTCGCGAAGCTTGGTCGCCAAGATTCTTGACACTTCCGCGTAGGGGTCGGGTTCAGGAACCAACATGGGACGACCGAGTCTAGCTGGGAGCGAGTCTGAGGCTACGCCTTGTAACAAAAGAACTTTTACCATCCTTACGGAACACGAGAACCAGGGACTTTGCCGCCTCCTCCAGAAGATTCTTCGTCACTATTCTTGACGTTTTGGCATTTCTTCGGCTGAATCCCCCATCCGTGAGGAGCCAAGCCGATGTGGAGTGCCCCGCCTGCTTTTGACCCTGCCCGTCTGCTGCGCATCGCCAGCCGAGCCGCCAGCCTGGTGACTCGCAACCCGCTTGTGGTCGAGGAGGCCGCCGAACGCGCCTTGCACCAGCTTCAGCTCGCGTTTCTGACCGGAACCCCGATCGACCACCCCGAGGCTTGGCTGTGCACCGTTGCCCGCCGCTCGGCCTTGGCGATGCAGCGAAACGCGAGGGCACGCACGCGGACCATCGAGGAGAAAGACGACGTGCCCGAGCCCGAACCCAACGCGTTCCCTTGGACGAGCGACCGCCTCCGCTGCGCGATCCGCTCCGCGCTGACGCCGCGCCAGCGCGACGCTCTCGACGCCGCACTGAGCTGCCGCACCACGCGCGAAGCGGCGCGCACCTGCCACATGAACCCGCGCGACTTCCGCCGCTACCTGGCAGCAATCTCCCGCCGCGCACGTCGACGACTCGATGCCACAGAGGGCAGTGATGGAGCGGCGGCCGCCGCGACGCCTGTCGACTGAGTCAGAATCCGGTGCGTGCCTCGGGCACCGCGCGGCTCTAGCCTTGGTCGAATGATCCGGCTCCAACTCGCTGCCTTCGCCTGCTTCATTGCCGTGGCCTCCGCCGCGGCCCAGTCAAAGGGTTACACCGACACGCCGATGCTGCCCGACGGCAAGTGGCGAGTTCACGACGCAACCCGTCCGCATCCGCAGGTCGTTCTGCCCGGCTCGGCTACCGACCCGGTCCCGCCACCCAAGGACGCGATTGTCCTGTTCGACGGCAGCGACCTGACGCAGTGGAAGGGGAGCAGCGATGCCGCGAAGTGGACGGTGGCGGACGGCTGCATGACGGTGAACGGCAGCGGCGACATCCACACCGTGCGCGAGTTCGGCGACTGCCAACTGCACGTCGAATGGGCTTCGCCGGCGCAGGTCGAAAGCGAGTCCCAAGGCCGCGGCAACAGCGGCGTGTTCTTCTTCGATCGCTACGAGATCCAGGTGCTCGACTCCCACGACAACGTCACCTACGCGGACGGTCAAGCTGCCTCGATCTACGGGCAGCAGCCGCCGCTGGTCAACGCGTGCCGTCCACCAGGCGAATGGCAGACCTTCGACATCGTGTTCCGCGCGCCGAAGTTCGGCCCCGAAGGCGGTCTGCTTGCACCAGCTCGCGTGACGATGTTCCACAACGGCGTCCTCGCGCATCTCGACCGGCCGATGTGGGGAGCTACCGCGCATCGCACATTGCCTAGCTACAAGGCGCACGATGCGAGAGGTCCGATTCGTTTGCAGGACCACGGCAACCCAGTCCGTTTCCGCAACATCTGGGTGCGCGAACTCGACCTGACGGGAACGCCGCCAGCGCCGACGCCGGGCGGCGCCAGTTTCGAGCCCAAGAAGTCGATGGACCAATCGATCGCCGATGTGATGGGCCGCACCGAGATCATCGACGATGCCATCGTCGTGCAGCACGTGCTGGTGTCATTCAAAGGCGCGCCGCGCATGACCACGATCACGCGCAGCAAGGACGACGCGCGCCTGTCCGCCGAGAAGATCTGGTCGAAGGCGACCAGCGGCGCGGACTTCGCAGGCTTGATGAAAGCGCACAGCGACGACACGGGTCCGGGCGAGTATCCGATGACAAAGGCCACCCGCTCGCAAATGGTCCGCGGCTTCGGCGACGTCGCCTACCGCCTGCGGATCGGCGAGATCGGCGTCGCGCCATGGGACGCAGCCGGCAGCCCCTACGGCTGGCACGTCATCAAGCGCATCAAGTGACGCCGGGAGCCGGCTTCAGGTCGGCTTCAGTAACAGCTCACCTGTCGACAGCCATCGCTCGACGGCGAGCAGTTCGTCGTGGCAGGGCACGTGAACGTGGCGAGGCACTCGACGAACGCGCGAGTCATCGCGCGAAAAGGGCGGCGGTGGATCGACCGACCACAAGGCGCTGGCGGCGCGCGGCGTCATGGCGAAGAAGATGAGCTCGGGCTCGGGCAACTCTTCATGCCACCCGACAAGGCGATCGGTGACGTCGTTCAGCAGCAACTGCCAGTTCTGCAAGCGCAGCCGCGATCCGTAGCGCGACTTGCCCTTCGTCCTTTGGTGCGTCACCTGCGCCTTGCCGTTGCCGCGCACGACGTAGCGCTTGGCTGCCTTATGGCGCACCAGCGCGTCGCCATCCCAGTAGCCCATCGCCATCGCGCCATACTGCAACAGAACGACTTCGTGTCGGAGCGGCAACAACGAGGCTCGTGCGAGATAGGCCGCGGCGCTCTCGCCCGGCCTCGCGTCCTCGAACACGGCTGGGAGGAGAAGTCGTGGCGCGAAGGGCTCGCCCTCCGCCACAAAGCAGCGACCGGCGGAGTCGGCCAACGAGCGCGGATATGCCGCGACAAAGTCGGTCAACTGCTCCTCGGCGTCCGCACTACAAAAGCGCATGGTTGGATTGTCGCACGGCGGCTGCCATCACAACGCATCGAGTTCACCTGACCCTTCGACCAGGTGACCCAGCGCTCCAGACGACGCTGCTGCCTTCCCACTGGTTCTTCGCGTCCCTTGGGTCATGCGTCGCACGTCGTCGCGACACGAGCAAACATGAGCGACGAGACAGACGCGCAGGCCCGCAGATCGAGGTAGCATCGACGGAATGACCCAGGGCCTCGGCAGCGGCAATCTCCCGATCCGCGTCTGCACGGTCGGTTCGGGCCCGTCGGCGTTCTACGCCGTCGAGGCGTTGCTGAAGGCAAGCGGACTCGACGTGCGCGTCGACATGTTCGAGCGCCTGCCGACTCCCTTCGGCCTGGTTCGCGGCGGCGTCGCGCCGGACCACCAGAAGATCAAGTCGGTCAGTAAGGTCTACGACAAGATCGCGGAGGACCCGCGCTTCCGCTTCTTCGGCAACGTGCGCATCGGCAAGGACCTCACGATCGAGCAGCTCGAACGCAGCTACCATGCGATCGTCTGGGCCATCGGCTGCGAGAGCGACAATCGCCTCGGCGTGCCTGGCGAGGACCTCGCTGGCGTTTGCTCCGCGACCGAGTTCGTCGGCTGGTACAACGGTCACCCCGACTTTCGCGATCGCACCTTCGATCTCCAGCGGTCGCGACGCGTCGCTGTCGTTGGCAATGGCAACGTCGCGATGGACTGCTCGCGCATCCTGCTGCAGAGCGCCGATCGACTCGCCGACACGGACATCGCCGACCATGCCCTAGCCACGCTGCGCCAGAGTTCCGTGACCGAAGTCGTGCTGCTCGGTCGCCGCGGACCAGCTCAAGCGGCGTTCTCGCCCAAGGAGATCGAAGAAATCGCCGAGTTGCCAGACGTGGACGTCGCAGTCAGCGCGGAGGACGCGCACGTCGACGAGCATTCGGCCAAGTGGCTCGAGACCCAGGCGCGCAGCGCGCAGCGAAGCGTCAAGTTCTTGCAGGAGTGCGCAGCCCGCGGCCCTCAAGACCGCAAGAAGCGACTGACTTGCCGCTTCCTCGTCGCGCCGGTTGCGTTCGAAGGCGACGGCGGCCGCGTCCGCGCAATCACGTTGCAGCACGCCGCCCTCGATCTCGACAAGGATGGCACTCCACGCGCGCGACCGATCGACCGCTTCACGACCCTAGAAGTCGACCTCGTGCTGAAGGCAGTCGGCTACCGCGGCGTGCCGCTACCTGGTCTCGCCTTCGACGATCGACGCGGCATCATCGCCAACCTCGATGGGCGCGTGCTGGACCGAGTCGGCGGCGCGGCGCGCAGGGGGCACTACGTCGTCGGTTGGGCGAAGCGGGGGCCAACCGGTTTGGTCGGCACCAACAGCCCAGACAGCAAAGCTACGGTCGAACAGCTGCTACAAGACGTCCGCGCCGCCACGACACTTGCGCCGACTGTGGAAGGCGGCGCGGAGAAGGCGCTGCGTGCCGCCAATCTCGACTTCGTGACCTGGCAAGACTGGCAGCGGCTCGATGCGCATGAACGCGCGCAAGGTCAAGATCGCGGCAAGGTCCGGCACAAGGAGCCTGACGTCGCCGCGTTGCTCCAGGCAGTTCGCGCCCTGCGCAAGTAGCCAAATGCCAGAAGGCGGCCATGCCGCCTTGCACTGCGTCGGGGACACGCAACGGCGCCACCCCCTGACTTCGATCTCCGCGGCCCGCCGTCTCGCCCTATGTCAGCTCCCCGCTGCGTTGCCTCAAACCAATGAGTGCACAGCAGTGAGTTCACCAGCGGTCTGCGCGCGAGACCGGGCACCGAAATCCTGGAGCCGAGAGCGAGTTGGCAGCGAGATCCGAGGTCGCTGCGAAGAACTCGCATCGAGGCGACCGGATTCGGAGTCGGGCGTCCGCGCGATTGCCTCGTGAGGTCACGGCCAGCAACACAGACCCTGTCATGGACATCGCCGATCTCGCGTTCGCACCCGACCTCATCCTGAGCGCCGGCTCGCCCTTGCTCGCAGCCGTGCAACAGATGCGAACAAGAGGAATCGAATGTGCCCCGGTGATCGACGCGCAAGAGCGCCTCGTCGGCGAACTTCGCATCCGGCGCGCCGCCGATTCGCTGCAGCACAGTTACGCGCACAACGGCCCGGTACTCGTCGGCAGCGCGATGGCATGGGACGTCCAGACGGTGTGCTCGCGCACATCGCCGCGCGCTGCCCAGAACAGGATGCAGCAGCGCAAACTCGAATCGGTCTATGTCGTCAGCAGCGAGCTGCGACTCTTGGGAGTTCTGCTGCGGACTCATCTCGACAGAGCAGCCGCCGGCTGCGAAGGGTGCCCGAGCGATCCGAGCCAGCACGGGAACTGCCGCGGCCGCTGGTGTCGCCATGCTGGCTTCTGCGCCAACGCTGACAAGCCGAGTGACGCGGCGAACAGCGCATGATCGAGCCACAACGAAGGCGGCTCGCAGTGATCATGGTCTGGGTGCCCGCCAAGGGACGGCTGCGTCGCGGGTCCGCTGCACAATCCCGAGGTCGCGATGGGCGCGCGGTCCTGGTCCTCAAGTCGGATCGTTCGACTCGGCTCGCAGTCACTCAATGAGCCCACGTTGGGCGCGTGTTCATCGCTCGCGAGCGAGCACGCATAGAGGCGCAACGTTGCGAGCCCTTGGCTGTGGATGACGAAAGGATCACGCGAGATGCGGCTAAGCACTTCGCCCCATCGCTCTGCCAAGTGGACTGAAGGCAGTCGCAACGAACGAATGCTCGGGAGCCGCCGACGCGAAGCATCCACTTCGAGCAATCCTGGCCGTCGTTCCAGTGCGAATGCCGCACATAGGCCCAAGCACTTCCACTGAGAACTCGCGATGCATCGCAGCTGCAACGCGCAACACAACGAGATGCCTCGGCACCACAGATGGGCTGACAAGAGATTCAGGGCCTCGAGTCCTCACGCACCGTCCCGAATCGACGAAGTGCGCGAAACAAGGACTTCGGCGCCAGCGTTGCGCGACTGACCACTCCAGCATCCTGCGCTTCCGACAATCCGTTGTGACGATGGCAACCCGACCTGGCTACGAACTTCTGCTGCGCATCGCGCGGGATGTTCGTTGTGCACTGCCGACGCAGAGTCAGCAGCGGCGACTGGGCGAGATCCATCGCTGCGGTGCGCCGCTTGGTGATGCAGCAAGGCCATTGCGCATCGTCGTCGGCGAACTAGGGCCCGTCACTGCCTTCGAACTCATGCCCGCGTCGCTCGGGCTTTGCTGGGTTCTCGTCACAAAGCCGCGGCTCGCCACGATTCGTGCGAACCAGGCGCCGGTCTTGTGCGCAGTGAATTGCGCGCCCTTCAGCGCGTTGTCGTTGACCACATCGAGAAGAGCACAAAGCGGCACTCGCGGACCTTCGCGCAATCGCCACCGAGCTACACGCAGCCCATCGACGCATGCGCGTCATGGCGAGCGAGTCTTCTCGGCAGCGAGGCGCTCGAGCGGAGTCTGCCGCAACCCATCTACATCGAGACCGCGCACGGAACGCGCGCGTGCCCTCGAACTGAATCAACCACCGTCGCACCGAAGGAAGTGCTTATGAGACTCGCCACCAGGACCATTCTCGCGCCGACTGCCACCCTGTGCCTTCTCGCCCTCGTCTCCGCATGCGGTGGCGACGACGCGAAGGCGCAACGCCGTTCCTTCTCGGTCCCTGCCGCCCGCAAAGAAGCGAACGACCTCTACCAATCGCTGTGCTCCACCTGCCACGGCCCGTCCGGGCGAGGCGATGGGCCAGGAGCAGCTGCCTGCGACCCCAAGCCTCGGACCTTTCTCGACGTAGCTTGGCAATCGTCGGTCACTGACGAACACATCGTCAAGACGGTGACCTTTGGCGGCGCAGCCGTCGGGAAGAGCCCGCAGATGCCGGCTCAACCCCAACTCAAGGGCAAGACCGAAGTCCTCCAACACCTCGTCGCAATCGTCCGCGGCTTCGCGGCGCAATGACGACCGTCCGCCGAGCTACCGCATTCCCGCCAGTTCCCATGACTCGAAGGAGCATTGCCATGAACGACAGTCCCCGATCCATCCGTCTACTGGCCTTCGCAACGTGCGCCGCGCTCGCGGCCTCGTGCGGTGAAGGCAGCCCAGCGTCCGCCGGAGCCTCCTCGATCGGAGGCGACGCCCGGACGATCATCGCCGAGCGCAACCTGAACGAAGCCGACGTGTCGGCAGCGCTGTCGACCTACACGCCCACGGGACGCCACGACGAGTACTACACGTTTGCGTCCGGCGGCCACGCAGGCAACATCATCGTGATCGGGGTGCCGAGCATGCGCATCCTGAAGTACATCGCGGTGTTCACCCCCGAGCCGTGGCAGGGCTACGGCTACGGCGACGAGAGCGGCGACCTCCTCAAAGCAGGCAGCCGCGCCGGCAACCTGATCACCTGGGCGGACCAGCACCACCCTGCGCTCAGCGAGAGCGGCGGCGAATATGACGGCCGTTGGCTGTTCATCGGCGACAAGGCGAACCCGCGCATGGCGGTCATCGACTTGCGGGACTTCATGACCAAGCAGATCGTCACGAGCGAGCTGCTGCAATCCGATCACGGCGCAGCCTTCGTCACGCCAGACACTGACTACGTGATCGAGACGTCGCAGTATCCGGCGCCACTCGGCGGCAAGTACGCGCCGATCGAGAGCTACGACGCCGAGTATCGCGGCGCGATGGTGTTCTGGAAGTTCGACAAGCAGAAGGGGCGGATCATCCCCGAGCAGTCCTTCGCCATCGAACTGCCGCCGTACATGCAAGACCTCGCTGACGCAGGCAAGCGGGTCAGCGACGGCTGGGTGTTCTGCAACTCGATCAACACGGAACGGGCATGGGGCGGCACGATGGAAGGTAAGCCCTCGCTCGAGTCCGGGTCGACGCAGAACGACATGGACTACCTCCACTGCATTCCGTGGAAGAAGGCGGAGCAGGTCGCGGCCGCCGGGAAGACGGAAACGATCGCCGGCATGCGCACGATCCGGCTGCAGACCGCGATCGACGAAGGTCTCTTGTTCCTCGTGCCGGAGCCGAAGAGCCCGCACGGTGTCGACATCACGCCAGACGGTGAGGACATCGTCGTCGGCGGCAAGCTCGACACGCACTGCACGGTCTACAGCGCGACGAAGATCAAGGACCTCGCGGAGCAGAAGAAGTTCGCCGGACGTGACCCCTACGGAGTCCCTGTCCTCGACTTCAAGCAGTCGATCCGCGGCCAGTGCGAGATCGGCCTCGGCCCGCTTCACACGCAGTTCGACGGCCAAGGCAATGCCTACACCTCGGTGTTCATCGAGTCCGTCGTGGCGAAGTGGTCGCTCAAGGACCTCAAGTTGATCGAGAAGATCGACTCACACTTCAACATCGGTCACCTGTGCGCCGCCGAAGGCGACACCGTGTCCCCGGACGGCAAGTACCTGCTGGCGATGAACAAGTGGGCGCTCGACCGCTTCGCGCCTGTCGGCCCGCTGCTGCCGCAGAACTTCCAACTCGTCGGCCTGGCAGGCCAAAAGATGACGCGGCTCTATGACATGCCACTGCCGCTGGGCGAACCGCACTACGCGCAGATGATCAAGGCGGACAAGCTCAAGCCCATCGAGGTCTACACGCCGATCGGCACCAACCCGTTCCACGAAGGCGTCGATCCAAACGCGGTGACCGCCGGCAAGGAACGCATCGAGCGCAAGGACGACGGCGTGCACGTCTGGATGACCGCGGTGCGCAGCCACTTCACCCCGGACATCGTCCGCGTGAAGGAAGGCGACGTGGTCCACCTGCACGTCACCAACGTCGAGCAAGCGCACGACGCCACGCACGGCCTCGCGATCGGTTCTCACAACGTCAACCTGAGCCTCGAGCCGGGCAAGCACTGCAACGTCACCTTCACGGCCAAGCGAGCGGGCGTCTACCCGTTCTACTGCACCGAGGTCTGCTCGGCGCTGCACCTGGAGATGGCGGGCTACTTGCTCGTCGAGCCGCGCTGAACCGGAGCGATCCGCAGAACGGTGCTGCAATGAACCGCCTCCCTTTCCTCCTGCTCGCCGCCCTTGCCGCATCCTGCGGCAAGGGGCGCGCAGCGCCGGTCGCGAGCCGCCCGGTTCCGCAAGGCGGAGTCGTGGTCGAGGCGGGCCAGAAGCTCCAGGCGATCGTCGATGCAGCGCAAGATGGCGCCGTGCTGACGCTCGCCGACGGCGCTCACAGAGGGCCTGTAGTCGTCGATCGCGGCATCACCTTGCAGGGCAAGGTGACTGCCTGCATCGAAGGCGGCGGTTCGGGCTCCACCGTCACGCTGCGTGGCAAAGCCAGCAAGTTGCTCGGCTGCACGATCCGTGGCAGCGGCGATCGACTCGATACGCAGGACAGCGCGGTGCACGTCGAAGGCGAAGCCATCGTCGTCGAGGGCGTGCGGATCGAGGGCGCATTGTTCGGCGTGCTGGTGCACAAGAGCAACGCGGTCGTCATCCGTGACAACTTGATCCTCGGCAATGGCGCCGAAGCGATGGGCCTCCGCGGCGACGGCATCCGCCTCTGGGAAACACGCGGGTCCGAGGTCTCGGGCAACTTCGTCCGTGACCACCGCGACGTCGTCGTCTGGTACTCGCCGAACAACCGCGTCACCGGCAACCACGTCGAACGATGCCGCTACGGGACGCACTACATGTTCAGCCATGACAACGTCGTCGAAGACAACGTCTATCTCGATGACGTGGTCGGCATCTTCGTGATGTACAGCCACGACCTCGCAATCCGCCGCAACCTCTTGGCGCGCGCCTCCGGCTCCGCTGGCATCGGGTTGGGCGTGAAGGAATCCGGCAATCTCCGTGTGGAGGACAACTGGTTCGTCCAGGACACGACCGGCATCTACCTCGACACCTCTCCACTCGACCCCCAGCACCACGATTGGTTTCGGGGCAACGTGATCCGGCTGTGCGACACCGCGCTTCATCTGCACGCAAAGACGCCGCGCAACGACTTCCGCGACAACCTGTTCGCGGACAATGGCGCCGTCATCGCGGTCGGCGGCGAAGGCGACGCACTCTCGTGTGTGTTCGAAGGCAACTACTACGACGTCTACCAGGGCTACGACTTGGATGGCGACGGCTTTGGTGACGTGCCGTTCGAACTGCGCCGCTTGTCGAGCCAGATGGAATCGCGTTATCCGGACCTCGCGCTGCTGCATGGCGCGCCGGTCATGGCCGCCGTCGACATGATGTCGCAACTGGTGCCGTTGTTCGCCCCGCGCACCCTGATGCGGGACTCGCGGCCGCGCCTGGATGAGCCTTCGCCCGTGTTCGTCCCCGCGCCGATCCTGGAGGCAGAGCGCCATGCGCGTTGAACTCAAGAACGTCTGCAAGCGCTTCGGCAAGTTTGCGGCACTGCAGGATGTGACGCTTGCCTTCGCCTCCGGCTCGCGCACCGCGCTGGTCGGACCCAATGGTTCCGGCAAGTCGACGTTGGTCCGCATGCTGATGGGGATGCTCGAGGGCGACGGCGAGTTGACTCTCGACGGCCTGGATCCGGCGCAGCGACGCCAGGAGCTCGCGCCCCGCATCGCCTACGTTCCGCAAGTCGCGCCGAGGTTGTGGGCCAACGTCCGCGACCTGGTGCGCGCCACGGTCGGACTTCGTGGAGGAACGGAGTCGCGCGTCGTTGAGATTGCGGCCCAACTCGGGCTCGACCTCGAGGCCGTCGCGCTGCGGCCGTTCCGAGCGTTGTCCGGAGGCATGCGGCAAAAGGCGCTCGCAGCAACCGCCTTGGCGTCCGCCGCGGACCTGCTGATCCTCGACGAGCCGACAGCCAGCATGGATCCGCGGAGCCGCGCGACCTTTCACCGCCTGCTCGACGACTTGCCGCAGCGCCCCACCGTGCTGCTCTGCTCCCACCGCCTCGAGGAGATCCGCCGCCACGTCGACTCCGTCGTCGAGTTGGCCGAGGGCAAGATCGCATGGCAGGGCGCATCGCGTGACTGGCTCGAAGCGCATTCGGAATGCGTGGTCGAACTGAGAACTGTCGACCAGCGAGCCGGCGAATGGCTCGCGCTGCGCGGCTTCTGCCGCGTGCGCAGCGATTGGTGGCAACTCGCAGTGCCGACCGCACAGCGGGCCGCGCTCGTCAGCGAAGTCATTCGCGAACTTGACGACGCCGTGCTCGACCTCCTGGCGCGAGATCTCGAGAGCGCCGAACCACAAGCCGTCCCCCTTTGAGGAATGTCGATGAGCCCCTCTGCCCTCGGAACCCGCATCCTGCTCGCCGCTGTCTTCTTGACTGCGGCAAGCGCGCTCGGGGCCGCAGTCCTCTCCGCGAACGCACTGCCAGATGGTCCAGCGCACGTGGTCTGGGACAAGGCCGCATGCGAACACTGTCGCATGCACCTCGGCGAGCCGGCGTTCGCGGCGCAAGTCGTCTGCAAGGACGGGCGCGTCGCATTGTTCGACGACCCAGGTTGCTTGTTCGAGTGGCTCGACACCGAGCGCCCCGAGGTGCACGCGACATGGTTCCACGAGCTGCGCGGCACGAGTTGGCTGCGCGGCGAAACGGCGATCTTCGAGCGCGTCGAACAAACACCGATGGGCTACGGAATCGGCGCAGTCGCGCACGCGCACGGCGACGGCGCGACGATGACCTTTGAGCAAGCCAACGCCCATTGCCTCACGAAGAACTCCACCCCGTCGGGAGTGACCCGGTGACTTTCGCCACCCAGCTCGCGGTCGTAGCGCGGCTCGATCTCGCGGAAGTGCGCCGCTCACGCTGGCTCGCCTCGTGCCTCATCGTCCACTTCTTGCTCGCGGCGGCGTTCGTGCTCGTCGGCCTACGAGAGTCGTCGGTGCTGGGTTTCACGGGCATGGGCCGCGCGCTGATGTCTCTGAGCCACGCACTCGTGTTCCTGCTGCCGCTGCTGGCGTTGGTCGCGACTGCACAAGTGGTCAACGGCGCACGCGACGATGGCACGCTGGAGTTGCTGCTGAGCCACCCGGTGTCGCGGCGAGGTTGGTTTGCCGGAACGACGCTGCTGCGGCTGTGCGCCCTGGTCGCGCCACTGCTCGTTGCAATGCCGATCATGGCGATCGTCGGATCCCTCGCGTTCGGCCAGGACATCCCGTGGAGCTACCTGGCAAGAACGCTGCTGGTCGGAACCTCACTGCTCGCTTGCTACACGGCGATCGGACTGTGGATCTCGACCTTCGTGCGCAACCAGGCCAAAGCATTGATGCTCGCCGTGCTCGCCTGGGCGGCCAGCGTCGCATTCCTCGACTTCGGTCTCGTCGGCATGATGTTGCAGTGGCGGCTGCCGCCAGCGTCCGTCTTCTCGATCGCTGCGCTCAATCCAGTCCAGTGCGCGCGCCTTGCGCTGCTCTCGGCGGCGCAGCCCGAACTGTCCACCTTCGGTCCCGTGGGATTCTGGCTCGCGAATCGAGTCGGCACGGTCGGCCTGTTCGCGATCGGAATCGGCTGGCCGCTGCTGCTCGGGCTCACGACGTGGACGCACGCGCAGGCCCGGTTCTGCCGCCGCGACCTCCTCTGAGCCACGCCATGAACCCTCTCCCCAGCTCGTTTGCCGACTACCTCGACACGCCGTTGCGATTCCGTTCGCGAATCTTCCTCGCACTGCTGGTCGTGCCCCTGCTGTTCAGCCTCGCGCTCCCGCTGTGGCGCATCAGCATGACCGCGCCGCAGTATCCGAAAGGACTCTGGCTCGACATCCACGCCGGCGGTCTCGACGCAGGCAACCGCGGCCACGACCTCACGGAGATCAACACGCTCAATCACTACATCGGCATGGCGCACATCACGCGCGAAGAACTGCGCGACCTCGATTGGCTGCCATTCGGGTTGATCGGGCTCGCTCTGGTCACGCTGCGATGCGCAGCGCTCGGCAACGTGCGTGCGATCATCGACGTGTCGATGATGGCCGCCTACATCTCGATGGTCGCGTTCGGACGATTCATCTGGATGCTGTGGACCTTTGGCCACAACCTCGACCCGAAGGCGCCGGTGCGCATGGACCCCTTCATGCCGGTCGTGTTTGGCAGCAAGCAGATCGCCAACTTCATGACGCACAGCTGGCCGCGACCTGGATCCGCCTTGCTGTTCACATTCACGTTTGGCGTTTGGGCGCTGACGGCCTGGTTGCTGTGGAGCGGCAGGGCCAAGGCCCGAAGGTACGCGCTCTCCGCGGCATAGCCGCGGATCAGGATCGAGTCAGTCTGCGCGACGTCCCCATCGGGCACCACGGCCTCGCAGCAGTCCCAGGCGGTGCGCTTCCACGCCGCTGCCGCTTTGCCTCAAACTAGGTCGCTGTCGCCCGAAGTGTGGAACCACTGCTCGCGGTAGAACAGGGTGCCGCGATTGTCGAAGGGGATCACGACGAGGAAGTAAGTCGTGCCGTAGACCCGGAACCCGAGCGACTGAAACTTCAGGAAGCGCGGATTCATCTGCGGGAAGAGCGTCGCGAGCACGGGGCAAGCCTGCTCGCTCGCGAGCCTCTCGCAATGGGCCACGAGCGAGGTCATCGCGTCTTCGTCCTCGACCGGACACAGCCAGTCGACGATCTGACCAGCGCCCGGAAACAAGAAGTCCGTCTTGGTGAACACCGCGACGCCGCGCAACGCGCCAGTCGCTGCCTCGCGACATTCGACCAACGTGTACTTGGCATCGACTGCGTCGGCGTAGCGCCAGTTCAGATAGCGCGCATCCCGAACGATCGCGAGGCGACACTCGTCCTTCAGCCGGTCCCACAGCGCGTCGACGTCTGCCGACACGCGCGCAACGACGCGAGTCTGCAACCGCGCCGACGTCGGGCGGGGCGCAAAGCCGCCGGCCTCAGCCGTGCGAAACAAGAAGTCCCAGTCGCGAATGTTCTCGTAACGGAGGTACTTCTGTCCGATGCGCCAGTTCGGGATCGGCCAGCCGTAGTGGAAGCGAGCCTGCCCGGGCGCCGAGCCACCGAAGATCTCGTACATCTTCAAGCCGATGTGGACGAACAACCCCGGACGCACGCCGTGGCGCCGGAAGTCAGGCAGCACCCACATGTCGAGGCCCTGTGCCGCGATCAGGTCCTCGCCTTCCATCCGCACGCGCACCGGCAGGCTCGTGTAGCTGCCGATGATGCCATGCTGCTCGTGCTCGGCGACCGCGATGTGGTAGGCGCCGACGGGGTTGTCGCGGAACTTCCAGTGGAAGTGCTCCAGCGACCGCGGCTTCGTGAACACCGCGTTGTAGCCCGCGAGCAGCGCCTGCTCGTCGCCTTCGCGGAACGCACGGATCGTGATCGGGTCACCCATGGCAGTGTTGTTCACTCTATCGGCGCACATCGTGTGCCGCCTCCGGTTGCTCACGGCGCCGCATTGCGCGTGTACCACGCTTTGCCGTGCAGCATCTTCGGCGCCACTCGACCAGGAAGGGCCGCGGCGCGGACTGCGGACGCATCCAGCGAATAGACGCGGCCGTCGACCAGCGACGAAAGCGCCATGTGCACCATTCTGCCGTCGCCGTTTCCGACCGTCGCCTTGGCGATGTGCGACTGCACGTCGCGCGGCGGACAGCCGTAGCTTTCGTGGTGGTCGTAGGTCCAACTCTTGATCTTCAAGGAGTCCAGCGAAGCACCGTCGACCGGCATCGAGAACAACAGGTCGAAGCCAGTTGTCGTCGCCTTTGCCTCGACGAGGTCGAAGGGCGTCTCGCCGTTCCACCGCAGGCGCTGCAATCCGTGTTCGGATTGGCCGAGCGAGCCCCAGCCGCGATTGGTGAGCCCGCACCAAAGCGAGCCGTCCTTCGCCCACAGAACGCGCACGATGCCGCAGGCAAAGCCGCGGCGGAACGGATAGCACGCGCCCTGCCAGCGACCCTGCACGCGCTCCAGCGACATGCGGAACACTTCGGAGCTGTACTGGTCGCCGCAGAAGACTTGACCGCGATAGGGGCCAAACCGACCGGCGTCATCCCACACGAATCCAGCCGGCGAACGTCCGCACTCGTCGTAAGGGATCCACACGGCGGGCAGCCGAAAGTTCGGGATGGTCGTCGCAGCCTCGGACATGCGCAGACCGCTCTTCACCTCGCCTGGATGCGCTGCCTTGCTGCGCGGGTCCTTGCAAGAGTCGATGCCCCACGGGTGACCGTGAAAGTCACCGCGCTGCAGCGGCGCGAACTTGCTCGTTGCGCACCACTCGCCCTGATTGTCGCTGTAGAAGACTTCGCCCCACGGCGCCGTGCCGATTCCCGCGGGCGAACGCAGCCCCGCGCACTCACCAGTCCACGAGCCGTCCTTCTGCACAGCGATGGCGAAGCCGCGAAACGGAGCGCGGCCAAAGGGCTCGTCGCCAAACGGCTTGTTCAGCGACAGCCACATCGAGCCATCCCCGGCGAGCGCAGGGCCGAAGCAAGACTCGTGGTAGTTGCCGGACAAGACCCAACCGCTGGCGACGGTCTCGAGATCATCCATGCGTCCATCGACGTCGCGATCGCGCATGCGCGACAACTCGCCGCGCTGCGCGCAATAGAGCCAGCCCTCATGCTCGAGCAGACCGAGCGGCTCCTGCAGGCCCTCGGCCCACAACGCAAACTTCGGCTGCGCGGAGTATGGCTCGGTGATGCGCCAGATCTCGCCGCGTCGCGTGCACACGTAAAGGCCGTCGTCACGTTCGGCGATGCCGCCGACTTCGAGCACGACGCCCTCCGGAACTGGCACGTCGACGATCGTGGCATAACGCGCCTCGCCCTCCACCGACACCGCAGCGACCGGGGCCGGTGAAGCGGGCTCCTGCGGAATGGGCTCAACGAACACGAGCGACAGGAGCGCCGGCACGAAGTGGATCACGCGCCGCAGCGTAGTGGCGAGCCGAGCGACGTCCCAGCCTGAGATCGAGCGCTGCGAACGAAGCTTCAGACTGCGAAGGTCTCGAACACTTCTACCGTCGAGATGTGCCGCGCGATGCCGCGGCACCGCGCCAGGATCGCCGGGTCTACGGTCTCACGATGCGCTTCGAAGGCCTGCCCCAATCGTGCCGCATGCTCCGAAGCCAGGGCTTTGAGGCACGCCGGAAGAAGTTGATCTTCCTCGCGAGCGATGTGCTGCCGCTCGCGCCGGCAGAAACCGATGGACGCGTGCGAGAGTCGGTTCGCGTCGCGGCGCGCAAGCGCCTCGAGAATCGTGCGCATCATGCGGCGGCCGTCCGCGTGCTCGGCTGAGAGGGCCATCACCGAGTCGATGTGTTCCGTCAGACCGAGGCGATGCAGCTCGGGGAAGAGCACGGACTCTTCCTTCTCGTGATGCAAGCGGTCGAGAAAGTGCTCGAGGAACTCGACGACGCGCCGCCAGAACTCCGGCTCGAGGTTGCTGCCCGCCAGCATCCGTCGCGACTCGCGCTCCATCGCATCGACGACCGTCAGCATCAGTCGATGCTCGTCGCGGAGGACGGCGACGGGATGCTCAGGCGGGGATCTGTGCCGATTGGTCGATGCGTGCATGCGAAAACCCACTGGGAGCCGTGAGGATCGTGACCAGCACAACGTCGCTTGGGAAGCGCGGCTTTCGTGCAAATCGATGAAGCTTCTGTGCACCGACGGATTTCCCATGGGGACATTGCAGACGCGTCCAGCAGCCAAATCTAGAACGGCTGCACACGAAGGCCCTGCCAGCATCGACACGTCAAAGCAGTGCGAACGATGTCGAGTCCACGGACGCGCCGCTATTCGCACGACGCCCGGATCGGCCGCGATGCCAGGGCATCCTGGTCCGCGCGAGGCATCGTCGCAGTCGGTGATGCGACGTCCGGCGCCATCGCAACCATCGCGCACGAGACTCCGCCGAGGTCAGACGCATGCCGCCAGCAAATGGCGGCCAGGCCCCGCGTCCCCACTCCAACTCTCGACCAACAATGCGTCGCCGATCCTCTCATGCACGAGCTGAAGAAGCCGCCACGTCCGGGTGAAGGCTTGGCCAGCGACGGGCTCTCACCATGAGTATCGCAACGACAGCGATTGCCCGGCCTGTAGATCCCTTGGCCCGGCGGGCGCGCCGTCGATGGTCACGCGCGCAACGCCGCTCTGCGCCGCGGCCTCGACCCGAAGTGCGCCCTGCTCACAGCGGATCGTGCGAACGAACTCGACGCCTCGGCTCGTCAACTCCGGCGCGATCGAGTCTTCGAATAAACAATCGCCGACTCGAGAACGAAAGGTCGGATGGCCATCGTCCGTGCGCCGCTGGCCGATGTTCCGTGCAATCGCGCTCGCTGCCGTCGCATCGCGGATCGGCAGCGGATCCAACGTGACGCGATCGTCCGACAACGGCAGGAGCAACTGTCCCGCACGGCCACTCCACGTTCCTGCCGCATCGATGAACGAGCCGCGCCACAACCACGCGAGTTGCGCATGCTCGACGTCGTATGCGTAATGGCCGCGAAGCGGCGAGCCGACCGCGACACAACGCGCCGAGAGTCCCTTCAAGAACGCGCCGTGCAGCACCGGTCGTTCGAGCGGGTCGAGTTCCATGCCATCGCCGACGCTGCGGTAGCCGTTGGGCACCGGCGCGGCAGCGCCGAGTGAACCCCAGACTCGTATCGCGTCGACTTCGGCCTTGGCCCTTTCATCGTCGCGCAGCCAGAACGCCGGCATGCGCGTGCCCGGCCGCAACGCCGTCGCGTGCAGGAGCCAGTCCGCGAACCATGCGGGCTTGAGACGTTCGTGCTGCAGCGCGAGGTCCATGCCTTGCGGACCGATGGCGCGCCGACCGCCAAAGGGATGGCACGTCACGCAATTGCGACCGTTGACACCCACGAGGTGTTGGCCTCGTTGAGCCATCTCGCCGTCGAACGCTGGCTCGACATCATCGCCCGGCCTCGCATCGACGCGCTCGAACAACTCCGCGAACGAAGTGGCGAGATCTTCCGGCAGGCGCGGCATGCGCGCCTTCAGGTAACCCCGGGCGCGACGCTCACCCACGAGCAGAAGGCGGAGCCAATCCTTGCGCAACCGATGGCCGGCGCGCGACAGGTCCGGGGGCACGCGGCCTTCTTCGCCGATGTCTTCGACCTCGACGAACCGAGCGCGCACCGCGGCATCGATGCCACCGCTGCCATTCCGCTCGTGGCACGACACGCACCGCCTGGCCTGCATCGCGGCACGCAGCGCAATATCGGGCGCAGGCTCGATGCGCGACGATTCTCGCGCCGCCGCAAACACCGCTTCGCCGTCTGTAGCGACGACGCAGCGGCCTGCGCGCAGCTGCGCCCACGGCGCGGCCTTTCGTGGCGGCGCGGCGCCGACGTGTTCGTGACAGGCAGCGCAGTTGCGCGCCAAGAACGCTGTCTCGCCGCGCGCAATGCTCTGAGCGTCGACGCGCGGCATCACACTCGCGGTCGGCACGAGGCTCAGAGCCTTGCGCGCAAAGGCGGAGCTGGGCACCGGCGACTCTTCGATGGAAGGTCCCCGCCACAGCAGCTCGAGACTCTCCTGGCCGGCGAGTTCGGTGAACACGATGCGCAGGCGGCGGGCGCCAGCGTCGAGACGAACGGTCGCGCTCTTCCGGCGATGCGGGGCGACCTTTGCGTTCTCGACGACGAGCGCATCATCGATCCACAACCACGAAGAATCGTCGCTGCCGAGCGTGAACGTCCAGTCGCCGGCCTCCGGCACGAGCAGCAGGCCGCTGAATCGCAACGCAAAGTGGTCGTTGCGCGTCCGCAGGCTGACGTCGACGTGATCCGTCGCGCCCTTGGCCTTCGGCACGACGCCATCGAGACTCGGCAACTCGTCGCCGACGAGATCGATCTCGAAGCACTCCCAATCGAGTCCCTGGGCGGGGGCGTCGTCCCGGTTCGGCGCCTGCGCGCGCAGCAAGAACGCCGCGAGGTCGGTGGCTTCGCTGGGCGATAGCGCGAAGTCGTGCGCAAGATCGGGCCGTCGCGCGCTCGGCTCCTTCAAGAAGGCGACGACGTGCGCGTGGTCAGTCCGCGCTGCAAGCGAGGCCATCGACGATTCCGCATGGCACGCGACGCAGCCGAGTTCGCCGAACATCCGCTCGCCGCGTGAAGTTGCGTCGGCTGCGACCGTCGCTGGTCGCAAGGCCTCTGCGGTGCCGCCACGCAACATCGCCGCGATCGCGTCGGCATCCTCGCCGGCGTGGTGCGACTTCAAGAACTCGACCAGCGCGCCGCCCGAATGCCAACCGGTCGCATCGCGCAGCGGGATCCGCGGCAACGGCGCGAATGCAGAGGCGGCCGGACCATCCAGTGCATGGCATGCAACACACCGTGATGTCTGCGCCGCGGCCATTGCGGCATGCGGCTCCAGCAGTGCGAGCGACGTGGCGTTTTCGTCGGGCAAGCCGGTTTCGCGCCCGCAACCGCCGCACGCGAGGACGACCAGGACGAAGGTGCTCGCACGCAAGAAGCGCATGTTCGCAGCATGGACCGATGGTGAGTTCGCGGCAAGCGCGCGCTACCGTGCCCGCCCCCATGGAACTCGATCTATTCGCCGCGTGCCTGCCTGGGCTCGAGCCGCTGCTCGCAGCCGAACTCGCGGCACTGGGCACAGAACCTGAGCCGCAGCCAGGCGGCGTCGCGTTCTGCGGCTCGCGCGAACTGCTGCTGCGCGCCCACCTGCACGTCGGCACCGCGAGCCACTTGCTGCTGCGCTGCGCGACGTTTCGCTGCCTCAACCTCGCCGATCTCGAACGCAAGATAGCAGCGATGCCCTGGCGCGATTGGGCAACGAGCGACTCGGTGATCGAGGTCGACGCGACCGCGCGCAAGAGCCGCCTCTACCACACCGGCGCGATCGAGGAACGCGCGCAGAAGGGCATCGCCGCGGCGCTCGGGGTCGAGTTCCCTCGCATCCGCGAAGCCGCGCAGTCGACGCCGGCGACGCAACGGAAGAAGCGACTGTCTGACAAGCCGCTCAGCGCGGCGGCGCGTCGCGGCCGCGGCCCCAATGCCAAGCACCCCGATCAAAAGTGGCTCGCGCGCCAGCAAGAGTTGACTGAAGCGCGCAACAAGCAAGAAGCCGAAACCAAGGCGCGCAACGAGGCCGCCGAGATCGAGCGCCTCGCGACAGCGCCGCGCGTGCGCGTCGCGGTCCGCTTCGTCGATGATGTCGCGACGCTGTCGATCGACACCTCGGACACGCCGCTGCACCGCCGCGGCTATCGGCTCGACGGAGCCAAGGCGCCGCTGCGCGAGGACCTCGCGTTCGCGATGCTGCGCGCCGCTGGCTTTGTGAAGGGGATGTCGCTGCTCGACCCGTTCTGCGGCGCGGGCACGATCGCAATCGAGGCCGCGAGCATGGCCGCGGGCCTGCCGCCGGGACGACTGCGCCCACCGCCGCTGCGTGGCCTCGCGCTCGCTGATGACGCCGCATGGCAGAAGCTGCTCGCCAACTTGCCGTCCGCGCCAGATCGAACCTCCATCGGCTCGCGCATCGCCGGCAGTGACCGCGACAAGGGCGCGATCGCTGCAGCAATCGAGAACGCGCGCCGCGCCGGCGTGGAGCACGCGATCGAGTTCACTTGCTGCGCAGTGTCGGCCACGCCCTGGCTCTCGGACCCATCGCTTGCCCCGGCGAACTTGCTCGTCGCCACGAACCCGCCGTATGGCCGCCGCGTCGCGAGCGGCCGCGATCTGCTGCCGCTCTACCAGACGCTCGGCCACCGCGTGGCCGGCATCGTCGACGCGCGCGCCGCGATCCTTGCGCAAGACGTTCGCCTTTGCCGCAGCACGGGCTTGGACCTGCGCGCCGCATTCACAACGCGCCACGGCGGCCTGTCCGTCGCGTGCATGCTCAGCTGAACGCCCTCTCGCATCCGCTGACTCCTGACGCGAACATGCGCGCATGACCGATCCGGCGCCCGCCGCGAACACATGCTGCCCGCTGCGCGAAGCGGAGCTTGCGCTCGTGCGCGACGCCGTGCTCGCGTTGGAAGCGTCGGAGGGCGTGGGTCGAGAGTTGGCGGCCGCGATCCGCTCGCAACTGACCAACCTCGACTGCCTCGGCGCCGCGCTCGCGAGATATCCGTCACCGCTCGAAACGCAGCGTCTTGGCGACCGCCGCCGCAACCTGGACACGCTCGTGCATGCGCTTTCGCGCACGGATGGCGTGGGCTTTGGCCTGCGCGCGCCGACGCAGTCCGTCGTCGGTCGCGCGCTCAGCACCGCGCAGATCAACTTCTTCCGCTTGATCTGGCACGCGTGCGGCACCATCGCCGCGAACCAAGGCGGACTCGCGCTGCGCGAACGAGCTGCGCGCTCCTTGCGCACGAGCGTCTACACGCACCTCGTGGAAGAGGCGATGACGGAGCTGGCCACCGACGGTTACCTGCCGCAGCCCCTGCGTGCGCGCGCGGTGCGGCAACTCGCGCAACTGTGGGCACACCGCCTCACGTGGCGAGTCAGCGAGTTCTTCCCGATGCTCGAAGCGACATGGGAAGCGCGCAGTCAGGTGCGCGTGCACGGCGGCACGCTGCTCGGCACGAGCGAGATGTTCCAGCTGATGACGAAGGGCGGCGACCCTGCGTTCGTCGAGTTCCTGATCGGGCGTGCGCACGCCGATGATGCGGTGCTCGCGTTCCGCGAGTTCCTGCTCGACCGCAGCTACGAGGATCTCGAACAACTCGTCGATCGCATGGCGCAAGAAGGGCGAAGCAGCATCGAGCTCGACTCACAGCCGCGCGGCGGCGAACGCGACGCGGGATCGATCTTCTACGAGTTCTTCCAGGCACGCCTGCTGCAAGCCAACGCCCGCCGCCTCGCCCGCATCCCAGGACCAAAGCACACCGCCGAGGGCTACGTGCTGCTCTCCTGGCTCGAACAGATCACCGACCCCGGCCCCGAAACCTGATCGCGGGGCGCAGGTGCCTGCGCGATCGCGACCCGCGTCAGCGCAGATGCCGGTGCCGGCCGCCGCTGTCCTTGGCGATCCACTCGAGGATCTCGAGCGATCCGCCGATCGCGATGGTGTGGATCACGACCTTCCGGTTCTGGTTCCAGCTCACGACATCTTCGCGGATGCGGAATGGGTCGATCTGCTGCCCAACCGTCGGCTCGCCATCGGACATCACGAAGATCGTGTCGACGTCGGGATCCAGAAACGCCTTTTGCAGCGAGTCGTAGAGGTTGGTGCCGCCCGCCGCGCCCAGCCGCGAGATCCAGATCTGGGCTTCGTCGCGGTCTGCCTTCGTCCCCTTCGACATGGCGCCCTCGCGCCACGGCTGCACGCCGCTCGAAAACGACAGGATGTTGAACCATGCATTGTCGGGCAGATTGGACACCGCCAGCGACAACTCCTGCTTGGCGACCTCGATGCGCGTTGCTCGCTGGTCGTTGACCATGCGTCCATACATCGGCTCGAGCATCGAGCCGGAGACGTCGATCACGAAGGTCACGCGGGTCGACTCGACCTGGATCCCGAAGAACTTCGACGTCGAGACCGTGCGCTGCGCCTGTCGCTTCTGCTCTTTCGCACGCGCCGCCTTGTCGAACTCGTCCTCGGTGACGCAGCGGAAGTCAGCCTTCGCCGTCACCCACCACGCCTGCCACGCCTTTGCGTCGTCACCCCATGGTTGCGCGGTCAGGCGCCAGAGCGCGGCTTCGATCTCGTTCTTGAGCCTGCCGTTCTCCTTGGCGATGCGGTCGACCAGCGGGCCTACGCAGGCGGAGATGCGCAACTGCAGCAAGCCGTCGACGGCGATGCCGCGCGTCGACGCGTCGTCGTGCGCGAGCGAGTCGACGAGAACCGGAAGCAGCGACTTGGTCTTCGACGCGGCGATCTGCAAGAGGGCCTGGTTGCGCACCTGCCGATCTGCGTCCTTGACGAAGCCAACCAGCTCGTCGAGCCACTTCGAGCTGCCCTGACTCAATGCGCCGAGCGTCTCGATCGCGAGCGCGCGGTCCTGCGGCGACTTCGGCTTCTGCAGCAACTTGCGAAGCTCCGGCACCGCATCTTGATCGCCATTGCGCGCAATCACCCGCGCGGCAGCGCGACGGACTTCTTCCTCCTTGTCGTCCACGGACTTCCGGATCGCAGCCTGCACTTTGGGATCCTTGATGCGGCTCGCAGCGACCAGCGCAAACGCCTTCTCGTGCTCCTTCCCTTTGCCAACCAGCTTCCCGACCTTCTTCTCGGTCGCGTCGTCGCGCAGATCCGCGATCAGCGTCGCCATGGAGAAGCGCAGGTCTTCGGGCGTGACGTCGCGCTTCTTGGCGAGTGCGAGAAAGGTCGCAACGGCCTTCGGTCCGTCGCGGTCGATCAGGATCTTCGCGGCCTCGGCGCGGTCTGGGCCTGGCAAGTCGACTCGCTCGAGCATCCACGCCGCCATCTCGCCGGTTTTCGGCAGCCCGCGATCGCTCATCGCCCTCAGCGCCGCGCGACGGATCTTCGACAGTGCCTCGCGACGCAGCGTCTCGACCAGTTCTTCTTCACCGAGGGCCGGCGCGAGTCGTTGGAAGGCGGCGAGCCGGATGCCTGGAAACTCCGGGGGCTGAATCGTTCCGTCGGCTGCCTTCTTCTGCTTGCCTTCGAGGTTCCACAACTCGCGATACCAGGCATCGTCCCCTGCATCGGCGAGCTTCTTGTGCTGATCGAGCGCCAGTTCGCGAACGTGATCGTCCACGCGGCTGTCGACGATCTGCTTCAACAAGCCTTTGCCGAACTGTGCCGACCGGCCCAGTCCGACGACCGCCGGGTCACGAACTTCGTCCTCTGCTGTGTTGGCAGCGATGTTGGCGAGCTTCTCGCACGCAGCGGCGGCTGCATCCTGCTGCTCGGCGAGCAGCGATAGCGCGCGCACGAACGCACGACGCATCGCGATCGTGCGGATCTGGTCGTAGAGCGAAGCGAGACCGCGCGCCGCCGCATCGGTGCCTGCCTTCGAGGCCTGCTCCGGCAAGGCAAGATCGGCGTCATCGCGCTTGCTGCGCAATTCGTCGAGGGCTTGCTCCGGCGACAGGTCCGTGGGTTTGGACTCTTGAGCAGGCGGCGACGCAACCGCAAGCAACACAGCGAGGACGAGTTGAAGGAGCGTGCGCACGAGAAGAACTCCCAGAGAGGAAGGACGCGATGCTCCTTGGCGGCTACGTCGAATCAAGGAGCCGGGCAATCACCGATGGCGCTCCATGAGGCAAGAACACGCAAAAGGGACCTCGTGCCGTCGATGGATTGACGCCAGGACCCTGACGGGTGACCACCGCATGATCGAGCAGAAAGCGCATGGGATGCGCGCTCGACCCAAGCTTGCGTCTGCCTAGCATGCGTCCTCCATGACGCTGCTCGCATCGCGCAT
>SXGT01833571.1_pt1 | contig 42926 bp, 44 predicted proteins | sample 3176221 | NCBI WGS metagenome assembly SXGT01 (sample SAMN11356862, study PRJNA531348) | freshwater metagenome | isolation source: freshwater sample F1-120 | place: China: Fuxian Lake, Yuxi | collected 2017-12-25
ATCCGCATCGTGGCCGTGGCCGACCTCAGTCGCGGGCGCGTAGCGGGAAGACGTGCCCCGGCGTGACGAGGTCGTCGCGACCCTTGGTGGGATCGATGGCCACCAGCGAGGTGTGAGCGCGGTCGGCCGCCGAGATCCCGGTCGTCACCCCCTCCCGCGCCTCGATCGACACGGTGAAGGCGGTGGAGAAGGGCGAGCGGTTGTTCGTCGCCATCATCGGCAGGCCGAGCTGGTCGACGCGCTGCTCGGTCAGCGTGAGGCAGATGAGGCCACGCGCGTGAGTGGCCATGAAGTTGATCGCCTCAGGGGTGATCTTCTCGGTGGCAATCACGAGGTCGCCCTCGTTCTCACGGTCCTCGTCGTCGACGAGAATCACGAATTTACCAGCCTTGATATCGGCGATTGCGGCCTCGACGCGCTTCTCGGGCGTGTCGGCCATGACTTCGAAGCTCACGACGATCCTCCAGTCTTCCAGGCAAGGAGACGGTCGACATGCTTCGCGAGCACGTCGACCTCGATGTTGACACGCTGACCGGGGGCGTAACGGCCGAGCTTGGTGACCTCGGCCGTGTGCGGGATGATGCCGACGAGCAAGCTGCGCGGCCCGAGGCTGTTCACCGTCAACGACACGCCGTCCATGCACACGCTGCCCTTCTCAACAAAAAAGCGCATCATCGATTCTGGTACTTCAACCTCAATTTCGATGAAGCCCGGACGTGAATTATGACGGATCACGCTGCCCACGCCGTCTACGTGCCCTTGGACAATGTGCCCGCCAAGCCGATCCATGGGGCGTAGGGCGCGTTCCAGGTGGACGTGACTCCCCGGAAAAAGTTCGGACATTGTAGTTCGCCCCAGGGTCTCCTCCCCCGCGGCCACCTGGAACGCCCCTAACTCCACCTTCTCGACGGTCAGGCACACGCCGTCGCACGCGATGGACTCGCCCACCTCCAGCCCCTCGAAGGGCGAGGTGATGGCGAGCTCCTTGCCGGTGCCGCGTGGCAGCACGCGGGTGACGGTCCCGAGCGCCTGGACGAGTCCGGTGAACATGGGGCCGGCGGCTAACGAGAAACAGCCGGGGGGGCACCCCTGCAGGTGCCCCCCGACCGCCGCCAACCTGACGCGCTCCGCAGGCTACGCGCCTCAGGCGACGAGCGTGCATCTAGCACGCTCGTCGGACGGCTCTCCCCCCACCGGCAACGAACGCTTGTGAGTTCGTTGGGCGTGTCATACACTGTCAGACATGGTCCGGGTCAACGCACGCCTGTCGCCCCAGCAGCGGCAGCAGGTCGAGGAGATCTGCGCGGCCACGGGCCTCTCCGTGTCCGAGGCGATGCGCGCCGCGATTTCTGCCTACCACCAGCGCGTGGTCAAACCCGCGCGCAACGCCGGCGAGGCGCTCCGGGAGGCGGGCTTCATCGGCTGTGCCGACGACGCCACCACCGCGCACGCAACGATTCGCGACGAGCTGACTGCCTACCTATCGAAGAAGCATGGTTATCGCTGACACCGGCTTCTGGGTCGCGCTGTCCTCCCGTCGTGACCCGGCACACACGCGGGCGCTGGCTGCCGTCGAGCGTCATGGCGACGAGGGATTCGTCGTCACATGGCCGGTCATCACCGAGGCCTGTCACCTCCTCGCCGCCCGAGCGGGAACCGATGCCGTCGAGGCGTTCCTCCGTGGCCACGCCCGAGGCGGCTACGAAATCGCGCCAGCCGACCTACACTCCCCAGAGCGGGTGCTCCCGCTGATGGAACACTACCGCGACCTGCCGATGGACCTCGCCGACGCCTCGCTCGTGCTGCTCGCCGCTGAGCTTGGGCACGGGCGCATCCTCACCACCGACAGTCGCGACTTCCACACTTACCGATGGAAATCCCGGGCGCCATTCGAAAACCTGCTCTGAGCTAGCGGGCGCCAAACACCCGCGCCTGGACGTCACGCGCGTGCCTTACGTACCAAGCGAGGTTGCAGAGCTCGCCCACGGTGGCCGCGCCGAGCACGCCGCCCACCTCGGGGTCGGCCGCCAGCCGATCGGGGAGCCACCCCCCCTCCGACCACGTGAGCATCGCGTTCCGTTGCACCCGCGCGTAGGCCTCCTCGCGCGAGAGGCCCGCCTCGACCAGCGCGAGCAGCACGCGCTGGGAGAAGTAGATGCCGCCGCTCTTCTCGAGGTTGCGACGCATGTGCTCCGGGTAGACGACCAGGCCCTGGACGAGCCCCTTGAGTCGTCGCAACATGAAATGCACGGTGACGGTGGCGTCGGGGCCGCTCACCCGCTCCCCGGAGGAGTGGCTGCTGTCGCGCTCGTGCCAGCGCGCCACGTTCTCCATCGCCGCGTCGGCGTAGCCGCGCATCAGCCGGGCCAGCCCGGTGAGGTTCTCGCTGAGGATGGGGTTGCGCTTGTGGGGCATCGCCGAGCTGCCCTTCTGTCCCGGGGTGAAGGGCTCCTCCGCCTCGAGCACCTCGGTGCGCTGTAGGTGACGAATCTCCACCGCGATCTTCTCGATGCTCGTCGCAAGCAATGCGAGCACGGCAAAATAGAAGGCGTGGCGGTCGCGCTGCACCACCTGGTTCGACGCCGGGGCCGGCGCGAGGCCAAGCCGCGCGCACACGTGGGCCTCCACCTCGGGGTGTACATGCGCGAAGGTGCCGACAGCGCCGGAGATCTTGCCCACCGCGATGTCACGGTTCGCGTGCACGAGACGCTCGCGACCGCGACGCAGCTCGTCCCACAGGATGGCGAGCTTCCAGCCGAAGGTGGTGGGCTCGGCGTGCACCCCGTGACTACGACCGATGCAGATCGTGTCGACGTGCTCCTCCGCCCGCGCGCGCAGGGCCGCGAGCACCAGGTCGAGCTCGGCGAGGATCATCTCCCCGGCGGTCTTGAGCTGCACCGCCAGCGCCGTGTCGAGCACGTCGGAGCTGGTCATGCCCTTGTGGAGGTGCCGACCGGGCTCGCCAATGTGCTCGTTCACGTTGGTGAGGAAGGCAATGACGTCGTGTTTGACGGTCTTCTCGATCTCGTCGACGCGCGCCGGGTCGAACTGGGCCCGTTCCCGGCAGGTGGCCGCCGTGCCCGGGGGCACCTCGCCGCGGGACTCCATCGCCTCGCAGGCGAGGAGCTCCACCTCGAGCATGATGCTGAAACGACGCTCGGTGGTCCAGAGCGCCACCATCTCCGGCGTGGAATACCGCGTGATCATCTACCAGCTCTCCGCGCGCAGCTTGAAGGGGGCCAGCGCCTGCCGCTGGTGGCCGATGAACATCGCCACCTCGCCGTCAACGCCGTGGTGATCGAGCACCTCGCGGGCCGCGCGCTCCGCGATGGCTGGGTGGTTGTTCTCCTCGGACAAGTGCCCGAGCACGATGGTCTTCAGTCGAGGATTGAGGGCGTCGCCGAGCAAACTCTGGGCCTGCCGATTGGACAAGTGGCCCTTGTTCCCCTTGATGCGCTGCTTGAGCCAGTAGGGGTACGGGCCATCGAGCAACAGGTCCTCGTCGTGATTGAACTCCACCACGGCGAAGTCGCAGCCGCGCAGCTTGTCGACCACCAGGTTGGTGGGCTTGCCGAGGTCGGTCACCACGCCGACGGTCAGGCCGCCCAGGTGCACGCGCCAGGCGACGGGGTCTTCGGTGTCGTGGGGGACGGGGAAACACTCGGCGCGCAGGTGTTTCACGCGCACCTCGCTGCCCGCCTCTACGAGCTCGATGCCGTCGGGAACGCAGCGCTGGTCGATGTGTCGCGCAGTGCCGGCTGTCATGAAGAATGGGATCGGCTTACGATGCTTCGCGAGCTTGCGCGCGAAGATCGCGGCCGCCGACACGTGGTCGCTGTGCTCATGGGTGACAAGCACCGCGTCGATCGGGGCGTCGGGCATACCGGCCTCCGCGAGTCGCGCGAAGACCTGCTTCGTCGAGATCCCACAGTCGATGAGCACGCCCGCGTGCCCGTCGCCGACGTAGGTGCTGTTGCCAGCGCTGCCGGACGACAACACCACCACGTGCACGTCGCGCGCGAAGAGGCTCACAGGCCGGCGGCTAACCGGTGCGCCCTGTCCACGATGTCGCAGGCGGTGTGAGCGTGAATGCTGAAAAGCGCTTGCACGTTCCACTCGGCGGTGCCATTAGTGCGCCGCCCCCATGACCGACCTCGTCCTCCAGGGAATCCTCGCCAGCGTGCTCGTGATCGGGCTCGTCGGGATCACGCGCTAGGCGCGAGGCGGGCCAAGGCGCCCCCCGCCGCCTGTGTGATCGCACCCACCCCCACGACGAAAGGGCGCTTTTCGCTGGCCCGGGACTTGCATTTCCCGACGCGAGACCGAGGAATCCCATGCGTGAAACCTGGGTGCTCGTCGCCGATGCCGGCCGAGCCCGTGTTTACCTCGCGGACCCGTCACTCAGCGCCTTCCAGCTCGTCACGGCCATGGACAGCGGCGCGAGCCGGCGCCCGACGAACGCACCCGGCGGCCGGCTCGACCCGCTCGAGGCTGCGCACGCGGCCTTCGCCCGGGAGGTGGCCACCTACCTCCACGAGAGTGTCGACCGGTACACCTCGCTGGTGATCGCGGCGCCGCCGGGCTTCCTCGGGTTCCTGCGTCACGCGCTCTCGAGCGCCGTGTCCAGCCGGGTCACGCGGATCGTGAATCGCGACTTCACGTTGGCGCACCTCGAAGAACTACCTGCCTTGTTCCGCGCCCACGCGGCGTAGCGCTCACTCGCCGCCGAGGCCGGGAAGATCCAGCGGGGGCAGCGACAAGCCGCCGAGGTCCATGGTCGCCGCCGGTGCCGCGACCTCGCTGGCGCTCAGCACCGACGGCGACACCCAGCCGAAGTCGCTGCCCTTGCGCACGCGCACGAGCTTGGCGTCGCGGAAGACCACTTCCACCTTGTCGCCCACGGCGAGCGAGCCGGTGACGATCTCCGCATCCGGCCAGCGCTTCATGTCGCTATCGGTCGCGACCCAGTTATCTTCGGCGAGGGCGAGCTGGAACAAGAAGAGGAACACGGCAGTCTCCACCGGGACAAGCGCGGCGCTATAACCGCGCCCCGTGCTCGACACCCTCGCCGCCCTCGGCCGCTTCGGGCGCTTCGCCGCGCGGGTGACGTGGCGCATCCTGACGCCACCCTGGAATCGCGACGACTTCCACCGCCACACGTGGACGGTCGCGATTCGCTGCGTGGGGCCGGTGCTCGCCGTCACCTTCCCCTTTGGCATGGTGATCGCCCTGCAGGGCCTGTCGATCTTCGATCTCTTCGGCGCCCAGCGGCTCCTGCCCTCGCTGATCTCTGTGGCCATCCTCCGGGAGATCTCGCCGGTGATGGCGAGCGTGCTGGTGGCGGCGCAGGCCGGGAGCGCCTACGCCGCCGAGCTCGGCGCGATGCGCATCAAGGAGGAGCTCGACGCCACCGAGGTGATGGCGGTCGACAGCCTCCGTTGGCACGTGGCGCCGCGCGTGGCCGCGCTGGCCTTCGTGTGCCCGATCCTCAACGCGATGGGCAACGTGGCCGGCCTTGCCGGGGGCTTTGTGATGTCGGTGCTCATCCAGGGCGAGAACGCCGGCGTCTTCATGGCCAACCTCTGGACCTTCACCCACGTCGACGACCTCATGGGCGGCATCGTCAAGACCTCGACCTTCGGTATCATCATCGGGATGGTGGCCTGCTACCATGGCTATTACGCCACCGGGGGCGCAGCGGGCGTGGGCAAGGGGGTGAACGACACCGTGGTGCGCGCCACCCTGTGCTTCTTCGCGGCCAACTACCTCCTCACCTCAGCGTTCTTCGGCGTATGAAGGCGCTAGCCTGGCTCGGCGGGCTCGCCTACTTCGCGCTCGACTGGGCGCGGGTGGCGGTGCGTTGCCGCCCGCCGCCGGGGCAGACCTTCGCCGAGGCCTACAAGATTGGCGTGCAGTCGCTCCCGGTCTTGCTCACCATCAGCGCCTTCGTGGGCAGCAACCTGGCGCTCCAGGGCTACAACGCCTTCGCGCCCCTCGGCGGTCAGCGACTCGTGGGCATGTTCGTGGCCCTCGCCGGCGTGCGCGAGCTGGCCCCGCTCATCGCGGCCGCGATGATCGCCGCCAAGGCCGGCACCGAGATGGCCTCGCAGATCGCGGTGATGCGCACTCGCGAGCAGATCGACGCGCTCGAGGTGATGGCGGTCAACCCCTTCTGGTGGCTGGTCACCCCGCGACTCTACGGGATTCTCCTGGTGATGCCCGCGCTCACGCTGATCGCGGTGTTCACCACCCTGTTGGCGGCCTATTGCGCCTCGGTGTTCCAGCTCGGCCTGTCGGGTGCCACCTTCCTCGAGTTCGTCACCCAGAGCACGAAGATGCGCGATCTCGCGACGGGCGAGGTGAAGGCGCTGGTGTTTGCCGTGATCATCTGCTTCGTGAGCTGCTACTGCGGCTTCTACTCGGAGAAAGGCCCAGAAGGCGTGGGCAAGGCCACCAACCAGGCCGTCGTCGTGTCCTGCGTCGTCTGCGTCACCTTCAACTACCTCGTCTCCCAGGTTCTCTATGGATGAAGCACCTGTCCGCCTGGTCAACGTGCACAAGCGCTTCGGCTCGCTGGTGGTGCTCGACGGGGTGAGCTTCGACATCCCGCTCGGCCAGACCACGGCCATCATCGGCCCCTCGGGCACCGGCAAGAGCGTGATGCTCAAGCACATCGTGGGGCTCATCCGGCCCGACCAGGGCGAGGTCCGCGTGTTTGGAACCGACATGGCGCGGGCGCCTGAGCGCGACGTGTACGCGGTGCGACGCCGCCTCGGGATGTTGTTTCAGGACGGCGCGCTCTTCGACTCCCTTTCCACCGGCGACAACATCGCCTTCCCGCTCAAGCAACACTTCCCCCAGCTGAGCGAGCGAGAGCGTCGTGAGCGCGTGGAAGAAGTCTTGGAGATGGTGGAGCTGCCGGGTCTCTACGATCGGCCTACCCCCGCCCTCTCGGGGGGGCAGCGCAAGCGCGTCGGCCTCGCCCGTGCCATCGTGACCCGCCCGGAGCTGGTGCTCTTCGACGAGCCGAACTCGGGCCTCGATCCCATGACCTCCGACGCCATCGACGCGCTGATCGGCCATCTGAAGGAAACCCTGCACGTCACCTTCGTGGTGATCACCCACGACATCGTCGGCACCATCAACGTGGCCGACCACATCGCGATGCTCTACCAGGGCAAGCTGGTGGCCTGGGGGCCCAAGGACGAGGTTGTGCGCTCCGACCAGGAGATCGTGCGGCGTTTCCTCGGGCGGAATCTGGTGCTGCCTGAGCCGGGGACAGTCGGCCCCGCGCGGCTTCCGTCCATGTGACCCGCCAGGTCAGGGCGGTTCGGTGCTGCCCTCGATGTCGAGACCCCAGCACGCGATGCCGCCGAGGGTGGTGAGCCCACAGGCGTGGACGTCGCCGACGCTCACGTCGACGAAGGGGTAGGCGGGCGGGTCGACGAAGGGGTAGGCGTCGTAGTCGTCGATAGCTCGCCAGCAACTGGCTGTGCCGGCGGCGTCGAGGGCGCAGGCGTACATCTCACCCACGTCCACCGACGTGAAGGGACCCGCCGGCGGAACGTAGTCGCCCCAGAGGCCGGTGAAGTCCGTCCCCCAGCAGCTGACTTCGCCCGCACTGTCGAGCGCGCAGTCGAGTGCTCCCTGCTCGCTCACGTCGAGGTCGATCAGAGCGTCCGCCGGAGGATCTTCGCCGATGTCACCCCAGCAGGTTGCTTCGCCCACGTCGTCGAGCACGCAACCGTGTCCCATGCCGGCTTGGAGCGTTTGGAACGTGCCCTCGGGCGCCGTGCCGCAGTCCCGTCCCCCGCGACAAGAACCCGCCTGGTCCAGTGCGCCACTCGTGTCCAGCACATACACCACCTCGTACCTGTCGATTGCGAGCGTGGCGGCATCGGGCAGCGCGTCCAGATCGACGTCGGGTGCCCCGTCGCCCCAACACTGCAATCGGGCGGCCGTGTCAATCGCGCAAGCGAACTCCCCCACGGTCTGGACCGCGACAAATGCTCCCGCTGGCCCGCCGCTGACAAGGCTGTCCTCATCGCGCCCGAAACACTCGATGCTCCCATCGGAATGGAGGCCGCAGCTGACGGCATCACCGGCCTCCACGGCAATCCAGTCACCCGAGGGGATTTCCTCGACCTCGCCCGTGTCCGCCGTGTCCGCCGTGTCCGCTGTCGCCGTGTCGACGGAGCCGCTGTCGGTGCCTGCGGAGTCCGAGGTCGCGGAGTCCGGAACCCCGGAGTCTGGCTGGCCCGACTCTCCCGGCGCCGAGTCCGGCCCAGGTTCGCTGTCGGTCTCGGTGCTGTCGCCCGCGGAGTCGACCGGACTGGTGCTGTCGGCCGTGTCCTTCGAGACGGCTTCGCCCCCCCGACAGGCCAGGCCGAAGAGGACGCTCAGCACGCGGCGCTCGGGTTGCAGGCCACGCGGCGCGGCGCGACCATCACCACGGTGCCGCCGAGGACCTGCGAGTGCACCACCATGGTGTAGCCCCCCGTGCCATCCTCGAAAACGTCGGGATCGTTCAACTCGGCGTCGAGAAGGGCACCTTGCAGGTTGCTGATCACAGGTGCGCCGGCCGTGAGCTCTGTCACCTTCACCGGGTTGCAGGGCGCCACCGCGAACCGCGTGAGCGCGACCACCGCCGCGGCGGCGTTGCCCGTGGTGATTGGCTCGCCGAGCGGCCACACGAGTTCAGGCTTTCCTTGCTGTTCGATGGAGAGTCCGGGCGCTGGGCCCGAGCCCAGGTTCACCGTGCCGGTCGTCGAGGATTCGGGAAAGGCCGCGCTGGTGCGGGCAGGCCCGGAAACGGGAGGCGCGCCATCGTCGAAGATGGCCGCGAGGTCGACGTCGGTCGCGTCGATCTCGGCGACGGCATGTCCAACCACCTCGAGCGGCACGTCGAGCGCGGGGTCGCAAGTGAGCTTGGCGGTGAAGTACAGGTGGAGCCGATCCCGGCAGAACACGAGGTGTTCGTCGACGGTCACCGGCGGGCACGCGATCCCGGGGAGGTCGCAGGAAACCTGGAGCTTGCCCAGCGAGCGGAACAGCGGGGCAAGCACGCCACGGGCAAGCTCTCGCGCGGCGGCAGCGGCGGCCGCGTCGCCCGTGAAGGCGAGGTCGGGGCGGCCCATGAAACGAGTGAGCGCGGTGGCGAGTTCGGCGGTGTCGCAGATCGACAACCCGGAGAGCGCCCAGTCGCCCGCCTTGGCGTGCGCCAGCAGCTGGGCGCCCGAGGGTGTCAGCAACACCTGGGGCACGCCGACAAACGAGGCGGTCGCCGCCGTCGGATCGGGACTCGACGGCAAGAATGCGAGGGGCCCCACCACGCCCGACTGGAACGACGGGTCGCGACAGGCGAAGAACACCGGATCGGTGGTTGGCACCGCGCCCCCGAGACAGTCCGAGGGTGTGCACAGGTTGCAGTTACCCGCGCCGTCGACGATGGATGGATCCGCAGAACGGCACTCGACGACGAGCATCAGGTAGATGCTGTAGCCGGCCAGGTACACCACCGTCGGGTCGCGGTACACCGGGGAGCTGCCCGAGCACGGGATCATCGTGCTCCGCCACCCGGCGCGGAAACCGGTGGCCACGTCCCCGTACGCCACCACCGGACGCGAATAGGTACACGCCCCGGCGGGCAGTCCGCCCTCGGTCACTCGTGGCGCATAAAGCGGGAAGTGCCGACCATCGGCCGAGTCGAGGAAGGAGATGTAGGCGGCAGAGAAACACAGGTCGGAGAAGCCCAGGGCACCGGTCGCATCCGCGCGCCAGTAGGTCCGCAGGTCGGCACCCTCGAGTTCCGCTCCCGAAGGGGAACGGGAGAATTTCTGGGTTCCCTCGCTGTCCAGCACCGGCCACTCATCGCCTGCTCGCGCTGTGTCGTCCGTCCAGTGTTCCAGGCGTGCCTTGGCAAAGTACATCCGGTAGGCACCGGTAGGCATCCGCATCGTGCCTGTGCTCCCCACGGCAAGGCGCCAGGGCAGGCGTGGGCTGGCGCCACGGCACGGCGCAGGGTCGAGCAGCGGCGCGGCCCAGCCGATCAAGGTCCACCCACAGTCGGTGGTCACCGGCTCGATCTCCGAGCCCCAGTACCAGACGAACGCGAGGTCGACCGCGGCCTCGGCGCCGAACACGAGTCCCCCGCCGCGCCAGGTTGGGCTCGCCGCGCGTCCCACGGCGCAGGCCACGCAGCCACATTCCGCGCCCCCCGGGCACGACGCCGGCGCGAGCGCCACGCCGCCCTCGCACCCGCAGCCGGGGAGCGAGCCGTCCACGCTAGGTGCTCAGCCGGCAGCCGAGCGCCGCGCTGATGAGACCGGTGCGGATGCCGTTGATGCCGGCCTGGTTCTGCCAGGAGGCGCGGAGGCGGCTGTCGGGCAGGAAGTTCTGCACCTGGGTGTACTCGCCGGTCCGCACGCCCTGGGGGTTGCCCGAGTTGATGGGCGTCGTCGCGATATTGATGGGGCTCGCTGGCTGGTGTGTGGCGTCGAAACCCGAGAAGAAGGCGACATTGAACTCGAAGTCGGTGGACGGCACGTTTTCGACGAGGCCGATCAAGAAGATACCCGCACAGTGCGGCAACAGCGCACGGACGCGCGGGTTGTCGATGTCGAGGAAACTCGGGCTTACCGGCGTGCCGTTGGTCGCGGCCACCAGCCCCCGAAACAGGGGGATGATGACGATGTTGCTGCGGGAGGAGAAGTCCAAGGGGGTGCTCCGTGTTGCGCGTGACGAGGGTGGAGCCCCTGGTGGAGCCCCTGGTGGAGCCAGCATGCAACCTTATCACACCAGTCGGCGAGCGCCACCGCGTCGCGAGGAAAAACGCGGCGCCAGCGCCCGGCGCGCGCGGCTTCCGTCCATGTGATAGCGGCGGCCGCTCATGTCGCGTCGCCACGAGATCGGAGTCGGGTGCCTCGTCGTCGTGGCGGTGGGCATCCTCGGCTTCATGGCCCTGCAGATCGGCGCGATCCGCAGCGTGGGCACCACGATCGACGTCAACGTGCACTTCCAGGACGCCGCCGGGCTCGCCGAGGGTGCGGCCGTCAGCATCGCGGGCGTGCAGGTGGGCCGGGTTGATGGCCTGCGCGTTGAGGGCGGGGCCGCCGTGGCCACCCTCTCCATCGACAAGAGCGCCGCCGTGCGCAACGACGTGGTGGCGAAGGTGCGTGCGAGGTCGGTGCTCGGCGAGAAGTACGTGGAGCTGAGCCCGATGAGCGCCGAGGCCCCGCTGCTCGAAGATGGCGCCTCGCTCATCGCGCCCGGGCGTACGGTGGAGATCGACCAGCTGGTCTCCCAGCTCGGCCCGCTGGTGTCGGCGCTCGACCCGGAAACCTTCAAGGTCATCGGCGAGGCGCTCAAGGAAGACCCAGAGCGCGCCAAGCGCATGCTCGACGACGCCGAGCGCCTCTTGCACAACGCCGCCGTCGCGAGCGACGCGCTCCCCGAGATCGCCGACCGCGCGAAGTCCACGCTGGCGAGCGTGGAGCGCACCAGCGACGAGGCTCGTCCCGTGCTCAAGCGGGTGGACGGCACCGTCGCCAGCGCCGAGCGCACGCTGTCGAAGGCTGATCGACTGGTGGACAGCGTCGATCCCGAGGCCATCGACGCCATGGTGGCCGACCTGCGCCTGGCCGCGAGGGAAGGCCGGGTGGTGCTGGAGAAGGTCAACGCCCAGACCGGTCGCGTGGAGCGGCTCCTCGAGAAGGCCGAGAGCTTCACTCGCGAAGACTGGCTGCGGATCACGCAGGAAGAAGGCGTGTTGATCAGGCTCAAGCCGCGGAAGGTAGAGGACTTGATCGAGGCCGAGGGGCGGTAGCTAGGGTGAAAATCGGGTGAGCTGCCCGGCCTCAACCAGCGCATCAAAGTCCGCGTCGAGGCTCCATAGTAGCAAGCCATCGCGCTCACACAGCGCGGCCAGCAAGCAATCCACCAGAGACAGCGTCCTCCCCTTCGCCCGGCACCCTTGACCCAAGTGACCGGCAGCCACCCAGTCGTCGAAGCCGATCTCGGCGCGGCGAAGGCTAGCGCCAAGATCCTGCAAGACGGCGAACTCCGCCTCGCCCTTGGCCCCGTAGTGCAGCTCCGCGATGACGGGGTCGACGACGACGGCGCGATCCCCTTCCATGAGCTCGACGAGCTCGCCCGTCCACGGTGGCCTCGGTCCGCGGCGCAGGAACGCCACCCACACGGAGGTATCGACGAGGACGCTACTCCCCACGGGTACGCCGATCGCCCGCCGCGCGAATCACACGCGCGTCGACGTCGAGATCGAGCGTGCCCGCGGCCGCGAGCACGCGCTGCAGTCGCTGCCTGCGCAAGTAGTCGTCGAGCGCGATGATCACCGCCTCGCGCCGCGTGGGCGCGCCCGCGATCGCCTGCACCTGGTCGAGCAGTGCCTCGGGTATGTCGAGGGTGGTGCGCATTTCGTATGCCTCGCTTGTATGCATACACCACGCACATCCTGGCGTCACCTGAATCAGCCCTCCGGCGGCGCCACGCTCTCCTTCGCCTCCCCACGATCTTCCTGTCGCGGTGGGGCTTTTTCATCCTCGCTCAGGCGTCGTAAGTGCACCGATGCGCGGACCTCGAAGGAGTAGTTGGTCATCAGGCGGTGCAGGTCTTCCTTGAGTCCCATCTCTTCCAGGTACACCCTCACCTCTCGCGCGACGGCCTTGATGATCTCGGTCTTGGCATGGCCGCTCCCCTCGGCGAGGGCACCGAGGATCTCGCGCGCGTCGATTCGCAAGGATTTGCCGTCTTCATCGCCGAGTAGGCGGCGGCCGATGCGGCGGAATCGTCCCTTGTCGGTGTCGGTGGGCATCGGCGATACGTAGCCGCTTGGCACGCCGCTTGCTACATCGCCGGCATTCCCCGGAGTCCCGATGTCCCCTCTCCTCCTCCTTGCCCTCGCCCAGCCCGCCGATGCCTGCGGCGGCCTCGTCACCCGCGACATGGTCACCAAGATCGCCGCCTCCGACGCGCAACAGGCGTTGTTCGAGATCGGCAGCGACAGCGTCCGCGTGACCTACCGCGTTCGCTACGTCGGCGACGCAGACGATTTCGCCTGGATCATCCCCGTTCCCGGCGAGGTCGCCAACGTTGAGGAGGGCAGCGAGAGCATGCTCGACATGCTCAGCACCGTCACCGCGCCGATCGTGGAGTGGGACGCCCCCGACGCCGAGGCCGAGAGCGGCGGCTGCAGTTGCCTCGCCACCGACATGTCGCTCGACAAGGCCGGGGGCGACCGCAACGGCATCTCCGACAGTGGCGACGTCGACGTGCTCGGCGAGGGCTTCGCCGGCGACTACGCCTACCAAGTGCTCTCGGCCACCGGCGCCGGCGCGATGAGCGGCTGGCTCGCTGAGAATGGCTACGACGGGTCGATCTCCGCCGATCAGGTGTCGGACTACGAGAACGACGCGCTCGGCTTCGTGTGGATCGCGGTCACCTTGCGGCCCGACGTGGCCGTGACGGCCGAGGGCGGCGTGGTGCTCAAACCCCTCACCATCACCTACGGGGCTGCGGCCGACGGCAAGATGCACGCGCTCTTCCCCTCTCGCATGGCTGCCAGCACCCAGCTGAGCGAGATTCGCAACGAGATCTTCGTGATCGCCGAGAACCGAGTGAAGGCCGCGGGCGGCTGGAACAGCGAGGACAACCTCGAGGAGGGCTTCGACGTGGAGGGCCAGGAGGGCGACGACCCCGACGAACTCTACGACGCGCTCCTCCGCAGCCAGGGTGCGGCCAAGGAGCTGTGGACCACATGGGGCGGCACCAACGACGACCTCGCCACCGGCTACATCACCCGCCTCGACACGCTCGTGTCGCCCGGCACGAACACCTCCGACCTCGTGCTCGAAGACGCGGGCGACCAGCCGGTCGTCCGCACCCTGATCTACATGCCACAGGCCCACGACACAGGCTACGGCGCGCTCATCGCGCCCCTGGCCCTGGCACTCGGCTGGAAGCTGCGGCGCCGGGTGGCGAGGCTGTAGGCTCAAGACCGCAGGCTGTAGGCGCCCGGATGACTCCCCGAGCGGTTGCCGAGCCGCGATTCCCGAAAACCGGCCTCCAGCCTCTACCCGTCCACCTGCTCGTCGATCAGCACCTCGGTGGCGGTGCCGTCTTCAACCGGCGCGGTGCTCTTCTCGGCCGTGCGGGTGCGCATCCGCTCGCGCACCGCCTGGCCGGGGCCCGACTTCGCGGCCTCGGGGTTGAACTTCGCCTCGGCGTGCTGGCGAGACTTCTGCACGCTCGCCTTGCCCGACGCCGACTTCTCGATCATCGCGCGCCGTTGCAACAACTCGCGCTTGCCGTCGAAGGCCTGGTGAGCGCGGGCCACGATGCCCTCCACTTGCTCGGGGCTCAGCGCCGGACGCGTCGCGAGGGTGAACTCGTTGGAGCAGCCGCTGAAGATGATGAGAGCGAGAACAGAGCAGGGAAGGAAGCGATTCATCGTAGTCTCCGTGCTTCCGACGCCGCCCCGTCCCGTTTGATTCGTCGCGGCTTGTCGCGGCTTGTCCCGCGGGCTGTCGCCTCAGTTCACCGACAGCGGTTCTGCAAGGGTGAACGGGGCAATATTCGCGTCGAATCGTTCGCCGCGGTCGTTCACCATCTGGTAGGTGCCGTGCATGGTGCCCATCGGCGTGGGCAGCGGGCAGCCACTGGTGTAGTCGAAGTGATCGCCCGGCTTGAGCATGGGCTGCTCGCCCACCACGCCCGGGCCGCGGACTTCTTCGACGCGCCCCGTGGAGTCGGTGATGTACCAGTGTCGCGACACCAGCTGGACGGCCTCGCTCCCCTCGTTGCGGATGCGGATGTGGTAGGCAAACATCCACAGCCCTGCTCGGGGCTCGGACTGGTGAGGCAAGTACTCGGGCCTCACGCTCACGCGAATGCCCCGGGTGACGGCTTCAGACACGTAAACCTCGCGCCCGGGGGGCTATCTCACCCGCCCGCGGCGTGCCCCGGCGGGAAGCGCCCGTTAGTACCCGGCCCCTCTTTTTCGGCCCGGAGACGACGTGACTGCCACGCCCCCGCCTTCGCTCGAGCCCGGCGATGCCCGGCCGCCCCTGGGCGTGGCCGAGCTCGCCACGCTCTGGGAACAGATGCTCATGATTCGCCGCGTGGAAGAGCTCGCGGCCAAGGCCTACACCGAGAGGAAGATCCTCGGCTTCTGCCACTTGTACATCGGCCAGGAGTCGGTGGCGGTGGGCGCGGCGGCGGCCTGCGAGCCGAGAGACCGCTGGATCACCGCCTACCGGGAGCACGGGCAAGCGCTCGCCAAGGGCGTGCCCCCGCGGGCGGTGATGGCCGAGCTGTTTGGCAAAGCCACCGGGAGCAGCAAGGGCCTCGGCGGCTCCATGCACATCTTCGATGCCAGCGTGCACTTCATGGGCGGCTACGGCATCGTGGGCGGGCAGGTTCCGCTCGGGGCCGGCGTGGCCTGGTCGCTCAAGCAGCTCGGCACGGGCGCGGTGTGCCTCACCTGGTTCGGCGACGGCGCCGCCAACCAGGGGGCCTTCTTCGAGGCGCTCTGCCTCGCTCAGCTCTACAAGTTGCCCGTCGTCTTCATCTGCGAGAACAACGCCTACGCCATGGGCACGGCGATCGAGCGCGCGAGCGCGGTCACCGACATGAGCGTACGCGGCCTCGGCGTGGGCATGATGCGCGAGCAGTTCGTCGGATTCGACGTGGAAGTGGTCCGCCAGCGCGTGGCCGCAGCGGTCGATTTCGCCCGCGCCGGGCACGGGCCGGTGCTGCTCGAGATCGTCACCTACCGGCACAAGGGCCACTCGATGTCCGACCCGGCGAAGTACCGCCCCGTGGGTGAACTCGAGGAGAAGAAGAAGTCCGATCCCGTCTTGCTCACCGAGTCGCGACTGCGCGATCTCGGCATGTCCGAGGCCGAGCTCGAGGCCATCCGCGAGCGCGTGGATGTGGTGGCGAAAGACGCCTACGACTTCGCCGAGGCCTCGCCGCTCCCCGACCCCGCCCACCTCTACGACTACACCTACGCACCCAACGGGAGCGAGTAGATGCCGGTGATCCAGATGCGCGAGGCCATCCGCCAGGCGATGGCGGAGGAGATGCGTCGCGACCCCACCGTCTTCCTGATGGGCGAGGAAGTGGCCTACTACGACGGCGCCTACAAGGTGTCGCAGGGCATGCTCGACGAGTTCGGTCCCGACCGCGTGGTCGACACCCCCATCGCAGAGAACGGTTTTGCGGGCCTGGGCGTGGGCGCGGCGATGGCGGGCATGCGCCCGATCATCGAGTTCATGACCTTCAACTTCAGCCTCGTGGCCTACGACCAGGTGGTCAACTCGGCCGCCAAGATCTACCAGATGAGCGCGGGACAGTACCGCGTGCCCATCGTGTTCCGCGGCCCCAACGGCTACGCCGAGAACCTCGGCGCGCAGCACAGCACCTCGGTGGAGTCGATCTACGCGCACTTCCCCGGGCTGAAGGTGGTGTGCCCGAGCACGCCGGCCGACGCGAAGGGGCTCCTCAAGAGCGCGATTCGCGACAACAACCCGGTGATCTTCCTCGAGTCGGAGCTGATGTACGCGATGAAGGGCGAGGTGCCGGAGGGCGAGCACCTGGTGCCGCTCGGCAAGGCCGACGTCAAGCGCGAGGGCAACGATCTCACCGTGATCACCTGGGGCAAGGCTACCCTCGCGTGTCTCCGAGCGGCCGACGAGCTCGCCAAGGAGGGCCTCTCCGCCGAGGTGCTCGACCTGCGCTCCCTCCGCCCCCTCGATCACGATGCCATCTTCGGCTCCGTGGCCAAGACCCACCGGGCGGTGGTGGTGCACGAGGGACACGCCTTTGCCGGGGTGGGCGCCGAGATCTCCGCGCGCCTCATGGAGAGCGCCTTCGACCTCCTCGACGCGCCGGTCTTGCGCGTCACCCAGCGCGACGTGCCCCAACCTTATGCCACCAACCTCGAGAAGCTCGTGATCCTCGACACGCCTCGGATCGCCGAGGCCGCGCGCCGCGTGATGGGGAGGTCCTGATGGCCCAGTTCTTCGTGATGCCACAGGCCTCGCCCACGATGACGGTGGGCGTGGTGGCCAAGTGGCTGGTGAACGACGGCGACACGCTCGCCCCCTCGCAGGCGATCGCCCAGGTGGAAACCGACAAGGCGACGATGGACATCGAGGTGTTCGACAAGGGCGTGATGCTCAAGCGCCTCGCCACCGAGGGACAAGAAGTGCCCCCGGGCCAGCCCATCGCCATCATCGGCGCCAAGGCCGGGGAAGACGTGGCGGCGCTCGTGGCCGAGTACGCGGCGACGGTCGCGTCCGCCTCCACCGCCGCCAAGCCGACGACTGCCCCCGCGCCAACGGAGCCCGAACCCGCGCCCCCCGTCGCGGTCGCGGCCGCTCCCGTGGCCGCCGACGCGCCCGCCAGCGCTCCGTCGTCGCCGACCGGCGCGGCCACGCCCCGTCCCACGTGGGCCGGGAAGACCGTCGATGACAGCTTCATGGAGCCGCGCGGCGCCTACCGCGCCCCGGCTCGCCGGGTGATGGCCTCGCCCCTCGCCCGGGCCCGCGCGCAGGAGCTGGGTATCGACGTGTCTCGCCTCCGGGGCAGTGGTCCCGGCGGTCGCATCGTCGCCGCGGACGTCGTCTCCGGCCCCTCCGCAGCGAAGCCCACCACGCGACGTGCCGACGAGAGCGCGCGCGCCACCCAGATGCGCAAGACCATCGCGCGCCGCCTCGCCGAGGTTCACCAGCAAGTCCCCGTCTTCTACTTGACCGTGACCTTCGACGCGACGCAGATCGTCGCGCTCAAGGAGGCCTGTGGTCGTCGCGACATGAAGGTGTCGGTCAACGATATCCTCATCCGCTGCGTGGCCTCCGCCCTGCGCGACGTGCCCGAGGTCAACGCGCAGTGGACGGGCGACGCCATCGTGCGCAAGGGCTCGATCGACATCGGCGTGGCCGTGGCCCTACCCGAGGGGCTCATCACGCCGGTGATTCGCGACGCCGACCAGAAGGGCTTCGCCGCCATCGGCGCCGAGGTGCGCGCGCTCGCCGCGCGGGCCAAGGAGGGCAAGCTCGCCCCCGAGGAATACACCGGCGGCACCTTCACCATCTCCAACCTCGGCATGTTCGAGATCGACCAGTTCACCGCCATCCTCAACCCGCCCGAGGCGGCCATCCTGGCGGTGGGCTCGGCGATGGAAGTGCCGGCCGTGGTCAACGGCACGGTGGTGGCGCAGCGCCGCATGAAGCTCACCATGACCTGCGATCACCGGGTGATCGACGGCGCGCTCGGCGCGCGCTTCTTGCAGGCCCTTCGCGCCTACGTGGAAAACCCGGGGCTCTTGAGCGCGGTCTAGTCGCGCGGGGGAAGCCCGGAGCCGGATAAGCCGCGTCGGCGTCCGGAGTTTCCATGCCCGTCGTCACCGTCGAGTCGCTCAAGCCCCCGAGCGGCGACCCCTCGCCGATGCTCACCGCCCTGCCCGCCGACCTCGCTGCGGCCATCGGCTGCGACCAGGGCGACGTGTGGGTGTACTTCTGCGAGGTGGCCGCCGTGTCCGTGGGCGGCGAGCGCCGAGATTTTCACGGCCACTCCCCGGTGGTAACGGTGCGCGCCCGCGCCTGGCGCAGCGAGGAGCAGGTGCGGGCGGGCATGAAGGCCGTGGCCAGCTCCGTCGCGCGCACGCTGGGCGTCCCGGTGGAAGACGTGTGGGTGCATTGGCTCGAGCTACCGCCCGGAAGGGTGTTTGCAGGCGGCGAGTTCCGCTAGGTGTCCTGGGAGATCCGGGCGGGCATCGGCAGCGCCCTCGTCGTGGGCGGCGGCCTGAGGTTCGCCGCGCTCGACCGCAACGGGCTCTGGCTCGACGAGCTGTTCACCGCGCGCGCCATAGAACGCGAGAGCTGGGCGGCGATGGTGGACGAGCTCGCCACCGACGTGCACCCGCCCGGCTACTTCGGCCTACTCCGCCTCTGGGGCCACCTCGCCGACCACGGTGACAGCGCCCTCCGCGTACCATCCGCGCTCGCAGGCCTCGCGACGATCCTGGCCACGGCGCTCCTGGCGCGCAGGCTCGCGGGCGACCGCGCGGGTGTGATCGCCGCGTGGCTCGCCGCCGTCGCCCCCTTCCTCGTGACGCTCGACCGAGAGGCCCGATCCAACGCGACCCTCGCCGCGCTCGCCACGTGGGGGCTCGTCTGCCTGGTCGCGCCCACGCCCCGCCGCTGGATCGCCTACGCGGCCGTGGCGGTGGCGCTCCCGTGGGTGCATGTTTTCGGTCTCTTCGTGCTCCTGGCCCACGCGCTCTACGTCGCGGCGGAGTGCGCCACCGGCCACCGGGCGCGGGACGACCTGAGGCCAATGGCGCTGTCGCTGCTCGCCGCCGCGCTGGGCCTCGCACCCTGGTTGCCGCGCTTGCTCGGCCAGGCGCAGACCTACACCGAGGCGCCGTGGTACCCCGAGGGTTCCGCCGACAGCGTCGCCGCGACCTGGATGGCCCTCGCCTCGAACACGACCACCCTCGCGACGGCGTTGGCGGCCGGTGCCGTGCTCGCGCTGGCCCGCGCCGGCGAGCGCGTGGCGCCCTTGCTCGCGTCGCACCTGCTCGCGCTGGTCCTGATCCCGCAGCTCGTGGGCTGGATCGCGGCGCCCATCCTCAGGGACCGCAACGCCATCGCGCTGCTCCCGGTGATGATCGCCTGCGGCGCCGCAGGGATCGCCAGCCTCCGTCCCCTCGCGGCCTGGACCCTCGCCGGCCTCGGGCTCGCGGCCAGCGCGGTGGTCGCGACGCGCGGCAGCTTCGTCGACCCCCCGGGCGAGGCCTGGCGCGAGGCCGCGGCCATGCTCACGCGAGAGTCGTCACCCGGCGACGTGGTGGTGGCGAACCACCCCAACCTCTGGCGTCACTACTTGCCAGCCGACGTGCGCATCCAGAGCGCCACCGACCCCATCCCCACGCGCGACGGAGCCCGTCGCCTGTGGCTGGCGCAGGCCCACCAGGTCCATGACGAGTGGATCGCGGCCCACGGCGAACGCAACCTCCTCTTGCAAGAGTGGAGCTTCCCCGGGGCCCGGGTGGCGCTCTTCGACCTCGCCGCGTACCCGGCGCCCCTGGCCTACGATGTGCCCGGCGACTTGCGAGAGGGCGACATCATCCACTTCTGGTGGGGCGCCCGCGTGCACACGCTGCCGGTGGAGTTGCACGGCCGCTGCGCCATGGTGCTGGTGGGCTGGTCGGACGGGGCCGGGGGCGAGGCGGCCCAGATCGAGGTGCACGCGGACCCCTACGTGGCGGAAGTGGCCTTGCCCGCGACGCTAGGTGTGGTACGCGGACCGCGCTGGCCACTCGAAGGCGACACCGTGGCGGCGCTTCGTTTCGTCAACGACGGCAAGGTGGGCGAGGTCGACCGCAACGCCCACCTCGTTCGCGCCGGTTGGGACTGTCAGAGCTCGGAACAGGCTTCCGAGGAGTAGTAGCTGGCGTCGTCGCCCCAGGCCCAGCAGTTGCCACTCGAGTCGCCGAGGAAGTAGGTAATGTTCGACTCCAGCTCCTCGGGGAAAAGCGTGTAGCCGTCACGCACGTCGCCAATCTCCGGGTAAACCGAGGAGACGAAGCCGCCGGTGGCCCCGAGCGTGTGACACACGTCCCAGCCGTAGTCGTCGTAGCCCCAGGGCTCGCTGCCGATGATGCAGCTCTCGCCGAACCAGCCGGGGGCGCCCGCGCCCGTCTCCGACATGCCGAAGTCGTAGTCGCCCTTCCCATCGGTGATGCTGACCGTCACGCCGTCAGCGCTCCAACTCACGGTGAAGCTCGCCGCCTTCACGTCCTCGTCGATTTCGCCGTCGCAGTCGTCGTCCACCTCGTTGAGCGTCTCCTCGGCGCCGGGGAAAACCTCGGCGTCGGTGTCGTCGCAGTCACCCCCGTTGTCGACGAAGCCCTCCACGGGCTCGCAGAGCGAGGTGGCGCCCTCCGGGTCGCCGAAGCCGTCGCCATCGCCGTCGCGGTAGTAGGTGCTGGCGAGGCCCTCGTCGGTGAAGCCGTCGCAGTCGTCGTCGATGCCGTTGCATTCTTCCACGACCTCGGCGCAGTCCTCGGCCGTGTCGAGCGGCGTGCTGGTGTCGGCGGTGTCGAGAGCGTCGAGGCTGCTGTCGCCAGGGTCCTTGGTGCTGTCCTCGCCGGGGATCGGGGGGCAGCCGAAGAGGAGCAGGATCATCGCCATCGGCTAATCCACGCGCTTGCGTGCTGCCCACGGCGGGACAATACTGGTCCGTGCTCGCGCTCCTCCTCCTGGCATGTGATCCCGACCCCGTGGCCCCCGGCGACTCGACCGAGCCCACCGACACGGGCGTGCCCGACCCCATCGGCGACCCGCTCACCATCGCCTTGCTCGGGGAGTGCCCCCTCGAGACACACTTCGGTGCCTTCGTCGTGGAGGCCTACGAGGACTACGCCATCGTGGATGGCACCGTGAGCAACGGCGTGGTGCCTGTCACCGTGCTGGAAGACGTGGCCACGGAGGGCGACTGTTCGCTTCTGAAGCGCAACAACCCTTACTGCGATCCCACCTGTGAGTCTAAGGAGACCTGCGACTTCGACGGCACCTGCATCGAGTACCCCGTGGCGCAGGACCTCGGGACGGTCACGATCGCTGGACTCGACCCCGCCGCGGTGATGACCGCCACCTCGCCCGGCTATCGCTACTTCAAGACCGACATGAACTTCCCAGGCTGGACGCCCGGAAAGCTGATCGAGTTGACCAACACCGGCGCCACGGTGGAGCCCTTCACGCTCCACGGCGTGGGCCCCGATCTCCTCGAGCCCACCAGCACAACGTGGACGGTCGGGAGCGGTAGCGACCTCCTGGTGTCCTGGGACGCGCCCACGCTGGATGTGCGCACCAAGGTGCGACTGTCGCTCAACATCGACCAGCACGGGCAAACACCGATCACCCTGGTGTGTCACTTCGACGACGACGGCGAGGCCACCGTGCCAGCAAGCGTGATCGACGCGGTGATGGGCGCGGGCGTCACCGGCTACCCGAGCGCCAGCTTGCGACGGCAGACGGCCGACAACATTAGCCTCGTGGGCGGAACGGCCACTGGTGGCTGCGTGGATCTGCTCGTGGCCCACGAGCTCGCCATCGACGTGGAGGTTGAAGGCCACACGCCCTGCTCCAGCAACGCCGACTGCCCGCAGGGACACCCGTGCGACCTGGCCACGCAGACATGTTTGTAGCCCTTCTCGCCGCCTGCGACCCCGCTGAACCGCAGGTTGATGTGAAAGGTGGTCGCGACAGTGTAACAGCCGACACTGCCGACAGCGCCGAGCCCGAGTCCTGTGGCGAACCCGCCGCCCTACCGGTGAGCGCGAGCTACCTCTCCGGTTTCCAGGGCTCAGAAGACTTCGCTTTCGACGCCGATGGTTACCTCGTGGCCCTCGACGCCCAGGGCACGCTCGTGGGCATCGACCAGCTCGGGCAGCAGCAGGTGATCCTCCCCAACGCCACCAACTTTGGCGCCGGGATGCGCTTCTTGCCCGGGGGCGATCTCGTCTTCGCCGACGCCGAGAAAGGCAATCTCTCGCGCGTGAACCCGGCGACCGGGGAGCTGACAGTGGTGCTCAGCGGGCTCGAGTACCCCAACGGCCTCGATGTCGACTACGACGGCTTTGTGTACGTGTCCGAGCAGAACGCCGGTCGTGTACGCCGCATCGATCCGGACAGTGGCGCTTACACGGTCGTGGCGAAGAACCTGTACAACCCAAACGGGGTCACGTTCTCAGTGGGTCACGACACTCTCTTCGTCGGGAGCTTCGGCGCCGGGGTGGCCTGGGCGGTGGACCGCGAGGGCGACGACTGGGCCGAGCCGCGCATCTATGGCACCACCCCGGAGGCCCCCGGGGTGCCGCCCGACTGGTGCGAGATGTACGGCGAGGGCTCGGAGTGCCCGGTGTACTACGGCTACGGCATCGGCACCTGCGCCACCGACGAGGAGGGCGACCTCGGTTGCGCGTTGGAATACGACACTGCGGCTTGCGATGGTCTCGCCGCGGGCGACAGCTGTGTGACGACGCGATTCGATGCGACGGTGAACTCCTCGTGTACCGAGGGAGACGCCGGGCTCTTCTGTCCCCACACCAACGCCGAGTGGATCGATGCCTGCGACGGCGTGCGGCAGGGCGAGAGCTGCGAGGTGCACGGCGTGGTGGGCGCCTGCTACACCTCCTACGAGGGGGTGGTCGCCTGCCACGACTGGCAGGCCTACTACGACAGCATGGAGGCGTCGTGTGTTGAGAAGGCCGTCGGCGACACCTGCCAGATCGACCACGAGATCTTCCCGTCCGTCGGCCTCTGCGGCGATGGTACCGCCTATGGACTGGGCACCAACGTTTGCCTGCCCGGCGGTTACACCTACTCCGAGCACGGCGGGCTCGACGGCATCAACGTGGATGCGTGTGACAACCTCTACGTCACCGAGTACATCCAGGGCCAGGTGTGGCGCTTCGACGCCGAGGGGGCCGAGCCCCAGCTCGCGGCGAAGCTTCGTTCCGCCTGGATCCCCAACCTGCACTGGGGCAACGGCATCGGGGGCTGGGAAAACGACGTTCTCTACGTGATGGACCGCGACCGTGGCGGCGTGTTCGCGCTGCCGGTGGGCCTCGAGGGCCACGGCGACGCTTACTCGCCGTGAGTTGCCTGCTCTGAGTTAGCACCGGCCCGATGCCGCTCGCCCCCCTGCTTCGCCGCCCCGACGCCACCTTCGACGACGTTCGCGCCCTGCTCGATGGCCTCGACCACGAGGCCCGGGTGGCGGCCACCCGGGAGTGTGGCCTCGCCGACCTGTCGCGACTGTGGGAGTTGTCGGTGCAGGGCGATCCCATCGACGCCGCGCACTTCGTCGGCGACAAGGGGCCGTTACAGCCGGTAGCCCACGACGGTTGGAACTCTCTCCCCCTCCCCGCCTTCGCGCGTCGTTTCCAAAAGGTCTTCTGCCGCCCGGCCGAGGCCGCGGACTCCCGCCTTTTCGGCTTCAACGAGGGCGACGCCAAGGGCGTGATCGGGCCGGGCTACTTCCAGCTGGTCCCCACCCTTGGCAACACCGCGTGGGAAGCGCGCGGCGCCTGGGTGGTCGACTACTACCAGGTGCCCGACGCCCCGGTGCCCGAGGGCTGGCCCAAGGTGGTGCCCAACTGGTGGGGCCTCCAACTCTTCGTCTACAACGGCACCCGTGACTTCATGCGGCGCGTGTCGTCTCACGTGTGCATCGGCAAGCCCTGGGCCCGCGAGATGGAGCTGCCCTTCTGCTTCGTCCTGGTACGGAGAGACTAGATGTGGCTCGTCGCGCTCGCGCTGGCCGCACCGCCCTTTCCCCTCGATTTGCCGGGGGAAAGCGACGGCGCGCTGGCGGGGACGGAGGTGTACCTTTCGCAGTGTCACGGCTGGATCTGGTACGACAGCCTTGACGACTTCTCCACCCAGCGCGGCAACCTCTACGACACCGTGGAAGACTTCCACAACCCCGAGGCCACCAACCAGGCCCTCGCGCCCTTCCTACACAACGCCGGCGCCGACGTGTGGATGGTGAAGGAGCGCGACCACGGTGATCGCTGGGCCATCGCCGACAACGACGACGGCAACACCTACGCCGAGTCGGGCAGTGGTTTCGGCACCGGCGACGACGGTTTCGCCGACTGGGGCACCTGGGCCTTCGGCGAGAACCCCTTCGAGTCTGGCTCCACGCGGCTCGTTCCCACGGGCTCGGTTGCGACATTCACCCTGCGCGCGCCGCAAGCGGGCTGGCAGGCGGTCTACGTGGCCTACGACGCCGATAGTTCGCTCACCACCGAGGCGCTCTACACGCTGTCCGCGCGCGGCACCGACCTCGAGCGCGTGATCGACCAGACGGCACACGGGTCCACCTGGCGCTACCTCGATACCCTCTACTTCGAGCCGGGCGACACGCTCACCGTCACGCTCACGCCCCTGTCAGGAACCGCCAGCGCCGACGCGCTGCGCATCGGCGGCGGCACCGGCGTGATCGAGCGCCAGGGGGAAACGACCGGCCGTCCCCGGTGGGAAGAGGGTGCCATCCTCGCCACCCAATTCAACGGCGCGCCCGAGTCGGTCTACGACCCCTACGGCGACGGCAACGGCTCCGATCCCTCCTCGCGCGCCCTGTGGGCGGCCTGGGAGCACCCCTCCCGGGCCGACGCGCTCTACGTGTCCTGGCACAGCAACGCCTGCGACGAGTGCGACGCCCGCGGCACCGGCGTGTACGTGTACGACCGCGACTGCTCGTCCGGGGCCCCCACCGAAGGCAGCGAGCTGCTCGCCGAGCTGCTCCAGGAAGAGATCGTGGCGGTGGGACGGGCCTGGGACCCCGAGTGGCAAGACCGGGGAACGAAGTCCGACTGCTTCTCCGAGGTGAATCCCAGTCTCAACGACGAGATGCCGGCCGCGCTCATCGAGATTGCCTTCCACGACACCGAGGCCGACATCGAGATCCTGAAGGACCCCGCCTTCAGGGTCGACGCGTCACGCGCGATCTACCGGGCCATCGCCCGCTACTTCGAGGGTGACAACGTGCGCTTCTTGCCGGAACCGCCGCTCTACCCCTCGCTGCGCAACACCGACAGCGGCTTGCACTTGAGTTGGACACCGGGATGGTCCGGCGACCTCTGGGGTGACTCGGCGGAGCATTACCTGGTGCAAACCTCGACCGATGGTCGCGCGTGGACGGCGGGAACAAAGGTTGATGGCACCGAGTTCGACATCGATGCCGCCACGGGGGACCTAGTGTTTGCCCGCGTGGTGGCGGTGAACGACGGGGGTGTCAGCTTCCCCTCCTCGGTGGTGGCGGCACGGCGAGGTGACGGGCCGCCGCTGTTGCTGGTCAACGCCTTCGACCGCCTCGACACGGGCCTCTTGCCCTGGGAAGACCTCGGCGGCAGCGTAGGCGAGGTGCGTCGCATGGACCTGCAACGTCTCAACGCCGGCGACATCCTCGTGCCCCATGCGCTCGCGGTGGCCGCCCTCGGCTGGCCGTTCGACAGCGTGGAAGACGAGTCCCTCCCCGCGCTCGACGACTACCGGGCCGTCGTGTGGGCCACCGCCGAGGAGAGCACGGTCGACGCGAGCTTCTCCGACGCGCAACAAGCCACCATCCGCGCCTACGTGGAGGGCGGCGGTGCGCTCTGGGCCACCGGCGCCGAGATCCTCTGGGATCTCGACGCCAAGGGCGACGCCGACGAGCAGGCCTTCGCGGAAGAGGTGCTGGGCGCCCGCTACGCGAGCGACGACTGCGAGTGCACCCGAGCCACCGGTCGCGACATCCTCGCGGGGGTGGAGATGAGCTTTACCGAGGTGTACCCGGTGGAGTACGCCGACGCACTCGACCCCGAGGGCACCGTCATTGCCGAGTACCCCGACGGCACCGCCGCAGCGGCGCTGCACGGGACGGTGGCCCTCTTCGGCTTTCCCTTCGAGGCCATCGACGACGAGGCGGTTCGCGCGGAGGTGGCCGCCGCGGTGCTGGGCGCGTTGGTGCCCGGCTACGAGCCACCGGTCGACACCGGCGACGGCGACGAAAGCGCTGGCGGCGAGGCTGGCAGCGGGGATCCCCCGGGGACGCTCGCGCGTCCCGAGGCGCCGGGAGCATGCGGGTGTGCGACCGGAAGCGCGGCGCCCTGGTTCGGCGTCGCGTCCGCGGTCGCTCAGCTCTGGCGGCGTCGCGCCAACAACAGCGGCGCCATCAGGCCAAGCACTAGGCTGCCCGCGCCCGATTGACACGTCGCGGCACCGCCCATGAGCGCGTCGAAGTCGCAGAGATCGCCCTTGCCATCGAGGTCGCGGTCGGGCTGGTCGGCGTCGCTCACCGTGGGGCACACGTCGCAGGCGTCGCCCACCCCGTCGCCGTCGGTGTCGGTGTTGTCGGCCACGCCGAGCTCCGGGCAGAGGTCGCAGAGGTCGCCCACGCCGTCCTCGTCGGCGTCGAGCTGTCCCGGGTCGGCCACGGTTGGGCAGAGGTCGCAGGCGTCGCCCACGTTGTCGAGATCGACGTCGGCGTTGCTCGCGTCGAGCTCGAGCGGGCAGAAGTCACACTCGTCGCCGAGGCCGTCGGCGTCGCTGTCGAGCTGGTCGCGGTTGTACACCTCGGTGCAGTTGTCGCAGTTGTCGCCGAAGCCGTCGTAGTCGGGGTCGTCGCCGTTGTCGGGGTCCGACGGGCAACCGTCGCAGGCGTCGCCCACGCCGTCGGCGTCGGCGTCGGCCTGGTCGCTGTTGCCCACGTTGGGGCAGTTGTCGCAGTCGTCGCCCTTCCCATCGGCGTCGAGATCGTCCTGGTTGTTCTCGAAGCCGTTGCAGTTGTCGCACTCGTCGCCCGCGCCGTCGCCATCGCTGTCCACCTGGTCGGGATCGGCCACGAAGGGGCACACGTCGCACTCGTCGCCGAGCTCGTCGGTGTCGGAGTTGGTCTGCTCGTGGTTCTCCACGCTCACGCAGTCGTCGCAGGCGTCGCCCACGCCGTCGCAGTCGGTGTCGATCTGGTCGGCGTTGACGGTGGTCGCGCAATTGTCACACGCCAGGGTGACGGTGATGTCAGGGTAGGCCACGTCTTCCGGGAAGTCCATGGTCCCGGCCGAGAAGCCGTCGCCATCGACGTCGAGCGGCACGAGCAGGTAGCTACACCCGAAGCTGTAGTAGTCGTAGTAGTAGTCGGCGTTGGGGTAGGGCTCGCCGGTGTTGGGGTCGACGTTGGCGGCGCAGGTGGGATCGGAGAGATCCACGGCGCCCTCGTTGGCCGCGTCGACGTTGTTGCAGTTCACGTCTTGCGTGATCCCATCGTGACACTCGTCGGCGAGTGCGAGGCTGAGGAGGAGAGTGATCATTCGTCGTCTTCCTCGAAGTGCGACTTGTCGATGTCGAGATCATCGCCCTTCGGGGGCATCGGGCGCGGCGCGGGGGCAGGCGGGGGCTGGTCGGGCGGCGGGGCGGACACGGGCGCGGCGGGGATCGTCTTCGCATCGCCGTTCCAGGGCAGCTTGATCTCGGTTTCCCAGCCGGGATTCGGCTCGCCCACGGCGAGGCGGCGCGCGATGGCGAAGACCACGCGGCGGTTGGCGGCGTCGTCGCCCTCCTTCACCGGCATCACCTCGCCGTAGCCTCGGATCGCCAGGCGCGACGGGTGCACCCCGGACTCCACGAGGAACTTGAACACCGCCAGGGCGCGGTCGACGGAGAGGGCGTAGTTCGACTCGAAGGTGCCCTCGCCCGAGGCGTGTCCCTCGATGATGAGCGTCTGGATGTCGGCGTTCTCGTTCATCAGCTGGGCGACGAACTCGAGGGTGGGCATCGACTCCGGCAGGATGATGTCTTTCGCGGCGGCGAAACGAAGGGCGTCGCGGATGACGATCTCCTTCTGGGTCACCACCGCGAGCGGCTTCTCGGGCTCGGGCTCGGGCTCGGGCTCTTCCTCGATGATCTTGTCGAGCTCGGCGTCGGTCACCTCGGCCTGGTAGACCGGCGCGAGCACCTCGACGGGCTTCGGGTCTTCCGGCACCCGCTGGTAGGTGACGGCGAGAACTGCTCGCGCGTCGGTGGCGCCGTAGCCGGCGGTGAGTCCCTTGCCCCCGTAGGCGTCGATCCACCACTCCTTGTGAACCCCCACCTGCGCACCCCCGAGCAGCTCCACCGGGAAGGTGGAGTCGCTCGCGACGTCGGCGGTGAGGCCCACGCGGGCGAGGGCGAGCAAGTGCGGCCGCAGGCGGCCATCGAGCAGACCGTAGGAGATGTCGGCCGCCGTGGTGAGCTCCTGGCCGAGTCCCAGCGTTTCCTGGGTGGGCACCACGCCGCGAAGCATGAAGCTCGCGTCGACCTCCACGCGGAAGTCGCCGGGGGAGAGCGCGAAGGCCACGCCGGGCGCGAAGCGGAGGCTCGCCTCGCCGAGGTACGAGGCGGGACGCGCAATCGGCACGTAGAGGTCGCCATGCGCACCGAGCGCCAACAGATCGGTCTCCACGAGCTCGAAGCGCAGACCGGCCGACAGGTCGCCGGCCCCGAAACCATCCGCGGCCAGAGCGTCGAGTTCGCTGCCGAAGGTGAAGGCCACCGGCAACGTCGCCCGCACCGCCACCCGGCGACTCACGTCGACGCTGGCCCCCGCGTGAACCGCGAGGCGATTGCCCACGACCGAGCCGAGCTCCTCGCCCTCCACGACCAGGACCAGCGGGTTGGACTGGTACTGCACGACGGCCCCGGCGGTGACCGCGCCCTGCTTCTGCACTTCCGGCGCGTCGATGCCGGGCGGCGCGCCGGAGAAGCCCGGGCGAACCAGCTCGATGTCGAGCGAGTAGCCCTCGGCGAGGGCTAGAGGGAGGAGCGCGAGGATCACGTGGGGACCAGGGTCGGGACCACCCTGCTATCGCATCAGAAGCTCACCGTGCCTTCGACGTACGCGGTGCGTCGCGGCTGCGGCAGCTCGGCCATCAGCACCTCGTCGCCGCCGGGGTAGCCGTAGTTCCAATCGAGCACGTTCTTCACGCCCATCGCCCAGTCGAGGCTGAACGAGGGCACCGCGCCGCTGAGCACGAGGTCCCAGAGCACGAAGGGATCGGTCGTCGCGCCGGTGGTGGTGAGCCGGCCCGTCTCGAAGCGCACCCGCGTGGACCCCGTCATCTGGCCCGGGAGCAGCGGCGCCGCCGCCTTGAGCGAGGCGAGGTAGGCCGGGGAGTTGGTGAGCTCGTCGCCCGCGAGGAGGTCGCCCTCCCGGGTGTGCTGGTAGCCCTGCGTCACCGCGCACATCCAGCCGCCGCGCCAGTCGCGACGCAGCTCCAGCTCGGCGCCAGCCGCCTGCACGACCTCGCTGGTGTTCTGGTACTGCAAGACGCCGTCACTCCCGACGTTGCCGAGGTCGACCAGGGCATCGATCTGGTTGTAGTAGGCCGACAGGACCGCTGAGCCCACCTCGGTGAAACGCCAGGTGTACTCGGCCTCTCCGGTGATGATGGTCTCAGGCAAGAGCCCGGTCGCCGTCACCTGGGTGTAGCCGTCGTCGTTGTAATAGAGCTCGTAGGGCGAGGGCGCTCGAAAGGCCCGACCGCCGAGGAGCTTCACCGTGTGCGCCTCGCCGGGGCGGAGGATCAGGGCGGCCCGGGGGTTGATCGAGAGGCCGAAGCTACTGAAGTAGTCCACGCGGCCGCCGACGCTGGCGGTGAGCCACTCGCCCGCGTCGGCCTCCGCCACCGCGTAGGCTCCGCCCGACTGGTAGCTCGGCGACTCGTCGAGGTAGGGGCCAGCACGATCTTCGCCGTGAAGCTCGGCCTGGAGGTGGGCGTCCACCGCGAGCCCGCCGGTGAGGCGGAACCAGGTGGAGGGGCTCCCCACGACGCGGGCCTCGGCCCCGGTCCAGGTGCCGTGCCAGGTGTCGGCCACGAAGTCGCCCACGTAGGGGTAGCGCCCGGCAAAGTCGTACCGGTCGACGTAGGCCCGGCTGTAGAGTTGGACGTCCTTCGACAACTCGGGCTCGAAACGAAGCTCGGCGAAGGCGCGGGTATCGGCGCTGTGCGCGTCTTCGTCGGCGAGCACGGTGTCGTAGGCGCCGGTGGGGATGCGCTTGTCGCGATGGTTTCCGTAGGCCATCACCGTCCACGGGCCCGACCACAGCTTGCCCCGCGCGCCCGCCGAGCCGAAGCCGTCTGCCCCCTCGCTCTTGCCGTCACCCGTGGCCTGCTCGATGGCCTCGAACTCGAAGTCCTGGCCGCGCGAGAGCGCCCCACCGGCGGAGAGCCACCAGCCCGCGTCGACGCCCATCGTGCCCGAGGCGCTGGCCCTCGCGCGTGCGGTGCCGTGCCCCAGTGCCCCGAGGGACAGGTGGGAGGGCCGGGTGCTCTCGCGTTCCCGCGTGACGACGTTGATGACCCCGAGGAAGGCGTTGGTGCCGTAGAGCGCCGAGCCGGCGCCGCGAACCACCTCGATGCGCTCCACGTCGCCGAGGTCTTGCGCGAAGTCGAAGCCCATGTAGGAGGCGCCGAGCTGATCGTCGTTGAGCGCGTGACCGTCGAGTGTCAACAAGATTCGATTGTTGTAGTCGCCCGGGCGGGCGAAGCCGCGCACGCCCACGTACTCGTACACCCGGTCGTTGCTCTGGAACAAGCCGCGGGTGCCCCCGAGCGCGTCGTACACCGTCTCGTAGCCGAAGGCCCGGATCTCCTCGGCGGGGATCAAGCTGACACTCGCCGGGGCGTCTTCGACCTCTTGCGTGGTACGGCTCGCCGCCGTCACCTCCTGGAGCGGGCGCAGCTGGGCGGTCACCGCCACCCGCCCGTCGGCTTCGACCTCCACCTCGGCCTCGAAGGGCCGGTAGCCTGGCAGCGACACCCGCAGCCGGTGTTTGCCGGCGGAAACAGCGGGGAGCACCGCAGGCGTGAAGCCTGCCGCCTCGCCGTCGATCTCGATGAGCGCTCCCTTCTCGAGGGCGTCGACCACCACCGCCCCGGTGATGAGCGGCAGCTCGACGACCGCCTGCACCGAGCCGTCGGCCGCCACCGACACCAGCTGCCGCGCGGTGCGGTAGCCGGGCGCGTCGACAATCAACATGTGTGAGCCCGGCGAGAGCCGCAGGGCGCCCGGGATGGTGGCCACCGGCTCGCTGTCTTCCACGTCGACTCGCACCCGGGCGCCCGCGGGCTGGCCGGTGAGCTCGACCGTGCCGAGCACCGGCTCCAACTGCAACCGGACGCCGCTCTCCTTGCCCACGGTGGCGCTCACGTTGGTGCGCTGCGCCTCGTGAAACCCGTCGCGACGCAGGATCACGGTGTGGTCGCCCGGGTCGAGCGCGAGGATGAGCGGGGTCTGCCCTCGGCTGCCGAGATCCACGCGGTCGACGAAGACCTGCGCCCCCGGCGGGTCGCTCTCCACGTTGACCAGGGCCACGCGCGGCCGGATGCGCGCGATCGCCTCCTCCGCGCCCTGTCGACGGGCGGGGTCGGTTTCGACCGAGAGGTAGTCCCGGTAGTGCCGGAAGGCCTCGGCGAAGCGCCCGAGCTGCTCGTAGGCGCGGGCGATGTTGAACACCACGTTGCGGTTGGGAACGAGGCGGTTGCTGGTCAGCAAGTGCTCTAGAGCACCAAGATAGTCACGACGCTGGTAGGCCGCGACGCCGAGCTCGAACTGGATGTCGGCCTCGTCGGCGAGGTCGAGCGAGGGCTCGGCGGCGAGGGCAAACGAGGCCCAGAACGAGGCCAGGAAAAAGAGCGGAATGTCTCACCTCTCCAGGCGAATGTCGTCGCCCGAGCCGCCGACGGGCGGCGTGCTGGGTCGCGCCGAGCGCGGGATCTTCTCGAGTTCCACCGCGAGCGCGCCGTCGTCGTCGGGCCCGTCGAGGCTCAGGGTGCGCACCCGGTAGCCGGGTTGGCGCACCTCGAGTTGCGATGGCCGCGCCGGGTCGTAGCCCAGCTCCACGGGGCTCGGCCCGACGAGCTTGCCGTCGAGGTACACGCTCGCGCCCTCGGGGATCGTCGTCACCCGGAGGGTGCTGGCGGTGGCCGGCACGGCAGGCTTCGGTGCGGCCACGCCGTCGGCCATGACCCGGAGCGCCTCGTCCACGGGGACCTCGGGCGGTGGCTGCGTCGCGACCATGTCGCCACTGGTGCTGTACCACCAGATCCCCAACACGATGAGCGCCAGCGCGAAGAAGAGGAAGACCCCGGCGCCGGCGCCAAGAGCCAACCAGCGGCCAGTGGCGGGGGCCGCGGGCGGTGCGACAGGCGGCGTTGGCCCGAGGCGCACGCCCGCGTTGGCCAGCGAGCGCGTGATCTCCGGGGAGGCCAGGACCGTGGGCGAGGTGGGCAGGCGCGTGTCGACCGGGCTGGGGGCCATGTCCGAGGGCGACCAGGTGCGCGCGGCGGCCTGCGGCTTCTCGTCGGTGGCCGACTCGTCTTCCAAGGGGAGGTCGACGGTGGCCTCGGGCAGGTCGGATACCGGCAATAGCCGCGTGGCCCGCAAAGCGAGGATCACCGCGTCGGCGTCGGCGTAGCGAGCGCGCGGGTCTTTCTCGAGGAGACGACGCAGGAGCGCTTCGAGTTGCGACGGGACGCCCTCGGGCGCGTGTAGGGCCGGCACCGGGTCGTTCAGGTGCATCAAGAGCGTCCGCACCGGCTCGCTCGACGAGAAAGGCGGCGCCCCCGACAACATCTCGAACATCATCACGCCGAGGGCGTAGAGGTCGGCGCGACCGTCAATCTGCTCCTGCCTTACTTGCTCCGGCGCCGTGTAGCGGGGCGAGCCCACGAAGCTGCCGTCGGTGGTGAGCGACTCGGCGCCCTCGGCCATCACCTTGGCCACGCCGAAGTCGAGCACCTTGACCGCCTCGCCTTCCTCGGTTTGCGCCAGCATCACGTTCGACGGCTTCAAGTCGCGATGCACGATGCCAGCCCGGTGGGCCTCGCGAAGGGACCGGCAGATCTCGTGGGCCACGCGCACCGTGCGCGCGGCGGAGAGCGGACCCTCGCTCCGCATCGCCTGGGAGATCGTGCGCCCGCGAACGAACTCCATCACCATGTAGAAGGTCTGCTCGCCAGCCACGTCGATCGAGCCATAGTCAAAGACGGTCACGGTGTTGGGGTGACGGAGCCGGGCGCAGGTGGCCGCTTCCAAGAGGAATCGTTTCTCCAGCGCCACGTCGTCGAGCGCCGTTCCCATCGCCGGGCGGGTGAGGATCTTCAGCGCCACCTCGCGACCGAGAGGCGCCTGTTCGGCCCGATAGATGCGCCCCATCCCCCCGCGCGCCACGAGCTCGATCACGTGGTACTTCCCGGCGACCACGGCACCGACGAGCGGATCGTTCACCGCAGACGGTGGCGGACTCCCGGGTGGTGGCAGCCCTTGGGCGCTCGACACGCGCGAAGCGTAGCATGCTGGCCAAGGGCGCCCGCGGCGTGTAGGGTTCTGGTGTCGATGCACGACGAGCACGCCACACCCCGCTTCGTCGCCGCCCTCGACCCCGGGCAGCTCAGGCTCGGACCGATGCTCCTGCGGCTCGCGGCCGCGATCGGCGCAATGGTCCTGGGTGTCTTGGCCCTCGCCTACTGCTTCCGCGCCCCGCTGGAGGCGGCCGGCAACGCGCTCGTCGCGGCCACCGGCATCGGCGGCATCGCGGCGGTGGTGCTCGCCCTCGATCCGTTGCCGGGGCTCGGCTTCCAACCTGGACTGGTCCTGGGCACGGCGGCTGGGGTGTCGGCCTGGCCGCTCTTCTTCACCGCCTCGCTGGCCTCGATGGGCTCTTCGGTGCTCGGCTGGGCGCTGGGGCGCTGGGGTCGTCGCCTGCGCTGGCTGGAGCGCATCCTGCTGGTCTCCGGTGCCGCCGCGGCCGTTACCCGCTGGGGTGGCCGAGCGGTGGCCATCGCGGGCGTCACCCCGATCCCCTTCGGTCTCGCCACCGTCGCTGCCGGCGCCGTCGGCATGCCGCTCGACGTCCTGGCCCTCGCCGCCACCGCACGGTGGATCAAGATCGGGCTTTCGCTGCTGGCAATCTCGCTCGGGTGGGACGCCGCCACCGGGTAGCGGCGCCTAGGCGCGCAAGACCGCCAGCAGGTAGGCCCGCAGTTCGGCGAGTCGGAACGGCTTCTCGACCGGCTCGATGCGCTCGTCGATCACGAATCGACGCGACTCGGCGTCGGCCGCCCCCCCCGACATGAAAACGATCTTGGGTCGAGATGGCCTCATGCTTGCGATCTCCGCGTGAACGCGGGCGCCTCCGCCGTCGGGCATCATCAGGTCGCAGAGCACGAGGTCGAAGCGCTCCGCGCCGCCAAGCAGCGCGATCGCCGGGAGCACCCCCTCCGCGTACACCACCTCGAACTGGTCGGAGAGGCCCATGGTCACGAGGTCGGCGATCATCGGCTCATCATCGACTACCAGCAGTCTCGGTCGCGACACTCCCGCGCGTGGCGGCGGCGGCGTGCGCGCGCGCATCGGCAAGGGCTGCGGCGGGAGCGAGAGGGTGCGGGCGGGCATGGGCTCGGCGGACACGGGCAGGCGGAGCGCGAAGCAGGCGCCGGGCTCCCCCGGGTTCTCGAGCACCAGCCGTCCGCCGAGCCCCTCCACGATGCTCTTCGACAACCACAGCCCGAGGCCGGTCCCCTCCCCGTCTTCCTTGGTGGTCACGAAGGGCTCGAAGATGCGAGCCGCGAGCTCAACCGGCACGCCAGGTCCATTGTCGCGGACCCGAACCACGACCGTTCGCCCTTCGTCGGCTGTGGTGATGTCGACCGTGCCGCCGGTGCGGTTGCCTACCGCCTGCGACGCGTTCACGACCAGGTTGAGCACCACCTGGCAGAGCCGCCGCTCGCCCACCCTCGCGGGTCGGCGCGCGCCCTTGTCGCGCTTGACCCTCACGCCCTTGAGGCGGCTGCGCGCGAGGACCACGGCGCGGTCGATCACCGCGTCGACGTCGGCCAGGGGCTCCTCCGTGGCGTCGGGGCGCGCGAAGCCCGACACGTCGCGCACGATCACCGCGATGCGCTCGGCCGCGTCGCGCACGTCGGCGAGGGCGATGCGGTCGGCGCCGTCCGCGCGCGCCTCGAGCTCGGCCACGCGGTTGAGCACGAAGGTGAGCGGGTTCTGGATCTCGTGGGCAATGCCGCTCGCCAACAATCCGAGGGCGGCCATGCGGTCGGTGCTGGCGAGTTGCGCCTCGGCGCGCCGGCGGGCAGTGATGTCGCGACCCACGAGCAAGCGAGCGGGGCTGCCGTACCAGGGCACGTCGACATCGCGCACATCGAGCAAGACGCCGTTGCCGTCGGCGCGTTCGACAAGAAACTCGGTCGAGCCGCCGCTGAGGGTGCCCCGGCGCAACTGCTGGAGGCGGAGGAGATCGTCGGGACGGACGATGTTGCCGAGTGGCGCACCCACCAGCTCCGCCTCGCTGCGCCGGAGCACCGAAAGCGCGACCGGGTTGGCGTGGAGCACCACCTCGTCGCGGTACACCAAAACCACGTCGGGGAGCGCGTCGACCACGTGCGACATGCCGATGGCAAGCTCGGCCGCCTCGCGTCGGGCCAGGTCTTCCTCGGTGGCGTCGCGCGTGACACCCGCGACGCCCACGATGCGCCCGTCGTCGTCACGCCAGGGCCACTTGCGGGTGACGAGGTCGTGAGGCCCGTCGGGGAAGGGGCGCCGCACGCGCACCGTCAGCGGCTCGCCCGTGGCCACCACTCGCCGGTCCTGCGCGATGACCTCGGCCGCCACGTCGGGCTCGAAGATCTCGCGGTCGCTGGCGCCGATCACCTCCCTGGGGGTGAGACCCAGGAGCGCCGCGCCGCCATCGTTGATGAAGTCGTAGCGCCCATCGAGGTCTTTGATGTACACCATCTCGGCGGCGTTCTCGAGCGCGTCGAACAGGCGCCAGCGCGTGGCCCGGAGCTGCGCGCGGGTGAGCGCCAGCTCGGCGGCGAGTGCATTGAGCTGGTCGTCAGCCACGGCGCCGATCTACCATGCGGCGGCACTAAGGAGGCACGATGTGGATTGTCCTGGCCCTGGCTTGCACCGTCGACGAGGGCGAAGCCGAGCAGGCGCCCGTCACCTGCGACGAGGGCGCGGCGCTCTTGCGCGATGTCTGCGACGTGGAGGGCGTGGTCATCGACCTCGACACCGAGACGGCTGACTGCCAGTCGCGACCGGAAGAATGGCAGGAGTGCTGGCTCCAGTGCGTGTTCGACGAGCGCGATGCCGGTTGCGACCCCGCGATGCTCGACTGCGCCGACGCCTGCGTGACCGAGTAGGCCAGCGGATCGCCACGAGTTCGATTACAACCGCCGGTCATGCGCTACAGCCCATTTCTCATCGGCCTGCTCGCTTGCTCCGACTTCAACCTCGAGGGCCTCGACAACAAAGACGCCAACACCGACGGCGACGACACCGCCTTCGACCCCGAGGAAGAAGACCTCGGCGCCTGTGACCCGGAGGAGTTCGAGCCCGAGTCGGTGGCGCTGTCGGACACCTGCCACTTCGACATCGGCGGCTTCGAGCCTGTGATTTCCTGGGAGGCCGAGGGCAATGCCTGCTCGCTCCCCGCAGTGGGCGACATCAACGGCGACGGCATGCCGGAAGTGGTGATCACCTGGGGCTGGTTGTTCGAGCCCTTCGGCGAGTTCGCCGCCTACTCGGGCGACGGGAGCGGTGAGCTGTGGCGAACCAGCGGCGCGAGCATCGGCTACGGCTCGGGCCCCACCCTCGCCGACCTCGATGGCGACGGGCAGGCCGAGATCCTCGGCGTGAAGCTCCACGAGTACAACCTCATCGCCAACAACCCCGTCAGCATCGTCATGTACGACAGCGAGGGCAACTTCCTGGCCGAGTCCGACACCTACTCCGACGGCGAGTTCGACCACGTCACCGGCATCGTCGTGTCCGACATGGATCACGACGGCCACGCGGAGATCATCGCAGGGCGCGTGATCCTCAACGACGACCTCACCGAGCGCGGCGTGGGTCGCGATGGCCGCGGCTGCGACAACTACTTCGGCGTGGGCGGGCTTTACGGGGAGGGCGCAACGCCCGCCGTGGCCGACATGGACCTCGACGGCGTGGAGGAGGTGATCGTCGGTAACGCCTTCTACGATCCCGATGGTTACTCGATCATGGAGGTGCGCGGTGGGCCCGACGGTGCACCGGCGATCGGCAACTTCGACGGCGACGCCGAGGGCGAGTTCGTGCGCGCCACCTACAGCGAACTCGTCGCCTACGACACCGATGGCACCGAGATGTGGACCTACGCGCTGCCCGGCGGCGGCGGCGACAACTCGGGCATCATGTCGGTGCCCACCGTGGGCGACATCGACGGCGACGGCCTCCCCGAGGTCGTCGCGGCGCGGGCCAACAACATCTGGGCGGTGAACGGGGAAGACGGCTCGGTGCTGTGGAGCGCGCGGGTGACCGACACCACCGGCGCCTCGGGCGCCTCGCTGTTTGACTTCGAGGGCGACGGCATCCAGGAGGTGGTGTACTTCGACGAGGTGGCGGTCTACGCCTTCGACGGCACCAACGGCGACGTGAAGTTCAAGTCCGACGAGCATGCGTCGGACACGATGTACGACTACCCGGTGATCGCCGACGTCGACGCCGACGGCCATGCCGACGTTGTCGTGACCCACGACGGCAACTTTGCCGGCGGGGCAGGCTTCTCGGTGTACCGCGACGTGAAGAACTCCTGGGCACCGGCGCGATCGGTGTGGAACATGCACGCCTACGACATCACCCACGTCAACGACGACCTGACGATCCCGACCACGGCGGTGCAGAACTTCAGCAGCTACAACAACTTCCACTCGGCGTTGGCGCTGGCCCCCGGCGAGGCCCTCGGCGACGAGCTGTCAGCCGAGATCCTGTCTACCTGCGAGGACGACTGCGACCGCGGCTGGTACCTCGTCACCGCGCGAGCGCAGAACACGGGCTCGGCCAACGTGGCGGCCGGGGTGTCGCTCTCGCTCTACGCGGAGATCGACGGCGCGCTGGTCAACCTCGCCACGGAAACCCTCACCGACGCGGTGCCCTCGGGCATGACCTCGGAGGCGGTGATCTTCGCGGTGGAGTCCAGCGACATCGAAGACGCCGACGCGCTCTGGGTATACGTCGATGACAACGGCAGCCGCACCGGCTTCGTGTCGGAGTGCGACGAGACCAACAACGGGGCGATGGTGAAAAAGCCCTTCTGCAGCAGCAAGTAGTGCGACGAGGCTGGATCGTTGGCGCCGCGGTCGGGGCGCTTGCGTTAGCCGGGCTGTCGCGACAGGTCGCCTACGTGCCCGACGGCGAGATGGCGCCCAGCTACTTGCGGGGCGACCTGCTTCTGGTCTTGCCGCTCGAGCCCCGCGAGGGCGACGTGGTGGCCCTGCGCGACCCCCTCGACGCCTCGCGCTGGACACTAAGGCGCGTGGAGGGCATCGGCGGCGCCGCGCGCTACTCCTCGGCGGGCGTGCACACCTCGAACCGTCCCAAGTCGAGACTGCTCGACATGGGCGAGTTCGACGGGGAGGCGATTCGCCTGGAGGGTGAACATCTCGTGTCGCGACGACTCGACGAGGTGACCCGCTACGAGCACGACGATGTCGGCATCCCCGACGACGCCGCATACCTCTCGGCCGACTCGCGGGACCGCGCGATCGACAGTCGCTGGTGGGGCCCGGTGCCGCTCGACGCGCTCGGGGGCGTGGTCGTCTTCCGGCTTGGCGCCCCGGCCACGCCCTGGCGAGGCTGGACCGGCGGCCGGAGCGAGGGCGTGGTCATTCCGCAGTCCACCGAGGCGGCGGGCTAGTCCTTTTCCTGGTACGAATACCGCTCTTCCAACCAGGGGTCGGCGCGATTGTGGTACCCGCGCTCCTCCCAGAAGCCCCGGCGATCCGCGGGCAGGAACTCGAGCCCACACACCCACTTGGCGCTCTTCCACGCGTAGAGGTGGTGAACCACGAGGCGGATCGGTCCCCCGTGCTCGGGGGTGAGCGGCGCGCCGTCGTGTCGCAAGGCGAGGAGGTTGTCGTCCCTCGCGAAGTCGCCCATGGGCAGGTTCGTCGTGTAGTCGATGCTGTCGTAGCAGTGCACGAGCACGTGGGTAGCGGTGTCGCGCGGGCGCGCGAGGTCGATCATCGTCTTGACCGACACCCCTTCCCAGAGGTTGTCGTAGCGCGACCACGTGGTGACGCAGTGAAAGTCACGGGTAACCGCGATCTTCGGCAGATCGTTGAGCTCGGCCCAGCTGAGCTTGACCGGGTTTTCCACGTCGCCCCACACCCGGAAACGCCAGGTGGCGGCATTGAAGTCGGGGATGGGTCCCTCGTGCAGCACGGGGAAGCCCTTCACCAGCTTCTGGCCCGGGGGCAGGCGCTCTGTCGACCGTGCCTTCGCCTTGTCCTTGCCGGGTCGCCAGAGCATCTCAGGCGCCCGTGAGCTGGAGGGTGGAGAAGCCGAAGCGCACCTTCAGGGTCATCTCGTCGTCGCTGATGTCGAGAGCCACGTCGTCGACGCCCATCTTCACGCGCAGGGGCCCACCGGCCGGCGCCACCATCTCCTCCACCTGGTCCTTGCGCAGGATGGGCACGGGGTTCACCTTGTCGACCTGGTCGTGGAGCAAGCGCTCCACCCCTCGCGACAACATCTGCAGCACGAAGGACTCGCCGAGATCCACCTCGACGTCTTGCAGGCGGCCGATGAGCGCGCGCTTCTCGCGGTCGTAGTGAATGTCGGCGAGCGCCGCCTCGGCGCCGATGCGCTTCTCGAGCACGAAGGGGATCTCGATGTTCTCGCGCAGCAAGTACACCTTGCCCGTCGCGACCGCCTTCACGTGCGCCTCGACGCCGAAACGCTGCGCCGCGTACTTGAAGTCCGAGCCGTCGCGGTCGACCATCACCTGCCAGTCGCCCTGCACCTTCACCAGCTCGTCGACCACTCGCCACACCGTTTCCCGGCGGTTCTCCCACACCTTCACCGCGGCGTCCTTGCCGCGCACCACCACCGGCGGGAGCTGCACGTTGCGATCTTCCAGGAGCCCGCGCACCTTCTGCCGCACGCCGAGCTGCTTCACCCCCACGCGCACCTGTTGCACGAGGTCAAACGTGCCCTTTCCCACCTCGAAGGGGAGGCCCACCCCGAACAGGTCGTTCCAGAGGGCCTTCCCGATGGTGAACTTCAGGTGGTAGCCGTCGCCAATCTGCTTGCTCATCCGCGCTCCGCGAGCGGGGAGTGTAGCAGGGGCGAGGCGCTCGCGGGCCCAACCCAGGTCGCGCCCGCCTGCCTAGAAGATCTCGTGCTGCGGGAACCAGTAGCCAATCTCGCGGACGGCGCTCGCGTCGCTGTCGGAGCCGTGCACCGCGTTCTCGCCCTTGCTGCGGGCGAAGAGCTTGCGCAGGGTGCCGTCGGCCGCCTGGGCGGGATCGGTCGCGCCCATGAGCTCCTCCCGGTAGCGGAAACGAACGTTCTCGCCCTCGAGCACCATCAGCACCAGGGGGCCCGAGACCATGAAGGTGATGAGCTCGCCGAAGAACCCACGCTCGCGGTGCTCGGCGTAGAAGCCCTCGGCCTCGCGGCGGGTGAGCTGCACCATCTTCATCGCCGCCACGCGCACGCCGCGCTCCTCGAGGTAGGCGATGATCGCCCCGATCTTGTTGTCCTTGACGGCGTCGGGCTTGATGATGGCGAAGGTCTGGTTCATGGGGGTCTCCGGGAAGGGCCGGCTTCTATCGGAGCCCCCGCGTCGCGGCTACTCGCGCCAGGGCACCAGCTGCGTGAGCACCAGGGGCGCCGGGCTGGGGCAGGTGCCGCATCGAAGCGCGAGCAGGTAGGTGCCCTCGGCCTCGAAGCCGGTGAAGGCGCTCCCATCGCTGGCGTCGAGCAGGAGCGACAGGTCGGCGGTGGTGCCGCCTGCGTGCTCGAGGGTCCACGTGCGGTCGGCGAGCAGCTCGATGTCGAGGAACTGGGTCTCGAGGTCGGCCATCGTGAGCTCGGCGTAGTAGGCGAGCATCACCGAGGTGACCTTGGTATCGACCAGCTCGGTCGCCTGCCCGGTCTGCGTCGCGGCGGTCCAGTCGAGTGTCCACGGTCCCGACGGCAACACCGCAAGGGGCTTGAGCGAGGTGAGGTCCGCCTCGTAGTCGAGCACCGAGCAGCCATCGTCGAGAACGCCGCTGGTCGAGGTCTCGCTCGCGCTCGGCTCGAGGAAGCCGATCATCCGGGCGCCACTCCCCACGGTGGTGCCGCTGGTGAGCAACACAAGGAAGCTGCCGTTGCCTTCCTTGAACTCACCCTCGATCTCGGGGTCGGTCCCGAAGAAACTGAGGTCGGACAGCCGAAAGCTCGTGGCATCGCCCGGCTCGTAGGAGATGTATAGGCTCATGTCGGCCATGGCCAACGAGTCGGTTGACAACCCTGCTTCCACCTCCGTTTCAGTGAGGTAGCGGAACATCAGGAGCGCGACATTGTCGATGTCGGCCACGGGGTCGAGGTCGTGACACTGGAGGTCTTTGTCGAGGTCCGCGAAGTCGATGGTGGCGTCGGACTCGGCGGCCAGGGAGATCGTGGGCCCGTCGAGGCGACCGTCGAAGGCGTAGTTGTTGTCGTCACCCAGCGTGATCAGCCCCGAGGCGTCGGGAGGATCGATTGTTTGACCGACCTCCGCCGTCTCGGCCGTGTCGGCGCTACCCACTACACACCCGAGGATAAGGCTACTCGTCAGCATAGAAACTCTGGAAGGGTTGCACGAAGGTCATGGCCTGGCCGAGGTCGGCGTTGAGCTGCCACAGCAAGCCGCCGGCCTCGTCGACCAGCTGGATCTCGCCCGAGGTCGACCAGGTCACCTGCGTGCTCCCGTCGCCGAAGCGCTGCACGTCGCCCTTGGCGTACACGTAGACCGGCGGCACGCGGATGTACTCCCAGAGCTGTTCGGCATCGAGGGTGCCCTCGTCGAGCTCAAGCTCCACGGCGCGGGAGTAGCCCCGCTCCGTGGCGCCGTTGTCGAAGATGAGCATGTGCCCGGGCTCGAGGACCTCGAACTGGTGTTGCATCGCGCCCACCTCGGTGCCCTCGGGGAAGTCGAACTGGTTGAGCATGCCGTTGAGGAACCAGTGCGTCTCGCCGGTCGACCGCGAGATCTTCGCGATGCTGCCAATCTCCTTCATCGAGAGGTAGTAGCAGTCCTCGCTGGCCTCGTACTCGATGCCGTTGCTGTGGGTCCAGTTGGAGCGCCCCTCGAGACCAAGGCCCGCCGGGTCGATCGCGTCCCATGCGTTCCAGATGGTGCTCTCGTTGCCGAGGGTGTCCATCTCCACGAGTCTGTCCGCCGCCCAGGCGCGGCCGTCGTCCATGGTGCGCTGCTCCACCACGATGAGCCCGATGTTGCCGTTCGGCAGTTCCACGAGATCGTGGTCGAAGTACGGGGCGGGCACACCAACG
>SXGT01906169.1_pt1 | contig 42892 bp, 39 predicted proteins | sample 3176221 | NCBI WGS metagenome assembly SXGT01 (sample SAMN11356862, study PRJNA531348) | freshwater metagenome | isolation source: freshwater sample F1-120 | place: China: Fuxian Lake, Yuxi | collected 2017-12-25
AAAGTGGCGGAAAATTTTAACGTGCTGGCGTCGCTGGCACCGGGGAGGGTGGATCTCGGCATTGGCCGTGGACCGGGCGGCTTGCCACGCAGCACTAAAGCCTTGCAGCAGGAGCTGGGTGAGCACACTACACCGTTCGATGAGAAAATCGTCCAACTGGAGCAATTCCTGTACAATCGCCTCGATGCGAGCCATCCCCTGCACGGTCTGCGGGTCACGCCCGAGCCCCCACAACCTGCCGAAGTGTTTTTGCTGGGCACCAACGTCTCCAGCGCCGCGCTGGCCGCCCGCCTGGGACTGCCGTATGTCTTTGCCCAGTTTCTCAACAGCGATGCCGCTACGCTGGACGAAGCGATGACCACGTACCACGCCGACTTCGATACGACGCAGCCGCGACCGCCGCGGGCCATGCTGGCACTCTCGGTTATCGCGGCGGATTCGGACGACGAAGCCCGGCAGTATGCCTCGGAGATCAAGGTGATTCGCCTCCGATTAGCCAGCGGCAGAACTTTTACTGTGGCCACCATGGACGCGGCAGAGGAATTCGGCAGGCAAGCGCAGGAACCCTACACCATTACTGTGCAAGAGGGGCATGTGATCCATGGGGCGCGGGACACCGTGCTCCAGCAACTGGAGGCGGTGCAACGGCGCTATCAGGCCGAAGAACTCTTTATCGTCACGGCGATCAAAAATTTTGCCAAACGGCTGCATTCCTATGCATTACTCAAGACGGCCTTGTGCTGAAGGGTGGGACAAGAGATGACACAGCCACGCAAGTTGCATATCGGGACGTTTTTGGCGGGTACGGGTAGCAACATGGCCTCGTGGCGCCATCCGCATGCGGTGCCGGATGGTGCCATGAACCTGAAGTATTATCAGACCTTAACGCGCCGCGCCGAAGCCGCCAAGCTCGACTTTGCCTTTTTTGGCGATGGGCTTTACATCAGCGAAAAATCACACCCCAATTTTCTCAACCGCTTCGAGCCGGTGACCTTACTGGCGGCGCTGGCGGGCATCACCACCAACATTGGCCTGGTGGCGACCTTGTCCACGACCTACAGCGAGCCCTTCACCGTGGCGCGGCAGTTTGCCACGGTGGATCACCTCAGTAGCGGACGCGCCGGCTGGAACATCGTCACTTCCCCGCTCGAAGGCTCGGCGCTCAATTACAGCAAGCCAGCGCATCCTGAGCATGATCTGCGCTATCGCATGGCCCATGAATACCTGGAAGTGGTGAAGGGACTGTGGGATTCCTGGGAAGACGATGCCTTTGTCCGCGACAAAGCCAGCGGCATGTTTTTTGATCCCGCTAAACTGCACCGGGTGAACTACCAGGGCGAATTTTTCTCCGTGCAGGGACCGCTCAACATCTCCCGCTCGCCGCAAGGCTGGCCGGTGCTGTTTCAAGCCGGTTCATCAGAAGCGGGCCGTGCTTTTGCAGCCCAGCACGCCGAGGCCATTTTTACCAACCAGAGTACCTTCGTCGATGCCGCGCAGTTTTATCGCGACGTCAAAGGCCGGGCTGTGCAGTGTGGTAGACGACCGGAGGATCTGGTGATTTGCCCCGGCTGCAGCCCGATAGTCGGTCGTACCCAGGCGGAAGCTGAGGAGAAGTATTACGAGATTGCGAGTCTGGTCAACGTGACGGACGCCTTGCACTATCTAGGGCGCTATTTCAACGACATTGACTTTGGGCAGTTTGCGCTGGATGCACCGTTCCCCGAACTCGGCGACTTTGGGCGTAACGGCTGGGAAAGCACCACGGATCGCATTAAACAACTGGCCCGTGACGAGCATTTAACCTTGCGCCAGATGGCGCTACGCATGACCACCCCACGGAGCGCCTTTGTCGGCACACCGACGCACATCGCTGATACCATGCAAGCCTGGTTTGAAGCCGGGGCCGTGGATGGCTTTATGCTCAGCAGTGCTGTGTTACCGGATGGCTTGCTCGATTTCATCGACCACGTGGTGCCCATTTTGCAAGAGCGTGACCTGTTTCGTACGGAATACGAATCCGACACCCTGCGTGGTAACCTGGGCCTGCCCAAGCCGGAGAATCGTTTCGTGCCTGCGGCGGAGCAGGAGGCCTGCCCCATGGCTGTGGCAGCGCATGCGTAAGCCTGCTGTGCTCGACCTCGGAGGTTTGCCTGGGAGCGCGGGCATCCTACCCACTCAGCAACATGCCAGATGCCTGCACTCCCAGGGAGAGGGAACGCCAAACGCCTCGCGATGATGAGGGACGGGGAACCATGCCCAGCTCGATCATGTGGGGTGCCTTACGGGGTCTGGTGGCGTGGCTCCTGATCTCCGTGGCCATGTTTACGCTGGTGCGCAGCCTGCCTGAGGCGACCATCCTCGGACAGCTCGCTCACATCGCCGCGCTGAGTACGGAGGACCAGACGTGGGCCCAGCACGCACTCGGTCTGCAGCAGCCTTTCTGGCAGCAGTATGGGGCGTGGCTCAGTGGTGTGGTCCATGGCGACCTCGGGCAGGCGCTCAGCAGCCGCCAACCCGTACGCCAGGCTCTTGGTACGCGTATAGGACTTACAGGTCTTCTGATCGTTTTGGCGCTACTCATGGCGGTATGCCTGGCCCTACCTGTGGGTATGCTTGCCGCAGTGTGGCACGAGACGATAGCCCATGCGCTGGGACGCCTTCTCGCCCTGCTCGTGTTTGCGTGCCCAAGCTTCTGGGTGGCGACGGTGCTCGTGACGGCATGGGCGGTCTTGGGGCATGGCCTACCGCCTCTGGGCGTTACGTCGTTCTGGGGTGATCCCCTGCGCTGTCTCACCCATCTGTGGCTGCCGGCACTGATCCTGGGGGCGCAGGCCGCCGTACAGCTGACGTGGGTGGTACATCACACGCTCCGCGTCGCGTTACGGGAGCATGCCACCGACGCGGAGACGGCCGGCACCTGGCGTGCCCGCGCTCGCCTCGTGTGCCACAGCCTGCCCACGCTCTGTCTCCCCATGCTCACCTGGCTGGGCCAGCACGCGCCGGGGCTCGTGGGAGGCGCGGTGCTCATTGAGACGATTTTTGTCCTGCCAGGGGTCGGCAGCCTGCTGCGGGATGCCGTGCTGCTGCGGGATTATCCCATGGTGCAAGGCGCGGTGATGTGCTATGCCACCGTGATGGTCGGGATGCATCTCCTCCTGGAGGTGAGTGGCATGTGGCTCGCCCGACGCCAGCGTGCGCATGTAGGAAGCTCTGACGAGACGCTGTCCCATACGGCATCTCTGGTAATGCTACCCCAGCCACGGGGGTCACGTTGGGGGAGCCTACGGCCGCGTCTGGGCACGCTGAGTGCCTTGCTCCTCCTCGGACTCCTCGCCACGGCAGCGCTGGCCCCGCACGTGGCACCCTATGATCCCTCCTACCGGCACAGTGACAGCCAAGGTATGCCCCTGCGCCAGCACGCCCCGAATGCGACTTTTGTGCTGGGCACGGACACGCAGGGGCGCGATGTGCTCAGCCGTCTCATCTATGGAGCCCGGTCCTCCCTCCTGGTGGGAGGCGGGGCGGTGATTATTGGGATGGGGTTGAGTATGGTCATCGGCGTGGCCATGAGCGCTTGGCCGGGCCGTCTGGGCCAGGCAATGCAACGCCTGCTGGATGTGCTCATCACCGTACCAGGCATGGTCGTGGCCCTGGCGGTCTTGAGCGTGCTAGAGCCCAGTTTCCTCACTCTCATCCTCGTACTCGGCCTCGTCATGACGCCTAGCGCGGCGCGTGTGGTCCGTGATACTGTGCTGGCCGCACGTCACCAGGACGCTGGCCAGGCGGTGGGCGCCTCGCCTGGGAGCCTCAGCCGGTGGGATCTCTTCTCGCGTGTATCGACGACACTGTTGATGCTGGCCTTCGTGTGGCTGGCGCAGGCGATGGTCATGGAGACTGGCTTGGATATCCTGGGAGTGGGCCTGCCGCCTCCCACCCCTACGTGGGGCGGCATGCTGCGGGGTGAGGGATATCGGAGCCTCGCCGCGGCGCCCTATCTGGCCCTGTTTCCTGGGTTGGCTCTGAGCGTGGCGGTGCTCGCTTGTCAGCTATGTGGGGACGCCGTGCAGGCGCACCTGGCCCCCCACCTGCGGATACGTTAAACAGAGAGGAGAGACCTCCATGGAATATCGTACGCTCGGAGGCACGGGATTGCAGGTTAGCGTGATTGGCTTTGGCTCGCTGAGCATCAGTGGCATGTATGGCCCAGTAGACGATGCCCTCAGTCGCCAAGCACTGCATGCCGCGGTCGATGCTGGGATCAATTTTCTCGACACCTCTGATGCCTATGGCGTGGGGCATAGCGAGCGCGTTATCGGGGCGTTTCTGGCGGAGCGGGCCGACCGTGGCCAGATTCTCCTGTGTACCAAGGGCGGCAATAACATGATGACCGGCGTGCGCAATTTTACCCCGGACTATATTCGTAGCTGTCTGGAGGGCAGTTTACAGCGCTTGGGGGTGGAGGCCATTGATATGTACCTGTTGCACAATCCAGCCTTGGGCAATATGCAGTCCCAGGATAGCTACGCTGTGCTGGAAACGGCCAAAGCGCAGGGCAAGATCAAACACTGGGGCGTGTCGGTGAACACGCTGGAGGAGTGCGACTACGTCGTCACGTCTGGGCAGCCAGCGGTCATGCAAATGGAATACAACGTGCTCAATCAGGGTGCTGCCGCGGTCTTTAGCCGCGCGCATGCTGCGGGGGTCGGGGTGATCTCGCGGGTGCCGCTGCTGCGTGGCATGCTGTCTGGACGTTTTGATGAGCAGACCACGTTTGTGGACGGCGATCGGCGTGGCGGCATGTTTGCCCCTGACAAGCGGCCGGCTCTGGTCGCCAAAGTGCGGCAGATGAGCGCCATTGCCGCGACCGGTGGGCTGTCGCCAGTCGAAACTGCCGTGCGCTTTTGTGTCTCACACCCGGCGGTGGACGTGACCATTCCCGGCATACGTACACCAGAGCAAGCCTGTGCCAACGCCGCTGCCTGTCGCGCCTTGCCCGCGTCGCTGGTGGCGCAGCTCCAGCAACTGGCGTAGCGCCCAGCCCGCCTTAGCGTTGGCGCGGACGGCGCTCCGTCTCGACCAGTCCCTGGCTGTTCCAGAGCTTGCGATAGAGCCCGTTACGCTGCACCAACAGCGCATGCGGGCCCTGTTCGACCAATCGGCCATTGTTCAGCACATAAATCACATCGCTTTCCACCACAGAGGCCAAGCGATGCGTCACGGAGATCACCGTGCGGCCCTGGGAGACGGCGTGTAGCGTCTGATGAATCGCTGCCGCCGTGGCTTGATCGAGCGCCGAGGCCGCTTCATCGAGGATGAGAATGGCCGGATTGCGTACCAGTGCCCGGGCAATGGCAATCCGCTGGCGCTGCCCCCCCGACAACCGCACGCCGCGCTCGCCCACCATGGTGGCATAGCCCTGCGGCAACGATTGAATGAACGTGTGGATCTCTGCCGCTTGCGCTGCGGCTTCCACCTCGGCATCGGTCGCCTGCTGATTCCCCAAGCGGATATTCTCGCGCAGGCTCAGGTCAAAGAGAAAATTTTCCTGAAACACCACGGCAACTTGCGCCCGCAGCGAATCGCGGCTGTAGGCACTGACATCATGCCCATCCATCTCGATTGTGCCTGCCGTGGCGTCGTGCAGACGCATCAGCAACTGTACCAGCGTACTCTTCCCGGCCCCGCTGGGCCCGATGACTGCGATGTGTGCGCCGCAGGGAATGCGACACTGGATATCACGTAACTGCCGCTTCGCACCCGTGTAACTGAAGGAGACATGCTGGAAGACGATTTCACGACTGAACCGCGGCAGGGCCGGCATGTCGGCGGGTTCCTTGGGGTGGGTCGGTGCGGTGAGCAAATCATTGATGTGCTGCGTGGCGCTGGCGCCTTCGATCAGCGAGGGCAGAAAGTCGAGGAAGTGCCCCATATTGGAGGACAGTTCCCAAAACACACTTTCAAACGTCACCAGCGTGCCAATCGTGATGTGGTCGTGGAACGCCAGCCAGGCCCCAACGGCCAAGATCAGCAAATGTAGCAGTAAAATGATTATGCTGACCGAGCGTTCGACGAGGATGCGCAAGAAATGGGCCTGGATGGACGTCGTGACGAGGCCCCGATTGGCGGTGTCAAACCAGCCGAGGGCGACACCCCGCAAGCTAAAGGCGCGGACCACGGGCTGCGCCGTGACGTTTTCTTGGACGACACTGAGCGTGGAGCCTTCTTGTTGCTTTTGCTGATAACTGACCACCAGGGCTTTGGGAGACAAGAGGCGCGGGCCTAACAGCGTCAGAGGGAAGACCAGCGTGGCCACGAGCGCCAGCGGCCAGCTCAAGAGAAACAGCAAGACGAGGCCGGCGACTAACTCCAGCAGGGGCAGGATGCCCCACGAGATGCCATGCATCACCACTTCGTCGAGGGCACTGAGATCAATGGAAAAACGTGAGAGCACATCGCCAACTTTGGCACGCTCGTAAAAACCCATGGTCAGCGACTGCAGATGGACAAAGAGGCGCCGACGCACATCACCCAGCACCTGGGAACCGAGGCGAGCGTTCTGATATTCGTAGACCAGGGTCGTGGTTGAGACGATCACCCATAGCCCCCCCATGATCCCCAAGATCCAGATCAAGACTTCGTGGTCTTGTTCTCCGATGGCTTCGTCGATGAGATATTTCAGGCATAAAGGGAACGCCATGTTGTAGAGGGTTTCAATCACTACACCCGACAGCAGCCAGAGCAGGCCTTTGGTATAGGGCCGCAGATACGGCACAAAAAACCGCGCGACTTGTCGCAAGGCCCCAACGGCGACGGTGGCGCTGACTGCTTCGTCATCGTCATCGTCATCGTCGTCGTCGTCCTCATCCTCCTCTACGTCGTCCTCATCCTCCTCCACGTCGTCCTCATCCTCCTCCACGTCCTCGAAGACCTTGGTGCCCTTGCGCTTCTTGCGTGCCATACGGTGTTATGCCTTCAGTTTCGTGTAAAAGCAGTAGCGCAGACTATCATCGTCTTCATACCAGGCCCCAGGCCCTTGCCCCGCTTGGAGCGTGCGTTGCCAGGCCAAAGCGAGGGGCTCAGGCGTGCTCAGCGCCATATCAAAGTCGTAGTCGAGGAAGGCTTCCGACCACTCCCACCAGGTGGAGAGCGTGCTGACCCCTCGGAGGAGATCGTATTTTTTGATAATTTCGCTATCCAGATCGCTCGTGATCGACCCAAAGATCAGGCCACGCTTGGTCACACGGCACAGTTCACGGATGGCTCGTTCGATGCGACTAGCCGGCAGATGGCACAGGCACGTCTCGTACACGAAATCAAAATGATTGTCGGGAAATGGGAGCTGCTGTACATTGCCCAAGATATTGCGTTTGAGCCACTTGTCAGGTGTGTGCGCATAGATATATTTGTTGTTTTCAATACCCCAGGCCTGTACGCCAAAAGCGGAAAAATCTTCCAGTGTCACGCCACTGGCCGACCCGGCGTCGAGCAAGCGATAGCCCGGTTTGGCGCCCCAGACGAGACGGATCATGTCCAGGAGATAGGCAGCATTAAAAAAGCGTTGATACGTGTCGGCATACGGACCCAAGCCACGATACGTGTCAAAGTACTGCCGATCAATGCGTGAGGTGCGCGCCCGCGTGGGTCCGAGCGTGCGGCGTGCGGGCCCTGGCAGTACGATGCTAGGCTGATAATGTTTTTTCAGCAGGTGCGATAACACGAGATCGCTGGTGATATCGGCGGAGTCGAGGATACCATTCAGTGTGGAATCAAACAGATAGTCGCCCACGACGAACACGCCGGGATGGGCCTCAGGGGCTGGCACATGGGCATCCTTCAAGCGTTGCACGGGGAGACCGCCGGGCAACCCGTTGACGGCCCCCATCCAGCGATGGACATGCCCCTCGATCAAGAGCTCTCGTCCCGCCTGGAGCGAGGGCGGCAGGGCATCCAGCACCCGTTGGATCAACGTCTGATCATCGAGATTCGCAAACGCTATGGCATCGCTGCCGGCCAACAGCCACCCCAGTACCCCGTAGCCACCGGCATCATGCCGGGCACTTTCATCGTAGACGCAACAGCCATTAAAGGCGTCACTCATAAACCACGAGTCGGTAATCTCGGAGCGCCAGAACGGCGTTTGGAACAAGAGCGACACGCGTAAATAATGGGCAGGTCGGTCATAGTAAGCAATGTGGCGGCCCATGGCCTGGGCTAACGTGTCGTCGGCCCAGGCGACCGTCGTCAGCCAGTTGTGCGGCAACGCCAGCACGACGAGATCATACTCCTGCACGGTTTCCTGGCCATTGTCGCGCACCACCAGCCGATAGCGTCCGTCCGGGGTGCTGCCGACTTGGACGACGGGACTGTTGTAGCGCACGTGGACGGTGGCGGTATCTGGGTCCGCAGGGTGCTGGAGGCGTGTGAGTAACTCTTGTGGGATCCGGTCAATACCCCCGACAATGGAATACAGCTTGATATAGCCATCGACGTCCATTAAAAAGTTTTTCAGGCTGTTGAGGCCATTGGTGAGATGTAATTCTGTGGCAATGTCACTGCGGGACGCGACGCGCAGATACCGTCTGGCGGTGCTATCGGTCACGTGCTGTTCGAGGAGCCGTTGGCCGGTGAGACGTGACAAGGGATGATGATTATCCTCGCGGCTCGAGCCCTCATAGTATTGCTCAGGGCTGAGCATCTTTGTCGCGAAGGCCCGAAAGCTGTCGATGGCCTTCAGCGTTTTGGCCCCACAAACACGTCGGATGTCGTCGCGATGGCGCAAAATTTGATTGTCGAGCACCACCGTTTGTCCGTCCATTGGCACGGTGTCCAGTCCCAATTCTGCCACGAGCTCGCGCAAAGGATCGGGGCCAAGCATCGAATAATCGTACAGTTCCGCGACACCGGCTTCATACAACACAGGCACCGTGTGAAAACGCTGGGTGACCATTTTGCCGCCGCAACGTGGGCTGGCTTCCAAGAGAGTGATGTCGCACACATCCTCACATTTCGCCTGTAAATGATAGGCGGTCATCAAACCACCAAGGCCGCCGCCGATGATCGCAATCTGCGTTTTCATGGTGTCCCTATTTCTGTGGTGCAATGAGAGTGCTGACCCTGGGCAAACGTCCCAGGGCTCAGATGGTCGCTGGCATACGTTACGCAGAGGAGATGGGGTGTTTGCCAGGTTACGCCCGAGGAACGTGGGAACGCCGCCAGCCTGGACACATACCCTTGTCTGTCTCTCTGAGGGATTAGAGACGTGGAGGCGCGGAAACGTTACGTGCGCCTACGACATTTCCGGCGCGGCAGCAGACCAGCTTGATGGCAGGGGACGGGCCACACGCTGGTTTGCTGCCTGGGAGGTGCAAAAATGGTGGTACGCGGCTATGCTGGGAGAGCGTTGGCGTCTGGCAGGCGCGGGAAGATGGCACGGCACTGAAAGGCGGGCGGATGGAAGGAGGGAAGCACGTGCGGCATGTATGGTCGAGATGGTGTGAAGCGTGGCGGCGCTGGCGGTGGCAGACGCCGCCACGCCGCCAGCCAGCGGTAGGGCGCGTCTCTTTTGGCGATTTACGCCGTCTGCAGCCCATAGGACGCAATTTCGGTCTCGAGTGGGGCCAGTGCGTCGATCGTTACTATATTGAGGCATTTTTGGCACGCCACATGCTGGACATCTCTGGGCACGTCCTCGAAGTCGAAGATGCGACCTATACCCACCAATTTGGCGGGGCGCGTGTGCAGCACTCCGATGTGCTGCACCTCTCCCCAACGCATCCAGGGGCGACGCTGATCGCAGACCTTACCCAGGCTGAGCACCTGCCCTCGGAGACATTCGATAGCATCATTTGCACGCAGACGTTGCAGTTTATCTACGATGTGCGTGCGGCGCTCCGCACCTTGCATCGCCTCCTCAAGCCTGGTGGCGTGCTTTTAGCGACAAGCCATGGTATTGGCCAGATTGCCCGGTGGGATATGGATCATTGGGGGGAATACTGGCGGATGACCTCGCTGTCGGCCCAGAGGCTGTTCACGGAGGTCTTTCCCGCCACGCACGTGACTGTCCAAGCCCATGGCAATGTCTTGGTGGCGCTGGCCTTTTTGCATGGGCTGGCCTCTGAAGAGCTGCAACGCGCAGAACTGGACTACGACGATCCTAATTACGAAGTCCTCATCACTATACGGGCCGTGAAACCCCAGCCCACAACCTCATAGCACTCCCCACGGCCCTGGTCTGCGGGCTGGACTCACCGGCCATATTGCTTGAGCAGCGGGGCAAGTTGTTTGGCGAGTGCCTCCATCGTTTGAAAACGTTGTGCGGGTTCAACGGCCATGGCTTGTTGAATAATCGCCTCCAGGCCTGGCGGGATCTCTGGATTCACCTCGCGTGGGGGCGTGGCTTTCCCCGCTACATGTTGAAACAAAATCGCCATAGGATTATCCCCCTCGTAGGGCGGCGCCCCCGTAAAAATCTCATACATGATGACGCCGAGACTATAAATATCCAGGCGGGCATCGAGTGTGCGATTTTGCAGTAACTCCGGCGCCATATAGAGCGGGGTGCCCATCAGCGCTCCCGTTCGGGTGAGACGGGTGGCGGCATCGTTGGTCAAGGCTGCTAAACCGAAATCGACAATTTTGACCAGACGCTTGTCATCTAGCAAGATATTCGGCGGCTTGAGGTCGCGATGGAGCACGTTGGCCTGATGGGCCGCATGCATCCCGCGACACACGTGCCAGACAATCCGCAGGCCGTACGGCAGTGGCAGCGGGGCCTGTTGTGCCAGGGCATCGCTTAAATTGTGGCTCGGAAAATATTCCATCGAGATAGCATAGAGACCGTCAATTTTGAGAAACTCGTGGATACGGATGACATTTTCATGGGTGACCCGCCTGGCATAGCGTAACTCATGGACAAACCGCGCAATCATGCGTGCATCATTGGCCATATGCGGATGCAGAAACTTCAGGATAACCTCTTCCTGCACCATGAGATCCTCGACCAAGACCACGGTGCCAAAACCACCCTGACCAATGTGCCTGAGAATACGGTAACGCTCTCCCAAGACCGTCCCAGGTTCCACCGCCATAATATCAGACACCGTTCCCGTGATGGCGGTTTCCGAGGACGCCGTGGGGGGGCGACGCATGCCATCGAGACTGATGTCTGTCTGGACTTCTTCGTGCTGCGAGAACTCTGCCAACGGTGGCGGATACTGTAAGAGATCCGCTGTGGTCTCAGATGTATCACTGTCGCCGGTGATTGTCGTGCCAAAACGTTGGATGAGCGTCTCAACCGTGTTGGTGACGAGTACTTGCAGGGCTGGATCGGTGGCCATTGCGCGCACGATCGTGACCACCTGGAATACCTGCTCCGCCTGTGCGGTATCCGTTAATCTTGCTAATGCGCGCAGCGCTTCTTGTTGCAGCGCTGGTGCCCCCTGTTGCACCTGCGTCAGGCAGACAGGTACCGCTCGTGCGTCTCCCAAGGTCGAGAGGGCGCACAAGGCGGTCAAGCGCTCCGCCTCCTCGCCGTGTTCCACCAGGCGTATAAGCGCTGGGACAGCGCGTTGCTCCCCCAAGGCGGCTAACGCTTCAGCCGCACAGGTCCGGCGCCAGGCGTTCTCCTGCTCCAGCATCGATGAGAGGAAGGGCCATATGCGGTCATCCCGCGTCTGTTTCAGGATATTCACCGCACAGCGTCGCAGAAAGGCAGTCGTATGCAGTGCGAGCTGCAGCGCTGCGTCGATCACCTGCGCGGTGCCATGCTGCCCGAGGGCCTCGGCCACACGTGTGCTGACGTCCTCGTCGTGCCCCTGCAAGGGCTCCAACAGCGTTTGCAGGGCCGCGGGCGTGCTTTGTCCATTAAAGATCGCCACCGCATTACTCTGAATGTCCGGCGATGTGTCCTGCAGCAGCGGGAGCAGGTACGGGAGAATCCGGGGATCGTTCTGACGGACCAGTACTGCCGCAGCTTGCCGTCGGACAGTGGCGTCGGCATCGGTTAAGAGTCGGCAGAGTGGTTCAACGTCACACGGCTCCCGGAGATGCGCAATACCCACCAGGGCCAGGTTGCGGATCCGGACCGACGCTTCGGGGAGGAGAGACAGCAAGACCTCCGGCATCTGCGCCGGAGCATCAGGGGCGAGAACCGCCACTTTCATAGCGTCAGCTGTACCGACTGCCTGCAAGATGGGGAGCAGGCCCTGGCGCATCTCCGCATCCGCGCCAGGGAGGAGGGCGAGCACATGGCCAACCGTCTGCGGATCTTTGCGCTGCCCTAAGAGGGCTGCGGCCTGCCGCCGCACCGTGGGCTCTGGATCCTGCAGGAGCGCACAAATGGGTGCGACATCAATGGGAAATTCTGGGCGCCGCAACCCCTCGAGCGCTGTTTGGCGTATGGCGGCCTGCGAGTCGCGCAGTAAATCCAGGCAGGCCCTCGGGACATCCTCGGTCTCGAAACGCACGATGAGGCGGGTCAACCCCAGACGGAAGGTGTCATCCGGCGTGGCAAGACTCTTCACCAGTGCGGGCACACTGTCTGGCGTCACTCTCTGGACGAGCACACTGAACAGGGCCTGGCGCTCCTCCGGACGCGCCGCCTCCAGGCAAGAGAGCAGCTTATGGACATCGACACGTTTGGCATGTGCCACGATGATCTTACTGAGCGTGGCCTTTGAGATATGTGGATCGTTCCAATAATCAAATAAACGATTGGGATCGTACGTTTGCGCTTGCGTCAGCACGTCGCCGACGGCGGCAGCTACGCGTGTGTTGGTGCTCGCCAAACCCTCACTCAAGAGCGCCAACGTCTCGTCTTGGGCATACGCTTCCAACACGGCGAGCAAGGCACGGGAGGGCGGGCCTTTCCCCAACGCTTCCAGCAATTTGAGAATGGTGCTGGTGGCGTCACACCGTTGTAACAGCGCCGCAGCTTGCACCGCTTCTGGGCTTGTAACTGCTGTCGCCCCCGCAAGCCGCTGCACGGCTTTATTGATTTTGTACCTTTCAAAAATGCCCATCGGTATCCCTCGCTGAAATCCGCAGATTACGCGTGCTGCCTAGGATGTGCAGGCTGATCTGTCAAGCAGGCCCCTCTCCTGATGCCTCTTGCTGAGGTCATGCCTAAACTCCACGTGCAAGCGTCGGCGTCTGGGGCGTCGAACCCACTCTGGCTCTGCGGCGCCGCCTCCTATGGGTGCTGAGCATAGGCAGCCTGGCTGACGCTGGGAACTTGGAAACTCTTACATGATGGCAACGAGCATTGGATCAACAAGTATAGCCAATCTCTCCTACCAAGTTCCAAATGATTCCGCGTCCTGTGTTCTTGTGTGCCTGATGAGACAGTCTAGCGGCGAGAGAGTATAGACAAAAAAATGCCTAGGACGCGGTCGTATCGCCCCTACTCTTGATGCGGTTTCCGTCCATTGAGCCGCGGGACGTGAGCCAGGGAGCCCCCCGCCCCCAAGCCTGTGCGAGGCTTGGGGAGCCCCCGCGGGTGCGCGCGGCCTCAGCTAGGTGCCAATCTGCTCCAACACCTCACGGGCCAGGAGCATCTTGACAGGGCTGAGTGGACGGAACGTGCGGGACATACGGATATCTCCCGCGAGACTCAGCAGACTATACGCCGCGTAGGGTTCCATGCCACGTTCCTGCACCAGGAAATCGACCATCTGTTGTACCGCCAACCGCATGGTCTCGCCCACGTCATCCCCAGAAGCGAGAATGGCAAAATGTTGCGGGGTCAGCGCGCGGGGTCCAGGTAAATGCTTCCCGTGCTCCACCGTGATGCGTAGCGTGACTTCTGCCGAGCATTCGGCGCCGGTACCCCCTACCGCGCCGTCGCCGACCACGGCGTGACAATCGCCGAGGACCAGCTTGCCGCCTGGCACGAATACGGGTAACCAGAGCGTGCTGCCCGCCACGAGTTCCTTCATATCCAGGTCGCCGCCATAGGGACCGCTGTCGCTGGCGGTAATCTGGATCATCGTCGGTGTGGTGGCAATGAGGCCCACGGAGGGGTTGAGCGGCACTTTGATACCCCCTGGAAACTGCAGGTGCCCGTCGCGCAGCGCCATCACGGTGGGACGCCGCTCGATAAACGTTTCGCCCAAAAAGCCACGTCCGGGTCTGACGTCATGCATCGCGGTGGCGGCAGGCGTAATCGCGAGAATGTCAATGCGCAAGGCATCCCCTGCCTGGGCGCCTGCCACCGCGATGGGGCCGGTGGCCGCACCGACTTCCGGCGGCTGCTGATCAGCGCCCCACACGCCTTTGTACGCATCCCATGTTTCCACCACCAGCGTCTCCCCCGAGGCAATCGTGATTGCGGGCGCGAGCTGCGGGTCCAGCACGAGGGTATAGTGCTCTCGGCTCAGGCGTTGCATGCGTCTTGCTCCTCCAGTACGTTAGTCTTGCACATGAATGACCGTAACATCAAACACCACGTCCTGCCCGGCCAGCGGGTGGTTGAGATTGATCGTCACCATGTCTTCCCCAATCTCATGAATACGGAAGGCCACGATACTGCCTCCTGGCCCAGCCACTTCCCCGCTAAACCCCACATGCAGGGTCGAAGCGGGGAAGCGATCTTTGGGCAGTTGCTGAAACGCATCCGGATTTAACGCACCGAACGCGTCGGCAGCGGCCAGCTCCAGGCGTACGTGATCACCCTGTTTCAGTCCTTCCACCCCCTGCACCAGTCCACTCGGCATCCGCGTGTGCCCATGCACGTAGGTCCAGGTGCCACTGTCCGTTGAGGAGTCGACGAGTATCCCGTCGGCCAACGAGAGGGTGTATTGCAGACACACGGTTTTGCCCATTTGTATGGACTGCTCCATCGGATGATGTCTCACAGGCTCAGGGTTGTTGAGGGGTCTCTACGGGCAAGCCCGCGGCTTTCCAGGCGTTGAAACCACCAGCTAGATAATGCACATTCGTATAGCCGAGCGCCAACAAGGTCTGCCCTGCCAGGGCAGCGCGTCCTTCGCCAGCTCAATGCGCCACAATCGGCGTGGTCTTATCGGGGACCAGCTCTTCGATGCGCCCTTCCAGACGGCCCCGCGACAGCAGCGTCCCTTGCGGAATATGTCCACCGTCCCACTCGTCTTTTTCACGCACATCCAGGATGACGACTGGCCCGCCGGCCGCCAGCTGCGCCTGTAATTGCGTATTCGGCATTTTCGCGACCGCCTTCTGGGCGGCCTCAATCATCTCACGTCCAGTCTGGGCCATGCGACACTCCTTTGCTATCATGCTCGGTGGGGCCTCGACGTACACGCTCACATCCCCACGGCGTCCCTCGGTAACACACTGTAGCAACATCTAGACGCTCAGGCAATACGGGAACACTGGAAGCAGTTGCGATGCCCCGGGGCGCACGGTATGCTGTGTCCAGCAGAAGTAGCGTGGCAGTGGACGCAGACAAAGGAGCCTCCTATGGCATCGCTGGCATTTCCCGCAGATGCAGAACGCACCATGGTCGACTTCATGAATGACAACTATGCACATTCAAACTTGATGTATGCCCAGGTCTATGGACAGCTCTGGGAGGCCCTGGCCGCCCGCATGGTCGGGCTGGACCGCACGGGTATGGACTTAGAGGTGACCATGCCGGGCGGCGCGCAGCGTCTCCGCCTTCCGTTCGATCACCAGTTGCAGGATGAGGGCGACGCGCAACAAACCCTCGTGGCGATGTCTTTCAATGCCCGCGACGTGCTGAAGCAACGCCCGCGCTAAGCGCGCCCCCTGACACGCGAGGTGGCTGCCAGTCTTGCGGCTTCTCTCACAGCCTTGGGCCGACCCGCGCCCTCCGCCTGACCCGAGAATTTTTGTTACGGTGTCGGCGCCCAGATGGTGTACAATAGAAGCTCTAGATACACCTTGCAACAGGGTGTCGGCGTAATTTACGGGAGGAGAGCGACCATGGAGTTAGGGACAACCAAGATTGAAGCCGGCGCTGTGACCTTTGCGTTGCAGTATCGTGCCTTGATGCCAGATCAGGGCGTCTGTATTCAAGTGGTCGGCGAGTCCGAAGGACAGTGCAAAGAGTTGCTGCGTTTCGACTGTTTTGATCAGGATCCGCATTATCACTACGATCCGAGTGACAAAAACGAGCGGTATCATATGGACAAGACGACCGCTGGTAATCCCATTAATTGGACGATGAAACAGCTGCGCACGCGGTTGGCCCCCATGCTCGAACGCGCTGGCTACATGGACATCGCCAAAAAAATCGATTGCGCCATGGTGATGCCGAAGTTGGATCAGGTGGAAGAAGCGGCGCGCTATATGGCGCAGAAGCAACGCCGTACCGTGACCCACAACCGTGGTGATGTGATCATTGAGGCGGGCAATATCCGCTTCGGTCTGGAGTTTCGTGAGCTGCGTAATGACCGCGGCATGGCTATTCATGTGCTCAGTGATGTCGCTGGCCAGGAAATTGAGCTGCTGGCGTTTGATTGTTTCGAGCGTGGCCCCCACTATCACTATGGCCCGCGCAACCAGGATGTCCGGCTGTACTGGGACATGACCGCCGTGCCTGACACCCTGGAGTGGACCCTCGAGCAGTTCACCTCGGGCAAACTGCCGGCCATGATCGCCCGCGCTGGCTACCCCGGCGTCGTTGCGAGCATGGATCCCGAGATGGTCTGCCAGAAAGCGAAACACGAAGTGGCGCCGAAGGCCATGGCTATTCGTGCCGCCCACGCCAAGTAAGTCCTGCCCACGCACGGGAGGCTCGCAGGGGTCTCCCGCTGCCTTGTGCCGTACCACCACACCCTACGGTTGACGAAGACCGCGCTATGCGGCGCGTCAGGCGCACTCAGGAGTTCGACCATGCGCATCTGGATAGACGCAGACGCGTGTCCTGGCGTGATTAAAGATCTCATCATACGCACCGCCCGCCGGCGACAGCTCGCCGTCTGCTTCGTGGCCAATCGAGCCGTGGATGTGCCCCTCTCGCCCCTGCTGACGTCCGTGCGTGTCGCCCAAGAGCCGGATGAGGTGGATCGTTACATCGTACGGCATGTGGCCCCGCAGGATCTGGTCATCACAGCGGACATTCCCCTAGCGGCAGCGGTGGTAGAGCGTGCGGCCCTGGCCATCAGCCCACGTGGTGACGTCTATACGGCGGACAACGTGCACGAACGCCTGGCAGTCCGCAACCTCTTACAACACTTGCGCTCTGGTGGTCTCACCCTGGGTGGCCCAGCACCGCTGACGGAGACGGATCGTCAGCACTTCGCCGCCGCTTTGGATCGGGTGCTGACCAAACTCTTGCCCAAGAACCCGCCACCGGCAGTGTAAGGACGGAGATGGCTGGCTGATCACCCACCCCATCGAGGCGGACACCGAGCAGCGCATCACGACGCAGTGGCACGCTGACCGCGCCTGGCTTACTGTGCAGAGTAGATGGCCAAGATTGATGACGGGCGTATGGCCCATGGTGTCGCTACCCCCGCGGCAGGAGGCGCTCCTACGCTGTGTGGCGTCCCCGCAAAGGCTCAAGACCACAGAGATAGTCGAGAGAAAGCGGGCCGCCACCACGGGTCAGCAGGAAAAGCAGCATGGCGCCCCACGTCAGATGGTCGGACCACGCATGCGGATAGACAAAGGTCTGAATGACGGCCAGCATCCCCAGCAGTGGCAGGGTGGCCAGGCGCGTGCCCAGGCCGAGGATCAGCAGGGTGGAGCAGCCGACCTCCGTGATCACCGCCATGATGGCCGCAAACTCCGGCGGTAGCAGCGGAACCTGATATTCGTCGGCGAACAGTTGCACGGTCGGTATCCAGCTCGAGAGTTTGAGCAGGCCAGCCTTGAGAAACACGGCAGCAAGGGCCAGACGGAACACGAGTTGGAAGACCGACAACGGCACGACGCGCTGCAGGCATGTTGTGACGGTCGTCAGACGCATTCGCCAGCCCACCGGCGCAGAAGTCGCAGCGCGATTGGCGTTCATAGAGAGTCCTCTTTCGTGTCAGGTGCGCAGGTAAAACCCATCAGCACATCATCCGTCAGCAGCGCATGCAGAGCGGCTACGCAGTCAAACGCCTGATCAGCCTCCAGCGTGGCGGCAGCTGCTCTCTCCAGCGTCTGTCCAGCTGCCAGCAGGGTACGAAAGGTGGCAAGTATTGGGTCAAGGCGGCGAAAGCCTACGGTGTCGTCCCAGCGCCGGACTTCGAGACAGACGCCACCGGCGTGGAGATTCACCAGTGTCTCTGGGTCGGCCTCCGCTTGCTGCGCGCGCCAGATCGCGTCAATGGGCCAGGGCGAAGTCAGCACGCTCACAGACGGATCAAACTGTAAGACCAAGCGCGGGACGTCCGCGGGAGCCACTGCGCCGAGTGTCGCCGGATCGAGCGGCGTATGCACTTCGGCATGCAGCGCCGCGTTGAGCGCCCATTCCAACCGCGCCACATCCTCCAGATACGCCAGGTGGTGGCACGGGGGAAACGTGGCAAGAAACGCGGGAAAATGCTGCCCAAACTCGAACAAGCACGGCGCCTCTGGGGGATGCTGCCGGAGGTAGGTGTCCGCAGCGTAGCGAAAGAAACGCTCGTCCACTAGACGGCAGATGACCGGAAAAGTCGCCTGCAAGGCATCAGTGAGGGTGGTCAGCACATGATGTCGGTAGATCTGCAGCCGGGAAGCCGGGGGCAGTCCGTCGCCCATCACGGTATCGAGCAACCCCGGGGCCTCGGTGCCAAACATCGCCTGGAGAAAGGCGTCTTGGAGGTCATGCAACGCTGGCATAGGCGCGCTCCTCGGCCTGGCACTGGTACTGGGCCGCGGTATGGACTTCGTCGCACAATACGGTAAGGTCTGGGATGTTGGTATCCCACTCAATCAGGGTGGAGACGGGGCCAAAGCGAGCCAGGGCGTGCGCATACAGTTCCCAGACTGCCAGCACCACCGCGGCACCATGGTCGTCAATCAAGACGGTCTGACCGTCGGCATCATTGACGGCGTGCCCAGCCAGATGGATTTCCCTGATGGCATGCGCCGGCAAGGCATCGAGATAGGCCACGGGATCTCCCCCGAGATTACAACAGCTCACGTAGATATTGTTGACATCGCACAGCAGCCCGCAGCCTGTGCGCCGCACCAGGGTGCTGAGAAACTCGGTCTCTGGGATGACCGAGTCGGCAAAGCGCAAGTAACTTGAGGGGTTTTCCAGCAGGATGGGGCGCTGCAAGGCCTCCTGGGTCTGCTGAATATGCTGCGCGACAATCCCGAGTGTCTCTTCCGTATACGGCAGGGGCAAGAGGTGATTCAGATAGACCCCCCCGGCAATACTCCAGGCCAGGTGTTCTGAAACCAGCGCTGGCTCGAGCCGTTCGACCAGCCGTTGCAGGCGTGTGAGATGCCGCGTATTGAGCGGCGTGGCGCTGCCGAGTGACAACCCCACCCCATGCACGGAGAGTGGGTACTCCCTCCGGAGTTGTTCCAGCGCGACGAGGGCGGGGCCGCCACCCATGTAGTTCTCGGCGTGCACCTCCAGCCAGCCGAGTGCTGGGCGGGTGGCCAGCACTGCCGCAACATGTGGTGCCCGCAACCCAATACCTACACCAAGTGTTGCGCGTGAACTCAGGTGTACCATGTGCAGCCTCCCCCCTCGTCTGCGGTCAACCACCGGACGTTAGATTTTGGATTTCATGCTGCCACCCACGAGTCGCTCGCAGGTGCCGGCAGGCACATAGAGCCACGCATCGCCCTGGTTATCTTTTTTCGAGGTACCGCCACAGGACGAATTCGCCGTCTGGCAGTCATTTTTGCCGGCTTTGGCCACGCCGTAACATTTTTCGGCCTGGAACTGTGGTTTCGGGGCTGGACCCGCCTTGACCACGGCAGGCATGGCCAGAGCAGCGGTCAGAGCGGAGGCGACAACAAAACTCGTGGTTTTCATGCGGGCTCTCCTTGGTTCGTAGCGATATCACCTTGAGGACTGTTTCATCGGCCCATCTCTTACACGACCTTGCGGTCGAGAGCTGTATTCTACACGTTCAGACGCTGCAGTCTACAAAAGGATGCATACCTACCGTCAGACAGGCCAGCATGGCGCCTCACCTGCTGCTTGTATGCATGCCTGCATGGCATCTGGGAGAGGATACATGCTCTGCTGGGAAAAACGGCTGGGGTCGCACACTTATTCCACGCCTCGAGGCCGGACGTGGGCTGCCGGATGACGCGTCGGTCGCTTACCGCGAGCGCCGTGTGCGCCGTGCCCGATACCAACGCTGCAACGTCTCCGGTGGCACGCCGCAGAGGTACAAGGTAATCAACACGGTATTGCGTAGGGTGGTATAGCACACGCCCTCGTGCTGCCACCGACGCCCAGACGTCTGCACGGCCTGCCGCAAGGTCACCAGCCGCCCCCGGCGTCGCAGGGCCTGCACTATACGGACATCTTCCATAAAGGGGATGTCGTCGTAGCCCCCGATGGCCTCAAAGACGTGGCGCGGCATAAACAGCGCTTGATCGCCATAGGGTAAGTGCCCGATGCGGGTGCGCAGATTGGTACCCCAGGCCACGAGACGTAGGGGGAGGGTGGGCGGCGTGATGACGAGACGGAAGGCCCCACCGATGGCCCCGGCTTGCACAGCCTGGCGTACCGCCTCCAAGCCATCAGGGGGTAGGAGGGTATCAGCGTGCAGGAAGAGCAGGATCTCGCCGTGGGCCGTGCGGGCGCCTTGATTCATTTGTACGGCCCGTCCGCGTGGGCTGTGCAGGACGTGCGTGGTGTACTGCCGGGCAATGCTCACGGTGGCGTCCGTACTGCCGCCGTCCACCACAATCAGCTCGTCGCCAGGGCCTAAGGTCACGCTGCGGAGCGTCGCGGGGAGATGGTGCTGTTCATTGAGCGTCGGCACAATCACGGCAATGCGTGCCAATGGCCGCGGTATCCCACCCGCACGAGATGTTTGCTTCATACATACACTGCCAGTTCTTCTGGGTTTTCCCTGGGAGCGCCACGCGCCAGCGTGGCTTCCGGAGCCGGACTGGAGCCCGGCGGTCCCAGGGGGGACTGGCGCAGGACTTACGCAATAGACATCTAGAAGCCATGCGCCGGTGCCCCCGGCGCGAGCGGCGCACGTGGATTCATCTGGCGCAAAAAGCGCTCAAAGGTCTGGCACAGTGGGGAGAGCGCACGCCCCCGGTGGCGGATGAGGTAAAAATTGCGTTCCAAGATCACACCCGCAATCGCCACAACGCAGACGCTCCCCGCCCGTAATTCGTCGGTGAGGGCAATACGCGACAGAATCGACACGCCAATCCCGGCTTTAATCCCCTGTTTGATCGCCTCCGTGCTCCCCATTTCCGCCACGGTGCGTAACCCCGTGGGTTCAAAGCCGTGTTGTTTGATGGTTTGTTCCATGACCAGACGCGACCCTGAGCCGCGCTCACGTTGGATAAACGGCTCGGTGGCTAACGCTGTGAGCGGCACGGTCCCCAGCCGCGCCCAGGGGTGATCCGCCGCCACCGCCAGCACCAGTTCATCGGCCATCAAGCACTCGTACAACACCTGGGGATGCGGGACGCATGCCCCGACAATGCCCAGTTCCAACTCACTACGGATAATCCGCTCGATGATGTCCATGGTGTCGGTAATACTCAACACCACGGTAATATCTGGGTATTGGCGCTTAAACTGTCCCAGCATGGGTGGCAGGACGTATTGGCCAGGAATACTGCTCCCGCCAATCACCAATTCCCCGCTCACCCCGCCCTGTAAAGCCTGGAGAGCTTGCACGGCGGCGGTTTTCACGGACAGGAGGCGCCGGGCGTACGTATAAAGCACCTCTCCCGCTTGGGTCAGCGTCACCTCACGCCCGAGACGGTCAAAGAGCACGAGAGACAGGCTGTCTTCTAACGTCTTAATATGGCCACTAATCGTTGGTTGCGTGAGGAGCAACGCCGCGGCAGCTTTCGAAAAGCTGCGCAACTTCGCGACATAGTAAAAGACCTCGACTTGCCGGAGGTCTAAGGTACGCATAGTGTTAGAGTTGTGCACAGCCACCTTCACCTTGGCCTTGCATAGGCCGCAACACACATTGCACCTCGTCCCCGTCTCGGCTACCGTACGCTGTTCGCACCGTGGCCGCACCCGTTGTGGAGGATCCCATGCACTGGTTTGACATTGGGCTGACGATTGCGCTGATTCTCAGTGGTATATGGAGTTGTTTCCGGGGCTTCGTCCGCGAGCTGTTGTCGCTGGTCGGACTGGCCGTGGCGTCGGTGCTCGCCGTACGTGGCGCGCCTGTGCTGGCGCAGGCCCTGGGCACACTCATCACCACAGCATGGGTCCGCCACGCCATCAGTTTTGCCCTCATTTTTCTCGCCGTCATGATCGTCGCCATGCTCTGCATCAAGCTCGTACGTCTCGTCTTCACGGCGGTGGGCCTCACACCGCTTGATCGCCTTCTAGGCGGGGTGTTTGGGCTGGCCAAAGTGTTGCTTATCGTCTTGGTGGGCCTCATGATGGCTGACAAATATGTCCCCACCCTGCGCCCACAACTGGAGGCAAGCTCGGTGCTTGCCCCCTGGTTGTATCAGCATGTGGCATGGCTGGCCACCTGGCTCGACCAGCACCCGGATCTGCTCGAACACCTGCCGCCGCTCCGCTAAGCCTCGCGTTGCGGCGCCGCGGCTCTTACCCGGCCTGCAGCGCCAGAGGTTTCCCAAGGGCCTGCCGGACCTCCTGATTCGCCTCGATCAGACGCTGCACGCGTGTCGTCGCTTCCTGGTGCATGAAGTCCTCAACACAGAACAGGACGGCGCGTCCGGCCCTGGTGTTGACGTTCGTAATGACTGGAATCGGACGTGTCAGCGTGTCCGCCTCTGGGCGGGCCAGGATCGTCTGAATGGCTGCCTCGTTATACATATCGTCTAAGGGGTAGCTGTAAGACAACCGCACATAATCGCGTTCCTTGGTCTCATCGCTGCCGATATCGTGCACGATATTATCCATGTCAGCGGCACTCGGCTGCTTGGCGTCGGCCTTCAGGAATTCCTGAATGGCATGAAAGTAGCTGGCAAAATCGTTACGATCTTCTAACTCGTCCTGCGGGATCTTCGAGCTGATTTCAAACAGAATGCTGTTCCCATCGAGACGTGCCGGACCAATCTCGTAGGTAATGCCCTCAACATTAAAACGCTGATCTTTCTTCGGCTGGTAGGCGGCGTTGAAGGCAGCAATGCTCGTGCGCAGCCCCTGCGCAGCGAATTGATGAAACAGCTGTTGACGAAACGTAGACATGCCCTGCACTCCCTTACATGAACACGGCCCAAAGGGACACCGCCGCCCTCGCCGACGCTAAAGCGTCACGGAAACGCAAAGATTGGCTAATGCCCAGTATATCCGTGAGATACGTCTGCAGATTATACGCGCCATGGGCCGCCGTTGCAATCGTTGCCGCGGGCCCTGCCCCCGGTGCACAGCCCCGGATGGTCGCGACGCCTCTTGACGACCAGGAGAGGCGTGAATTAGACTCCTACACTATGACGCTCATCCAGATCGAACATCTCAGCAAAACATTTGTCGGCGTGCCGGTACTGCACGATATTGCGTGGCAGATTGAAGCCGGACGCCACATTGGTCTTATCGGCACCAACGGCAGCGGCAAGAGTACGCTCTTCAATCTGCTCAGCGGCACCCTGACGGCTGACAGCGGGATCATTGAACGCACACGCGGTCTGCGTCTGGGCTATCTCACTCAGGAAATGACCGTGGAAGGCGAACGGACGCTGTATGAAGAGGTCCGCGAAGCGTTCCGACCGCTGCTCGACATGCAGGAGGACATGACCGCACTAGAAGCCCGTATGGCGCAGCACACCGGTAGCCCTGCCGACCTGCAACGCTATGGCACTTTGTTGGAAGAATTTACGGCGCGCGAGGGCTACGCGATTGCGGCGCGGGTGGAGGCGACGCTGTTGGGACTGGGATTCCGCTCCCAGGATTTCCACACGGCGGTGCAGCATTTGAGCGGTGGGCAAAAAAACATGGGGGCGCTGGCACGGGTGCTGTTGCAAGAGCCCGACCTCCTCATGCTCGACGAACCTTCCAATCACCTCGACATTGCGGCAACGGAGTGGCTCGAAGGCATCTTACGCGACTATCGTGGCACGGTGGTGGTGATCTCCCATGACCGCTATTTTCTTGACCGCGTGGTGGAGGAAATTGTCGAGATCGACCAGCAGCGCTTGCAGCGCTACACGGGTAATTATTCTGCCTATGTCACCACCAAGGCGGCGCGTCTGGAACAGCAGCGCAAAGCCTACGAGTTGCAGCAAGCGGACATTCGGCGGCAGGAGGAGTTTATCCGGCGCAACATGGCCGGGCAAAACACGAAACAGGCCCAAAGTCGTCAAAAAGCCTTGGAACGCCTGGATCGGGTGGATAAACCCACCGGAGACACCGACCGCATGCAGTTGCGTTTTGCCACGCAGCAGCGTGAGAGCCACGAAGTGCTGGTGGCACGGCAGGTGTGGAAAACCTACAGCGACCGCCCCGTGCTGCGCGGTCTCTCGTGCACCATATACCGGGGCGACAAAGTGGGCCTTATGGGAGCCAATGGCGCCGGCAAAAGTACTTTTTTGCGGTTACTCATGGGCTACGAAACGCCTGAGCAGGGCACACTGCGCCTCGGGGCGAACGTCACGGTGGCGTACTACGACCAGGAAATGCGTACCCTCAATCCCCAGAGCAGCATTCTTGAGGAGGTCTCGCAACTCACGCCCTTAAAAACCGTTGGAGAGATGCGGGCCTACCTCGGGCGCTTTCTCTTTAGCGGTGACGAAGTGTATCAGATGATCGGCACACTAAGTGGCGGGGAAAAGAGCCGCGTGGCGCTGGCCAAGTTGATGCTTTCCACTGCGAATCTTTTGGTGCTCGATGAGCCCACCAATCATCTCGACATTCCCACCCGCGAGGTGCTCGAAGAGGCCCTGATCGCCTATCCTGGCACCTTGTTAGTGGTGTCGCACGACCGCTATTTTCTCAATCGAATTATCTCGCGTCTGCTGTATCTCCATGAGGGCACGTGCACCGCATATCTCGGCAATTACGCTGACTATCAAGCGCATCGGGCCGCCCACGTGGCGGCGCCCCCACCAACGCCCAACGTCAGAAAAGTCGTGCAGCCGGTGCCGTCATCCCGTCCGCGTGGGGTACGGCGTCGCAAACCGAGTACCATCGAGCAAGACATCAGTCGCGTCGAGGCGGAACTGGCCACACTCCAAGTGACCATCGCGGCGCATGACAGCGGGAACTGGCAGGGTCTCACCACGCTGAGCACGCAGCAAGGCACATTGGCCCAGCGTCTGGAACAGCTGCTGGAGGAATGGGAAGCGAGTATGGCCGCCGAGGGCGGCTAACTTTGTGCAGGGAGGATGTGCCCAGTGGAGACTGTCGAGGATTTGATCATCCTGACACATGCGGATTACCTACGTCTGCGGCGTGACTTGAAAACGGCTGGCTTTGACTTGTGCTACACGGCGCAGATCGAGCAGCCGTTACGCCTTGACTGGTCGCCCCATGTGCTACGCGACCCGGAATTTCTCCGCCAGATCGCCCAGCGCCGTCCGACGGATCACCATTTTCGTCTGGCGGCCATCCGTCTGATCAGAAAAGGCAATTGGTTTCGCCCTGACCATTATGCCGTGACGTTTCATGCCGTCGGGGTTCTGCGCGATGCTGCACTGCAGCAGTATCTCACCACCCACGACATCCAGAGTAGCACCGACGCCTCGCGCGCGCTGTTGACCGCTTCGTAATACGACGACCGCGTTGCGGTGTGGCCTGGGGTGCGACGGCTCTCTGGGTCGAGAGATACAACTTCAGAGGAGCCCTCGAACGTGCACGCAGATATCGCCACCCTCAAAGAGGTCGTCTGTGCCGAGGTCGAGCGCCTGGCCCCACAGCTCGTGCGGGCCAGTCATGCGATCCATGCCCATCCAGAGTTGAATTTCGCCGAGCATTTCGCCCACGACCTGCTCACCGACTTGCTCGACCAGGCAGGCTTAGCCCCCACGCGCCACGCCTATGGCGTTGACACCGGCTTTGAAGCGCGCATGGGTGCAACTGGCCCAGACATCGCGGTGCTATGCGAATATGACGCTCTGCCGGGTATCGGCCACGCCTGTGGCCATAATATCATCGCCACCGCTGGCCTCGGCGCTGGGCTCGCGGCAGCTACCGTCGCGGCACGTGTCGGCGGCAGGCTGCGCATCCTGGGCACCCCGGCAGAAGAGGGCGGCGGCGGCAAAATCGCCATGGCCCGTAACGGCGCCTTCCAGGGGCTGGATGCCGCCATGATGGTGCACCCGGCGGATGCCGATCTGGTGTGCATGGATGCCATTGCCCTGCAATTCCTTGATGTCCACTTCCATGGCAAGGCCGCCCACGCCGCTGCCGCACCGCACGAAGGCCGCAACGCCTTGGACGCCGCGGTGCTGGGCTACGTCAATGTGGCAGCGCTGCGCCAGCACATCCTGCCCACCGAACGGGTGCACGGCATTTTCACCGCTGGGGGCGACCGAGCCAACATTGTGCCGGCGGAGACCGCCATGAGTTGGATCGTCCGTTCCCCCACCATTGCCAGTCTGCAGCCACTGAAAGAACGCGTGCTGACCTGTCTCGACGCCGGGGCCAGGGCGTGTGGTTGCACCATGTCTGCCGCGTGGCATGGCGTCACCTATGCTGACATGATTGACAACGGGCCGATGGTGGCGTCCTATGTCCTCAATGCCGCCCGTGTTGGACGCACGGTGGTCGATCCGCGTGTCATGGGCACGCCGGTGGTGGGATCAACCGATATGGGCAACGTCAGCTACCTGGTGCCGTCGATCCACCCGATGCTCAAGGTGGCGCCAGCCGGTGTCCCCATCCATACGCAGGATTTTGCGTACTGGGCTGCCAGCCCTGACGGCGACCGCGCGATCCTGGATGGTGCCAAAACGCTGGCCATGACCATCATTGATCTCTGGTGTCAGCCCGGGTTAATGGACAGCGTGCAGGCTGCCTTTGCACAGCGTCCCCAGGGCGTGGACGTGCTCTAAAAGCGGCGTGCTGCCGGTGTGCCGCCGAGGCACGCTTGGCTATTGTCGCACGGGGCCAATGATGGCATACTCTCCCCTATCTGCCGTATCACAGAAATAACGCTTTAGCGCGTGGCAGTCACGCCGATTTATCGGCAGTGGAGGACACGTTTCCGGCTTGAGCCAAAGGGGTTGCATGTGATATACGCATGTAATAAAATATCCTCATGGAAACTGTACGCACGATTGCTTGCAAACTGGCGCCGACTGAGGAACAACGTGCCGAACTTGACGCCACGCTTGTGGCCTTTGCTGATGCCTGCAACTGTGCGGCAAAGGTGGCGCGTTCGATCCATTCCACCAATAAGGTGACGCTGCAGCATGCCTGCTATCAGGACATCCGGCAGCAGTGTGGCTTGTCGGCGAATCTGGCTATCCGCGCTATTGCCCGTGTCTGTGCTGCGCTCAAAGTCCCGGTAAAGATGCACGCGGTCTTTGAGCCTACCTCTGTGGACTACGATGCCCGTATCTTCAGCTTTCGGGAATGGGATTGGACGTTCAGTAGAACGTTGCTCCACCGCAGAGCGCACCTTGCCACGAAGCTGGGTAAACTACCAGAAACGCGCGTTGCAAGGGCGATTACCTACCAGTGCCACATTGGTGAAGCGGAGAGACCGCACCTTCTTTGCCCATGTGGTGTTGACAGACACTGCCTATGCCTAAAGAGCCGCATGACATCATCGGCGTGGACCTCGGCTTCGTCAATCTGGCGACCACGGATGACGGCGAAACCTTCAGTGGCGACGCAGTTGAAGCGGTACGCCAGCGCTACGGACGTATGCGGCGTACGTGCCAGCAAGCAGGCACCAAAAGTGCAAAGCGCAAGCTCCAGAAAATCCGTCTGCGGGAATCCCGTATGCGGGCGAACGAGAACCACCGGATGATTAACCGACTGATCGCCAAGGCCAAAGACACAGGGTCGGCCATCGCCTGCGAGCATCTTGCAGGGATTGGGGACCGGACGACGGCTCGCAAGGCGCAGCGCAGTCGACTCAAAGGATGGGCATTTTACCAGATGCGCACCTTCATAACCTACAAGGCAAAGCGCGAGGGGATCCTGGTGTTGCCGGTGGATCCCCGCAACACGTCTCGTACCTGTTCTGCCTGTGGGCATTGCGAGCAGCGCAACCGCAAATCCAGGGATACGTGTGTCTGTCGTCATTGCGGATACGCCCTTCCTGCGGACTGGAACGCTGCTAAACACATCAAAGCAGGGGTGAAGTCATGCACCCTGTTGTTGGACCCGTTGACGCTGGGCCTCAGAACCCGGTTGAGGGTACTAACAAGCCACGCCACTTGAGTGGCAGTGGTTCATGACACGGGCCTCATCACCCAGGAGACACACCGATGCAACTCACCCAGGAGCAGTGTGCACAGTTTGACCGCGACGGCTATCTATTCTTTCCCAGCCTGTTCACCCCTGAGGAGATTACGCTCCTCAGCAACGAGGTGCCGCACCTCTACGCCCAGCAGCGCCCGGAGAACATCCGTGAAAAGGGCAGCGACGCGGTGCGCACCAATTTCGCCGCCCATATGTACAGCGCGCCCTTTGCCCGGCTGGCGCGCCATCCGCGCATGGTCGAGCCCATTGTGCAGCTCTTTGACGAGCCAGTGTACATGCATCAGTTTAAGATCAATGGCAAAATGGCCTTTGAGGGCGATGTCTGGCAGTGGCATCAGGATTACGGCACCTGGAAGAACGACGACCTCATGCCGGAAGCCCGCGCCATGAACGTGGCCATCTTCCTTGACGAGGTCAACGAGTTCAACGGACCGCTGATGTTCATCCCCGGCAGCCACAAGCTCGGGGTGTTGGAGGCGGGGCATGATCTCACCACCACCAGCTACCCGCTATGGACCATCAACAATGACACCATTAGCAAACTGGTCGAACGTGGCGGCATTGTGGCGCCCAAGGGGCCAGCCGGGTCGATGATTCTCTTCCATTCCTGCCTGGTACACGCCTCGACGTCGAATTTGTCGCCCTGGAACCGTGTCAGCGTCTATCTCAGCTTGTGCGCCGTGTCGAACCACATCCGCCGCTTCAAACGCCCGGAATATATTGCGCACCGCGATTTTGCACCGATCCAGTGTTTGCCCGATGATTGCCTACGGCGGGATTACGCCGTCGAGCTGCCCTGGGCCGACGGGACGCCGGCAGAAGCTCTGACTGCGGCAGCCGACTAGATGTCCATGTCGTAAATCCTACGCCAGTGCCCCCCTGGGAGCGCCGTGCTCCAGCCCGGCTCCGGCAGCCACGCGCCAGCGTGGTGCTCCCAGGGGAAACCCTGGAGAACTGGCAGCGTATGTATGAAACAGACATCTAGAAGTCTGCGACCTTGATACTGTCCGTCCGAGCCTGCACGCACACTCGTAGGGGCGACCGGCCGGTCGCCCCTACCGTCGAGCTATTGGATGCCACAGACCTCTAGACAGGAGCAGCTTCCATGAATCTGCATGCCAAGCTACGCGAGCGCGCCGCCAAAGGGCGTCCCCTGCGAGTCGGCCTCATTGGCGCCGGGAAATTTGGCTCCATGTATCTGGCCCAGACGCCCAAGACGCCCGGCGTGCATCTGGCTAGCATTGCCGATCTCTCGCCAGCCAATGCCCGTACCAACTTACAGCGCGTTGGCTGGCCCGCCGAGCGCTACGCCGCGCCCAGCATCGACGCGGCCCTGGCCTCGGGCCTGACGCACATTGGTGACGACTGGCAGGCCCTGGTGGCGCATCCGCATATCGACATCATTGTCGAGGCCACCGGCCATCCCATCGCCGCGGTCGAGCATGCCCTGGCCGCCTTTGCGCACGGCAAGCACGTGGTCATGGTCACGGTCGAGGCCGATGCTTTTTGCGGTCCATTGCTGGCGCGGCGGGCGCAACAAGCCGGGGTGGTCTACAGCCTGGCCTACGGCGACCAGACGGCGCTGATCTGCGACCTGGTGGACTGGGCCCGCGCCGCCGGTTTTGACGTGGTCGCCGCCGGACGTGGGCACAAATGGTTACCGCACTATGCCCAGTCCACCCCAGAAACTGTGTGGGGCTACTACGGCCTGACACCCGAGCAGGCCCAGGTCGGTGGCCTCAATCCCAAAATGTTCAACTCCTTCCTCGATGGCTCCAAGCCCGCCATTGAAAGCACCGCGGTGTGCAATGCCACCGGCTTGACCCCGGCGCCGTATGGCCTGGCGTATCCTCCGGCGACGATTGACGACATCCCGACGGTGATGCGCCCCCTCGCCGATGGCGGGCAACTGCATCACAAGGGCCAGGTCGAGGTGATTTCGTCGCTCACGCTTGATGGCCAGCCGCTGCCGTATGATATTCGCTTCGGCGTCTGGGTGGTGTTCGAGGGCGATACGGAGTACATTAGGCGCTGCTTCACGGAGTATGGCGTGCGCACCGACCCGTCGGGACGCTATGCCTGTCTGTATAAGCGCTGGCACCTCATCGGCCTGGAAGTCGGCATCTCCGTGGCCTCGGTCGGGCTCCGCCACGAGTCCACCGGCTGTCCCACCGGCTTCCGGGCGGATGCGGTGGCCACGGCCAAGCGGGTCTTAGAGCCCGGAGAAATGCTGGATGGGGAGGGGGGCTACACCGTGGTGGGCCGCTTAATGCCCGCCGCAGACTCCCTCAGCGCCGGCGCCTTGCCGCTGGGCCTAGCGCATGGGTGGAAAGTGCTGCAACCTGTCGCTGCCGGCGACATCGTACGCTGGTCGGATGTGGCGATTGATCCGACCAACCAGGCGGTGCGGGTGCGGCGGGAGATGGAGCAGATGTTCGCCTCGTAACACACTGGAGGAACGACCTTATGGCTACCGTTGGTTCTGGTAAATACACCTATACGCTGGTCGAAGACTGGGCCAAACTCCCGGCGGGCGAAACGTTTGCCATGGTAAGCGCCGTGGCTACGGACTCGCAAGACCGCGTGTATGCCTTCCAGCGCAAAGACCCGCCGATTGCCATCTTTGACCGCGATGGCAACTACCTCAGCTCCTGGGGTAATGGCGCCTTCCTGTTTGCGCATGGCATTTTTATCGACAAAGACATTGTCTACCTCACGGACCGCGATAGCTCCGTGTGCCTGGTCTACACCCTGGACGGCAAGCCCATGCAGATGCTGGGCCGCCATGGCGTGCACTCGGACACCGGCTGTGAGCGCCCCGGCGATCTGGTGCCCCGCGCTGCCGGGCCGTTTAACTATCCCGCTGAGATGGTGCCAGACCCAGCGGGTGATCTGTTTGTGGCGGACGGCTATCGCAATGCCCGTGTACACCGCTTTGACCCAGACGGGCACCTGCGCTTTTCCTGGGGTGAGCCTGGCAAAACGGAGCCAGGGCACTTTCATCTGCCGCACAGCCTGCTCATTTCTCAGGGCCTGGTGTATGTGTGTGACCGTGAGAATCACCGCTTGCAGGTGTTTACCCCCGACGGCAAGCATGTGTCGACGTGGACGGACATCCAGCGCCCGATGGATATCTCGGAGGACAAGGAGGGCATGTTTTATGTCAGTGAGGGCAGCGTCAACAACTCGTCGGCCCGCGTCAGCGTGTTAAACAGGCAGGGCGGGGTGCTGGCGCGCTTTGATTGCCGTGGCTCTGGACATGGGAGCTGGGTGGATTCGCGCGGCGATATCTATGTCGGGCTGGGGAATCCAGGCGGAGTGGATAAGTTCGTGCGCCAGGGTTAGGCTGCTGCAGCAAGCGATAGGTCTGTTTCGTAAGTCGGGCGTCAGTGCCCTCCCCTGGGGTGCCGGGCTCCAGCCCAGCTTCAGAAGCCACGCTGGAGCGTGGCGCTCCCAGGGGGTGCCACGCTGAACATCACACATTCCATGGCCCCGGAGGCGGCATGCGACATCTGGTCTTCAGGAGCTGGGACGTTTGTCGGTGGCGCAGGTAACGCCGCATGACGACGGCGGCTGTGACCCTCACACAACTGGCATCGCACCTCTGGGAGGCCGCCAACATCCTGCGCGGACCAGTCGACGCGGCAGATTTTAAAACCTACGTCTTCCCCCTCCTGTTTTTCAAGCGCCTCTCCGACGTGCATGACGAGGAATACCACACGGCCCTGGAGGAATCCGGGGGTGACGCAGCCTATGCCCGCTTCCCGCAACATTACCGCTTCCAGGTGCCAGAAGGTGGCCACTGGCGTGATGTGCGCGCAGTGACCAGCAATGTCGGGCAGGCGCTGCAGACGGCCTTGCGCGGCGTTGAGCAGGCCAATCCTGCAACACCCTACGGCATCTTCGGCGACGCCCAGTGGACCAACAAAGAGCGTCTCTCCGACGCGCTGCTGCGCGACCTCATGGAGCATTTCTCACGTGTCGCGCTGGGGAACCGGGTGGCGCAGGCCGACATCCTCGGTCAATCCTACGCATATCTCATCAAAAAATTTGCCGATGCCACCAACAAGAAAGCCGGGGAGTTCTACACCCCGCGCTCGGTGGTCCGACTGATGGTCAACATCCTCGATCCCCGCGAGGGTGAGTCCATCTACGACCCGGCTTGTGGCACCGGCGGCATGCTGCTCGAAGCCGTGCATCATGTGAAAGAGCATCACGGTGACGACCGCACGCTGTGGGGCAAGCTCTTCGCCTAGGAGAAAAACCTCACCACCTCCGCCATTGCCCGCATGAACCTCTTCCTGCATGGCGCGGCGGATTTTCAGGTGGTGCGCGGTGACACGCTGCGCAGCCCGGCGTTCTTCTCGGGTGACAACCTGGCGACGTTCGATTGTGTGATCGCCAATCCGCCTTTCTCCCTCGAAAAGTGGGGTGACGAGGTATGGAGCAGCGATCCGTACGGGCGCAATTTCGCCGGTATGCCGCCGGCCAGAAGCGGTGACTACGCCTGGGTGCAGCACATGCTGCGCTCCATGGCGCCCGGCACCGGCCGCATGGCCGTGGTGCTGCCGCACGGGGCCCTCTTCCGCATGGGCGCGGAAGGCAAGATCCGTCAAAAAATCCTCGGCATGGACCTGCTCGAAGCGGTCATCGGCCTCGGGCCAAATCTATTCTACGGCACTGGCCTTGCCGCCTGCATCCTGGTCTTCCGCCAGCGCAAGGCACCGACCGCAAGCACAAGGTGCTCATCCTCGACGCCTCGCAAGCGTTCAAGAGCGGTCGCGCCCAGAACGAGCTGTTACCTGAGCACGTCGAGCGCATCCATGGCTGGTATGAGGCGTATCAGGATGTGGCAGGCGTAGCGCGCGTGGTAACCCTGGAGGAAATCGCCGCGAACGACTACAATCTCAACATTCCGCGCTACGTCGAGCCGAAGGCCGAGCAGGACATATTGACCGTTGAAGAGTCAATGCAGCGCCTGCAGGTCAGCGCCGCAGCCGCCTTTATTGCTGAAGACAAACTCATCGCCCTTCTCAAGCGCGAGGGACTGCTGCAATGAATACGCCATTGCCCGCATCGCCGCGTTGCATGATCATTGCGGGGCCAAACGGCGCGGGCAAGACAACGTTTGCCCGTGAGTTCTTGCCACACGATGCCGGAATCACGCATTTCGTCAACGCTGACCTCATCGCCAGCGGTTTGTCGCCACTGCGCCCCGAACTGGCCGCGATAGCGGCGGGCGGCTGTTTCTCGTCGAACTGAACCGGCTAGCAAACCTGCGGGTGGATTTTGCCTTTGAAACGATGCTCAGCGGTCTCGGCTACCTCAAGCACTTGCGGCGGTGGAAGGCGACGGGCTACAACATTCAGATCATCTTTCTACACCTCTCCTCACCCATGTTGGCGCTTCGTCGGATTGCCGCACGTGTGAAGTAGGGAGGGCACAATGTGCCTCGCGCCGATGTCCTGCGACGCTTCGTTCGCGGCTGGCAGAATTTCCAGACTGTCTACCGCCCTCTCGCCGACACGTGGGACGTCTATGATAACTCCGGGACAACTCCCAGCCGACTGGAGATAGGACCATGAAGCCTCGCAAGCCAGAATCCGAGACATCGACTTTCGCCGCCCTCGTCGGCCGTGCCCTGCGTCGCTCGGCCAAAAAGGCGCGCCAGATAGCCCGTATGCACGGCACACCCGTCTGGATCTGGAAAGACGGTAAGGTCGTTGCAGAGTGGCCTTGATGAGAAGCGACATGCCCCAGCGCATCACCCAACAACAACTCGAATCCTACCTCTGGGGTGCCGCCACGCTCCTGCGTGGCACCATCGACGCCGGCGACTACAAGCAGTTCATCTTTCCGCTGCTGTTCTACAAGCGCCTGTGCGACGTGTTCGACGAGGAGACGCAGACCGCGCTGGCTGAGTCCGCTGGGGACGAGCAGTTCGCGCTCTTCCCGGAGAACCACCGCTTCCAGATTCCGCCCGCAGCCCACTGGCGCCAGGTGCGTCAGGCCGCCAGGGATGTGGGCCGCGCCCTGCAGACCGCTCTACGCGCCATCGAGACCGCCAACCCCGACAAGCTCTACGGCATCTTCGGCGATGCCCAGTGGACCAACAAGGATCGTCTCTCTGACGCCATGCTGCGCGCCCTGGTGGAGCATGGTAGCGCGCTGGAGCTGAGCCTCGCCAACCTGCCCGAAGACGAGCTGGGTCAGGGCTACGAATATCTCATTAAAAAATTCGCCGACGACTCCGGCCACACCGCCGCCGAGTTCTACACCAACCGCACCGTCGTGCATCTGATGACCGCCATGCTGCAGCCGCAGCCCGGCGAGAGCATCTACGATCCCACCTGCGGCTCCGGCGGCATGCTGCTCTCTGCCATCGCGCATCTGCGCCGGCAGGGCCAGGAGTGGCGCAACGTGCGCCTCTATGGGCAGGAGCGCAACCTGATGACCTCCTCCATCGCCCGCATGAATTGCTTCCTGCACGGCATCGAGGATTTTCGTATCGAGCGCGGCGACACCCTCGCCGAGCCCAGACTGGTGCAGGGCGACCGCCTCATGCGCTTCGACGTAGTGCTGGCGAATCCGCCCTACTCCATCAAACAGTGGGATCGCGATGCTTTTGCCTCCGACCCCTGGGGCCGCAACCTCTACGGCACCCCGCCGCAGGGCCGCGCCGACTACGCCTTCTGGCAGCACATTCTGCACAGCCTGGCACCGCAGACTGGCCGCTGTGCCATCCTCTTCCCGCACGGCGTGCTCTTCCGCCAGGAGGAGGCCGACATGCGGCGCAAGCTCATTGAAGCCGATGTCATCGAGTGCGTCCTCGGCCTGGGGCCGAACCTGTTCTACAACTCACCTATGGAAGCCTGCGTGGTCATCTGCCGCACGGCAAAGCCCAAGGAGCGTCGCAACAAGATCCTGTTTATCAACGCCGTCAATGAGGTCACCCGCGAGCGCGCCCAGAGTTTTTTAACGGACGACCATATTGAGCGCATTGTCCAAGCCTACGAGGCGTTCAAGGATGAGCCGGGTTTCACCCGCGTGGTTGGGTTGGAGGAGATCCGCGCCAGGGACAGCAGCCTCAATATCTCGCTCTACGTCTCTGCTCCGGATACCAACGGACAGGTTCCGGTGTCCGCCAACGGCTCTTTGCCAGATGCGCTTTCCGCGTGGCGTGTATCGGCAAGTCATGTTCGCGTTGCTCTTACGACCATCCTGGGCACCGACGCCCTCAAGGAAACGCGCGCTTCGGGCGGAAAGCCAGCACAGGGGCTACCCGCATGGATTAAGCGGGATGGATGGAAGCGGCTGCCATTTGGCGCGTTCGCCCAGAGCGTCAATGAGCGTGTAGAGCCGAGCCAGGCTGGCGATGAAATCTATGTGGGACTGGAGCATCTGGACCCGCAGGACCTGCACATCCGCCGTTGGGGCAAGGGCAGCGATGTCATTGGTGCCAAGCTGCGCTTTCACAAGGGTGACATCATCTTTGGCCGCCGTCGTGCCTACCAGCGCAAGCTGGCCGTGGCGGAGTTCGACGGCATCTGTTCGGCGCACGCCATGGTCGTGCGGGCTAGGCCGGAGGTGGTGCTGCCGGAGTTTCTGCCGTTCCTGATGATGAGCGACCGTTTCATGAATCGGGCGGTCGAGATTTCGGTTGGCTCGCTCTCTCCCACCATCAACTGGAGCACGCTGAAGCTAGAGGAGTTTGCCCTCCCGCCGCTCGACCAGCAGCGCCGCATCGCGGCAATCCTCTGGGCGGTGGATGAGTGCACAATCTCATTGCTAAAGGTTGCCGCAAACTTGGAGCTCCTTCACCAATCTGTTTCCGATGAGGCATTACGCGGAGGCTCGGGGAAGAATGGAACGAACGGAAATGCGCAGGCTGCTCTCCCTCAAAAGCGCCTCGATGATGTCTGTGAATGTGTGTCAGTTGGAATCGTTGTCACACCCTCGAAGTATTACCAGCCAGCAGGTGTGCGCTGCTTCCGGTCTGCGAATGTCCGCAGGGGCTATGTCAATGATAATGACTGGGTCTTTATCTCGGAGGAGGCGCATTGCCTTCACTCCAAGTCGATGCTTTATGCCGGTGACGTATTAGTGGTGAGGAGCGGCGTGTTCGCCGGCATGTCCTGTGTCGTTCCTGCGGAATACGACCGCGTGAACTGCATCGACGTGGTCTTTGCTACCCCACGGCGAGAGGTCGTGGCGTCCGAGTGGTTGTCCCTTTTCATCAACAGCGCTATGGGACAGATAGAAATCAAGTGTGGTGAACGGGGCCTGGCTCAAAAGCACTGCGGTGTGGACGCGATGAAGAATCTAAAGATTCCACTCCTGCCACTAGAGGAGCAGCAAAAACATCTCGCGAGATTAAATGAGATCTCCAAGGCAGCCACTTCCAGTCAAACGCAGGTCAATTATCTACGTCAAACGACTGCTGCCATAGTCGAACAGTTATTCGAAACTTAGAACGCGCAGCCTTGGAGGATCCAATGGAGAGCTTCATCGAATCCAACACCGTCGAGCAGATGATCTCGGTGTCACTGCGAAATTCGGCGGTAAGCCAACGGCCATAGTGCGCGAGGATATGCTATCCTAGAACTGCGCCTGGCGTATTGAACAATCAGGGCAAGCGTTGCGGGTTTGAAAGGCCCTGCGACACATCAAGGGCTCTGAAAGGAAATCGATATGATCCAAATCATCCGGGGAACTACAAAGAAACCAGTCTCTAGCCAGCGACTTGCCGATTTCTTCGTCGCTCATAACCAATACGAAGGATTTCTGTATATCGGCTATCCGATCATTGGCACGTCCGAAGGGCCTTATCCCATCGACGCTCTTTTCATATCGAGCGAGAAGGGCCTTGTCATATTCAATCTCGTCGAGGGGCGTGACCTGGGCAACTTCATGGAAGCTCAGGACGACAGTGCCAACAAATTGGAGGCAAAGCTTCGCGGCCACAGAAAATTGATGAAAGGCAGAAATCTCCAGGTGTCCATCTCCGTGGTGACCTTTGCCCCTGCGCGGGATGATGCGGCAAACTTTTCCGAGGACGGTTACCAAGTCTGTAATGAAGCGAATCTGGAGCAATGTCTCGACAACTTCGTATGGGAAGGCTCGTCCTATTATCAGACTCTAGTTGCTGTCCTTCAGGCCATTTCCACCATCAGGAAGGGACGCAAGCAACGCGACGTCCATCAAGAGGGTTCAAGAGGGGCAAAGCTCAAGGGCCTGGAAGATTCCATCGCGAATCTCGATAACCTGCAGGGATGGGCTGTTATCGAAACAGTCGACGGTGTCCAACGCATTCGTGGACTGGCCGGCTCGGGCAAGACCATCGTGCTGGCACTCAAGGCGGCCTACCTACATGCCCAGCATCCAGATTGGAAAATCGCCGTTACCTTCAATACACGATCGCTCAAGGGACAATTCAGGCAGCTCATCAACACGTTCAGCATCGAACAAACCGGCGAAGAACCAGATTGGGAGAAGGTGCAGATTCTCCATGCCTGGGGGTCTCCAGGAGGCGGCGAGCGTCATGGCCTGTACTATGCATTCTGCCAGATGCACGGACTGGAATACCATGACTTGAGTTCTGCCAGGCGCCAGTTTGGGCGAGACAAAGAATTCGCTGGGGCGTGTCAACAAGCGGTGGATGCACTGCAGCAACCCATCAAGGTCTACGATGCCATCCTTGTCGACGAAGCCCAGGATTTTTCCCCGTCGTTCCTGCGCCTGTGTTATGAGTTACTCAAGTCCCCAAAGCGCCTGGTCTATGCCTATGACGAATTGCAGAATCTCAATACACAGCCCTTACCAGCCCCAGAGGAGCTTTTCGGAACAAACCCCGATGGGACTCCGCGTGTCCTTTTTACGGCGGCAGCACCAGGAAAGCCTGCGCAGGATATTATCCTGGAGAAATGCTATCGCAATTCCAGACCCATCCTCGTGACGGCCCATGCGCTGGGCTTTGGTATCTATCGTCAACCCGATCAGCACTTCGCGCAGTTATCCGGACACCAGCAGAATACCGGATTGATTCAAATGTTTGAGCAGAAGAATCTCTGGTTGGATGTGGGATATACGGTGGCTGAAGGGCAGCTAGAAGATGGACAGCAGGTGACGTTAGCAAGAACCGGGTCCAGTAGCCCTGAGTTCCTGGAGAATCATTCCCCGGTCAATGATTTAATTCAGTTTGTGAGCTTCGACTCTCCAGAAGCGCAAGCGCAGTGGGTCGCCGCGGCCATCATCAAAAACCTGCAGGAGGACGAACTGCGACACGATGATATCGTGGTGATTAACCCCGACCCTCAGACCACACGCAATGCAGTCGGTCCTCTGCGTAAGATCCTGTTCGAAAACAGCGTCAATTCCCATCTTGCTGGCGTCGATACCTCCCCTGACGTCTTCTTCAGTTCTCACGCTGATTCCGTGACATTTACCGGGATATACCGGGCCAAGGGCAATGAAGCCGCCATGGTGTACATTATCAATGCCCAGGATTGCTTCTTCGCCTTTGGAAACCTGGCCGGTGTGCGCAATCGCTTATTCACTGCCATGACACGGAGCAAAGCCTGGGTGCGCGTTGTAGGAGTTGGGCCGCAGATGCAGCGACTTATCCAGGAGTTTGAGGAAGTCAAGAGAAACGACTTCAGGCTCGTGTTCCATTATCCAACTGCAGAGGAACGCAGACATCTCAATATCGTCAACCGCGATATGACCGCAGAGGAAAAACAACGGGTTACCAAAGGCCAGAGCGATCTTTCTTCGTTGCTCAAAGATCTGGAGAGTGGAAAAGTCTATCTCGAAGACTTGGGGGCAGAGCAGGTGGCAAGGTTGCGCGCCTTACTGAACAGAGGGTAGATACATGCTCTCCCCTGTGCAGATTTATCAACAAGTGCGCCGCCTGACCGCTGACCTGGTAGGTCTGAGTGTGTGTAACCATCAGAATTTCCCATCCCTGCGTGATGTAGGGCGCGGCGTCAAGGAAATTGGCCTTGGAGCACAAAGCGACCTGAGTATTGCCCTGAAAAACGTTGCCTACCGTGATGTCTATGACGAATTGGAGCGTACGCAGACCTATAACCTGAAGATGCTTGACGGTGCCTTGATTCAGATGATGTACCGCTTCAGGAACGAAGCCATCGAAACGCATCGCCTGGCGTTCTTTCCCTCGCCCTATCTTGAGGAGTTCCAAAACAACCCGGAGATCTACATCGCAGATGAGATGTACGCCGAAGTCATTATGAAAAACATTGTGCCATTTCCACTGCGCTTTGATTGCGATTCCCGTACAGAGGTCGTGCGGGAATTGGAACACCCAACATCTCATCTATCCCTTGGACAATACGAAAATTGCCGCATCCCTGTCAGCGCCGCGCTGACCCCTTTTCACTTTATCAGTTTTGTGTTGCGAAATTTTTATCATACGGCCTATGCAAAATGCTGCAACGACATTACATCCTACGCGAGGGAGTGTTTTCTTCCCACACTCTTTGCGAGTGAACGAGAAGTCATCCATGTCGTGGTACCAGATGCTCAGTACGGTGCGCGCCAATGACCTGCACCGCCTCTCACGCCATCGGACAACGGCTCTCGACGTCGTCACCATTGGGCGGCGCCAGTCACATGGCGCCTCTTCAACCGTCCTTGTTGACATGAACCGGCTCTGCTAGAATTCTCGGCCACTATGCCAGCAATAGACGACTATCTGGCGAAGGCGCAGGAAAATCTCGCAGGTGCCGAAAGTGAGCTGCAGTATGGCCGGACGAACAGCTGTGCACACAGTGCCTATTATGCGTGCTTTCATGCCGCCATTGCGGCTTTATTCACGCGGGACTGGCTGCCCCGGAGCCTGCCCGCGGCTGGGGGCACGACTGGGTCCACGCGAGTTTTGTCGGGCAGCTGATCCAACGCCGCAAGCTCTATCCATCAAGCCTGCGACACATCTTGCCCGACTTGCTCGCCCTCTGGCATAAAGACGACTATCAGGTGACGCATGTGAGCCAGCGAGAGGCGTAGCAGGCCGTGCACAGTGCACAGGCCTTGGTGCATACGGTGACAACCCATCTCCACAGGGAGGAAGGATCCCGATGAGTGTCAACCCCTAGAACGACACCAGCAACACGCCATGACAGAGGTGCAAGCGCGCATCAGGGCCGTCTATCCGGACGCGACCTTTCGTCTCGTGGAGTGGGAAGACCCCACAGGGCTCTACCTTGATGCCTACACCCATGCCGAGGATACCTTTGCCGTGCTCGATCTGGTCAGTGACTGGCTGCTGGATCTCGGCGTGGACACCGGCGTGCATCTCCATGTCATCCCGTTGCCCCACGAAGCCGCTGCCGCACATCTCTGAAGACATAAGGCTGATGGCCTTGCCAACCGTCCAAAGTACATTATGAGGACTGCCCACGTTTCACGGAGGCCGGCTCTGTATGTTCACCGCATCCAACACCGTCGAGCAGATGATCTCGATACCGCCACGCAGCTTGATGACAAGCCAGCGTCCGTGCTGCACGGGTGACGCATGGCTGATTTCTGCCCGTCAGCCTGTGACGCTTCCCTGTAACACGGTGGAACGGTTCACATACGGACATGGTGCGCTCTGTCTCACCACATGAGCTTTCTGTGGCAGAGGCAGGCGGTGGGATATATTCTATGGAACTCCAGATACTTTCTCCTCCACATCTCTTGTTGAGTCGACTGCTCGACCCTGTCGGGCAGCGCCTTACGCCAGAGGTCGCCCAGCACCTGGTGGCCCTCCAGGTGGACCCGACAGTCTAGGCGCGCCTTGAAGAACTTGCCGACAAATGCACCGAGGGCCAGCTCTCAGTCGACGAGCGTACCGAGTACGAAACCTACGTGCAGATCCTGGAGTGTATTGTGGTGCTTCAAGCGCAGGCCCGGAGCCTCCTGACCAAAAACGCGCATCGTTGGGCTGACCCCTACGGGCCGAACCACGGCGCGTGTGCTCAGATGAACGCTGTTGATCGGGTGCAACTATGCGCGACAACACGTACGCACCGGTCACAGTAGTGCTGTGCTGTCGACAGCGTCCGTGCTGCCCTGGAACACGAAACTACTGGAGTGAGCCCTATGACCTTGAGCGAATTGCAAGCGCAGGTAGCGCTCGGCGAGGACAGCCGCCGTCAGTTTAAGCAGGATATGCACAGCCCTGAGGCGCTGGCGGCAGAGATGGCAGCGTTTGCCAATTCCGAGGGCGGCGTGATCTTTCTGGGTGTAGCGGATGATAGCTCCTTGCCGGGACTCAGCTTCGTAGATGTGTCGCGGCTCAACCAGATGATCAGCAACGTGGCGGCGCAGCATGTTCGCAGTCCGCTCACGGGGCAGACCGAAAACGTGGACCTGGAGAACGGGCGACTGGTGATTGCTCTGACCGTACCCAGAGGCATCGACAAGCCCTACTTTGACAGGAACGGCGTCATCTGGTTGAAGTCCGCAGCTGACAAGCGGCGCGTGAATTCCAAGGAAGAGCTGCGCCGCCTGTTCCAGAGCGTGGACCAGTTCCATGCCGACGAGTTGCCGACGAAAGCCGGAATCGACAAGCTTGACAAGTTGCGGTTTCGGGATTTTCTGCGCGATGTGTACCAGCAGGAGTTCCCGGATGCACCGCAGGATCGGGTGCAGCTGCTGCAGAATATGAATCTGGCAACGGATGACGGCCTGTTGAATCTGGCCGGAGTACTCCTGTTTGCCGAGCGGCCAGAGTGGATCAAGCCGCAGTTCATCGTCAAAGCCATGCGCTATCCCGGCAACGACATGCATGGGAGTGCGTATCTCGATACCGAGGATTTTTCCGGTCCGTTGCGCAAGGTTTTTGACGGCGCAATGGCCTTTGTGCTCAGGAACCTGCACAAGCGTCAGGCGGGACAGGGTGTGAACTCCGTTGGGATTCCGGAGATACCGCCGTCGGTGTTCGAGGAACTGCTGGTCAATGCGCTGGTGCATCGGGATTACCTGGTCAGTGCGCCGATCCGGCTCTTTATCTTTGCCAATCGGATTGACATCATCAGCCCTGGCCACCTGCCCAATAATCTGACCGTAGCCAAGATTCGGACCGGGAACTCCATCATCCGTAATCCGATCCTGGTGTCATACATCGCCAAAGGATTGCTGCCCTACAAGGGACTCGGTTCTGGCATCAAGCGGGCGCTGGATGATTGGCCGGAGATTGATTTTACCGATGATCGCGACGGGTGCCTGTTCACCGCCACGGTTTGCCGGAAAGAGGCTCCAGCGCTGGGAGGCAGTTCGGAGAAAAGTTCGGAGAAAAGTTCGGAGAAAATTTTATCTTTACTCACCTTACGCGACTGGAACGAAAAAAGTGTAGAATCGCCCGTATGAAATCACAACCGATAGCAGATTTGTATTCCGACTACTTGCTGGCGTCGTTTGGGGCGACCACGGCTACCGGGCTGAGCGCACTGCTGG
>SXGT01655995.1_pt1 | contig 42860 bp, 30 predicted proteins | sample 3176221 | NCBI WGS metagenome assembly SXGT01 (sample SAMN11356862, study PRJNA531348) | freshwater metagenome | isolation source: freshwater sample F1-120 | place: China: Fuxian Lake, Yuxi | collected 2017-12-25
CAGCGGCCGTCGGTCGACGTGATCACGGGCCTCATCAAGGCCAACATGCCCTCACGAGTGTCTTTCCACGTCGCTTCGAAGGTCGACAGCCGCACGATTCTTGACCGAAACGGCGCGGAGAAGCTCCTCGGCAAGGGCGACATGCTCTACTTACCCCCCGGGACTTCAGCCCTGGAGCGTGTGCAGGGAACATTTATCTCTGACAAGGAAATTCGGGACGTGGTAAGATTTGCGGTCGAACAGGCCGAGCCGGAGTTCAGCCCCGAGCTTACCCGCTTCGGCGTGGAAAACGCCGCAGCGGGCGGCGAGGAAGACGAGCTCTATGAGCAGGCAGTCCGAATCGTGCTGGGCTCTCAGCGAGGATCGGTAACCCTTCTCCAACGCCAGCTTCAGATCGGTTACACCCGTGCTTCGCGCCTGATGGAGATCTTGCATGAGCAGGGACTCGTTGGCCCATTCAAGGGCTCGAAGTCTCGCGAGGTCTATTACACACTCGAAGAATGGGAAGCGGCGAATGCAAGTCGACAGTCGAAAGAAACCAGCACGTCAGAAGCCGGAGGAAACGCCGATCCGGGTGAACCTGATCAGCCTGGGATGCCCGAAGAACTTGGTTGACTCCGAGATCATCCTGGGCAAGGTGGGAGCCGAGGGCCTCGAGGTCACGGCCTCGGCCGAAGACGCCGACGTGATCGTCATCAACACCTGCTCCTTCATCGAAAGCGCCAAGGAGGAGTCGATCCAGACGATCCTCGAGGCGTGCGAGCTGAAGAATCGGTCGGGATCACCCAGGAAGGTAGTCGTTACGGGCTGCCTCGCCCAGCGCTACGGCACAGAGCTTCGCAAGGAAGTCCCGGAAGTGGATGCCATCATCGGCCTTGGCGAGTATGACGACATCGGCACGGCGCTGCGGGCTCTCACGGCAACAGGGCAAAAAAAGAAGGTCTTCCGCCTCGGCGACCCCGACAAGGCGTGCAATGCCGAGGTCGGCCGCTTCCGCCTTACGCCCCGACATTACGCTTACGTCAAGATCTCGGAAGGCTGCGACAACCCCTGCACTTTCTGCTCAATCCCCTCGTTTCGCGGTGGCTTTCGCTCGAAGCCGATCCCCATGATCCAGGAGGAAGTCCGGGAGCTTGCGGCGAATGGAACGAAGGAGATCGTGATCATCTCGCAGGACACAACTTCCTACGGCATCGATCTCACCGGGAAGCTAGAGCTGCCAAGGCTCCTCGAAAAGATCGCCGAGGTCGACGGCATCCGCTGGATCCGCGTCCTGTACGTCTACCCGTCCTTCGTGACGGACGAGATGATCGACTCCATCGCGTCGATCGACAAGGTCGTCAAGTACATCGATATCCCCCTCCAGCATATCTCGGACAAGATGCTGCGGCGCATGGGCCGGCGCTCGAACGAAACGAAGACGCGGGCGCTCTTGAATCGAATGCGAGAACGGATCTCTGGCCTCTATCTTCGCACGACCTTCATCGTTGGTTTTCCGGGCGAGGATGCTGAGGACTTCACGAGGCTTCGGAATTTCGTCGAGGAATTCAAGTTCGAGCGCCTCGGGGTCTTCACCTACTCACAGGAAGAGGGTACGCCCGCCGCCACGTTCTCCGACCAGCTCCCCGAGAAGGCCAGGAAGGCCCGGCTGGAAGAGATCATGCTCCTCCAGCAGGAGAACGCGTTTCGCCACAACCGCTCACGCAAAGGCGAGATCGCGGAGGCACTGGTTGACGCCGTGGAAACCAAGGCTGGCAAGCCCCCGGTGGTTCGGGCCCGCACGCTCGGCGAGGCTCCCGAGATCGACCCGACCGTATTTGTCCAGAGCCGAGAGGAGACTTCCACCTTGGCCCCTGACATGCCCCCAAGCTTTCGGGAGCTGCCCTTGAAGGGTTGGCGGAAAGAGGCCTTGAAACCTGGCGATTTCACCAAAGTCCGAATAACTTCGAGCCTGGACTATGACCTTTTAGCGGAGCGCATGGCATAGAATTGCCACCAAAGAGCCGATCCATGGACGGAACCGCAGACCCAGGAGGCACAACGAAAGCCCCAAGCCCAACCCGTGGAATCCGCCTGCGCGAAGCCGCCAGGGAGAGTCTCTGGAACCTCCCAAACCAGCTAACCATCGCTCGCCTGATTCTGTCGGTGGTCTTTTTCGTCCTTCTGGCGCTCGAAACCCACGGAACCGTGTTCCTCTGGGGCACAAGGCCGGTCTTGAACGCCTCCTGCCTGGTGTTCGTCTTCGCCGTCGTGACGGACTTTCTGGACGGCTACCTTGCCCGAAAGTGGGAGTTGACTTCAACCTTCGGCCGCATTGCAGACCCCTTTGCCGACAAAATCGTGGTCTGTGGTGGATTCGTCATGCTAACTGGGGTGGCCCCCCAGCTCATCGAGCCCTGGTTCGCGGTCGTGATCATGTTCCGTGAGTTCCTGGTTTCTGGACTCAGGAGCTTTCTCGAGTCCAGGGGTGTTCCGTTTGGCTCTGCCTTCAGTGGCAAGGTCAAAATGTTGGTCCAGAGCATCACGATTCCCCTCGTGATCCTCTACGAAGCCAACTTTGCGCCATTGCGTACAGCCAGTAGCCATGGATTGGCTGACGGCGTCTACTGGATCACAGTCGCGTTCATTGTCCTGACGCTGCTTACAACCGTCTACTCCTCCGTTGGCTACGTTCAGCGGGCAGTAGAGCTCCTGCGCGGGAGTGGATCAGGGTGATAACGTGGCAAGGCCAAGGCACCGCGCAACCCATGCGTCGCCAGCATTCCGCGTTCCGATAGCGCTCAAGTTTGCGGTCTTTATTGCGTTCCTCGTGGTCGGGTTCATGGCCTGGCAGACGCACACGGCCACGAATGAGGCGCAGCGGAGACTCGATTCCGAAATCAACAAGAGTGGCGTCGAGGTGACCTCGGCCATCGCGCTTGTCCTTGCCGAGAGTTGGACGGAGAATCGCCCGGAAGTCGAGAAGAGACTGAAGCAGATCCGGGAGACGCCCGGCCTCGGCCAGGTGCTCGACATCATCGCCTATGGGTCCTCCAACCAACTGCTCGGCACCGCAACTGGCAAGGACGGATTTGGCCGCACGCGGGGCACGCCTGTCGCCAACTCCCTGGCGAGAGATGCTGCAACCGAGATCAACGAGTTCGCCTACGATGGCGAGCCGGTGCGAGCATTCTCGAAGCTCGTCGGCGCCGGGCGTGTCGAGGTCTACCTGTCAGCAGCCAATATCGAGCGATCACGGTCCGAGTTGCGCGCGGCCATGACCCAAGTTTCACTCACGGCCTCTCTCGTGGCCGCGATCGCCGCCTACTTCCTCGCACGAGTCTTGACGAGCCCGATCCGAACGCTGATGCGGGACATGCGCCAGATAGGCCTCGGAAACCTTGATCACCAGTCCAGGGTCCGAACAAAGGACGAGCTGGGTGACCTCGCTCATGCGTTCAACATGATGTCCACCGGACTCAGATCGGCCCAGGAGCTAAGGCTCGAGCAGAAAGCGCGGGAACAGGAGCTCTCGCTGGCAACCCGCATCCAGGCAAGTCTCCTGCCATCCGATATTCCCGACATCTTGGGCTTTGACGTGGCGCACCACTACGCACCAGCCAGGGAGATCGGCGGCGATTACTTCGACTTCCTCCGAATCGACGAGGAGCGGGTGGGAGTGGCCATCGCCGATGTTTCGGGCAAGGGGGTTCCAGCCGCATTGATCATGACCATGACAAGGAGCCTCCTTCGCATGGCCGCCAGGGCAGAAGTCTCACCCGCCCGCACCCTCGAGAAAGTCCATCGGTTTCTCACGCCCGACATGAGCCCGGGAATGTTCGTGACGATGGTCTATCTCGTCATCGACGAAGCTACCCGCGAAGCACGCCTCGTCCGCGCAGGACATAATGCTCCTCTCTACTTCACAAAGGGCCTGTCGAAGGTGCTGGAACTAAATCCCAGAGGCCTGGGCTTGGGAATCCATCGAGAAGGCGCGCGATTCACTTCCGCGCTCTCAGTACAAAAAATTTCCTTTCACCCCGGGGACGTTCTGCTGACGTACACGGATGGCATCGTTGAGGGAAAGGACAAGCATGGGCGCGACTACACCGAGACGCGGCTCAAGGAAGTGCTCGCGGCGAAGGCTTGTCTGAGCGCTGAGGGTATAGCGCAGGCAATCCTACAAGACCTCCAACGGCACTCCCGAGGAGCCGAACCCTCCGATGACATCACGTTAATTGTCATCAAGGCCCGGTAAAGAATCCGAGGCCCCCAATCCCTCGGCGGAGTGTTGCCCCTTGTTCGCCGCCTCCCATGAACCATGCTATTCTTCCGTGCGATGCACAAGACGGCTACCCTTCGTGAGGACTTCAAGATTCATGCGGAGGCCTCGAAGCTTTTTGAGTTCCGAGAGCGGCTGTATCGGATTTGCACCGATGAGGGAATCCCGCCGCAGCCCGCAAGGCTCATGGTCCTCGCGGTCGACGAGGCGATCTCGAACATCATCGAACATGCGAAGCTTCCCGAAAACGACAACAAGATCGGTGTTTCAGTGGAGATCGATGAGCATCAGTTGGTTGTCCGAATCAGTGATCGAGGCAAACCGTTCGACCCAAGGCCGATCCGGAGGGAGCCCGATGGATGCGCCTACCCACGTCGGGGCTTTGGTCTTTACCTCATCCAGAAGATCGTGAACCAGATCGATTACGAGCGCACGAGCGACGGCAGCAACATGCTGAAGCTAACAAAGAGCATCGATTGAAGGAGAGTGGCTGCAAATGGCTGGCTTGAAAGTACATCATGAAGAGAACAGGGACGGTGTGGTCTACTTCGAGTTGGAAGGCCTTCTCGACCCTCACAATTTCGAGGTATTGGAAGCCCTCTTCGAGAAACACTTTGCTGCCGAGGTTTATCGATTCGTCATCGATTTGCGGCGCCTGCAGTATGTCTCCAGCTCGGGGGCCGGCGTCTTCATTGGCGCAGTCGGCACCTGCCAGGACAACGACGGCAACATCATCCTCGTTCAGCCTTCCCAGGAGGTCAAAGAGATCTTCGAGCTGCTTGGGGTTTACCAGATATTCCCCGTGCTTCAGACGAAGCTGCAGGCGGTCGACTACTTCGCAAAGAAGGTTCAATAGTCTGCGGAAGCGGTTTCCAAAGCTGGCTTCTTGAGTAGACTAATTGCATGTCTGCTCCTCCGCCCCGGCCCAGCTCTCCCTTTGATTTCGGCATCGACGGCTTCGTCTACGCCACGATTATCATCAAGCCTTTCCGCCTCGATCCCGTACTCGAGGCATTGCGTCCCTTCCACTTGATCTCGCTGATGGCCGCGGAGGTCCGTGGCTATGGAAGGCAAAAGGGACACCTCGAGCTTTACCGGGGCTCCGAATACTCCATCTCCTTCATCCCCAAGATCAAGCTCGAGCTGGTGGCCGAAGCAAGTGAAATTGAGGAGATCCTGAGCGCTGTCCAACTCGCGGCTCGCACTGGACGAATCGGCGATGGGAAGGTCTTCTTGCAGCGCCTCGACAGCCTGCAGTCTGAAGATCCCGTATAAGAAGCGCCTCGCGGCGTCCATTTGACGCAGTTTTCAGGCCATCATAGACTTCGTTGCTTACAGGGGGGGACAACGGCTCGAGGACATTGCCGAGCCAAATTATGAATCGCTGGAACGTGGGCTTCACGACAACCTTTTTTGAGAGGGAAGATGAAGCTCGAACTTACTCAGCGGCTACACCAGAGTCAGATCCTGGCCCCACAGATGATCCTTTCCATGGACATCCTGCTCCTGGGAGTGCAGGAATTGGAGCAGAGGATCGAAAAAGAGTTCGCGGAGAACCCGGCACTAGAAATTACAGAAGCCCTTGGCAAGGACAGGGATGCCAGGACAGCCGCCAAGGACTCCGAGACTCCCGCACCGGCCGAAGCTGAGCTCTTTTCGCAAATCGACAACTTCCAGAACTTCCTGGGACAAAGCTTCGGGGAGAATCGCTTCAAGTCGCGCGCAGAGTCGAGCAACGACCGATCGGAAATGCTCCAGAATACGGAGGGCAAGCCCGGCGGACTCCGCGATCTGCTGATACAGCAGATTCACCTTCAGAGCCTCCGATCGAAGATCACGGAAATCGCGGAGGAGATCATCCAAAACCTCGACCACAAAGGCTACCTGTTGGCCCCTGCCGAGGAGATCTACGCTGACATGTCGGGCAGGGAACAGAAGGAGGACTTCGACCTTGCGCTCGCCGCCGTCCGTGGGCTGGATCCCGCCGGCGTCGGGGCGGAGAACCTGCAGCAATGCCTTCTGCTCCAACTTGCCCGTGACAAACAGGACTACTCGCTCGAGTCGGAGATCATCATCAACCACCTCGAGGATCTCAGGCAGAACAAGATCCCCAAGATCGCTAAGGACCTTCACCGGACAGTGGAAGACATCAAGGACGCGATCGAGATCATCACCTCCCTCGATCCGCTCCCCGGCGCTCGGTATGAATCCTCACCGACAATCTATATCAAGCCAGACGTCATCGTCGAGAAGATAGAAGGGAAGCTCCAGGTCCGCATCGAGAATGGCTCAGTCCCCCAGCTCAATATCAGCGAGACTTGCCGCAAGCTCCTCAAGGAGTCTCGAGGCAACCCCGCAGTCGCGGGCTTCGTCCGAAAAAAGATCGAGTCCGCGCAGTGGCTCATCCAGGCAGTGCGACAACGCCAACGAACGCTATACGACATTGCGGTCGCCATGGTCGAGTACCAGCGAGACTTCATGGAGAAAGGTCCGCAGGAGCTTCGAGCCATGCGGATGCAAACGATCGCGGACCTGGTCCACGTTCACATCTCCACCATCAGCCGAGCGATCAAGGGCAAGTATGTCGAAACTCCATGGGGCGTTTACGAGCTGCGCTACTTCTATACGGGAGGCGTCGAAAAGGCCGGAGGCGAGCTCGAGTCTCGGCGTAACGTCTACCGCCAAATCGGAGAGCTCATCGCGGAGGAAAACAAGCGAAGCCCGCTCTCGGACTCCGATATATGCAAGAGGCTCCAGGAACAGGGCCTCGACATCGCACGCCGCACGGTGACGAAGTACCGCGAGCAGGAGAAGATTCCGGCGTCAAGGTTACGACGATTGTTCTGACGGGCTGCCAAGCCAGAATTCCCCCCTGGCGCGGGTCAAGGGAGAGAATCTTGGCAGTGGAATTGTCAAGTCAGGGCGCCCCTCGACATCTCGGTGAGGGCTCTACCCATCGGTCCCATCGGCAGACTCGGAGTTCGCGTGCGAGCTGAATAGCCGCTCCTCATCCTCGAGGCTCGTCGGCTCTCCTCCGGGACGGGAATCCCCGTACTGAGCTTGCACGTGAAAGGCTCGATGTGCCCGGACACGGACACGAGAACGGGTCTGATTTGTCTTCGCGTCGACCCACCTGTCCTGAACGAGGCGTCCTTCTAGAACCACGAGGGCTCCCTTGCGAGCCGTCTTGGCCAAGTTCTGGGCCCAACCATCCCAGATCTCGCAGTCAAAGAACTGCCCCTTCCCTGGCTTGCCGTCCTTCGAGCGACCGCCATTCACTCCGACGCTAAAGTTGGCGACCGCGTTGCCACTCGGAAGATGTCGGACCTCGAGATCGTCGGTCAAATGCCCCATGAGATGCACAGCGTTCAAGAATGGCATGATGCGCTCCTTTGGCGTGAAAGAGATGCGTCCGCGAAAGAGACCCCGGGAAGCAGTGGGCGGGTCGAGAAAGCAGAGGAGGGGAGGGCTGATGGGGTGGGAGTGGAATGAGTTGAATGAGCAGGTTGAATGTGAGGCAATGCATGCGGACACGAGTGTGGGACTTCCCGGGGACAGCTTGAGTCGCTCCGAAATCTAAATGACTCCGAGCCATCAGGAAGCTCGGCGGTGTTCTGAGGTCACCTGGCTGCTGTAACAGCCCCTTCCGACTGTCAACAGCTCAACTTGTCCGCAGTCGGATCTGATCCAAGCTCCGGAAATGGAGTCGGCGGCGGGAGTCCTCCCGAGAAAAGGTAGTTGAGCAGGTAGATCGAATCGGAGATGTCGATGACGCCACTGTCGTCCGAGTCGAGCGAGTCGATACACGAGGGGCTGGGTCGTCCAAGAAACAGGTACCCAAGCGTACTGACAGGGTCCGAAAGATCGAGCTTGGCATCGGCCGTCGAATCGCCCCGGAGGAAGCGGAAAACCGGCGGGTCATCACTCCTCGACAGGAGCAATAGTCCGCTCGGCGTGGCAAAGGTTGAGCCGTCGTCAACCAGCCAGCCGTAGGACTCACCCGTGTCGAGAACGTCATCGTCCTTGTTCAAGTCGACAAGAGCCACAACGGAGTCCTTCGTGTTGTCAAGTACAAGGACACCAAGGCCAGGGACGATCAACAAGTCGTTGATGGAGCCCACTGGAACCGTGGAACTGGAGTCAAGCCAGGACGTAACCTCTCTGTTGTCGGCCAAATCGCCATCACCGTTCCTGTCTTCCAGAAGGAGAATGCGGCCGGTGTCGTTGTCACAGGCCAGCACAGTGCCAGCACTCACTGCGACGGCGTCAATGTCGGCGAGTAAGAGATCCCCCGATGTTTGGTGAAAGAGCTGGACCTCCCCCTCATCGAGCAAGTCTCCGTCGCCGTTCATGTCGAAGAGCCTGAAAATCGCCTTGAGCTTGGTGTCGCCGGCGAAAAGGGCGCCGTCCGCGGCGAGGGCGAGAGACTCGATGTCATCCAGAACGGGGAGGGAGAGCGCAGAGGCATCATAGATGACCTTCACCTCTCCCGGGTCGAGCGCGTCATTGTCGGAGTTTTCATCCTTCAGCCGCAGAATTCTGTGAGCGCCGCTGCCATCGTCGCTAACGTAGTAGGAGCCGTCGGGGGCTGCCACAAGAGTGTTTGCGGTCGAGAGCTTGGGGCCGCCAGCGGAGGCATCGTAGAAAATCGACACCTCCCCCTCATCCTGCGCATCACCGTCACGGTTCTTGTCTTCCAGTCGCAGCACGGCATCTACCGTGCCCGCATCAAGGAGGAGAATCGAGCCGCGATCCCCGGCGGCCAGGTGTGACGGGTTGGAGAGGTCCGGCCCAGCGCTCGCGTCGTCGTAAAAAATTCCGATTTCGCCAGGCGACGCTTGTTCCACGAATCCGGACCCATCCAGATCCTCGAGCCTGACGACCCTGTCGCTACCGGAGTCGCAAACGTAAAGAACCCCGTCAACTCCCACAGCGGAAACAAGAGGGGAGAGCGCAAAGACGACGAGACTGGCCAGCAGTTGGCCCCTACGAGACATGATCATGACAACCTCCAGATCGTTGCAATTTCACTCCGGCGAAAAAAACCACTCTGGGCTGCCTCGCACAGCTCATGCCATGAAATGACTTATAACATGATTATGTATTGTGGTTATACTTAATGCTCTACAGATCACATTACTTCATGGTAAACCCTCTGATCAGACACTCCGACAAGGGGCCACCCTGTCACTTCCAACCAGTTCGCCTGTGCGCTGACACACTTCGACTCAACCCGGGGGTGAACAGCCGCTCACCCAGGCATTGTTGCACGGGCTGACTGCGGTCCGCCCCATGCCCGCTCCTGAAAAGGGGGCCGCGAAGGGAAGGGTACTGGCTGGGGGAAGCCCTGGGGGGCCGACATTTGGTCACCGACTTGCCGCGTGGAGCCATCTATAATTCCCCGCCATGCGACTTCACAAATATATCGCCAATTGCGGCTACACTTCACGACGCCGCGCAGAGCTTCTCATCCAGGCTGGCCGCGTCCAGGTAAATGGCAAGGTCCTGACGAGCCTTGGGAGCACGATCGACCCGGAGAAGGAGGTCGTCCTCGTCAATGGAGAACGGATTCAGCCTCCCACGCCCATGACGATCGTCTTCAACAAGCCTGCGGGCGTGATCACCTCAACTCACGACACGCACGACCGGCTCACAGTGATGGACATCTTGCCAAAAAGCTTGCGAGACAGGGGCGTCCTTCCCGCTGGTCGCCTCGACCAGGACACCGAGGGCCTGCTTGTGCTTACCAACGACGGAGACCTCGCCCACGAGATCACTCACCCGCGATATGAGACCGAGAAGGAGTACCAGTCGATCGTGTCGGGATCCCCGTCCCCGGAGAACCTCGGTCGTCTCGAGAAGGGTGTAAGAATTGAAGGAGAGATGACGGCCCCCGCAAGAATCGAGAGCGTGGAGCCGGTCGGCTCGGCGACAAGAGTGCATATCGTGATCCATGAGGGCAAGAAGCGCCAAGTCCGCCGAATGTTTGAGACGATCGGACATCCGGTCCTTCAACTGAAGCGCGTCCGCGTGGGCGGCCTGCGGCTCGGGGACCTACCGACCGGCGAATGGTGCGAGTTGACGAAGGGTGAGATCAGCACCCTGCGTGGCACGTGACGGAGGGGCGCCGCCAGGCGGCCGGTGCGGGGGAGGTCTTGCTCCCCCGCGAGGAGTCTATTTCCCGCCGCGGTTCAGAGGCAGGTAATCCTACGATCTGCTGAAACACGTCAGAGCGCTCATCACTTTTCGTCAGCTTTGTTGCTCGCCTCGTCAGGCCTGGTTTCGATCTTTTCTTCGGTCGGTGGGTTGACGCTTCCCCCGGAGGCCGCGGCCTCCTTCACAAGCTCCTCGAAATCCTTGATCGCATCGATAAGCTGCTGAGGCAGGTTGTAGCCGCTCTGCTCGAGCTTCGTCTTCTCCTCAAGTAGTTTTTTTAAACCTGCGGCGGGGTTCTCCGTGTTCAAGGCCCGCTGATCACTCACGATGAGATGGACCTCGCCGATGCGCTCCTTGGGAGCGTCCACAGGGCCCCTGGGCTCCGGCTTGGCGGCAGCCCCAGTCGTGCCAGCGACCACGCCTGGCGCCGGGACAACGACCGCTTCGGTCCCGGCCTTCGGCTCCATCAGCTTCAGGATCATGAAGCCGAGGATTCCGAGGACCACGACGATCGACCCAATGCCCATCACGAGCGTCTGTTGGTCGACCTTTCCCCTGGCCTTGCCCGGCGCTGCCTGCTTTCGTGAGCCAACCCCGCGCGAACGGGCCTGTTGGGTCACTCGCTCGGCGCCCGCAGCTTGACCAGTCCGTTTCTGGATCGCCTGGTAGACTCGCTGCACGTCCTGCTTTTGAAGCAGATTGTACTTCTCGAAGACAGCGCCAATCATCGGCCGCCGACCCGTCTCCCGCTCTCGTTTTTCGCAGATAGACAAGATCTTCTGCGCATCGACCTCCTTCACGAGGCCGCTAGTAATCGCGATCTTGCAGAAGAGGATGTCTTCCCTTGCGGACATGGGCTCAGATTTCTTGCGGGGTGGAATGGACAGACTTGGCTTCAGCGAGGGCCAGAGTGGCCAATCCTAGTCTTCTCTCGAGAGGTGTCAAGAGACAAGGGAGGCTCGGGCCTCGCCAGGTGACCCGAAAATGCGGGTAACGTTGCGCGACTTGAGCTGCGCATACGGTTATTGTGTTCGGCTCGAACAGCCTTCCTTGTTCTCATACCCCGCCATGAAGAAGAGCCTAGAAACGATCTTCAACGTCGTCATCGGCACTGCCGGCCACATCGACCACGGCAAGTCCACCCTTGTGGAACGGCTCACCGGCATCCACCCCGACCGCCTACCCGAGGAAAAAGCCCGCGGCCTCACGATCGATCTCGGCTTCGCCCCACTCACGCTCAAGAGCGGCCAGAGAATTGGGATCATTGACGTTCCCGGTCACGAGCGGCTTGTGAAGAACATGGTGGCCGGCGCGACGGGCATCGACCTCGTCTTGCTCGTGGTTGCGGCCGACGACGGAGTCATGCCGCAGACACGGGAGCACGTTTCGATCATGCAACTCCTTGGCATCACGGAGGGCATCGTCGTCCTTTCGAAGATCGACTTGGTTGATTCCGAGCTTCGTGAGCTGGTGAAGGAGGACGTTCACGACACCCTCAAGGGAACCTTCCTCGAAGACGCTCCCGTCGTCGAGATTTCAAGTGTCACGGGCGAGGGGCTCGACACCCTTCAAGAGACGATTCACTCCAGGATCCAGGCATTACGGCCGAAGGACACCACCGGAATCTTTCGCATGCCGATCCAGAGGGTCTTCTCGTCCAAGGGGTTCGGCACCGTGGTGACCGGCGTTCCGCTTCGCGGGAGCACGGTGATCGGCGACACACTCGAAGTGGTTCCGCTCGGGAAAAAAGGTCGCGTTCGTGGCATCCATGCCTATCGCGAGGCGACCGACATGGCCCGGGCCGGCCACTCCAGCGCGATCAACCTCACCGACATCGACTACCGCGAGGTCCACCGGGGAATGGTGTTGACTCAGCCGGGCTATTTCCAGGGCTCCACGATGTTCGAGGCCAGGCTCCTGTACCTGCCTTCCAACACGCGCCCGCTGCAACATCAAGCCGCCATTCGCCTGCATGTGGGAACCGTCGAAGGCCTGGGTAAGGTTTACCTTCTGGAGAAGAAAACGGTGGATCCGGGTGAAGAAGCGTATGTACAGTTTCGGTTCGATGAGCCGATCGTGGCTGCGCCGGGGGATCGCTTCGTGTTGCGCTTGCACTCTCCTCTCGAGACGATCGGCGGTGGCGAAATTCTGGACCAGTCACGCTGGCGCCTCAAGACGGGTAAGGCCCATGTCCTGGATCTATTGCGTGAAAAGGATGAAGCCGTCGGGGATTCGAAGCGATTCGTGGCCAACGTGCTAAATTCGGCGGGGTACGAGGCAACGTCCGAGAAGGACCTGGCTGTGCGATGCGGCCTCCCCCCCGGGGACGCGAAGACTGTCGTGGACGAGCTCGTCGATTCGGGCGAGGTGCGTCGAGCGAGCCGGGCAGGGCTCTTGATCGCTACTCGGAGGCTGGAAGAGGCTCAGCGTGAATCACTCAGAGCCGCGGAGCAGTTCTTCCGCGAAAATCCACGCAAGCTTTTCCTCGACAAACAGCAGCTCCGCCAAACCCTGGGAGCACACGAAGTCTTCTTCCAGGACCTGGTAACAAAGCTTGAGACCGGGGGGCTCGTGACCGAATCGCCAGGAGGGCGCCTCAAGTTCCGCGATTTCGGCCCACGGCTCAACCCCGAGGAAGCGAAGGTCCGGGCCGAGGTCCTCGCGGATCTCAAGGAGAACCTTTTCGCTCCGCCCTCTCCAGCTGAAATCAGTGGACGGCACGGGCGAGATCCAAGGACCACGGTGCAAATCACGGAGCTGCTTTGCGAGGAGGGCGAAGCGGTAAAGCTGGCGGAGGATGTCTACCTCCATCGCGAAGCAGTCGACGAGGCAAAAAAGCGCCTCCGGGCGCACCTCGAGCAGCAAAAGAGCATCACGGCTTCGGACGCAAAGACCTTGATCGGCTCGACAAGAAAATACGTTATCCCGCTCCTTGAGTTCCTCGACCGCGAAGGCTTCACGGTGCGCAAGGGTGACGTCCGCGAGCTGAAAAAATAGAGACAGCGGAGCCAAGTGGTCGTGCTGGCGCAGCAGCGTCAGAGCGAGCTAACCGACGGCCTCCAATGCGTCTGGACTTGTTCCTCCCCGAGGAATTGTGAGATCATGGGAAGATCCAGGTTCCCTGGCACCCCGGGAAATTTAGACCGGGGCTTCTCTTTGTTTCCAAGTCACCCCAGGAGGATTACGCCATGCGCGCCTTGACCCTGTTCACCTTGATTTGCTTTCCGGCTGCGGCTCACGCTGCCCTGAAGACGAAGAGCGTGGAATACAGAGACGGGGACACTGTGCTCGAAGGCCACTTGGCCTGGGACGATGCCAGGGTGAAGCCGGACACCTCGGCCCCCGCAGTTCTGATCGTGCATCAATGGCTTGGAATCACAGACAACGAACGAAGCCGCGCCGCGAAGCTCGCCGAATCTGGCCTCGTCGCCTTCGCCTGCGACATCTACGGCAAGGGGACGCGTCCGAAGGACGCAAACGAGGCGCGGCAGTTCTCCGGCAAGTACAAGGGAGATCGCCAGCTCTTCCGGCGCCGAGTGAACCTGGGCCTCAGCGAACTCCTGAAGCAGACGGGCGTTGACTCGAAACGCGTGGCAGCGATCGGATATTGCTTCGGGGGCACCGGCGTGCTCGAGCTTGCGCGCAGCGGAGCCAACGTGGCCGGCGTCGTGAGCTTTCATGGCGGGCTCGACTTCCCCACCCCCACCAGCGGCGACTGGACCAGGACCAAGGTCCTCATCCTGCACGGCGCGGATGATCCCTTCGTGCCCGTGAAGGACATCGAAGCCTTCAAGAACGAGCTGAACGAAGCGAAGGTCGACTGGCAAATGGTTTACTACTCGGGTGCGGTACACTCCTTCACGCAAAAGGAGGCCGGCAACGACAACTCGCGCGGCGTGGCCTACAACGAGAACGCCGACCGTCGCTCGTGGGCGGCGATGAAATCGTTCTTCGAAGAGACCCTGGGAGCGAAGTAGGTGCACTCAGCCATGGAAATCACCATCACGAAAATCATACACTTGCTCGCGATGGGCATCCGGGTTGGGGCCGGACTCACGGCCCCACTCGACGTCCAACGCACGATCCGCCTCGGCAAGCCGCACACGGACCCATTACTCGACCGCCTTCGGTTGACGGTTCGAATCTCATCTCCGCGGGAGTGGTCACCGTGGCAACAGGGCTCGCCCTCGTGTTCCTGACGGGCGGATTCAAGGCCGTGGCGCCAAGGATCCATGTCGGGATGCTCCTGTCGCTGATCGCCCTTGCAGTCGGCTGCGTGGGCGTCGTTCCAGCTCTCCGGGGACTGGGCCCTGCTCTCGCGTCTGGCGATGAAACCCGCGCGAGGCCCCTGGCCTACGGTTTGAGATCGCGACATGGAGCGAGGAGATGCTGCGACTCATTGTGCTCGCCCTGAAGGTAGGCGCCGGAAAATGACATCCCTGGCCGCCACTTCTGTGGCAGGCCACGCAGGCTTCATCCTCCCTCTCCATTTACCCGTCAACGGGCTGTCAAGCTGGGAAGCACCCGGACGCGCATATTCTTGAACTGCACACGGCACGTCGGGTCGTGGAACTGGAACGCGAAGCGCCCGCGTTGATGGCTGTCTTTCACGATTTCGTTAACGGTCACCTTGCCATTGACCTTGATCACCACGTGATTGCCATACGCGATCACCTCCTGCGTGAACCAGGTGTCGGGCGGGACAAGATACTCGTAGACAGGCCTGAGGAAATAGAGGCTTCCTGTTCGGACAAGGTCGCGTTGAAATGTGCTATTGACTTGGGCCTCGAAACCCTCTGGCCACTTCTTGCCCTTCTTGGCCCGGAAGTACATTCCGCTGTTTCCGTCGTCGTTGATTTTCGCCTCAGCGGAGAAGTGGAAGTTCTCGTACTCCCTCGGGCTGAAGAGGTGGCCATGCTTGCTGCCAGGTTTTCCCTGAAGAACGCCGTCGACCATCTCCCACTCGGCCTCGTCAGGCTGGCCGTCATCCCGCTGGTTCTTGGTCCAGTGGCTCAGGGTCACACCGTCGAAGAGAGGCAAGAACTCGCTTGCCGGCTTCTTGAGGCCTACAGTGGCATCGCCCTCGTAGCCTGGCACATTCATCGCCCAGAGCAATCCGCCAAGGACGTGCATCGTGTAGACCGAGTTCGTCCAGACATCCTCGCGATGCCCAAGCGCACTGTAAAAGACCTTCCCCTTGCCGAAGTCTCGGCACCAGGCGACCGCATAGTCGCCATCCGCACGCTTGGCGCTCTCCTGCCTCTCGTGGGACGAACGATTCACGCTCAGGATCACGTGCACACGGTCGCGGGAATAGTTCTTCATCTGATAGATCTCGTCCTGGATCAGCCACTTGTGCGGCACGGAAATAGCCGCCGGGTGGGAGGGATCCTCGACATCGATATGGATGGGCGGGTCACCGGCATTCCACGGGTGACCGTCGAAGGTGCCACCCAGCATGTCCCAGTAAGGCTCCCAGTCCGCGAGCGTGTCGGTCGCGCTGTGGACACCGGCGAACGCATGACCATCCTTCACCCATTGAATGAGCGCCTGCAAGCCATCCTTGGTGAAACCCTTGGCCAGGAGTTGTTCCATGGTTCCCGTCGTATAGAAGAGAACCACATCAAAGCCCTTGAGACCTTCAGCGGTCACCAGCTCGCCAGTGTCGGTGGTCGTTGCGACGAAGCGACCGGAGTCCCGGCCAAGCTTGGCCACGACCTCCCTCGAGAGTGGGCGCGAGGAATGCGCATACCCGCCAGAGGTAGTGACGTAGAGAAGCTTCCTCTGTGGGATCTCCTCGACCTTGATGTCCCTGTACAGGACCTCCACCGGTCCACCGGCATGGAGCTCAAGCGCGATCAAGCCGCTTCGCGGGATCTTGTCGTCCTTCTCGGTGTATTCCGCAGTAATCAAACCGTTCAGCCTGAGCGTCAGCCGGCTTCCGATCGCATGGACCTCGTAGCGATTCCACTCCCCGGGCTTCTTGAGGAAGCGCGCGACCCAGTCCTGGCGCGCCTCCTGGAGCGTCCCGCGGCGCCGCACATCGTGGAGGCTACCAAAGTGACCAACGCCCATGTCGGCCTGGTAGCCGGCAAGGATGAAATCCTCCGGCTTCTCGGCCCGCGCACTACGAAATTGGACCCCGCTGTTTCCAGTCAAGATCTGGAAGTCGAGAGTCAAGATGAAATTCTCAAACGGCATTTCGTGGACGAGGAACGTATCTGAACCGGTCTCCTTGTCCGTCTTGCCAACAATGGCGCCGTCCTTCACGGACCAATGGTCGGTCTTGCCCTGCCAGCCAGCAAGGGTCTTTCCGTCGAAGATGGGCCCAGCCCAAAGAGCGCTCGCCAAGCTGCCAACCCAAAAGGCAAGAATGCACACAAGATTTCGGCGCATGGATTTCCTCTCAACAAGTGATGAATGTGACAGCGAACCCGCACAGCATATTGGGGAGAATCCGCTTTTGCACTTCCAAAGGTTGCTTGCCGCCTAAGGGGATCGCCAGGCAGCAGTGAGAGACAAAGATCAGGCCTCCGAGAGATCCACCCGATACGCCTCCTCGCCCGCCTTGCCCTCGAGGGCGCCGCCCGATGATTCCAGGGCGTGGAATGCCACACCCGTCGCGAGCGTCTCGCCTTTGAGGTAATCAAGGTTGCGCTCGAGGGCACTTCGCAGCTTCTCGCCGCACCAGATGTGGAGCCGAATACGAGCCTCATAATTGAGCGCTCGATCGCTCCTGAGGCCGTTGACGGCGGCGACGAGCTCGCGGGCCCACCACTCCTCGATGAGCTCGGGGGTCAGCTTCGTCTCGATCACGAGCACGACGCCGCGTCCGGCGCGCGCGGCGTAGCCCTCCCGAGGCGCCAGGCCCACCTCGATCTCCTCGGGTGAGAGACGCACCGTCTGGCTATCCACAACGATCTCGCAGCAACCTTTCTCATCGAGCGATCGACGGAGCCCGGCGGCATCAGCCGATGCAAGAGCGGCTTTCATCTTCTGAACCAGCGGCCCGAGGCGGGGCCCAATCAGCTTGAAGTTGGGCTTCAACTGGTACGTGACGTACTTGTCAGCCTCCGAAGTGAACCGAACGTCCTTGACGTTCAACTCGTCCTTGACGAGTGGCAAGAGCTCTGAAAGCTGCGCCTCCACTGATCTTTCGGCCAGGACGACAACCGCTTCCTGAAGCGGCTGGCGTACGCGCAACTGCGCCTCGACCCGAGCCGCACGGCCAAGCGCGACGATCTCGAGCACAAGTCCCATGCGCCTTGCGAGTCCCTCGTCGATGAGTGCCTCGTTGCATTCCGGATAGGAGCAGAGGTGCACGCTCTCCGGGGCCCTGTTCGCGAGCGGACCGGCCACCAGGTTCTGGTAGAGAGCTTCCGCGAAGAAAGGAACGAATGGAGCAATGAGGCGGGAAAGGGTCGCGAGACACTCGTGAAGCGTGGCGTAGGCGCACAGCTTGTCCGGGCCAAGACCGCTGGCCCAAAAGCGGGCTCGGCTGGCCCGCACATACCAGTTGGATAGCCGGTCGACAAAGTCGAAGAGCGCTCGAGCGCCCGAGAGGATGTCGTAACCATCCAGCGCCCTGGTCACAGCCAGGACCGTGAGCTGGAGCTCGGAGAGGATCCACCGGTCCATGAGCGACCTTCCGCCGGCCGGCGGCGCACTGGCGCCCATCTGGATCCCGAACTCGTCGATGTTGGCGTAGATGACAAAAAAGCCCCAGACGTTCTGGAGGCGGATGAGGAAATCCCGCTTTGCGTCAGATACTCGCTCCACGCTGAAGCGGATGTTGGTCCAGGGGTTCACCTGACTCAACAGGGACCAGCGCAGCGCATCGGCGCCGTGGAGGTCAAGCACTTGCGTCGGGTCGAGGTAGTTCTTCTTCGACTTCGACATCTTGAACCCCTTCTCGTCGCACACATGCCCCGTGACGAGGCAAGTCTTGTAGGGGTGCGGGAAAGGAGTGGAGTCATGGACGAGCGTGCTTTCCGCCAGGAGCGTATAGAACCAACCTCGAGTCTGGTCGATAGCCTCCGAGATAAAGTCGGCGGGAAACGCCGCGCGGAATGCGTCCTTCGAACCAGCCGCGTGAGGGTAGCCCCATTGCGCAAACGGCATGGCGCCCGAGTCAAACCAGCAGTCGATGACCTCGCTCACACGCCGCATCCGGGCCCCGGGATCCTTCGGCGAACGGTAGGTTAACGAATCGATGTACGGCCGGTGGACCCGCAAGTGGTCAGAAAGGCCCGGCGTGCACTCTCGAGCCTTGTCGAAGGCCTCCGTCCCATCAATTCCAGGCTTCGCAAGCAACTCCGAGTAAGAGCCGACCGCCTCCATGTGACCCGTCGTCTCGCACCGCCAGATGGGGAGTGGCGTACCCCAGTAACGCTCGCGAGAGAGGGCCCAGTCGACATTCGACTCGAGGAACTTGCCAAATCGCCCCTCGCCAATGTTGGCAGGCACCCAGTTCACGGCGGCCGAGTTTGCGAGCATCTTGTCCCGAAATCGGCTCGTCGAAATGAACCAGCCTGGCCGTGCGTACTGGATCAATGGATCGCCGTCCGCGCGCCAACAAAAGGGGTACTCGTGCTTGTAGGTTTCCTCCCGAAAGAGAGCCCCCCGGGAGCGGAGCTCACGAATGAGGCCCCGGTCCGCATCCTTGCAGAAAGTCCCGGCAAAGCCGGTCACTTCCGCAGTCATGAGCCCCTTCGTGTCAACAAGCTGCAGGAAGCCGAGGCCTTCGGACTTCGAAAGTTTGTAGTCGTCTTCCCCGAAGGCCGGGGCCATGTGCACCAGGCCCGTACCAAAGCCCTCGGCCTGCGAAGCGTCGACCGTCACAAAGGGCGCCGCCACGATGACAAAGCTCTTCCCCCCCTCAGGCTTCGCATACGGCAAGACCTGCTGGTAGCGTTTGCCGACGAGCGAAGCGCCCTTGAAGGGCGCAGAAACCCTGACGGGGGCGACGTTCTTGCCCAGCACCTTCGGGACGAGCGCCGCGGCCATCACCAGCGTCTCCGAGGTGCCAGCCGTCTCGGACGCGCCGAGAGGCACCTCGACCCTCACGTAGTCGGCATCCGCGTTCACGGCAAGGCCGACGTTCGAGGGAATCGTCCATGGCGTCGTGGTCCAGGCAAGATAACTCACGCCTGGATCGTCCTCGGAGCGGAACCGGACGTAGACGCTTGGGTCGGCGACCTCGCGGTAACCGAGGCCCACCTCGGCGGCGCTCAGGGCCGTGCCGCCCTGCGCCCACCACCAGACGATCTTGCGGTCCTGGTAGAGGAGCCCGCGGTCGAAGAGTTGCTTCAAGGCCCACCAGACGCTCTCGACGTAAGGTCGATGGAAAGTCGCGTACGCGTCGGACATGTCGAGCCAGAATCCGATGCGCTCGGTCAGCTCCTCCCACTCCTTCGTGTACCGGAAAACGCTCTCGAGGCAGCGATGCGTGAACTTCTCGATTCCGTACTTTTCGATACCCTCCTTGCCAGAAATCTTGAGCTCTTTCTCCACCTCGATCTCAACGGGAAGCCCATGAGTGTCCCAGCCAGCCTTTCTGGGCACGCAAAACCCACGCATCGTTTTGTAGCGAGGGAACAGATCCTTGATCACGCGCCCGAGGACGTGCCCGGGGTGCGGCTTGCCATTCGCTGTGGGTGGGCCTTCGAAAAAGACGAAACGGGGCCGATCGCTACGAGCATCGAGGCTCTTGTGAAAGATCTTGCGGTCCTTCCAGAATTGCCGCGTGCGAGCCTCCTCGCCGACGAAGTCGTAACGTTCAGGGAGTGGCGCGAATGACTTGGGGGCGGAGGGCATGGCGTTCGTTCAGGCGTTGAGCAGCTCTAGAGATCAGGCTGCCAGAGATAAAGAAGCTTGGGGCCCGAGCCCACCCATGGGACCTTCAGGCCAAGTTGAAACTCCGTGGCGCCAGGGTTTGGCGTCTCTGACTCCGAGTAGATGTTGGCTCCTCTCTTCAGGATCCGCGTGTAGCGAACGATCGTGGGACTCTCAATTCCCGCCCGACGAACGGCCTCGTCAATCGCGTCCGCGAGATAGCCCGTCTGATCAACCAGCTTGAGCTTCACCGCCTCGACTCCCGAGACGACGCGGCCGTCGGCGAGCTTCAGAATCTCGTCACGTGTAAGCCCCGGCCGGCCCTCCACAATCACGTCCAAGAAGCGGTTGTACATGTCATCCACCAGCCTCTGGAGCACGGCGCGCTCATCGTTCGTCATGGGCCGAAAGGGCGAGTTAAGATCCTTCTTGTCGGCGGACTTGATCGGCGAGAACGACACGCCAACTTTCCCCAGGAGACCGGAAACGTCCAGGTGCTGTAGCAAGACGCCGATCGAGCCCACAATGCCAGTGGGACTTGCAAGGATGACGTCGGCCGCCATGGCAATGTAATACCCGCCGGAGGCGCCCTGATCTCCGATTGAAGCAACGACCGGAATTCCCGTCTGCTTCTTGAAGCGCTGAAGCTCGTGGTGTATCACGTCGCACGCAGTCACCTCACCCCCCGGGCTCGAGATACGCAGCACGACAGCCTTCACCTCGGGGTCACGCCGCAAGAGGCTCAACTTGGCCTTGATCTCGGCGACACTGTTCTCCCGCGGCAGGAGTAGACTGGAGCTCTCTTCGCCCGAGATCACGCCGTCGACATCAACAATCGCGATCTTCTCCTGGCTGAAAAAGCCAGCACCCTCAACGAGCACCTGCTCGGTGAGCTCGGGCCCCCGAAGCAAGTCCCCGATGGGGATCACGATGCAACCGCTCGAAAGCACAACGAACGCAAGAAACAAGGGAGCAAGTGGATAACGCATGAAAAAAGCGTGTCCGGGGGTTTAGTTGACCGTCGCCAGGGTCCTGGGTGAAGCACCAAGTGCAACCGTGGGCGGAGAATATATCCAGGAGAGCCGACAATGCCAAGGCGAAGCCGCCCGAGACCGGAGCCCCTTCGCCAGCACAACGGCCAAGGCTCCCTGGCGCGACACCGGCAATACCTCTCCGGACTCACGGGACGGGTACAATTCGAACCGCATCGGCGCAGGTGGTGGCGTCGCCAACGGCCTTGATGGTGATGACGGCCTCGCCTGTGAATCCAAATGAACCAACCGGAATCCACTTCCCGCCGTCGGCCTGCTGGTTCGAGGTGACGCTGGCCAACCCACCGGCATGAATGATGGAAATGGGGACTCTTGTCGAACGGCTCGGCCATTCTGTCCACCAGAGGTAGACAGTGTTTTCACCCATCGCGGGCACCCTGAAGGTATAGGTGGATCCACCGCTTGCATAGAGAGACTGAGACCCGTATGGATTGCGACCTCCGGACCTCCTCCAGTTCCCGGTCGAGGAGGTCCCCGGGGCGCCATCATCCGCAATGACCTCGCTCCGCGGTGGCGGCTCACGCGCACCTTCAGGCAGCAGGCAGATCGCATCCGCGCAGGTAGTGGCCGTTCCCTGGGCCACGATCCTGACGGCGGCCGACGTACTGAACGAGAAGTTTCCCAGGAGGTTCCACTTGCCTCCGCCCTCTTGCTGGTTCACCGATACCTGACTCGTTCCGCCCGCGTGCTGGATCTCGAACGGCACGCTTGTCGACCGGCCAGGCCATCCGGTCCACCACGCATAAACACCATGGCGTCCCGGATCCACTGACCCAAATCTGTAGGAGTACGTGGCTCCGTTCCTCGCAAACAACGACGTGGATCCATACGGATTGGCGCCCGAGGACCTGGACCACTTTCCTGTGAAGGACGTTCCCGATTGGCCATCATCAAGCACAAGAGCGTGAGCCGTCACGGCGGCGTTGACCGAGAGAAGTCGCTGCGTTTCGCTCGACCAGATATGACCGTCCTCCTGGACACTGAAGTGGATCTGATGGATCCCTCGCGTCAGACGCGTGGTCGTGAAGGTCGCCTTGTCGGAGAGAACACCATCCAGGCTCGAGCGCCAACTATGGGCCGTAATGAGCCCATTTCTGGGAACGCCTTTTCCCTTGAAAGTGACGATTTCTCCAACCCGTGCGGGGCTGGGCGTGATCGCGATAACCTGCGCGATCGGCGTCGATCCGCTCGACCGGGTGACCAAGTTGCCGTGCTTGCTGAGACGGTACTCCTGTCCGCCGATCTCGAGCCCGTACCAATCGGGCTCATCGATCCAGTTGTAGCTCGGAGGCGAGTCTCCAACCCCCATGGGCATGACCAGCGTGACGAACTCATCGAACTTTGCCTGGGTCCGGGGAGAGACCTCCACCCTGTACTTGCCGAGGTCGGACAGGTTCCTGTCGTTGGTGGAAACATCTGGCGCCCAGCTCTCACCTCCATACCTGAAATCGTTGACTCCGTAGCCGTTCTCATCGAGCGGGCCGCCACCGATCGTGGTGAAGGAGTAACGTTCAGGATGCAAGACATCGATGACGCACTTTCCCTTGCCCTTGTAGCCATGGGCGGCAATGCGCCCGGAGCTCACGGTGGGCAGCCCGGAGAAGTGCCACGGGATCGCTTTCCTCCACGCCGCGTTGGCGCTCTCGATCCTGTGGTAAGAGAGAATGATCGGATACCGCGAGGAGCTCTTCAAAATGAGCCATTGACACTCCAGCAGCTTGACACGGGGGGGTTCGTCGTACTCCTTCAGGTACGCAGGGGCAATGTCCGCGTGCAGGTAGACATAGTCGGACTCCTCTTCCATCCCCGTGAAGCCCCCCTTCTTCCAGGCACGACCACCACCCTCTTGCAGCAGGTCCTGCACGTTGTAGGGAACGGACTTTCGCACTGCACCGTCCTGATACTTTTTCCAGTGCTGCCCGCCGTCATTCCCAATCCTGTCCGCCGGATCATTGCTGGTCTTGCTGTAGCGCTCGTAGACTTCGGAGGGGTTGAAAATGAGCGGAACACCGCTGTGGGCGATGCTTCGCTGGTACCAGTTCCTGTGATGTTCCCCGCCAACCACGGTGTTCCCGGAGGCGTAGATACCCCTCCCCAGAAGGACCATGTCGTCCTTCCAGGAGATCTGAATGTATCCACTGTCGAGGTGTTGATGCCAAAACGTGAAGTGGCTCTCCGCGTTGATATGTACGATCGTGGATGCAGGATAATCCCAGGAGTCACGGAAGAAGAACGATCCGGGAGGACTGAAGAGCCTCGCCTTCTGGTAACCGGGCCGCGCGTCCCCAGGAGCGAGACCCGAGACTTTCGCCTTGTCCAGGAACACGACATCGTAGGGTTGGTTGGGCGCGTAGCGCGCATCCCCGTTCTGGACCCCGCGGGCATCGAGATAGTCGTACATCCAGCGCATCTGGGGATCCCTCAGCCGGTCCGCCAGGATTGCCACCACCGATCGAGAAGAGTTGTGAAAAAAAGGATGTGTCGAGCGGGCCGTGTCAGCGAAGTTGAACATGTCACCGTCGCCACGGATCTCGGTGTTGAGGTACCACTCGGGGATCTTGCGAATCCAGGGCTCGTCCGCGAATGGACGGATGTTCAGCGTGGAGTTCGTAAGCACGCTGAAGAGCCAAAGATCGTGGTAGGCAACGAGAAACCCGTACCAGGACCCCTGCAGGTGCCCGCCATCCGAACAGTAATGGCGAAGGGTTTCCATGAACCCGACGCCAGGGGCGTACCAGAAGTTCAAGGCCTCCTCCAGAGGCTTCTCCCACCCCGAAATCTCTCCCGCAATGGCGCACATGCCAATCAACTGCACCGCCTGATCCCCGTGGGAGTGCCCACCCACGTGCTCCGTGTCGAAGTTCGAGAGCTTGTCGCAAAGCGCGATGATCTCTTTCCCGATGGTCGACAGCTTGGACGCGCCCATGTAGGGGTCCTCGTGAAGGATGTCGTAGACCAGCGAAAGGGCCATGACGCGCCATCGAGCCTTGGTCGAGTCGGTGATCGAGTCGAAGGACAGGGTGGTGATGTAAATGGCCGCGTCAATTGCCTTTCGCTTGTAGGCGGTGTTGTTCTCGAGCCAGCCCGCGAGGGCCAGGGTGAAGACCTTGTCGGCGCTGGCGTCACCCTGGCTCGGAAGCAAGGCCTCGTTCGAGAAGGTGTGGTTCTTCTGGCACCACGGAAGGATGACGGTGCCCCACAGAGGCTTCCAGTTCTCGGCGTCTCTGACCCTCTTGAGGAGATCCGTCCTTCCCACGTGCTCGGCGTCCCCCGTCTCGCGAAAAAAGAGCCGAGGATGCGCCGGGTAAGGCTGAAAGGCGATCGGCGCCGCCACCACAAGCCTCACCGTGCAGAGGCAGATGAAACCGGCACGCCAAAGGGATATGGCACTGGTCTTGATCTCCATCCGTGCAACTCCAGTGAAGTGTGATTGCGACAAGAAAGGCTACCCCTCCACGTAGATTACACGGGCAGAAAGCGGGAAGACAATGGCCGGATGGAAGAAATGAAGAGCTCGAAACGCGGCCACAAGCTCTCTCGCAAGAGATTCCTCGATCACTTCAAGGGCCCCGAGGGCCAGGTCCTCTGCCAATTTTCCAGCTCCTGGGGCGTATTCAGGCTGCGAAAGAGCTCCTCCGGATTGCCGGGGAGGGGCCCAGCGTAACTCGACAGCGCCCCCAATTCCGAGAGATCCAGGGTGCGCACCCCGGAAATCGACGCCAGCGCCTGCAAACTGCGCGTCCCCGATTGAAGGAGCCCTCTGGCCGCGGGGAGCAGGGCCTTCGAGTAGACCGCAAAGGCGGGCTCGAGGCCTCGCGACCAGCACGGCACTGCGCCAAGCGCGTCGGGCTCGAGCGCAAGTAGCCAGAGAGCTCGAGCCAGTTCCAGGCTCACATTCGGCATGTCCACGGCGACAAAAAAGGCCTGACGGCTCCTGAGTGAATCCAGCACCGTCGACACCCCTGCGAGCGGACCCTGCCCTTCCACGAAGTCACAGACCACCTCGATTGGCTTCTCCGTCGTGGCTTCGCATCGCCGCAAGGCCTCTCGCAAGCCTTCCGACGGGCCCCGAGCGGCAACGGAGATGATCAGACGATCACAGTGCGAAAAAAGCCTCAGCGCGAGGCGCTCGATCAGGGTCGTTCCACCCACCCCGAGGAGCGCCTTCTCAGAACCCATGCGCTGACTCAGACCGCCCGAGAGGATCACCGCAGCCTCGATCGTGGGGTCCCCGCGTGACATCAGAGTCCTGCGAACCAGAAAGCCGGATGGATCTCCCCCGCCCGGACAACGTCGCGGTCAGACGGGAGTGTGACGATGGCATTCGCCTCGGCGAGCGACGAGAGAAAGCTCGAGTCCTGCTCACCCGGGCGCACGACGCGATATCCCCCGGGCTCATCCGGCTCCACCCGGGCTCTGAGAAGAAGCACCCGGCCGGGTTTGTAAGGATAGTCAAAGGGGAAACGCACGCCGAAAAGCTCGGGAAGCACGACTCCCTCGCCCCGCAAGCGCCGCAAGGCAGGCCGCACAAACACCTCGAACGAGATCATGGAGGCCGCGGGATTGCCCGGCAGACCGAAGAGTGGACGGCCGTCGAAGAGCCCAAAGACCTGAGGCTTCCCTGGCCTCATGGCAACCTTGAAGACGTGCCCGGGCTCCGCATGCTCCCGCACGACGACCTGAACCCAGTCGTATTCCCCGGCACTGACCCCGCCCGTCGACACGATTGCATCCAGGCCGGCGTCGACCGCTCGTCGAATCACACGCAGCACCTCCTCCTTGGTGTCTCGGACGATTCCAAGGTTCACGGGCTCCACGCCAGCGCTCAAGAGGAGGCCAGTCAAGGAGTACGCGTTCGAGTTTCGAATCTGTCCAGGGCCGCAAGGAGACCCAACCTCGACGAGCTCATTGCCCGACGAGACCACCGCGACTCGCAACTTACGGGTGACACGAACCGGGTCCCTGCCGAGGGCCGCGAGGATCGCAAGCTGCGGCCCGCGGAGCACGCAGCCAGGCTTGAGCACCAGGTCCCCGGGACGCAGATCGCCGCCGGCGCACCGAATGTTCTGCCCCAGCCTGGCCGGCCGGGTGAACGTGACGTTCCGATCATTGAAACGTGTCACTTCATGTGGGATTACAGCCTCGGCACCCGAAGGCAGCGGTGCGCCGGTCATGATCCGCTGCGCCGAGCCTGGTTCGAGCACAAGGCCGCCGGGTTCGCCAGCGGCAATCTGCCCAGAAACTCGCAGCGTGACAGGGCTCGCCTCGGACGCGCTGGCCACATCTGTCACTCGCACCGCAAAGCCGTCCATTGCGGAATTGTCGAAGGGCGGAATGAGCTCGGTCACCACAGCTTCCTCGCGCAAGACGGCTCCGTAACACTCGGCGAGGGGCCGGGCCTCGGCGCCAAGAGGCTCGAGCAGGCCCAAAATGACCTGTCGGACTTGCTCCAGCGGCCTCAAATCGTGACCCAGCTCGCGCGGCGCCATCACTCGCCTTTCACGCAGGCAAGCACCCAGTCAAGGTAGGCGGGATTGCCCCCCTTGACCTTGAGCACAATCACCTCCGGCACGTCATAAGGGTGCTCCTTCACAAGCGCCTCGGAGGCTGCCTGGGCGACGTCCCTGGGGCATTGGATCACGAGTAGGCTCTCCGAGTCGAGTTGCACCTGACCCTCCCAGCGGTAAACACTTGTCACCTGCGGCAGAATATTCACGCAGGCGGCGTGCCTGTTCTCGACGAGGAAACTCGCGAGCCTCTCGGCGTCATTCTGCGGACACGTGGAGAGGAGGACGCAGATCTTTTTCTCGGGGTCGTCACCGTCCTGGCTCATGCAAGTTGATGTAGCGACGAAATCGCCAGAAGGCAAGGCGCAGAAGACAACGGGCGGCAATCCGCAACCCGAGGCTGGTGACAATCGGCCAGATTGCTTTTGAAATCCTACCACCTGTGCCTGTTGACTATTGCGAGATGCGAAAGCGATTGAGAACACTGGCCGGGGCCATCTTCTGGACCGCAATGGCGGTGTGGGGCGGTCGCCTCCTCACGGAGGGCCCGAGAGACGACGCCGGGACGCTCGGGAAGCTCCTGGGCTTCCTCGCCGAGCGCGAGAGCCAGTTTCTGATCGAGCTTCCCACTGCCATGCTCCTGCGCGTGGGCGATACGGTCGAGGCCAGCGGCAAGACCGTGGGCGACGTGGAAGCCTTGCTCGATGAGGACGGACGGGCCACCCCTGAAATTTACGGCTGGACGCAGATGGTCCGAATTCGAATCCACGACCGTGACCGCACGACCTTACGCTCCGGAGCGCGGGCGCGACTTCTGCGGGTGCCGGAAGCGGCCGCATGGGTCGTAAAGACACTACTGACCGAGGAAACGATTCCAAGGATTGCGTTCGAGTGGAACCAAGCAATGTTGCAGCACCGCGAAGTGATCTTCACGCTCCTCACCCCGATCATCAGGGATCTGATCCTCGACCTCGAGGCGCACATCGAGGCGGAGCTGCCGGCATTTCTGAGGCGCCATGAGGCCGAGGTCAAGTCCCTCGGCGAGGAGTTAAGACGAGGTCAGCCAGCCGAGCGGCTCACCCAGCTCTTCGAGGAGGAAGTCTGGCCAATCGCGCAGTCGAAGTTGGATCCAATCATCGCGAAGATTTCGGACGAATTCTGGGAGAGACTGCCCTTGTGGAGCCTCACCTGGAGACTTGCGTACCAGGCGCTCCCGGGCACCGACAACGACCACCTGCAAAAGGGGTGGCTCAACTTTCTGAACCGCGAGGCCATGCCTATTCTCCGCTCGCACACCGACGAGATCATCGCCTTGTCCAGGGATATCGCTGCGGAAGCGCTGTCGCGCCAGGAGGTGCATGGAGCCTTGCGCGACCTCTTCGCCCTCTTGATTGCGCAACCGAAGTTCCACGTGCTGACTCAAGATTTCTTGCGCGAGGTAATGCTCGACAATCCGGGCTTTCAAGCAAGACTCCTCGAGAGGGCCCGTTCTCCAGACGTTGGCAGGGCGCTGGAGGCCGCGGCACAGCACATCGAGCCGATGGCAAGGCGCATGAGCGACGTCCTGTTTGGCACCCGGGAAGCAGGCATAACAGTGGAGTTCGCGAAAGTCCTGCGCTCGCAAATTCTGCTCAAGGATTCTCAGCGATTCGTGCTCAACCTCGGCCAGGATGGATCCCCCCCACTCCCCGACGGCACCCTCATTCGTGCGACCGTCGAGGTGGAGCACGCCCGATGAGCACCCCCCCCGAGATTTTGTCATCCAGCGGAATCAGTATCCGTGGTCTCACCCTACGCGTGGGATCGAGGACTCTGCTGGAGGACGCCTCCGCCGATTTCCCTGCCGGGCAAGTCACGCTGGTCGTTGGGGCGAGCGGCGCGGGAAAGAGCGTACTCCTGCGGGTGCTCGCAGGGCTGTTGGGGCCTGGCAGCGGCACTGAAAGCGGTATTTTCCACGTCTCGGGCTCGATCCGGATTGGCAACACGGAAGTCTTGCGCGCCTCGTGCACTCGGCCGCCCACGGGGATCGTGTTTCAAAGCTTCGCGCTATTCGATGAGATGTCGGTCATCGAAAATGTCCAGTTCGCAGCCGACCACCGGGCGAAGCAGGAAGGCGGAAAGACCCAAGGCAAGATCGACGCGCGAACGCTCCTCGACGACTTCCAGGTCCCAACTTCCGCTCCTGTGAGCGCCCTGAGCGTAGGCCAAAAGCAGCGCCTCGCGATCGCCCGCACACTTGCCTACGACCCGCCCGTGATCATTTATGACGAGCCGACGAGCGGTCTAGACCCCGCCAATGCCGTCCACGTCGCACAGCGGATCCGCGAGACCGGCGCGCGGTACCACAAGACGAGCATTGTGGTCACCCACGACTACTCCAACCTGGCCTCCATCGCACAGCGTGTATATCTCCTCGACCCGCGAACGAGGAGCCTCACGCAGGTGCCCGTGAGCGCGCTGGACCAGATTTCCACCCACCTCGCTGGTGCCGCGCGGACGCCAGAGCCACCGCCCTCGACGATGCCAGGTGCGCCGGCACGGCTCGGCCGTGCCGTTGTACGCTCCCTCGAAATTACAGGCGCCGCGATGGAGGTCGCAGCACTGTCGCTCGGCGCCCTCGTGCCGATCTGGAGGAGTCCACGGTGGGGCTTGCGCTACCTGCGCCACTACCTCGGGCTCATCGCCTCGCCGTCATCATGGCTCTACTTCGGCTCGGCGGGCGTCATCGCGGGATTCGTGTCGACTCACTTTGTTTTCAAGTTTCTACCGCACAAACAACACACCTTGCCCCTGATCGCCGACGATCTTCTGACAGGCCTCGGCTTCGCGCTCTATCGAATCATCGTGCCAGTTCTGGTCACGATACTCATCGCCGCTCGCTGCGGTGCTGCGGTGGCATCGGACGTGGGCAACCGAGGCTACTACCACCAGATCGACGCGTTGCGCTCGCTCGGGGTCAAACCGGAGCGGTACCTCCTGACCAACATACTCCTGGCGTTTCTCCTGGCGACGCCGTTCCTCGTCGGCGCTGGTTTCCTCGCCGCCGAGTGGACAAGTCTCGTGGTCTACGCCCACAACTTCCCGGCGAACAATCTGGACTACTGGAGTTCCCACTTTCACCGGGACCTCAAAATCCCGGGCCATTTCCTTTATCGAGGCACCGGCTGGCTTGTCCTGAAAGTCCTTGCATCGGGTCTCGGAATCGGTCTCGTTGCATACCACGTGGGCCTCAGACCCAAGATGTCTGGAGTGGACGTGAGCCGGGCGATCACCACAACGATCATCTGGGCAACGCTTCTCATACTGCTTGTCCACTTCGCCTTCGCCTTTGTGGAGTTCTAAAACACGCTCCTTCTCCTCAACCGGGGCAGGTACAAGTCGGTCTTCCAAGAAAAACAACCAAATTTTTTCGATTGAGGGAACCAGAAATCAGTGTAACTTCTGGCGTCTACTACCCAACCCATTTAGTGGAATTCTAGATCCCATGCACTTGAAAACAAGAAAACACCGGGCCCTCTGCACTTTCTTTGTTGGCCCACTGACCGCCATATTGAACCTTCCGCTGCCCGCCTGGGCGGCGGAATCCGACGTGGTTCTTCCGCCATTTACACCCAGAGAGGACACGATTCTCTACGTCGTTCTTGCCTCTGCAATCACTGCCCTCGCCTACGGGATCTACCTCGCGAGAAAAATTTTGCAGACGCCCCAGGGTACCGACCGCATGATTGCGGTGGCGAAGGCCATCCAGGAGGGGGCCAAGGCTTACCTGACCCGCCAGATGCGCGTCCTTTCGCTCTTCATCGTCTGCCTGGCGGTGATTCTCTTTTTCATCTACAAGGGGATCTACTTCGACAAGGCAACTCAGACGGTGAAGTGGGCCCAAGTGATCGGAATCTCCGCGGCATTCCTTGTTGGGTCGATACTGTCGGCCGCAACCGGCATCGTTGGAATGTCTGTGGCAGTGCGGGGTAACGTACGCACCGCCAACGCAGCTCGCACGAGCTTCAAGAAGGCTCTCGAGGTCGCGTTTCAGTCGGGTACGGTCACCGGCATGTTCACGGTGGGCACGGGACTCCTGGGCGCAGCAGCCGTCCTGTTAATCTACCGCGAGTCGGCCATGCAAGTTCTGGTGGGCTTCAGCTTCGGCGGAAGCCTCGTGGCGCTTTTCATGCGAGTCGGCGGCGGAATTTACACCAAGGCAGCCGACGTCGGGGCAGATCTTGTCGGCAAGGTCGAGATGGGCATTCCAGAGGACGACCCACGCAACCCTGCCACGATCGCTGACAACGTCGGAGACAATGTCGGCGACTGCGCTTGCATGGCCGCGGACATCTTCGAGTCTTACGAAGTGACCCTTGTGGCAGCGATCATCCTCGGGGCTGCCTACTATCAGGAGAACCCGACACCCGAAAGCGCCGATCTCACGCTCAAGCTGGTCATGTTCCCCCTGCTCGTGCGAGCTGTGGGCGTCTTTGCCTCGATTTTCGGCACGATGGCTGTGAAAGGCAAGGACGAGAAAGACTTCAACCCGATGCGGCCGATTCAGTTCGGCTTTCTCGTCTCGGCTGGCCTCGCCACGCTAGGATTTGGCCTGGTGAACTACTTCTTCTTTCAGGACGCTGCGACCGGGGCCGTGGATTGGCGGTACTTCTTCGCCACCTTTCTCGGGATCATTCTCGCCATTGTTATTAGCTTCCTGACCGAATACTACACGGCTCTCGAGTACAAGCCTGTCAAGGAGACGGCCAAGGCAACGCAAACGGGCCCAGCCACCACAATCCTTGCCGGCTTCTCGGAAGGTCTTGAATCGTCGGCTGCCACAGTCGTGGTGCTGGCGCTCGCGATCTTTGGGTCCTACTTGATCTTCGGGGGCGACTTGGCACTGGCAGCTTATGGAATCGCCTTGACCGGCATGGGAATGCTCACCACGACGGGAATTATTGTGAGCATGGACAGTTTTGGGCCCATTTCGGACAACGCAAACGGCATCTTCGAGATGTCGGGCGTACTGGAGGAGGACAAGAACCCCGAGGCGCAGCACATCGTGCACAAGCTCGACGCTGTGGGCAACACGACCAAGGCTGTGACGAAGGGCTTTGCGATCGCCTCTGCCGTGGTTGCAGCCGTGAGCCTCTTTCGTTCGTTCGTGTCCGACGTGCAAATGCTCGACGTGAAAAACACGCTCGACATCCTCGTAAGGGGGATCCAGGTCAACATCCCCGAAGTCTTCGTGGGCCTCCTGGTCGGTGGCGCCATGCCATTCCTCTTTAGTTCCATAGCAATCCGGGCCGTAAGCCGGGCCGCGTTTGAAGTTGTCGAAGAGGTGCGGCGACAATTTCGCACCATGCCCGGAATCATGGATGGGTCACAGATGCCGGATTACGGTCGCTGTGTGGATATCTCGACAGCCGCAGCGCAGCGCGAGCTGATTGCACCCGGACTCATCGCCATCTTGAGTCCCGTGATCGTGGGATGCTTCTTTGGCGTCCTGGGCTTGGGCGGCTTTCTGGCCGGGATCATCCTGAGCGGGCAGTTGCTCGCAGTGCTGCTTTCGAATGCTGGCGGCACCTGGGACAACGCGAAAAAGGCTGTGGAGTCGGGCCTCTTCGGGGGCAAGGGTTCAGACGCCCACAAGGCAGCTGTGATTGGGGATACCGTCGGCGACCCGTTCAAGGACACAGCGGGGCCGTCCATGAATCCGCTCATCAAAGTCATGAACCTCGTGGCGCTCTTGATGCTTCCAATCCTGGTGGGTGAACACAAGCTCCAAGTGAACAGCGCCCTTACCGTGGGAGCGGTCTGCACCGTGGTCCTGCTCGGGTTCTTGATCCTCTCGAAGCGCCAGACGAAGTACTAGGCCCAGGGGGTGCACCGGGCATCAGAAGATTTCGCTTGCCAGGGCGTCTCACTCGAGATTAACCTCCCGCTCAGTTGCGTTTTGGAAATTGGGCCGTCGAAAGTCAAGAACTGCCGGCCAGGGCTCTTCAGTTTGCAGCGCCCCGGGTCTTCGGCAGGTGACTGGGGCCGAACGTATCTGATGACGCACGCCAGACGGCGCGTACTGGCATGTGCGTAAAACGAAGGGGGAATCATGAAACGTACGCTGGTTGCGATCGCTCTTGTCACGTTTCTCGGACTCGGGGTCTACCTGAACACTCATCTGGCCTCGGCAGGAGTGTCTTCCGACAGGTACATCTGCAGATCCGGTGAGGATCTGGCGGCTCTTCGCGCTCTCCTCGCAGATCCAGCCGCGGCTGAGGGCCTCAGGAGCCTGGGCCATTTGATGGAGCTGAGGACGATTTATCTGCAGCCCGTGGATACTGCGCAGGAGGCCCGGTGCGATCACGCCCCCCCCGGGAGCAGCACCACTGTCTTCACTTTCACTTTCGGCGACCGACGGGGACGCAACTCTCGTGTCTTCGTGGTGGACTACTCCGTCTGCAAGAATGCCGAAAACGTCCTGGCAGTACAACTCCAGCGACAGAAGTTTGACAGCGTCTACGCCAGACCCTCGACCCCGGCAGCACCCGATGAGATCGGCCTCCGGGCATGCTTCGCGGCTTTTGAAGAGGAGGCATTTTTCCAGGCGCTCCTGATGGCTCTTCCCCACGGGGCCATCGCGGATGTACGTGTGATGAACATGGACGGGGGCGCCGCCCTTGGGCAAACGCGGTTTCGGGTAGAAGCGAGGGCGTGGAAATCCGAGAACAGGCTCGTGGAGCCAGAGTCCTGCGCCAGCGCTCTGGTCTCGTATGACCCGCTTGCAGACACTCTCATGGTGGATTGAGGATCGATAGCCGCGCTTACCTGGACACCGGATACCGGGTGAGCTCTTTCGGGTAACGAATTGCGCCCCGTGGAGGCCTACTGTGACGCAGCCAACGAAATGGGAGAGGGTTCGGGACAGAGTCGCTCCCTTCCTCGAATTGCCCAGCAAGAAGCGGTTCTTGCGAGAGCTTGGCGCTGTGCTCAAGTCCGAGTTGACCGATGATCCAGAGGAAGATCTGGAATCTCACAGCCGCGCGGCAATTCTTGTCTCCGCTCTTGGGCATCCCACTCTCGCCCTGAGCTGGCTTGACAGCTTTGGCGCATCCTGTCGCGACGACGCACGTCTTGCCCCCCAGGTGAACGAATCGATCCGGGTCGTCCGCGTTGTTATCTTGATGAACGCACGGCGTCGCGAAGAGTCGGACGCTCTCTACGAGTCCATCGATTGGTCCAAGAGCTTCGAGAACGGCTGGATCCGGAACCTCCGCCTCGCAAAGGCGGTTACTGACAATCGAAGGGACTTCGTAATCGAAGCGTTGCGCTCCCGGAAGAGTTCCACGCTTCGCCTGTCAAGGAAAGATCGAGCAGCCACGCTCTTGCTCCTGGCAGAGCACTTTCTTTGCAACCAAAGTGACCACTGTCGCGCGGAAGGCATCCTCGGGAAGGCGCGAGAGATCTTTGCCGCCGAGGATCACTTCGACTGGCACTGGGGGCTTGCGAGAGTGGATGAAATGTTGGGCCTGATTGCTCTGCACCAGGACCGACCCGAGGAGTCCAGGCGCTCTTGCAGGGACGCTGCTTGGCGATATGCCTCCCTGGGCCTCCAGGCGGCTGCCAATCGATCCACCTCCGTGGAGGCCGAAGCCCAAATCTGCCTGGCTGAATACGCCAAAGCGCGGGAGTTGTTGTGCAAAGTCCTGGCCAGCCCGCCGGGGGCACGGGATGCACGACGACAGGAGGCTCCCGGGGCGATGATGGCCCGGGCACGGCTTGCGGTGGTACTCAGCTTCGAAAACAAGACTGCCGAGGCACTCCAATGGCTCCAGAAAGCGACTCGTTGGCTCAAGCGGTGTGACACGCCCAAGTACCGCGCGATTTACCTGGAGCTAAAAGCCCGTGTTCTGGGCTATTCCGGAAAACCCGCCCTCCTCTCGAGAGCCTTCCTGGCTCTCGATCAAGCCGAGAGTCTCTACTCGCAGATCGGCGACGGATACGAGTTGGGTCTGACGAGGGTACGCTGCCTGCGTGCAGAGCTTTACATTCGCAAGAATCAGGCACGAGCTGCTCTGGACGAGGTCGCTCTGTGCGCCCGGACCCGAGCCTATCAAATGCACCGGCAGCTTCAAGACGATGTCCTTCTCGTCAAGAGTCGAGCCCTGCTCCTGAAGGACGTGCCACGGCCGGACCGGCTCTATGAGGATGTGCTCAGCAATCTTGGCCTGGCGCGCAACCCTGTCACGCTCTTCCGGGTCTGCGCCAACCTCTACCTTTACAGCTGGGATCTCAAGGACGACCTCGAGCTCATGGACTACCACCTCCGTCAGGTGAACCGCATGGCGGAGCACCTCCCGGGGCCCACATTCGCGCGCCTCTATACCGAGCACGTCACCCTGCCAATTCTCGAAAGGGCCATGGTCAAGACGCTCAGGATAAGCTCTTGACAACCCATTGAACAGGTCCGCACGAGTTGGGGATGGCTCGGAAAAACAGCTACGGAATTTTTTCGCCGCGCAATTTCTCGAGAGGCCCCGCGAGTCGGCTTGAAAACGGCGCCTCAAGCTTGAGAAAGTGACCCGACCTCGGGTGGCGCAACTCGACGCGATACGCGTGGAGAAACATGTGCTTGAGTCCAATCTGATCCGCCAGACGACGGTTGGCGGCAAGATCTCCATAACGAGCGTCGCAGGCAATGGGAAATCCCCGCGATGACGTCTGCACCCTGAGCTGATGGGTGCGGCCCGTCTCTGGCCAGAGCGCCAGGAGCGAGAGCCCCCAGGGCTCGAAGGCCTCCACCACCGAGTACCTGGTCACCGCGTTGGGTCGACCCCGCGCCACCTGCACCACAGCCTGGCCGCCCTTCGACACCTTCTGCAAACAGTCCGCCCACTCGCCCTGCCGCTTCGAGGGCACACCCACGACCAGCGCCCGATACTCCTTCGTCACCTCTCGGTGGAAGAAGGCCTCCTTGAGGGTCGCTGAGCTGGTCGAGTCGAAGGTGAGGAGAATGATTCCGCTCGTCTCCTGGTCCAGGCGGTGGACGAGGTAAACCTGCCGCTGACGGCCCTCGGCCGGATCCACGCGGTAGAGCTCTCGCTCAAAATCGTAAGTGCCCCGCACCAGAGCGTTGCAAACCCTCGCCGTCGGCGGGTTCGGGTGGGACAGAATCCCTGCGGGTTTGTCGAGCGCCCAGATGGTCGCATCACGATAAACCTCGCGCACGCCAGGGTGAAGGAATCCAGAGAGGTCATCGGTCGGGTTGTCAGAGGGCATTCTGTAACTGTGAAAAGGGGGTTATCTTATAGGGTATGCCTTCCCCGATCGCCATCCTGGATTACGGCGCCGGCAACCTGACGAGCGTCGCTTGCGCCGTGCGCCACCTCGGCCGCGAGCCGTTCATTACTCGCGACCCGGACCAGATCCGCAAGGCAGAGCGGGTGATTTTCCCTGGCGTCGGGGCGGCGGGAGCATCCATGGAGCACTTGAACCGCCTTGGACTGGCAGAGGCCTTCGTCGATGTCTACCGCGCTGGCCGACCCGTCCTCGGCATCTGCATCGGCTGTCAGATCACACTTGCTTTTAGCGAAGAGGACGGCGGGACCCGCTGCCTCGGCCTCTTCCCGGGCTCGGTGCGACGCTTCCAGTTCCCACCCGGCGTGAGGCGGAAGGTCCCCCACATGGGGTGGAACGAGGTTCTGTTCCAAGGGCGCCACCCCGTCTTCCGTGGCCTGCCCCGAGGCAGTCAGTTCTATTTCGTACACAGCTACTATCCCTCGCCCGACGATCCCTCCGTCGTCGAAGGCACCGCCAGTTATGGCGGGATCCGCTTCGCGGCGGCCCTCGCCCGGGAAAACCTCGCCGCTGTGCAGTTCCATACGGAGAAGAGCGGCCCACCAGGCCTCAAGATCCTCGAGAACTTTCTCTCCTGGAACGGAAACGGCGTCTGAAGAAACCACAGCATGCTATCAAAACGCGTCATTGTCTGCCTCGACGTCCGCAACCGAAAGACGACGAAAGGAATCAAGTTCCAGGGCAACGTTGACATAGGCGATCCCGTCGAGATGGGCAAGCAGTACTACCGCGAGGGAGTCGACGAGCTCGTCTTCTACGACATCACCGCTTCGGCCGAGAATCGCCCCATGGATATCGAGATGGTGCGGGAGGTGGCTCAACGGATTTTCATCCCGTTTTCCGTGGGTGGCGGAATTCGCTCGCTCGATGACATGCGGGCGGTGCTCCTCGCCGGAGCGGAGAAAGTGAGTGTCAATTCGCTCGCCGTAAAGAATCCCGCGATCATCGCCGAGGGCGCGAAGGCTTTCGGGAGTCAATGCATTGTGCTAGGAATGGACGCCCTGCGGGTCGATCCGGGTGTGAAGATCCCCTCCGGCTACGAAGTGGTTGTGAAGGGCGGCAGGGAGCGAACCGGCATCGACGCAATCCGCTGGGCGAAGGAGGCCGAGAAGCTCGGCGCGGGCGAGATCTGCGTCAATTCAATCGATGCTGACGGGACGAAGGCGGGCTACGAGCTCAACCTGACATCGCAAATCGCTGAAGCTGTGGGAATTCCAGTGATTGCGTCGGGCGGCGCCGGCAAGCCGGAGCACTTGCTGGAGGTGCTCACGAAGGGACAGGCGGATGCCGCGCTGATCGCAAGCATGGTGCACTACGGCGAGTACACCATTCCCCAAATCAAAGACTATCTGGCTTCGCGCGGTGTTCGGGTGAGGATTCCGTTGATTTGAGACCCGACCACTATCCGTGCGCCGACTGCCATTTTTTGGCCACTTTACGCTCGAGTCTGACCCGTATAATCGACGCGTTCCTCCCCCCATTCTGAGTCGGATTTGACTCGCAGTTTCGGCGCGCGCAGCTCGTCTGCAGCCACCGCCACAGGTGCAAGGGTATGTTCCCAAGGAGAGCGTATCGATGAAATCACAACGGATCGTGTTGATTCTTCCCGGCGCAGCCTTGATCGCATGGGCAGCGTTCCAGCCGTCCTGCGCCTGGGCCGACACTGTCCACCTCAAAAACGGCAGGAAGCTTGACGGCAAGATCACCGACAACCGGGGATCCTCCGGCCTGGTGATTGTCGAGGTGGGCGAAGTCGGTCGAGTCACTTTGAAGGCCGCCCAGATCGAGAGAATCGAAGCCTCCATGCCCCCTGGTGACGTCAAGAAGGAGCGCGTGTCCATCACTCTTGGCCGCAGCAGCGAGTATTACGGAGCAAAGTCCATCGAGGGGCACGTCTCCCCGGAAAGCGATGAGTCGAAGCTCGTGCTCGCCGTGCCCGGCGGGAAGATCGAGATCCCGACGAGTGGCATCGCGAAAACGACGAAGCTCGAGGATAAGCTGCCGCCGATTGTGAACGCCTCGGATCCTGCCCTCCCGGCCCGTACGATCAAGACAACACACCTGATCACGCTCACGAACGGCCGCAAGCTCCAGGGCAACCTGGTGAAGACGGCTGACTGGGAGCCAGTGAAGCTGCAGGTTGGGCCGATGGGCACGATCTCCATACCAAGGAAAAATATTGCGGCCGACGGAATCAAGGAGTCGGAGGGCATGATAGCCCTGCCCGAGGAGAGCAAGGCCCCCGTGACTCCACAAAAGGCGCCGCCGACCCCGGAGGAGACGAAGGCCCAACTGAAAGCCGAGCTTCGAGACGAGCTGATCCGGGAGGTGCTCGAGAAGTTGCTGGAGGAGAAGCTCGAGCAGGCGGTGGACCTGCAGAAGGCCCCTACAGTCGGCTTTGAAAACCAGAACGTTCTCTCGAACGACCAGATCCTGGAAATCCAGGATGCGGTGCGCGAGCTGAGCCGGCAGCGCGCCCAGAACCGGGTACGGGCCGAGCGCCGCCTGGGAGACATGGGGAGCGCTGTTCTCCCCTACCTCGAGCCGGTGGCACATCACCCGTTCGATCTAACACGGCGAGCGGTGCAACGGATTGTGCGCGACCTTGGTGACTGGCGAGGAGCCCGAATCGCGATCGAAGCCTTGAACGATTCCGACGGGTGGGTCAGGGACCTGGCACACGAGGCCCTGAAGAGCCTCCTGCCCGCCTCGATACCTTATTCCGCGAACTTCAACGAGGGCGCCCGGCTCAAATCGCAGGAAGAGTATCGTGCACTGTGGGATGCGACAGTTCGCGCGGCGGCGCGGGACTCAGTTCTGAGCAAGATTGCCATGACATCCCGTTGAGCAAGTCCACGCGGCAACCTCGCGAGCCCCGGCCCGCACCGATCTGACCACAACCTGGTTGAATCGTACAATGGCAGGCTTGAGAGTCCCTGCCTTCCCCTGTTAGTTGGAATTTTCGTGACGGCAGCGCCAGGACGCAAGGGCCTCCTCCAAAGGTCTGGGAGTAAGTCCGCAGTGACGCGAAGGGCCTTCAGCTGCGTCGCCCAGGTATACCTCGCGCGCCCACACGTGAGACATTCCGAATGGGCAGAGGAGGACCATCTCAAGTCTTCTGCTCTTTTCTGCTGGTGGGGGAGGCGGACCCTCCCCCACGACGGCTCGCCGTCCGAGCGGAGGGAGGGCGGAGGCAACAACGCCACGCGGCCCATCCGGTCGCACGCTGCGCGTGCGCCTCCGGGCCAGGCTCTCGGGAGCCGCCAGCTCTCGCTGGCGCCGGCTCCCTCCGAGCCGTTTGCGGCTCCGCCAGCGCGCCGCCAACCCCCGCCTCCGCGCCGGATGGGCGCCGGGCGCCTCTGGCGCGAGCAGCCGCCACCTTTCGCAGGCTGCAAAAGGTCTCTTCACTGCCCGCGTGCGGTATATATTGGCTACAAGCCGTTGTCGGGAGACCCAATTCGGTACCTGGTTTTCGGCGACGGGAACCTCCTGGCCGCTCTGGGCTTCGGATCTGCTGCCGGAAGATCGCGCCACGGGATCGCTTCATCGGCTGATTCCTAGAGCAGCGCAGGAGAAACATCCACCTCGTTGTGAACAATGCTCGCTTCCTGATCTTCCCCTGGGTGACATCGCGGAATCTGGCTTCGCGAATCCTCGCCCGTGTGCTCCAGGAGCTGCCGCTCGCCTGGCAAGAGCGCCATGGGTACCGGCCGGTTCTACTGGAGACCTTCATCGATCGGGACCGCTTCCGGGGAACCTGCTATTGGGCAGCCAATTGGATCTTGGTAGGCCAGGCACAGGGTTGCGGGAAGCTGGATCGAAAACACGAGCGCTCACTGCCAGTGAAGGACATCCTTCTTTACCCACTCCACAAGCGCTTCCGTCAGAAACTGCTCGATTCCCCGCAGTAAGCTGACGGACGGGAACGGGTTTACTGAATGTTTACGGCCTGTGGGGCAAGTCCGAAGCGCTAAGGCTATTTGCGGTTCCTGAAGTCGTGGCGCGCAGGTAGGATGGCGAAGTTCCGCGCAGAAAAGTGCAAGATGTCGTGACAGATAGCTGAGCTGCGTCTCATCGCTCAATATCGGACATCCAGCGCCCCCACTTGATCCGGCGAGCTCTGAGAATTGCACATACCGGCCCTACCGCCCACACCTCGACGCACACTCGCCCAGCCCGTCCGCGGTCGGATCCCCTCCGCAGCCGAACGGACCCGGCGTCGGCGGCGCGTCCCCGCCTAGGAACAGGAACGCCAGCGTGTGCACGCCGTCGGAGATGTCGACCTTGCCGTCGTCGTTGGAATCGCTGGAATCGCGGCAAGCCGGAACTGCACCGCCGAGGAAGAGAAAGCCGAGCGTGGCAACAGGATCGGAGATGTCGACCTTGCCGTCGTCGTTGGTGTCGCCCCGGCGGAAACCTCGCGCCAGCGGCGGTGTGATGGTGACCGTGCAGCGCGGGCGCACCGAACGCGAAACGCCCACCGCGCCGCGCACCTCGTAGGCATATTCGCCCGGCACGACATCGAGGTCGACAAAGCGCTCGGCCGCTCCCGAGAGTGTCGTGACCAGGACCTCGTTGCGGTAGACGTAGAGCTCCTCGTAGAGAACGGGGTTGTCCCATTCCAGCACGGCCGCCGCGCTCTGATCTTCGTCGTCGAGGTGGACAGCCCGGCAAGCGAGGTTGACGGGACACGGGGCGCCGAAGTCGCAGGCGCGCGAGTCGTTGGTGGGATCGAGGTCCTTGAAGTTGTCCTCCAGGCGCACGACCAGCGTCACCGGCTCGTGCGGCGCCTCGACCTTGAGCTCGACGACGGTGCTCGAGCCTGGTGCAAGAAGGGACAGGCGGCTGGAGTTGGCTACCTGACGCTCGCTGCCATCTTCGGAGCGGTAGAGGACGCGTACCCTCGGCTGCGGACCACGCCGATCGTGGACGGCGGAGCTAGTGAGCCCGAGGTTCTCTACCTGCACCGTCACTGTGACCATCGCTCCGGGAGCAGCGAAAGGGTGGCTCAGCTTGCAGCTCTCGATGGCGAGGTCGGGGCCGATCGAGAAGTCGGCCGTTTGGTAGCCCGATGGCGCCACGCCGCCTCCGGCGCCCGCGCCGACTTGGAGGCCTCGCCGCACGCGCTGGGACGAGGCGCCCTGGTCGAGGTACACCGTGTGGACCGAGCCCTGCGGCGTCAAGACTGCTTTCGGATTGGTGATGGTGCGGCTGCCGTCGGTCATCCGCATCGGCGCCGTCCATTCGCTCGCGCCGCCGCCCAAGGCGGTCATCATTAAATCACCGGTGCTGGCGCGCGTGCCCGGCAGGCCGCGCTGGCTGAAGAGAATGACCGCGTCGGGACCCTGGAGAAGGATCGAGTCCGCTGGATCGACCAGCTCGGGAAGCTCCCAGAAGACCTCGTGGTCCCAGGCGTAAACGGGCGCATCACAGCGGCCGCGGATGCGCACCGGATCGTCGAACGTGATGCCCTGCGTGCCCTCCTCGCGAAAGCGGGTCGTGTAGAGGTAGCGCAGTCCTCCCATGCCCGTGTCGTTGGGCTCCGAGCCTTCCGGCACCGCCGTCCAGGCGATGAGGCCTTCCAGGAGCTCGTCGTCATTGTAGCCCATGGCGATTCTCGGCTCGAGGATGCCAGGGAAGCGGTCGAGGATCTCCGGCGGCACGGCGGGGACGGGAGTGCTCCAGGTAGCTTGCGCGTTGCGGCGCCAGCGCGAGAAGAGGAGGTTGCGGCCGCGGTTGTCGTCGACGAGATTTTGATGGAGCCCATCGTGCACCCAGACGCAGGCGGCGTCTTGGCCGTCACGCGTCATCGCCACGTCTGGCTCGATGTTGATGCCGCTCGTCGACAGTACAAGCGGAGCCGCCGGGCTTAGGGTCGTAACGCCGCCCGCCGCCGAGACGCCAAGGCGGCGGGCGACGATCTGGGTCGAGGTCAAATTCGGCTGCAGATCGCGCACCACCTCGGTCTGGTAGCGTTCGCGCGGGTCGCAAGAGCGACAGGTGGTGACGATGGTGCGCATCCCACGGTCGACGAGGAAGTCGCCGCCGTACCGCACCCAGGCGACCCAGGCTTCGCCGCTCTCGGCGGAGGCGGCGAGGCTCGGGCTGCCATCGGCGCGCCAGTCGGCGATATTGGTTGACGGCTCGGAGATGTCGACGCCGGAATTGCGGAACGCCGCGAAATTGTTGGTCGTGGGGCCGATCGCATGAACGCGGATGTTGGCTCGGGCGGCGTTGCGGTTGGAGGGTCCAAGGTAGGACGCAGGATTGGCGGGATCGAGCGGCGGAATGGGCAACTCGAGGGACGATCCGTTGGTCTCGGTGAAGGCCATGAAGGCGACGTCGTCCGCGATGTACGCGCCCGATGGATCGAGGAAGTAGGGGTTGGCGCCCGTGACAGCGAATTGAAAGTCGCGGTCGTGAGCCCCGCGCTGGCGAATATTGAGGATGCCTCCTGGCGCCGACGGCTCGCCGGCCGGGTCGGCGCTCATCCACACGTCGATGAGCGTGTCGCCGGAGGGCGAAACGACGGTCTCGGGGATCGAGATGAGCTCGTGGACGTTGATGAGCTCGAACACCGCGCCGGCCCCACCGCCATCGGTCCCACCCGCACCGCCGTCCTCGCCCGGGCATTCTCGCGACGTCGACTCGCCGCACTTCTCGATGCAGCTTGGGCAGACGCAATCGAACGGTGGATTCGGGCACTCGAAGATC
>SXGT01914836.1_pt1 | contig 42860 bp, 33 predicted proteins | sample 3176221 | NCBI WGS metagenome assembly SXGT01 (sample SAMN11356862, study PRJNA531348) | freshwater metagenome | isolation source: freshwater sample F1-120 | place: China: Fuxian Lake, Yuxi | collected 2017-12-25
AGGCGATGAACACCGGCCACGATGGCTCACTCACGACGGTACACGCCAACACCACGCGCGACGCGCTGGCCCGCCTCGAGACGCTGGTGATGTTCGCCGGGCTCGACCTCCCCTCGCGTGCCATCCGCGAGCAGATTGCCAGCGCGATCAACATCATCATCCAGGTGTCTCGGCTTTCCGACGGCAGTCGGCGGGTGATCTCGGTGGCCGAGCTCGTGGGCATGGAGGCCCAGACGATCACGCTTCAAGAGATCTTCGCGTTCAAACAAACCGGCGTGGGTCCCGACCGCAAGGTGTTGGGCACCTTCGGCCCCACCGGTTTTGTGCCCAAGTTCGTGTCGAAGCTGACCGAGCTCGGCATCGCCGTGCCCCGCGGCATCTTCGGCACGCCCCAACAGGCCGCCGCCGCCGTGCCCCGAGGCCGGGCGTAGATGGACCTCTTCCCGCTCATCTGGGACTTTCGCACGAGCGTGCGCCTCGTGGCCTTGTCGTTCTCGGCGCTGGCCTGGGCCTGGGTGGGCTGGAACCTCGCGCCCATCCTCTGGCGGGGGTGGCAAAACTCCACCAACGGCTACGTGGACTGGATGATGGTGGAGTTCGACCGCATGTTCATCGAGGTGCCCCGATGGACGTGCACCGCCTCGATCGCCGTGTCGGTCACCCTCTTTGGCGCCCTTGGCTTCCTACTCACCAGCGGCATCCCCTGGTCGCCGGGCTACCACGTGATCCGCGCGCTGGTGGTTGGTCTTCTCGCCGTGGGTCCCTTCGGCATGCCCACCGGCTTCAACCTGCCACGTTTCGTCGTTGCCCAGATGTGGGAGAAGCGGATCCTCGACTTTGAAGACCAGATGCTCGACGCCCTGGCCTTCATGTCAAACGGGCTCAAGTCTGGCTTGTCTTTGCTGCAATCGATGGACATGGTGCGCGAAGAGCTGCCCAATCCCATCTCGCAGGAGTTCGCGCTGACGCTCAACGAGCAGCGCCTCGGCGTGCCCCTGGAAGACGCGCTTTTGAACCTCGAGAAACGCATCGGGACGGAAGACATCCAGATCGTCGTCACCTCGATCAACATCCTCCGCCAATCGGGCGGCAACCTCGCCGAGACTTTCGACACGGTGGCCAACACCATCCGGGAGCGCAAGAAGGTGGAGGGCAAGGTGCGGAGCCTCACCGCGCAGGGCGTGGCCCAGGGCGTCATCATCGTGTGCATGCCCTTCGTGCTCGCCTTCGCGCTCTGGACGATGGACCCGGTGCTCATCTCGCGGCTCTGGACCACGGCGCTCGGCTGGGCGCTGATCTTCCTGATGCTCACCCTGCAAGTCATCGGCGGGACGATGATCCGCCGCATCGTCAAGGTGCAGGTGTAGTCCCGCCGGGGGTATGGTCGCGGCGTGCTGCCCGCCCTCTTCTCGCTCTCCGCCTGCGAACCCGAAACCGAGCCCACCGTCGAGCCCGAGTGCGCCATCGAGGAGGCCGTCCCCGACTACGCCAATGAGCTGGGCTGCTGGGACGATTACGACAAGCTCGCCTCGCTGCCACTCGACGCCAGCATCCCCGGCGCGCAGTCGGTGAAGACCCTCGTCGACCGTTACGACAACAATCGGCTCTATTTCACCAACAGTCGTTGTTACCCCATTCACTGGGACTTCGCGTCCGAGTTCCTGAGCGGCAACGGCCTGCCCCCGGTGGGCGACCTCTCCTTGTTCAACACCACCGAGTATTACAGTCCAGACCGTCGTTTCTTGCTTGGGAGTGTCAACTACTACTCGGGGCCCGGGTCCTGGGCCTACGAGCTCGCGCCCTACGACACGGCCGACGCCGACATGGTGGCCACCGCCTACGATCTCATCCAGTCGGCCGCCTACTTTGGCGGCGACCTCGCGTTTCACCCGACGTCTGTCGAGCAGGAAACGCTGGCGGAGTCACTCCCGGCGAGTGTCAAGATCGTCACCACCGAGCAACTCTTCGAGGGCATCGACTACCAGCCGCTCAACACGGGAACGACCACCGGCATCCTTCGTTTCCACTCGGCGGAAGAGGTCGATGGCACCTACACGCCCTTCCGCGAGCTGGTGGTACTCGACCGTGTGCCCAACGACATCAGCATCGTGGCCGGCATCATCACCGCCGACTTCCAGACGCCACTCGCGCACGTCAATGTGTTGAGCGTGAACCGGGGCACCCCCAACATGGCGCTGCGAGGCGCCCAGGAAAACGCCACTCTGCTTGCGCTCGAGGGCAAGTGGGTGTCGCTGACGGTCACCACCGACGACTGGCACATCGAAGAGATCACCGAGGCGGAGGCCGAGGCCTACTGGGAAGCACACAAGCCCGAGCCGATCAGCGTCAACCCGATGGACCTGTCGGTGACCGACCTGCGCGACCTCGACGAGATTGTCGACAGCGAGAACCTGGCCGAGTCGCTGTCGACGAATATCCCCGCCTTCGGCGCGAAGGCCACCAACTACGCCGGGCTGCGCGAGATCGGCGAGGTGGTGCCGGTGCAGGACGGCTTTGCCATCCCCATGTACTACTACAACCAGTTCATGGAGGATCACGGGCTCTGGGCCGAGATGGAAAGCCTGATGGCGAGCGAAGACTGGGCCGACCCGGGCTACCGCGAGGGTGCGTTGGAGGACTTCAAGGACCACATGCGCGAGTTGCCGATGCGCGAGGAGGTGGTGACGCTCATCACCGAGCAGTTCACCAGTATGTACCCCAATGGCGAGAAGGCGCGCTTCCGCTCCAGCACCAACGCCGAAGACCTCGGGGACTTCGTGGGCGCGGGCCTATACAACAGCGAGACAGGCGACCCGGCCATCGACAACCCCGAAGAAGACAGCATCGAGTGGGCGGTGAAGAAGGTCTGGAGCCAGGTGTGGAACCCGCGCGCCTACGAGGAGCGCGAGTACTACTCGATGAACCACCTCGACGTGGGCATGGGGCTCCTGGTGGCCCCGAACTTCCCAGAGGAAGAAGCCAACGGGGTGGCGATCACCGGCAACATCTACGACGCCACCGGACTGGAGCCGGGTTTCTACGTGAACGCGCAGTACCTCGACTACGACGTGGTCTTGCCCGACGAGGGCGTGATCCCCGACGCTTACATCCACTACTACTATCAGACAGGCTCGCCCATCGTGTACATCCTCCACTCGAGCTTCATGGCCGAGGGAGAAACGGTGCTCACGCGCGACCAGTCGCAGACCCTCGGCAACGCGCTCGACGCGATCAACACCTACTTCGCCCCCGCCTACGCTTCCGACGACGGCAGCTGGTGGGCGCTCGAGGTGGACTGGAAGTTCGACGACAAGAACAACCCAGGGACGCCCGAGCTCTTCGTGAAGCAGGCGCGGCCTTTCCACGGCTGGTCGGGAGCGGCGGCGGTGGAGGGCAGTGGGGAGTGTGCCGGGGCGGAGTAGGGGAAGAGGGCCGCGCGAGGCTGAGCCTGGCGCCGCCGGGGGGTGCCCGGGAACGGCCCCGTCGCGATGGCTCCGCTGGCGCGAGACGGCGCGCGAGGGTGGATCGGGTCGCGTCGTGAGCGGATACCGCTTGAGTGCACAGCGTCGTGAGCGGATACCACTCGAATGCACAGGTGGAGGCCGATTTCGCCGGTCACGAGGGCGTCGGAGCCGGCGGCCCGTCAAAAAACCAGCGTTTGTCCGTTAGTCGCGGCCAGGATGAGGCGCGACCTGTGCACTCAAGCAGCGACCGCTCACGACGCTGTGCACTCAAGCAGCGACCGCTCACGATGGGCGCCGCCACCCCCTTCCGTCGGCGCCGCCACCCCCTTCCGTCGGCGCCGCCACCCCCTTCCGTCGGCGCCGCGACCCCGCGCCTCGGCGCCAGTGCCCCCGTCAGCGCCGGTTCCGCAGCTTCCGCCAGCTCGGCTGCCGGAGCAAGTCGCCCTCGGCGAGCCCAAAGAAGCGCGAATCATCCAGGACAGTGGCCGCGATCCTCAAATCACCGGGCACATCATTGGCGTGGACAGGATTCGGCGCTCGCTTCAGCTGGCGGGAGACTGCCGAGCGGCTCGCGCCGATGGCCGCACCGAGCAACCGCGCGTCGCGAACGCCGGCCAGGCTGGCTAGACCGATGCAGAGCTCACGCGCGGGCCCGCGCCGGCGCACGTCCGTCGCCGTGAAGCGCCCCACCGCCGAGGCCGCGTCGAGCACCGAGGCCAGCACCGCCTCTCGCCGGGTCAGCTCAGGGAAGGGCGTGCCCAAGACCTCCGCATCGGGATCGGAGGACACGTAGCGGTGGAAGGCCTCGGGTTCCCGCGCCCGGGGGACGACCGGCGCCACCACCAGCCCGCAGCCGTCGCGATGGGTGGACAAGGGCCACGCGAGCGGGCAACCAACGAGGTGATCGCGCACCGGGTTGAGGTGGATGTACCGCACCGTTCGCCGGGCGTGGAGGTCATCGACCACCCGGGAGATCTCGGGATGCCGCGCCCAGACCGGGCCGCTCTCCGCCCTTCGTGCGTTTCGCCACCGGGCATAGGCCGACTGCGCCGAAACCAGTTTCTCCTCCGCGTCGGCCCACTCCCCCAGCACGTGCGCGTGATGCGGCATGGCACAGAGGGCTTCGAGACCGGGAAAGTGCCGGACGAGGGTGAAGAAGAGCGCGAGCCCCTCGGCCCAGGTGCGAAACAGTAGCTGCCCCTCGGCAGCCCAACCGACAACGTGTTGGCGCATGGACACCGCCAAGGCAACCGCCGTGCCAACGGTTCAACGCCGACTCTCGCTATCGAAGCCCCGACAACCGTCAGACGCCCGTCAGGGCACCACCGCCGCGGCCGTGGTGACGGTCCCCGTCGCATCGACGCTGATGGTGACCACCGACTCGATGCTCACGGCGTCGTTGCCCGGCTCGGTGGACGAGGACAACGGCGGTAGCGCCTGGTTGGAGATGTAGCTGCCGTCGTCGTCGGCGAGCACCACCACCAGCGCGACCGTTGTCCCGGAGGCGGGGATGCCGGTGGGGTAGAGCGAGTCCCAGGGGAGCAGCATCTCCCAGCCATTCTCGGTGAGCCCGGTCGAGCCCGCGTCGGCCGACGCGCTCCCCTCGGCGATGTTGCCATCGTCGAAGTTCGAGATCATGTCCCACCAGGCGAAATCTTCGGGGCGCCCCACGTCGCCGGTCAGGCCGCGAAGGCCCGCCTCCTCGGTGAGCAGGCCCTCTTCGCACTCCTGCGCCCCGAGGCTGGCCGACACCGCATCGAAGCCCACGCCAGAGGCACTCACGCTGATGCCGAGCTCGGTGATGGCCGCGTCGACCTCCCCCAGCGCGTCGGCGAGCGTGGTCCCCGCGCCCCAGCCCGTGCTGGAGCCGTAGTCGAGATCGAGCAGCACCATCGCGGCGTTGTCGCCCCGCTCGAACACCCCGTCGATGCCGAGGTACAGGCCATCGCCGTCGGCGGTGACCCGCAGCCCATCGAGCTGGTTGTAGGAGGCGCCGAAGCTCGTGGCCTGGGTCTGCGTCGTCACCTGCGCGCCGAGGTCGTCGGTGTAGCCGTCGACCAGCGTCGGCACGGTGGGCGCGGTAACGCTCGTGGCCCCGTCGATCGCGGCGGCAAGCACCTCGTGCACCCACAGCTGATCCTCGCGGATGCCGTCGAGCGCGGTCGCCAGGGTGCCTGTGGCGAAGACCGGCACGTCGGCGTTGGTGTGTTTGCCCCAGCGCCACTCGGTGGCGGGGACCACGCCGGCGGTGCCGGTGCTGTCGACCGTCAAGCCGCCGCACTCGTGGTCGGCGGTGACGACGATCGTCGCGTCGCGTGAGGCGGCCCAGGTCATCGCCACCGACACGGCGTCGTCGAGGGACAGGACCTCGTCGTAAACCGAGTCCTCGTCGTTGCCGTGGCTCGCGTGGTCGATTCGCGCGCCCTCCACGAGGAGGAAGAAGCCGTCGGGGTCGCCCTCGAGCCAAGCGAGGGCGGCCTCGGTCATCTCGGCGAGCGTGGGCTGGTCGGCCTCGTAGCCGTCGGCCACGAAGGGGAAGGTGTCGTCGGCAAAGAGGCCCAGGAGAGGCCTGCCATCGTAGGCCGCGGCCGCGAGATCGGAAGCGTCGCGGACGAGGTTCACGGAGGCGGTGGCGAGGAGGTCTTCGAAGGCCAGGTAGCCCCCGCCGAAGGCGACATCGGGCATGTCGGCGAGGTAGGCCTCGGCGATCACCTCGCTGTCGCCGCGATCCTCCACGTGCACCCACTGCGCGGAGGGCGTGGCGCCGGTGAGGTCGTCGGTGGTGACGAGGCCCACCGACATGCCCATCGCCCGCGCGCGCTCGCCCAGGTTCTGGATCTCCACGCCGTCGCGATCGAGGCCGAGCATGCCGTTGTACGTCTTGTTGCCGGTGGCGTAGGCGGTCGACGACGCCGCGCTGTCGGTCAGCCCCGACAACGACGCGGTGCGCAGCCGCCCCTGGAAGGGCAGGGTTTCCATCGTGAGCGAGCCGGCCGCGCCGGTGAGGTACACGCCCCCCCCCTCCACGTGCTCGAATCCCATGCCGTCGCCGATGAAGAGGATCACCGCCGGACCCGCCACGACCTCGCCGGTGTCGGTGTCGCCCGTGTCGTCGCCGCCGGTGTCGCCGGTCTCCGCGCCGACGCCGGAGTCGGTGTCGACGCTGTCGCCGCTATCCCCCGTGTCGGCAGTGTCGCGACCGCTATCGGCCTCGCTGTCGGGCGGGGCGCTGTCGGTGTCGGGAGGCGAGCTGTCGACGGGCTCGCCGCTATCTTTCGGGTACGTGGCCTCGCCCCCGTCGCAGGCGAAAAGCAAGAGCGCGATCATCGCTACAAGCTTGCCACGGTCCAGAGGTACACGCTCTCGGTTGGGTGAACAGGCATGGGCTCGTCGGGCACGGACCAGCCCTCGGTGCCGTGCACCCGCACCTGGTGGAAGCCGGCGGCGCGGAACAAGGACACCAGCTCGACCGGCGTCCACGCGCGCAGCGACTGAGCGGGCGGCTCGTGCCGCACACCCTTCTTGAACACGACGACCTTGTCTTCGATGCGCCCGCGGGCGGCCTCGAAGCGGTAGCTCCGGATAACGTCGATATCGTCAGCGATGACGCCGGGGGGCACGTGTACCGCGCGCGACTTGCCCGACCAGTGGTACGGGTTCATCGTGACGGCGACGATGCGGCCGCCGGGGCGGAGCTGGTCGGCGATGCTACCGAGCGCGCGGAGGTGCTCGGCGTCGTCGTCGAACATGCCAAAGGCGCCGTCCATCAAGAGCGCGAGGTCGTAGGGGCCGCCCGCGGGGAGCCAGCGCATGTCGCCCGGCATCCACATTGGGCCCGGCTTGCCGGGGTTGCGCCCGTCCCACCGTTGGCGAGCCACGCGCAAGATGCGCGGCGAGAGGTCCACGCCCACCACGGTGTGCCCTTGCTCGGCGAGCAGGATGGCATGCCGACCCCCGCCGCAGCCGATGTCGACAACCCTCGCCCCGGCCGGGCTACCCGCCAGTCGCTGGATGAACTCGGTCTCTTGCTCGGCGCGATCGTCGACCGCGTCGTTGAAGGCGGGATCGAGCGCGGAGAGGGCCTCGAAGCGGAGCGTCCACCAGGGCGCGTCGGGGGCAGGTGCGTCGGGCATGGCGCGCGCTTAGTACCACGCCCCGGAGTTACCATGCTGCTCGAGTCGAGAATCGATGACCGTTTCACCCTGCTGATCGACTGCGAGTCGCAAGGTGGGGTCGACAAGAACGCCGCTGGCGCCACCGGTCACCCCGACCGCGTGCTCGACAATGCGGTGAAGATCATCCGCGCCGCCGCCGAGCGCCTCGGCGAGGGCCTCTCCACCGCCGGGAGCGCCGCGCCGGTGACGATGGAAGTGGAGTTCGGCGTGACCGTGAACCAGAACGCCGTGGTGGCGCTGGCCCGCAACCCGACCGACGCGCACATCCGCGTGAAGCTGCGCTGGGACGGATAACGACGAGCCGGTGACGCGGCGCTGACGGGCGCGATCTACACTGGCCTGATGCGCTACCTCCCCTGCGTTTTGCTCGTCGCCTGCTTCGACCGGGCCACGCTCGACGCCGATCTCGACCTCGGTCGCGACACGGCGCAGGGCACGCTGGTGTACAGCGCGGTGACCCGCGACGACCTCGACGGCTGCGGCAGCGCCACCGCCTGCGTGGACAGCTTGCGCGGGGCCCTCGCCAAGGTGCGCGAGGAGGCCGCCGCCAAGGGCGCCACGGTGCAGAGCGTGCTCGCCCGCGAGAGCCAGGGCATGCTCGACATCGCGCTGGCCTACCAGTCCTCGCTGGGCAAGTTCGATCCCCACGTCGGGGAGCTGTTTTTCGTCACCTTCGACCTCTCGAAGGCCCCGGGGGCGAAGGGCAAACCCGCCATCCTCGTGGGCTGGGAAAACAGCCCGGCGCTCGCCGTGTCGCTCACGGGCGGCAAACAGCGCTACATCCATGGCCTCAGTCGCGACGACGGCAAGCCCTTCTCTGGCTTCCTCGTGGAGAAGGGCAAGGTACACCTGCACGTGGAGAAGCAGCCGCTCGACGAGGCGGGGAACGTGGCTCCGCCGAGGTCCTGGTTCGCAGAGGTGCCCGGCTTCACCGACGCCGCGCGGGCCGCCGGGCTACTCGCGCCCTGAATGAACGGTTGTCTCGTCGCCGGCACCGGCTCGGATGTTGGCAAGAGTTTCGTCGCCACCGCGATTTGTCGCATGCTCGCCGATCGCGGCCTCTCGGTCGCGCCCTTCAAGGCGCAAAACATGAGTAACAACGCGGGCGTCACCCGGAGCGGGCACGAGATGGCCCGCGCGCAGGTCGTCCAGGCGGAGGCCGCGCGGGTAGAACCGCATCCCGACATGAACCCGGTGCTCATCAAGCCGATGAGCGAGAAAAGTGCCGCGGTGATCCTGAATGGTCGCCCCATCGGCACGCACGACGCGATGGCCTACTTCCGCGACACCTCGGCGCTCCGCCGCGAGGCCATGGCGGCGCTCGACCGGCTGCGCCAGCGCTACCCGGTGATCGTGGCCGAGGGGGCCGGTTCCTGCGCCGAGGTGAACCTGCGGGCGCGAGACTTCACGAACCTCGACGTTGCCCATCATGCACGCCTACCGACGGTGCTCGTGGCCGACATCGACCGCGGCGGGGTTTTCGCGCAGGTGGTGGGCACGCTGGCGGTGCTCGACGATCGCGACCGCTCGCTCATCAAGGGCGTGATCGTCAACCGCTTCCGCGGCGACCAGGCGCTCTTCGCCGATGGCGCCCGCTGGATCGAAGAAACCACCGGTCTCCCGGTGCTCGGGGTCTTGCCCTGGGACAAGAGCCTCAACGTCGAGTCGGAAGACGCCCTGCCTCCGGGGGCGCGGGTCGACCCGCCCGTGCCCCTGTCCACGCACCCCGAGCGCCTGCGCATCGCGATTCCGCTGGCCCCGCACATGGCGAACTTCACTGACTTCGGCCCGCTGGAGCTGCACTCCGAGATCGAGGTGCACTGGCTGTCGCGACCTCGGGCGCTCGTCGGCTACGACCTCGTTGTGCTCGCGGGCTCGCGGAACACCCGGGGCGACCTCGATCACTTCTGGCGGAGCGGCTGGGCGCAGGCGCTGAGGGACTGGGAGGACCGTCGTATCATCGGTGTATGCGGGGGTTACCAGATGCTGGGCCGCGAGGTGGCCGACCCGCTCGGCGTTGAAGGCGCGCCTGGCGCCACCCGGGGACTGGGCTTGCTCGACGTGAGCACGATCTTCGAAGCCGACAAGCGCGTGGGGCCGTCCCACGGGCGCTGGGGACAGGTGCCGCTCCGGGGCTACGAAATCCACCACGGGCGCACTGTCCGCCACTCCGGGCAGGCACCCGTGACCATCCTGTCGCGACCCGAGGGCGCGGTCCACGAGGACGACGGCGCCGTCTCCTCCGATGGCCGTTGCTGGGGCAGCTACCTGCACGGTCTCTTCGACCAGCCGCAAGCGCTCGCGGCGATGCTCGCCGAGGTGCGCCCCGATCTCGACCTTCGCGACATGGCCTCGCGACCGCCCTTCGACGTGGCCAAAGAGGCCATCTACGATCGCGTGGCGGCGCACTTCGCCGGGCACGTGGATGTCGGGCGGATGATTGACGCTCTAGAGTGAGCGCATCACATCGGCCAGCGCCCCCTCCCCCGGGCGCCAGGTGCCGTAGCGAATCACCACGCGGGCGAAGGGCCAGGGCACGAGGAAACGATCCCAGGACTTCGCGCGGAAACCCGCCGCCTCGACCACGCCGAAGACCACCGGCACACCCTCGCGCAAGGCCAGGTTTTCCGCGCCGGGATGCACGGTGCGCGCCGGGCCGCGGGGACCATCCACCGCCAAGGCTGGCCGGAGTCCCTCGCGGATCGCGTCGCGACAGGCGAGCAAGGCCGCCGCGCCCCCGCGCGAGGTGGATCCCCGGATCACGCCGTAGCCGAGTCGCGTCAAGACCTGCGCCACGAGCTCGCCGTCGCGACTCTTGCTCGCCATGCCCACCATGCCGAGCCCTCGGTGCAGCACGATCATCGGCAGCTGGTCGCCGTGCCAGAAGGCCACCACGCAGGGGCCATCGACCGGCCAGGGTGGCCGCTCCACGCGCCAGGTGGCGGCCAAGATGCGCATGGCGAGGGCGATGAGCGTCGCGAGCACGTGGACCGGGCGATAACTAACGCCCGTGCGACTGATCCTCCCCCTCGTACTCCTCGGCTGCAGCACGACCCACGGCATCAAGCCAGTGGGCAAGGGCGCCGTGTCGGTGGAAGGCAGCTTCGGCGGGCCCGTCACGATGGTGTTCGACGCGCCCATCCCGCTGCCGCTCACGACGCTCGGCGCCACCGTCGGTGCCACCGACACCACCGACGTGCACGCGGCGATCCACCCCACCGCCGTGGCGATGTTTGGCCTCGGCGCGGGCGACGTGGGCGTGTCGCAGCAGTTCCTCGAGAACGAGGGCGGGCGACCGCGGGTCATGGGCGACCTGACGTTCACGGCGGCCTTCGGCGACCGCGAGCCCGACCAGGGCGACGAGGGGGGGTTCCGAGGCTTCCTGCAACCCTCGGTGACGGCGTCGTGGGACTGGGGGAAACAGCGCCAGTGCGCCGCCTACACCGGGCTCACCGCGTTCATGGAGCCGGCCGCCGCGTTCCACGCCATCGGCGGTCTCTACGTGGGCAACCGCTTCGGCGTGGGCAAACAGCGCCGCGGGCACGTGGATCTCGAGCTGAAGTGGCTCGAGTTCTGGGCGTCGAGTGAGCCCATCGTCCCCGAGTTCGTCACCCCGGGCAACCTCGGCGCCGTTGAACTCCAAGTCGCCTACGGCTACCGCTTCGGAGGCAAGCCATGATCCTCCTCCTTGGCTGCTACTCGCTGGACGGTTTCTTCTTCTCGCCGCTCGCGGTCGACGCCTACGCGCTCGGCGGCGACGTCATCCCGGCGGACTGCCAGGAGCTGGTGGACTTCGAAGGCGACGCGGGCTCCCTCTACGGGGCCTGGGCGCACCAGCCCGAGGATGGCGAGGCCACCTGCGAGCCCGGCACGCCGAACCCCGACGCCAACGTCTTGCTCTTCTTCCACGGCAACGCCGACAACATCGACCACTACTGGAAAGACGTGGCGTTCTACTGGGAGTCGGGCTTCGAGGTCTTCATCTTCGACTACCGGGGCTACGGTCGTTCGGTCGGCGATCCCGATCACGACGGCGTGATCGCCGACGGCGCCGCCGCCATCCACTTCGTGGAGGAGTCGGCAGGGCTCGGGAGCACCGAGATCGTCTACGTGGGCCTGTCGCTCGGCGGCTTCGTGAGCATCCACAACGTGGACCAGCGGCCGCCTCGCGTGCTGGTCACCGAGGACATGTTCGCCTCCGCGAAGTCCTTGCTCGACCAGGGCACGCTCCTCGACATCCCCCAGGGTTGGCTATTCGTCGACCAGTTCGACAACCTCGCCGCCGCCCGCAGGATCCCGCCCGAGGTGCCCTACCTCGTCGTGCACGGCGAGAAAGACGACTACATCCAGCCGGAGAACGCGCGCCTGGTGTACGAGGCCGCCGCGAGCGACAGCAAGTACCTGTTCCTGGTACCGGGCATGGACCACGCCGAGACCATCGAGCAAGCCCCCGACACCTTCCGGCCCTGGCTCGAGTGCTGGGTTGAGCAGACCTGCGCCATCGAGTAGTTACAGAGCCGCGTTCACCGCCTCGATGATCGCCTCGTCGCTCGGGACGTCGAGCCGCTCGTGCACGACCATGTCGCGACCGATGATGAGCACCGCCGGGTAGGTGCCGTTGCGGACGATCCCCGAGCTAAAGCCGGCCTCGTCGGCGAGCACCGGCTCCTGGATCCCGAAGTTGTCGGCCCACTCGTTGAGCTCGGCGTTGTCGGGCACGTCGGAACCGAGGTCTTCGGCGAGCACCGTGACGTAGCTGAAGTCTTCCTCGGCGTAGCCGTCGGCGAGCTCCTGGAGCCCGTGGGCGAGCACCTGGCAGGGGGCGCACCACATCGTCGACACGTCGAGCACCCACACCCGGCCATAGAACTGCCAGAGCGCCACGTCGTCGCCGTTCTGGTCGGGCACGCAGCTGTCGCTGGCCACCTCCCCCACCTCGTAGCCCTCGCCCACGAGGTCGACGGGGGGCTCGCCGACGGGCCACTGGTTCTCGGGGAGCCCTTCGGCGCAAGCCCCGACCTTGGGGCTGGTCAACTCGGGGATGCAGGCCAGGAGCACAGTGAGAAGCATGCGCCAGTGTATCCGCGACAGGAAACGACGCAGCTTCGCCCGACCGTCGCTTGACGAGCAGGGGCCGACCGGGTGACGGGGGCGGCCCATGTCTGCCCGCCTCACCGAAGCCGATCTCGTTGCCAGTTACGACGCCTACCACAGCCCCCGCGAGCGCTGGCTGGTGGGCGGGGAGTACGAACGAGCAATGGTGTATGGCGATGGTCGCGCCGTGGGCTACCACGACGAGCACGGCATCCACTGGCTGCTCGACCGTCTCCAGGCGCGCCTCGGCTGGAAGGCCAAGCACGAGGGCCCCTGGCCCATCGAGCTGCGCGGCGAGGGCGCGTCGATCACGCTCGAGCCAGGCGGCCAGGTGGAGCTCTCCGGGGCGCCCTTCCGGCGGCTCGGCGACCTCGCGGCCGAGGTTCGTCGCAATCGCGAGGCGCTCTACGCCTGCGTGGAGGGTCTCGACCAGCACTGGATCGCCTGCGGGCTCCATCCCTACGCGAGGATCGACGAGATCCGCTTCGTCCCCAAGGGTCGCTACGCGGTGATGGGCGATTTCTTGCCGCGCTACGGCGACCTCGCGCACTGGATGATGAAGGGCACCTGCTGCGTCCAGGCCAACTTCGACTACGAGAGCGAGGAGGACTGCGCGGCGAAGTTCCACGCGTCACTCGATCTCGCGCCCTTGAACGTGGCCCTCTTCGCGAACTCGCCGCTGGCCGAGGGCAAGGAAACCCGCTGGATGAGCTACCGCGGCCACATCTGGACTCGGGTCGACCCCCGCCGCACGGGCTTCCCCCCCGGCGTGCGCGACGGCTACACCCATGCCGGCTGGATCGCGTACCTGCTCGATTGCCCGATGATGTTCTACATGCGCGACGGGCAATGGGCGCACGCCGAGGGACGCACCTTCCGCGACTGGATGGACCAGGGCATCGATGGTTGTTTCCCCACCGCCGACGACTGGGCATTGCACCAGACGAGCGTCTTCCCCGAGGTGCGGGTGAAGCGGACCATCGAGATCCGCAGCGCCGACGCCGTGCCCATCGATCTCTCCATCGCCTTCTGCGCGCTGTGGACCGGCCTCCTCTACGGGGCCCTCGCCGACGCGCGCACGCTCGCGACAAGCTTCCGCGAGGCCGGGGGCAACGTGCCTGTCGAGCTTCGTTTCGCGGCCGCGGCGCGCAACGGTCTGGAGGGCGACTATGGCGGCCGGCGCTACGCCCACTGGGCGGCCGAGCTCTGCGCGGTGGCCCGCCGGGGGCTCGTGACACTCGGCGAGGACGCCTCGCTGCTCGACCCGCTCGACGCGCTGGTGGCGACCGGTCGATCCCCGGCCGCGCGGCTACTCGATGCTTTCCGGGCCGATCCTTCGCCACGCAATGTGCTGGCGGTGGCCGCGTACTAACCCCGCTGCCGCACCCGCTCGAACATCAAGATCGCCGCCGACACGCTCACGTTCAGGCTCTGCAAGCCGCCGGCCAGCGGGATGCCGGCCACGTGGTCGCAACGTTTGCGCAGCGCAGGCGACAGGCCCTTGTCTTCGCCGCCGAGAACGAGCGCCACCGGACCCCGCAGGTCGAGCTGCCAGGGCGGGACCCCATCCATGTCGGCGCCGACTGTCGTAATTCCACAACGCTGGATCTGGGCCAGCGCGCTCGACAGTCCCTCCCGGATCACCGGCACCGCCTCCGCCCCGCCCATCGCCACCCGCTGCACCACCGGCGTGAGGCCCTTGCCTCGCTCGGTGGGAACGATCACCGCGTCGACGCCGGCGCCGAGCGCGCTCCGCAGGATGGCGCCAAGGTTGTGCTCGTACTGCACCTCGTCGACGAGCACGAGGAAGGGCTCGGGCGTCCGGTCGAGCAGCTCCTTGACACTCGGCTGCGGCAGGGGGTCGGCCTCGGCGATGATGCCGTTGTGCACACCTGTCTGTGACATGCGGTCGAGCACCGACCGCTCGATGCGCTCGACCACCGTCGCCGAGCGGGCAGCGAGCGCGAGGATGTCGGATAGTCGAGCGTCCGGTCGAGCGCCGCCGTCGAGCCAGATGCGCCGGACGCGGCGACGGGCGCGACTGAGCGCCTCGTACACCACATTGCGTCCTTCCAGCCGGTCGCCCCGGACCGGCGGTACCGGCAAGGCCATCTAGCGGGCCAGCTTCCCGGCGCGACGCAACAGCGCACGCACGCGCAGCTCCATCTCTTCCGGGTCGAAGGGCTTCGGCAGGTAGTCGTCGGCGCCGACCTGGAAACCTTCCTTGATGTGGGCCGAGTCGCCGCGAGCGCTGAGGATGAGCACGGGGATCTCCGCGGTGGCCGGATCGTCCTTGAGCTTCTTGCACACCTCGTAGCCCGACATGCGTGGCATCATGACGTCGAGCGCGATGGCGTCCGGCCCGTAGGTCTTGACCATCTCCAGCGCCTCCACGCCGTCGTGGGCGTAGATGAGGTCGTAGTCGTCTTCGAGCGTGGCGCCGATGAGCGAGAGGATCTCCTCGGCGTCGTCGACGGCGAGCACCAGTGGACGGGCGCGCGCCGGGCGGGCCGGGGCGGGTGCGGGCGCGAGTGTCGGCGAGGGCGGCCGGAGGGCGGCGGCGGGCTTCGAGGCCGGTACCGCCGCGACTCTCATCGGCGAGGCCGCCGCAGGGACCACGCTGGGCACGGACGGAGGGGGCGGCGCCACCACTTGCTCGACGACCGCCTCCGGCTCCGCCATGGGTTCCACCGGCCGATGGACCACCTGGATCCGCTTCTTCCGCTGGCGCCAGGGCTCCACCGGCACCGCGCGCGCCACCTCTTCCATGGTGGTCATGCCCTCGCGGATCTTGTCGAAGGCATCGTCGAGCATGGTGATGAAGCCATGGCTCCGCGCCTCGCGCCAGAGGTCCGCCTCGTTGGCGCCGCGCAGCATCATGCCGCGAAGCGCGTCGTTGATGCGCAGAACCTCGAAAACACCGATTCGACCCTGATAGCCGGCGTACTGGCAGTTCGGGCAGCCGGGCCCGACGATCCGGGCCTTCGGGCCCATGGGCTCGGGGTCGATGTCGAGCCGCTCCCAGTCCTCCAGCGCCGGCTCCTGGACGATCGAGCACACCGGACAGACCTTGCGGATCAGCCGCTGCGACACCACCCCGAGGAGCGCGTGGCCCACGAGGTAGTTGGGGACGTTGAGATCGCGGAGCCGCGTGACGGCGGCCACGCTGTTGCCGGTGTGCATCGTCGAGAGCACCAGGTGCCCGGTGGTGGCGGCGTCGAGCGCGGCCATGCCACTCTCCGGGTCGCGGATCTCGCCGATCACCATCACGTTGGGATCCTGGCGCAAGACCGAACGGGCGATGGACGCGAAGGTCATCCCTGCGTCCTCGTGTACCTGCACCTGGCGCACACCCGGGATGGAGTGCTCGATCGGATCTTCGATGGTGACGATTGAGGAATGTTCGCCGCGAATCCGGTTGATCGTGGCGTAGAGCGTCGTTGTCTTGCCGCTGCCCGTCGGGCCCACCACCAGGATCAGGCCCTGCGTCTGGCTGACGAGGTGGAAGTAGCCACCCAGGGCCTTCGGATTCCAGCCCAGCGAGCCCAGGTCGATCTTGAGTGTCTTGCTGTCGAGGATGCGCACCACCACGGCCTCGCCGAACTGCGAGGGCACCGTCGACAGTCGTAAGTCGACCTTGCGCTTGCCGAGCTCGGCCGTGGCGCGACCGTCCTGTGGGCGCCGGTGTTCGGACACGTCCATCTTGCCCACCACCTTCACACGCGTACACAGCGGCTGGATCGCCCAGCTGGGCAGCTGGAGCACCTCTCGCAGCATGCCGTCGATGCGGAAGCGGATGCGCATGCCCTCGGGCTCGGACTCCATGTGGATGTCGGAGGCGCCGCGCTCGATCGCGTTGACGAGCAGGAAGTTGAACAGCTCGATGTAGGCGCTGCCGCCCTTCTGTAGGCTCTTCTCGATGGCCGGCGCGTCGAGCTCGAGGGTGACGGGCGACACGACCGGCGCCCGGAAGGTGGCCGGGACGTCGTCGAGCATCCGCCGAGCCTGCGGCTCCAGGTCGTAGTGACGGTGAATCGCCTGGACGATCTTCGACTCGGCGGCCACCTCGGGACGGACCGCCGCCCCGAGCGCGAACTCGAGATCGCGGATCACCGCCACGTTGCGGGGGTCGGCCATCGCCACCTTGAAACCCCGTTGCAGCCGGGCGTAGGCGAAGACGCGGTGCTGCTCGGCAATGCGTCGTGACACCTTCCACACTGCAGTGCTGTCAATGGTGGTGGAGAGTGGATCGACGTAGGGAAGCCCGAGCTGCGCCGCCAGCGCCTTGGCCACGGTCACATCGTCGAGCGCGCCCTGGTCGACCAGGACCTGGCCCACGAGGCGCGGGCGTTTCAGCGTGGTCTGGGCCGTGAGCGCCGCCTCGACCTGTTCCGGCCCCACGTGGCCGCCCTCGACGAGGATCTCGCCTAGTTTCTTGCGGGTGCTCATGGCGCGGGGACTCCGGTTTCGTAGAGGGGGAAGGAGAGGTCGAAGCGGCTGCCTCGGCCGACTTCGGAGTGTACGACGATGCGGCCGCCCTGGGCCGCGACCAGCTGGTGGACGATGTAGAGCCCGAGCCCCGCGCCGCTGGCCACCCGCGTGTCGCCCTTCTCGACCTGGTAGAACTTCTCAAACAGGTGCGGCACCGCGTCGGCCGGGATTCCCCGGCCGGTATCGGCGATCGACAGGACCACGCGCGGACCCTCGATGCGCGCGCCGATCACGATTTCACCGCCGGCGGGAGTGAACTTCAGCGCGTTGTTGACGAGGTTGCCGACTACCTGCTGCATGCGGAAGGTGTCGATCGCCAGCCGCGCGCCCGGTGGCGCGTGGTCGTCCGTCGCGAAGCGCAGCCCGCGCGTTTCCACGGCCGGGCGCCAGGTGTTGGCCCACTGCGCGAGGAGGTCGTTGACCACCACCGGCTGGGGGCTGATGGGGAGGTTGCCGCCCTCCAGGCGCGTAGCGTCGAGCAGGTTGGTCACCATCGTGAGCAGGACTTGCCCCTGGTCGCGGATGTTCTGCACCCAGGTGCGCTGCTTGTCGCTCAGCTCCCCACCCTTGTTCATCAGGAGGAGCTTGGTGAAGCCCTCAATCGTCACCAGCGGCGTCTTCAGCTCGTGCGTGATCACCGAGAGGAAATCACGCTTGATGTTCTCCACCTCGCGCGCGCTGGTGACGTCGTGAATCACCACCACCCACACGCCGGCCTGCCGCGCGCCGGCCTTGGGCACCCGGCGCAGGTCCACCTCGAACCACCGCTTTCGGGCCGCCAGGGTGCGCTCGAACTCCAGCGTGCGGTCCTCGTCGCCACCGAAGTAGGCGGCGGGAAGCTCAGGTACGAGCTCACTTAGGTCGCGCACCCGTGGATAGCTCCGGTTTAAGGCGGAGAGCATCGAGTCGGCCTGCGCGTTTGACTCCAAGAGGGCGCCGTGAGCGTCCGCGAGGATGACGCCGTCGCCCAGCCGGGCCAGCATCGTGGCAGTTTGCCGGTTGCGCACGTCGAGTACGTCGATGGTCTCGACCAGCCGCGTCTTCGCGGCGCTCATCGCCCTTGCCAACGTCTGGATCTCGGGCGCGCCCTCGGGCGTCGGGATCGGCACCTCGAGCTGGCCACGGGCGAGCGCGTCGGCCGCCGACGTGAGCCTCTCGAGCGGCCGGCTGAGCACCACGCGGAGGCCACCGGCAAGGAGGACGGTCACGACGCTACACAAGACCACCCACGCGCCCAGGAAGGGCAAGTAGGGCTCGACCAGGTCGACCCAGAGCGGGCGCGTGTAGTACACGAGCTGGCGCGCCGAGCCCACCACGTGCTGGGCCGCGCGCGCAATCTCCCGAGACTGGGCGACACCCGCCGCGTCCTCGATGCCCACCACGGCGCTGTGGGCCGGCGAGCGTAGATGCTGCTTCCACGCGTCGAGCTGCCCGCGGTAGCGGTCCAACTCCTCGCGGACGCCACGGGCGTCCTCGCCCAGGGGTTCCAGCGCCGCCTCCACGACTTGGAGATCCTGATCGACGTCGGTCGGCAGCGGCTGCCCGGCCACGGTGGCGTCGGACACCTTGGCCTGCACGCTGGAAAACGTGGCCTCGAAGCCTCGCACGGCCTGGATGCGGGACTGGGAGGGGCTCGAGGCGAGCGCCGCGAACAGGGCGAGGGCCACCGTGCCAAAAACTAGGGTGTTCAGCGTCGCGAGCAGGAGCAGCACGCTGATCTGGAAGCGGATGGGCGGGAGATTGTTCAAACGCCCTCGGCGGGGCGGGCCAGGTGCACGACCTGCACCGGGAACGGGATGTCGAGGCCCTCGATCCGCACGCGCTCGTAGATCCGCGCGCGCACCAGCGAGGCCGCCACCCGCTCGAGCGCGACCTGCTTGAGGTGGAACCGCAGGACCAGGTTGAGCGACCAGTCACCGAAGCCGTCGAAGAGCACGTCGGGCCGGGGCTCGGGCACCAGCTGCGGCAGCTCGTTGCTCGCTTTCTCCAGCTCGTCCTCTAGGATGGCCATCGCCCGCGCCATGTCGGTGCCGTAGGCCAGGCCGAGCTTCATCTCGGCGCGGACCACGGGATCGGGCAGCGACATGTTGACGATGGTGCTTCCCGCGATCTTGCTGTTGGGCACCACCACGGTGTGCTCGTTGAGCGTGAGGATGCGGGTGGTGCGCCAGCCGATGTCCTGGACCCAACCCTCCTCGCCGCCCTCGAGCTTCACGAAGTTGCCGATAGAAAACGGGCGTTCCAGCAGGATGTGGATGCCGGCGAAGAAGTTGCCCAGCGTGTCTTGCAGGGCCAGGGCCACGGCGAGGCCACCCACGCCGAGGGCGGTCAGCAGCGGGCCCACCGCCACGCCGAGCTGGTGCAGCACCATGGTGAGGCCCAGCACCAGCACGACACCGCGGGCCAGGGTGCGCGCGATACCGCTCGCCGCCGCCTGCCCGCTGGTGCGAAGCCGGGCGTTGAGCACCGCCGCCAGCGTGTTGGCCACCACGATCGTCATGCTGAAGATGACGATGGCGCTCACGCTCTTCCCCAGGAACCCACGCAGTTCCTCGGGCAGGCCTGACTGTTGGAGGGCCGCCTCGATGGCAAGCGCCGCTGCCCAGAACAACGAGGGCAGGCGAAGGGCGTCGATGGCGAGGTCGTCGAGCTGGCTAGCCGTGCGACCGGCCACCCGCCGGAGCCAGCTAAACAGCACGCCGCGCAACAGCAGCAGTCCGAGGAGAGCGCCGAAAAACACCAGCGCCAGATGCACAGGGGGTGACAGCTCGGGGAGGGAGAACAGCGGCATCGGGCCGCCGGAGCCTATCCGGCGCGGAGAGGCGTGGGGCGCGCTACGTCGCGCGCGGTGACCGCCTACCTGCGCGCTGCCCTGCTTCCCATGGTGATCGCGCTGGTGGTCGGCGTGGCCGCCACCTGGCCCCTGGCGATGTCGCCGTGGAGCACCCTGAGCTGGAGCCCATTCGCAGAGGGACACGCGGCGGCCCTCGGCTTCGCGGCGCGCACGCCGCCCTGGAACACGCACCTCGAGCTGGCCGGCTGGCCGAGCGGGGTGGACTTCCGGCCGCTCCTGTGGCCGGCGAGCCTGCTCGCGGTCGCGACCGGATCGTTACTGGCCTACGCGATCCTGCTGGTGGCGATCCCGGCGCTGAATGTGCTCGGTGGCGTGTGCCTCGGCGCGGCGCTGCGCATGCCGCCCGCGGCGGCCGCGATCCTGGGCGCGTTGCTCGCCTTCCCACCGTGGGTGCGCACCACCTTGCAGAACGGGCAGCCGGAGCAGGCCTGGCTCGGCATGGGCGCGGCCGTCGTGGCCGCTGCCATCGCCTGCGCCGAGCGACGAGGCTCGGCCTGGGCCGCGGTGCCGATCGTGGTGTTCGCGGGCGGCGTCGCCACGCCCCACGTGGTGATCGCCTCGATGCTGCTCCTGGGGTCGTGGAGCCTGTGGGGCGCGCGCGCCTCGCCGCCTCGCCTCCTGGTGGTGCCCCTCGCCGCGCTCGGCGCGGCTGGCGTGGTGGCCTGGCACGGCGCGGGTCTCGTGGACGACAGCCTTTTTGCCCCGCTCGGCACCCTCGACGACCACGCGGGCCCGGTGCTCAAGCAGTCGGCGGTGGCCTTCGACCTCTTCCTCCCCGCCCGACCGCCACCGGGGAAGGGCCCGTGGGTGGTGCATCTCGCCTATGTCGGCCTGCCGCTGCTCCTCGGGGCGGTGGCCGGTCGGAAGGCCACCCCGTGGGCGCTCGCCGCGGCGGCCGTGGCTCTCGTGCTCGCCCTCGGCGACCACGGCCCCATGCGCTGGCTCGGCGGCGCCTTGCACCCGAGCGCGGTGCCCTACCGTTTCACGATGGCGGTGGTGATGGGCCTCGCAGTGGCGGCGGCCAGCACCCGCTGGGGCCCGTGGCTGGCGATCTTGTCGCTCCTGGAGGCGGCGGTCATCGACCCGCGTCCCCTCCCCTTCGAGACGGCCCTGGTGCGCCTCGATCCCTCCGCAGAGGTGATCGGCGACGGCCAGGGCGCGGTGCTCGATCTCCCCGTGGCCAGCACCACCTGTCGCAAGCTCGCGGGGCACTACCTCGTGGAGGCGGGCCGGCACGGGCGCCCGGTCCCCCTGGTGCTGCGCAGTGGATTCGAGGCCTACGGCGAGGAGGCCCCTCGCATGGCGGCGATCGACGCGGCGTTGCTGTCACCGGACTGCGCGGAGCGGCTGCCGGGTTTGCTCGGGAACTACACGACGGTCGTGGCACACCGGCACGCCTACTGCCTTTTCCGGGAGTCGCAGCTCAACTGCCTCCGGAAGGTGCTCGGGCCGGGCGAGGAGTCGGGGGAGGTTTACTGGTGGGGGCGACCCCTCACCCCCTAGGATGAAACTCCGCGTGGATCCGCTTCAATCGTTCGCGGCTGACATGGGTGTAGATCTCGGTCGTGGCGATGTCGGCGTGGCCGAGCATCGCCTGCACCGCCCGCAAGTCCGCCCCGTGGTTGAGCAGGTGAGTGGCGAAGCTGTGTCGCAATACGTGGGGACTCACCTTGCCCTTGATGCCCGCGCGCTTGGCGTAGCCGGTAAGCCGGACCCAGAAGTTCTGCCGCGTCATCGCCCGGCCCTGTCGCGATAGGAACGCCGCGCTCCCCCCTCGGGGACGCGCCTCTTTCCAGTACCGGACCAGCCACTCGGTGGCCACCTCGCCACACGGGATCAACCTCTCCTTCCCACCCTTGCCGAGCACGCGCAGGAAGCCGCCCTCGAGGTGCACCGCCGCGGCGGGGAGCTTCACCAGCTCGCTCACGCGCAATCCGGTGGCGTACATCAGCTCGATCATGGCGCGGTCGCGCAGGCCCAGGGCTTCGAGGACGTCCGGCTCCGCGAGGATCGCCTCCACCTGTCGCTCGGAGAAGACAGACGGCAGCCGGCGCTTCGCCCGAGGCGCCTCGACGAGCGTGCTCGGGTCGCGCGGGATCAGGTTCTCTGCGAGTAACTGCCGGAACAACTGCCGGAAGGCGCTCCGGTGTCGCTGGATGCTCCGACCGGACAGGCCCCCTCGGGACAGGTGGACAATGTAGGCGGCGAGGTCGACGTGCTCCACGCTTCCCGCGTCGGGCCGGCCATTGGATTCCATCCACTCGGCTAGGCGCGCGAGGTCGGCGCGGTAGGCGAGCAGAGTATTGTGCGAGGCAGCGCGCTCCACTTTGAGCCACGAGAGGAAGCCGTCGAGCGCCGCCGCCCACGACTCCGTCACTCGGATGCCATCCGGCGCAGGCGGTACAGCTCGTCGAGCGCCGACCGAGGGGTGAGCGTGTCGGGGTCAATCTCGAGGAGGGCCGACCGGACTGGATCCACCAGCGGCTCCGGAGGCGGCACGTGCACCGGCTCTGACGCCGGCGCCGCCTGCCCGAAGCCAAACAGGCTGAGCTGGTTTGCCTCGGTACGCGGACGCTTCTTCTCGAGCTGTTTCAGGAGCTTGGTGGCCCGCTCCACCACGCTCTTCGGTAGACCCGCGAGGCGGCCACACTGGATGCCGTAGGACCCGGGCGCCGGGCCGTCGCGCACGGTGCGCAGGAACACGATCTTGTCGCCTTGCTCCGACACCGCCACGTGTGACGCTTTCGCCCCCGAACAGGACTCGGTGAGCGCCGCCAGCTCGTGGTAGTGGGTGGCGAAGAGCGTGCGACAGCGCACGCGATCGTGGAGGTCTTCCGCCACCGCCCAGGCGATGGCGAGGCCGTCGTAGGTGGAGGTGCCGCGGCCGATCTCGTCGAGCAGAACCAGCGAGCGCTCGGTGGCGCCGGCGAGGATGTTGGCCGTTTCCCCCATCTCCACCATGAAGGTGGACTGCCCCCGGGCGAGGTCGTCGCTCGCGCCCACCCGGACGAACAGGCGGTCCACGAGCCCGATGCGCGCGCGCGTCGCAGGCACGAAACAGCCGATCTGCGCCATCAGCACCACCAGCGCCACCTGCCGCATCAGCGTGGACTTGCCGGCCATATTGGGACCGAAGAGCAAGAAACACCGAGAGCGTTCGCCGATGACGATGTCGTTGGGGACGAAGCGCTCCTCGCGGCGAGCCACCTCGATCACCGGGTGACGCCCCCCGCGGATGTCGATCTCGCGCGACGCATCGAGCTCCGGGCGCACCCAGCGATGGCCCTCGGCCAGCTCGGCGAAGTTGGCGAACACGTCGATCTCCGCCACGCCTCGCGCGATCGCCATCAGTCTCGGCACCGCCTCGCCGAGCCGCCCCCGGAGCGCGCGGAAAAACTCGCCCTCGAGCTTGATCCGCTTCTCGTCCGCACCGGACACCGCCTCCTCGTATTCCTTGAGCTCCGCGGTGATGTAGCGCTCGCCGTTGGCGATTGTCTGTTTACGGTGCCAGGTGTGTGGCACCTTGTGGAGATGCGCCTTGGTCACCTCGATGTAGTAGCCAAACACGTCGTTGTGGCGCACTTTGAGCGAGCCGATGTCGGCCTCGGCGCGCAGGCGTTCCTCCATCGCCGCGATCTGTCCCTTGGCGTTGGTCGCGAGACCTCGGAGGCGGTCGAGCTGGGCATCGGCGCCGTCGCGAATGAACCCGCCGTCGTCGAGGCCGGCTGGAGGCTCGTCGACCAGCCAGCGCCCGATGTCGTCGGCCACGTCGTCGGCGAGGTCGGTCGGCAAGCGGGCGAGCGGTCCAGCGAGGTACGCGGCGAGTTCCCGCACGGCCACGAGACTCTGGCCGAGCGCCACGAGGTCGCGCGGGCCGCCGAGGCCCTGGGCCACCTTGGCGGCGATGCGCTCGATGTCGGCCACGCGCGCGAGTTGCCCACGAGCGTGCGACCGGAGCGAGGGCTCGAAGGCGGCCACCGCGTCGAGCCGGGTGTTGATCTCCGTGGCGGCGACCAGCGGCGCGCCGAGCCAGTCACGCAAGAGGCGTCCGCCCATCGCCGTGGCGCAGCGGTCGAGGAGCCCGAGCAGGGTGCCTTTCCGTCCCGTGCCGCGAAGTGGGCGGAAGATCTCGAGGTTTCGCGCGGTGGCCTCGTCGATGCCCATGGAGTTGCCCACGCGGTAGGTGCGCAGGGCGGTCACGTTGCGGAGGTCGGCTTTGAGCCGGTCGCCGGCGTAGCGGAGGGCGGCGCAGGCCGCGCCGAGGCCGAAGGCCAGGGTGTCGGTGGCCACGCCAAAACGGGCGCTCAGCTCGGCGCGGTCTACCCGGAAATCATCGACCACGGTGGTGCACACGTCGCCGACCAGCGCGCGGATCTCCGGGGAGTCGGCGCTCGGCTGGATCAGCGCCTCGCGGGGGCCGTGTCGCGACAGCTCGGCGGCGAGGGCCCCGGGATCGGTCACGTCGGCACAGCGAAGGTCGCCGGTGGAGGCGTCGAGGAACGCGAGCCCCCACGCGCCCTGGGTACCCCCGATGGCCACGAGCCACGCGGGATCGTGGCTGTCGACGGCATCGGCGGCGAGGCCGGGGCTCAGGACCCGCGCGATCTCGCGTTTGACGATCCCCTTGGCAAAGCGAGGGTCTTCCACCTGCTCGGCGATCGCCACCTTCTTGCCCATGTCGAGCAGGCGGCGGAGGTAGCCGTCGGCCGAGTGCCAGGGCACGCCGCACATCGGCAAGGGATCGGGGGTGTCGCGATCCCGGGTGGTGAGCGTGAGCTCGAGCGCGGCGGCGGTCCAGACGGCATCGTCGCCGAAGAGCTCGTAGAAATCGCCCATCCGGTAAAAGAGGAGAGCGTCGGGCACCTGCGACTTCAAGTCGCGGTACTGGCGCAGCATCGGCGTCTCGGCGGCCATCGCGCGCGATTATCCGGGCGAGGCGGGTCGGCGCAGGCGACAGGCCCAGAACACGTCGGCGCCCTCGGCGTTGCCGAAGTTCTCGAAACGGGCTTCCTCGGTCCAGTCGAGCGTGGCCGCCACCGTCGGGCCCTCCTCGGGCTCGGGCGAGCACACGGCGTAGACCAGCACGCCGCCTGGTCGCACGCATGCGGCCGCGTTCGCGAGGATCGCGCGCTGACGTTCGGCGGCGCGCTCGATGTCGGCCTCGTCACGACGCCAGCGGATCTCCGGGTGCCGGCGGACGAGGCCCAGCGCCGTGCACGGGGCGTCGACCAGGACCGCGTCGAAGAGCCCGGTGAATGGGTGGTTCCAGTCGTGTCGCGACATGGCCAGGGGCAGCGAGAGCCGCGTAGCGCCCTCGCGAAGGCGATCCAGTCGCGATTCCGCCGTGTCCGTCGCGGTGACGGCCTGTCCCCGGGCCGCCAGCCGGAAACTCTTGCCACCGGGCGCGGCGCAGGTGTCGAGCACGGCCTGGGCGTCGGCGGGAACCAGGTCGGCCACGGCGACCGCCGCAGGGTCCATCACCCACCAGCGGCCCTCGGCGAAGCCAGGGAGCTCGTCGACTCGTCCGGTACGCGACGGGAGCCGAAAGACCCCCTCGCCCGTCGGCAACAAAGCCATGCCCTGGTGCTGGAACGCCGCCGCCACGCCTGCCGGGTCGTCCTTGACCACGATGTGCACCGGGGCGGGCTCGTTGCAGGCGCGCAGGTAGGCATCGACATCGGGCCGTCGCGACCGCCAGCGCTGCAGAAGCCACGGCGGGAACCCGAGCGCCGCGTCGCCCTCCGTCGGCACACGCACTCGACGGAGCACCGCGTTGACCAGCCCCGAGGCATGGCCCACGCGCAGCGCGCGACTCGTCTCCACCGCCTCGTGCACCACCGCGTGAGGCGGCGCCCGCGTGTGGGCCAGCTCGTAGGCACCCACTCGCAACACCGCGAGCACCGGGGCGTCGAGCGTCCACACGGCCCGACGGGCGGCCCGGGTGATCCCAGCGTCGAGCGCGGAACGAGTGCGCAAGACGCCGAGGACGAGGTTCCAGGTCATCGCACGGTCAGCACCGTCGCGGGGCGCGTGCTCGGCCAGGGCCTCCTCGGCACGGGCGCCCTCGTCGATCGCCAAGAGGGCGCGGGCGGCGCAGGCCCTCGCCGAGGCGTCGCGACGCGCGGCCTTAGCGGGGGTCGGCGAGCTCGGCATCGATGATCCGCGAGAAGAACTCCGGCGGCATCGCGCCCTTGATCTTGTAGCCGTTGACGAGGAAGGTCGGGGTGGAGCTGATCTTCCACTTCTCGGCGATGCGCACGTCGTCGGCCACCATCTGGTCGATCTCGGTGGACTTGCGGTCGGCCTCCCACTTGCTCAGATTGAGCCCGATGTCCTTCGCGATCTGCACCAGCTTGGCCTCGTCGAGCCCCTCGCTGGCAAACACCGCGTCGTGGTACTCCCAGAACTTGTCCTGCTTGTCGGCCGCGAGCGCGGCGATCGCCGCCGGGCGCGCCATCTTGTGCATCGCCAGCGGCTGGTTCATGAACACCCAGCGCACCTTGTCGCCGTACTTGGCTGATACTTCCTTGATGTTCGGCTGAGCTTTCTTGCAGTAGGGGCACTGGAAGTCGCTGTACTCGACGATGGTGACGGGCGCGTTGGCGGGGCCCTTCGAGGGGCGACCGGTGGTGTCGACGTTGAGCCAGGGCTGGCTGAACTCCACGGCCGCGCGGATCTCGTCGGGCGACTTGCCCGCCTTGGCGAGGCGTACGGCCCGCTCGGCGATGTTCGTCATGTCGGCGCACATGGTCTTATCGAGCAGCTTGGGCGCTCGTTCGAGGCACTTGCCGATGCTGTATTGCTGGTCGAAGCAGGGCATGCAGGCGCCGACCACGTTGTTGAGGATGTAGGTGGCCTTCGACTGGGACTCGCCGGAGAGTCCACCCAGGCTCGGCAGGAGCACCGACAGCTCCTCGGCGGTCATGGTGGTGGGCTGGAACTCCGGCTTCTCCTTCTTCTCCGCCTTCTCGCCGCCCTCCCCCTTGGGCGCGGGCCGCGCGGACAAGTCAGCGATCTCCTTATCTTTCTCCGCGAGCTGCACCTGGGCCTCGAGGTGCGCGCGCGAGTAGCCCACGGTGTAGCCGGCGTAGCCGCCGATGCCGCCGAGCACGAGGGCAAAGCCAAGGAGTCCGAAGATGGTGGCGTTGGAAGACATGGCGCGGGCTGCTAACCTGTACCCGTGCTCCTCCTGGTGGCCTGCATCGCCGACGCCGAGAGACCCGCTGGCCACGAGCCCGCCGCGGTCGCCGAGCCCGCGCCCGAGGAGGCGCCCGGCGGCGTGGAGGTCGAGCCGTACGATTACGACGCCGAGCTCTGCCAGGCGGCGCTGGACTGTCCCAGCGGCGTGACCGAGGAGGTGAAGACCGAGTGTTCACTTTCCATCGTGAGCGAGGGCGGCGAGGTGCATTACGACGGACCCGTCGGAGCCTGGGTCCGAGGGCGATCGTCGCGGAGTGTCCCCAAGCACCAGTACGGGGTTGAGCTCTGGGACGCGACGGGCGCCGAGATGAAGGCCGATCTGCTCGGCATGGGCGACGAGTCGGACTGGATCCTCAACGGCCAGTGGTTCGACCGGTCACTCGTCCGCAACAAGCTCGGCTTCGCCCTGTTCCAGAGCTTCGGCGGCAAGGAACGTTACGCCCCCGAGCTGCGTTACTGCGAGCTCACCCTCGACGGCCAATACAACGGCGTGTATACCCTCGGCGAGCGCATCAAGCGCGACCCCGACCGGGTAGACGTGGCCGAGAACGACCTCGGCGACAGCTTCGTGCTCAAGCAAGACGACGCCACTTGTTTCCACGCCAACACGACGACTCACGGCTGCTGGAAGCTCGTGTATCCCTCGGAGAACAGCATCACCGAGGAGCAGGCGCGAGGGGTGGAGGGCTGGCTCTACAGTTGGGAGCAGGCCACCTTGGGTAGCGAACCCTTCGCGGCCGAGGGCATCTGGGCGTATGTCGACGAGGACAGCATGGTGGACATCGTCCTCCTCGAGGAGTTCGTGAAGAACGAGGACTTCGCCTGGACATCCCTGCATAGCTGGAAGGATGAGGGTGGCAAGATCCACTTCACGCCCTGGGACCTCGACATGGGCTACGGGGTGTTTCTCTACTACGACAGCTACGGCGACCCCTACAGTTGGATTGACTACCGGCCCGACATGTTCGCCGTACCCGGGACGAGTGACGAGTTCCACGCGCGCATGGCGAGCCGATGGGCCGAGCTACGCGAGGGACCGATGGCCACCGAGGCGATCCTCGCGCACATCGACGCCTACCAGTCCACCCTCGGCGAGGCCATCGACCGTAACTTCGAGCTCTGGCCCATCGAGGAGATCAACTACGGCGGCTACTTCTACGAGGTGTCGAGCTACGCGGAGGAAGACGCCCGAGTCCGCGACTGGGTGGAGACCCGCGCGGCGTTCATGGACGAGCGCGTCGGCGACTGGTGACGGCCCCGCCCCTACGGGACGGCCCCGCCCGCTACGGGACGGCCCCGCCCGGCCCGATGTCGCGACGCGGGGGCCCCCTTTCTCCAGGCGATCCGGTGCCCGGGGACCGCGAGCACGGCCTGCGGCCGGGGGTCCTGTCACCCCTGGCGTCCCCATCGGCTTCGCTGCGCTCCGCGATGGGGCGCGCCAGGGGCGCCACCCCCAGACCATGACTAGGGCCCCGGGCACCTCGATCACGTCGGCTCCACCCCGCTGCGAGTGGGCCGGGCGGGGCCTCGCTCGGGTCGCCTGTGTGAACACCCCTGAGCGACTCGTGGGCTACGCCCAGCCGTCCGCGTCTTTGCTGGCCTTGGCGGGCGCGGTGCCCGGGGACGACGACGGGGACGACGACGACGACGACGACGAGGGCGAGGAAGACGCCGTGCGGCCGGCCAGGGCCATCTCCTGCTCGAGCTGGCGCACGCGCCGGGAGAGGGCGAGGCCCTTTCGGAAGTTGTAGAGCCAGGCGCCCAGAGCGCCGAGCGCGAAGGAGCCCCACATCAACATGGGGATCGGGGCGGGGTCGACCAGCTTCCAGGCGCCCAGGTAGAGGTCGAGAGAGAGTTCCGTCGTTCGCGAGCTGTTCTGGACCGTGAAGCACACGATGCTCAAGAGCGCGAGGGCCGCGGCGGTCAGCTTGGCGTACGTCATGGGCGCACAGTAACTCAGGGTCGCGCCCCTTCATACGCGACGAAGCGCCCGCCCCCAGTGAAGGGAACGGGCGCTCCGGTGGCTCGGCAGCCGCGCGGGGAACTACTCTCCGCGTTCCTTGATGCGCTTGCTGAGGTCGCCCATGATGTCGCCGAACTTGGCGGAGCTGTCGCCCTGCTTGCGCAAGACCTCGCGCATGTCGCCGCCGCGGGCGCGGTCGATCGCCGACTTCTCCGAGAGCGACACCTTGCGGTCGTTCACGTCGATGTTGATGATCTCGGCGTTGATGCTCTCGCCTTCCTTGTAGTTGTTCTGCCACTCGCCGCCGCCGTTGGACAGCTCGCTGGTGTGGATCAGGCCCTCGACGCCGTCTTCGATCTCGACGAAGAGGCCGAAGTCCACCTTGTGAACGACCTTCCCGGCGATGACCTGGCCCAGGTAGTAGCGCGAGGCCACGCTCTTCCAGGGGTCGTCGTGGAGCTGCTTGATGCCGAGGCTGAAACGCTCGTTGTCGACGTCGACATTGAGCACCCGAGCCGTCACGTCGTCGCCCTTCTGGAACTTCTCAGACGGGTGCCGAACGCGCTGGCCCCAGCTCATGTCGCTGACGTGCACGAGGCCGTCGATCCCGTCTTCGATGCCGATGAAGATGCCGAAGTCGGTGATGTTGCGCACCTTGCCGGTGACGACGGTACCGGGCGGGTACTTCTCGGAAGCGGCCTCCCAGGGGTTCTGCTCGAGCTGCCGCATGCCGAGGCTGATGCGACGGTTCTCGAGGTCGATGCCGAGCACCTTGGCCTCGACGATGTCGGCCACGTTGACCAGCTTGCTGGGCGACTTGACGCGACGGTTCCACGTCATCTCGCTGATGTGGACGAGGCCCTCGATGCCGTCTTCCAGCTCCACGAAGGCGCCGTACTCGGGGAGCGACACCACGCGGCCACGCACGATGGCGCCCACCGGGTACTTGTACTCGGCGTCTTCCCACGGGTCGGGCTTGATCTGCTTGTGGCCGAGGGACACGCGACCGGTTTCCTCGTCGTAGCGCAGGATCTTGACGTCGATCTGGGCGCCCACTTCGAAGAGCTCGTTGGGGTGCGTGATGCGACCGTAGGACATGTCGGTGATGTTCTTGATCGTGCCGAGCATGACCGCGCCGACGCGGAGGCTCTTCAGCGTCTCGTTCTTCTTCTCCTCGCGCTCACGCTCGAGCAGGACGCGACGAGAGAGCACGATGTTGCCGCGCTTCTTGTTGAACTTGATGATCTTGAACTCGTGCGTTTCCCCGATCAGCTTGTCGAGGTTCTTCACGGGGCGGAGGTCGACCTGCGAACCGGGGAGGAAGGCCTTCACGCCGATGTCGACGGCGAGGCCGCCCTTCACGCGCGAGGTGATGGTGCCCTTCACGGTCTCGTCGCGCTCGACAGCCTTGGAGATCTCCTCCCAGGCCTTCATCAAGTCGGCCTTCTCCTTGGAGAGTTCCAACAAGCCGTCTTCCTCGCCCATCTGGTCGAGGTACACGTCGATGCTGTCGCCCGGCTTGATGGTGAGCTCACCCTGCTCGTTGATGAACTCGGAGCGCTTGATGACGCCCTCGGCCTTGTAGCCCACGTCGACGGTGACGAACTCGTCGCCGATCTCGAGCACAGTTCCCTTGACGACACTCTGCTCCTTGACCGACTTGTCGTTCAAGAAGTCGTTGAAGAAGGTCTCGAAGTCAGCGCGGTTGAGCTGGTCGAGGGGGGCGTCGAGGTCGATATCGGGCATGGGCATCAAAGGTAGAACTCGTGCGGGGGCCTCGGGGCCGCCGCGGTTGGGGTGACGGAGAGGAGGGTTCGTAGCGGTGAGTCGGCCCGGGATTGGGACAACGCCGCGGCGGGAGGCACGTCCTCTACGTGCTTGCGCCATCTCCACCCGGGGTGAACCACCGGATGGCGCGGGCGTCTATCTCCCGGTCACGACTTGTCAACCGACATTTCATTGGCGCGTAGGTCCCACGCGCGGCGCAGCGGTTCCAGCGCGCCCTTCTTCAGCTCACGGGGCTGGACCACGTAGGCGCCCGTGCGCAGGTCTCGGACCGCGACGCCATCGAAGTAGTAGGCCCTAGCGGGCGCATGGTCGCTCACGATGGTCGGGCGAGAAGCTCCACGCGCCAGGCTCGCGCCAAGGAGCGAGAGCGTGGCACGGTCGGTGCCGACGAAAACACGGGTCTGCCCGGTGTGAGGCATGGTCACCGCGAGGCGGGCGCGGAGCGTTTCGACGTGCGTGCCCGAGGCGTGGCGCGCGTCGCTGACCGAGCCGCCGAAGTTCGACGGGCGGCGCGGCAAGACCTCAACCAGCAGACGGTCAGCCTCGCCCTCCTTCCGGCGACGACGGTGGACGCCCGCCTCCATGGCGAGCAGGTTGGCCACTCCGGGCCCATCCACCTCGATGGCCACGCCCACCACGCGCTCCCCGTGTAGCTCCTCGGCCACCGCCTCGGGCGAGAGCCCCTGTCGCGACAGCCAGGCAAGCTCCAGGGCAAGCAGCTCCTGGAGCCAGCCCTCATCGACCAGGCCGGACACGTCGGCCGGCCCCAGGACCACGAAGGCCCCGTCCTCGTCGCTGCCCTCGTCGAGGAGCTGCCAGCGTTGACGGGCAGCCTCGGCGTCGCGAAGCGTGGCGGCTACCCTTCCCGGATCGGCCTCGCCCGGGAGCTTGTGGAGGGCCTGAAAGGAGGCCAGCAGGCGGGCGTCGGCGGCGATGCGTGCATCGAGCGCCCGGTAGCGGCTGAGGACGGTGTTGGCCGCCACCGGGTCGCTCCAGAAGCCGGGCCGTGCACTCTCCTCGAGCAGCGCCTGCGCCTCGCGCTTGCGGTCCTCGAAGGCCACCACCAGCGGTTGCCAACGCGCGATGGCGGCCACCACGTCGATGTCGGGCTCAGGCAGCGCCGGGGGCTCTGGCGCCGAGGCCACGACAAGCCGGCGCACGTCGATGCGGCCACCGCGGACACCCATCGCGAGCGTCTCCCCGTCGTGAACACGCTCGGCGACGATGAAGCCGGCGAGCGGTCCCACGAGGCTACGTTCAAGCTCTCGCCTCAGGAATCGCGCGCCGAAGTGGGGGTGGTAGCCATGCGCCACGAGCCAGTCGAGCACATCGGCATCCACCTCCACGCGGATCTCGCGGCTGGCAAGTCCCTCGCGGTCGGCGAGCGAGCGCAACTCACGCTGCGCGATCTGGCGAATCGTGGCCCGCGAGAGCGGGTGGAAGTGAACGATGCGGTCGAACCGGTTCAGGAACTCGAACCGAAAAACGCCTTGCAGTCGACGGTCGAGCTCGCGGTCGAGCTTGGCGATGTCGCGCTCCTCGGCGAAGCCCACGCCCGTTTCGCGGTACACCTCGGCGCCGGCGTTGCTGGTGGCGATGAGGATGAGGCTCCGCGCGCTCACCGTCTCCCCGGCGCCGTTGATGTAGCGCCCCTCGTCGATGAGCTGGAGCAGGCCGTCGTGCACCGAGGCGTGGGCCTTCTCGAGTTCGTCGAAGAGGAGCACGCCGAACGGTGCATTCCCGAGCCGCTTGGCGAGTTCACCCCGCTTGCCCTCGTAGCTCTGCGCCGAGGGGTGCCCAAAGAGCGCGGCGTGACTGGACTCAGCGGTAAAATCGCCAAGATTTATGCGAATCATCCTCGCGCGATCGCCGAAGAAGTACTCCGCGAGCAGCTGGGCGGTGTGGGTCTTGCCCACCCCGGTGGGGCCGACAAAGAGGAAGACGCCAAAAGGACGCCGAGGATCGGAGAGCCCTGCCTTGATGAGCGCGATCACCCGCACCACCGCGTCGACCGCTTCCTCCTGCCCGAGCAGGCGCTCGGCGACAAAGCGGCGGGAGGCCTCGAGATCGAGCTCGATGGCCGGGTCGATCAACGGGCGGGGGACACGCGTGCTCTGGGTGAAGCGCTCGAGCACCTCGTCCATGCCGACGGGCTTGCCACCCGGGAAGACATCGCGAGACTCCCGAAGCAGGTCGAGCGCCTTGCGCGGGAAATGCCGGTTGCCGATGAAGCGACCCGTGAGATCGATGGCGGCGCGCTGGGCCACCGGCGCGATGGCACGGCCCGTGCGCTGGCGCTGGTCTTCCGCCCACCCGGCCACGATCCGGCGCGTGGCCGCCGTGGAGGGCTCGTCGACCGGGATGGGGATCAACCACTCCGCCAGCTCCGGCTCCGAGTCGAGGAGGCCCTGCAGGCCTCGTGTGTTGCCCTCGGCCAGGATGGGTCGACCGAGGCGCGAGCACAAACGAACGAGGAGTGACTCCCAACTGTAAGGTTCAGCGAGGTGGATGTCGCGGATGAAGGGAACGATCGGCGTGGGCGCGGCGACCATGTGGTCGAAGATCTTCTGCACGGTGCCCGCTGCGACCCAGGGCTTCGAGAACTGCGAGATGATGCCGCGGAAGCCGAGTTGCACCACGCGGCAGCCGTTGAACACTCGGGGCCCCCGGCCTGCCGCCACCGCCTGGACGATGGCGTGGACGATCACCGTCTTGCCCACCCCCGTGGGCCCCACCAGGACCGGCGAGCGGCTGCCCTCGGCGGCGAGCACGTCGTCGACCTGCCGAATCACCTCGTCGAGCCCGAAGACCGGCGACAACTTGCCCTCGAGCGCGGCCGCGGTCAGGTCGTGCTCGATCCAGCTCTCGAACTGGAAGGGCTTCTTCTTCTTGGTGGGGGGCATTCTCGGGGGAAGTTATCGCGGCGATCGGCGGCGGGACGAACGTGGGCTCAGGTCGCGCGGCGCGTGTGTCCCATCGCGCCCCACATCGCGATGAAGCCACCGTAGCGGTCGTGTCGAGCCGCCAGGAGATCCCGCAGCTCCACCGGCCAGCTCTCGCCCACCAGCTCGATGAGCTCGACCACGTGAATGTCCGGAAGAGCGTTGGCCTCGACCTTCGAGCGGAGCGACTGGAACACCCGCGTGACAACCTCCACGCGGCCTCCGGCATGGCCACGGGCCCGGATTGCAAAGCGCAGGTTCCCCGAATCATCGTCGGTGCACACCAGGACGAACAGGCGTCCGTCCCCGCGGAGCATGGCCTGCAGCTCGGGCAGGAGCATGGGGTCACGCAGGTCGTGCAAGAGCGACCGGCCGTCCCATCCAGCGCGGTTGCGACACCACGGCGCCTCGCCCACCGCGTGCTCGGGCAGCCGCTTGTCCACGACCACCACCCGCCTCGGGCGTTCGTCACCTGTCCGCGCGGCCAGGGCGGTGAGCACAGCGGATCCGAAGCGGCCGTAGCCTACGACCGCCACCACGTCCTCGTCCTCCAGGGCGGGGAGTCGCGAGCGCAGGAGCTGGTCGGCGGCCCAGGCGTAGCTGTTGAAACACTCCAGCCGTCCCCGGAAGCCCGGCGCGAGACTATTACGGACGTTCTCGATGATACCGGGGTCAAAGACCTGCGCCCACGCGGAAAGCCGATGCAGGCGACCGATGGAGTCGGCGAGGTGGAGCGCGAGCAAGGCGGCGTCGAGGTTGATGATCTCGTTCCCCGTCACGGCGAGAACGTGGCGCGCGTGCTGGGCCCCCGCTCGCCGCAGCGCGCCGTCGTCACTGCCGTCGCCCACGATCACCGGAACCCCCTTGCGGCGCATCTCCACCACGCCCTCCGCGTCGGCATCCCTCTCGATGGCCACGACGCGCGCCCCATTGTCCATGAGCCGTCGACACAGGTGCTGCCCGAGGCGCCCCAGCCCCACCACCACGACGTGATCACGGGCGCCGATTCCCAGCCGGAAGAAGACCGTGGGCAGGTGAAACAGGCCGAGTACGTGCACCACCTCGGCCACGACGCCCAAGGTGAGGATCGGCGCGGCGAAACGGAGGGCCCAGAGCGTCGCGTACCAGCCCCCGCCGAGGGCGTTGCCGAGCGCCGGGTCGGCATCGAGGACGAAGGTACGAACCGTCTCGTAGGCCGCGTGTGGCAGGCGCAAACCGACAACCAGCAGGTTGACCAGCAAAAGGGCGAGCGCCACGGCGCTGACGGAAAACACCAGCGTGTGCCGACGCTCCCTGCGGGGCAGCGACACCAGGAGTGGGGACATCGCAGGAGCTTAGCGCTAAGCCGCGATGCGCTTCCGGCGCCGGAGGTCGGCCACCACTTTCGAGGTCGCGACGAGTCCCTGGTCGAGCAGCTGGTCCATGAAAGAGCGCCACGCCGCGTCGTTGTCGGGCTGGACCATGACTCCGGTTTCTGGGTCGTTCACCTCGACGTCCACGCCGAGAGCATCGAGGTTTTCCTGGACGTCCACCCGCGTGGGGTCGAGGTCGAAGGCGCGGAGCAAGGCCTCGCGGGCATTGTCGTCGCGACCCACCGCGTGCCAGAGCGTGCCGAGGTCGCTCCACGCCCGCGCGGCCCAGGGCAACTCACGCACCTGGGCCACGGCAGCGCGAAGCGCCTCGGGCATGTGCCCTACGAGCAGCTCGGCCTCGATGCGCTGGGGGCCCGCATCGGTGGCACCGGCCCGGCACACGAACACCCAGTGGTGCGCGAGCCGCGTGAGGCGCTCGGGCGCATGCTGCACCAGGCCGTCGAGTTCGAGTTCGGTCATTCGCTCCTCGCTGACACTCGGCGCCGGGCCGTAGCCGACCGACGTGGCCGCCACGCGCTGCACGCGGAGCCCCGCCTCGCGCAGCATCAACGCGAAGTCGTCGGGTCGGGCCTCGAGTGTCCAAGTGGGATGCCGCGAGCCGTGGTTCACCGCCCGCGAGAAATGCGCGAGATTGAACAGCGTGAGCACAGCGAGGCCACCTTCCCGCAGACAGCCACGAACCTTGGCGAGCGTGGCCACGAGATCCTCCACGTACTCGAGCCCGCCCGAGGCCACGACCACGTCGTAGGTTCGGGTGGGTTGCCAGTCGTCGATGGTCCCCGTCTCTACGCGGAAACGCTGGTCGCGCGTCGCCACGCTGGGAGCGATGTCGAGCCCGTGGTAGTCGTACGCGGGCCCGAGCATGCGACCGAGTAATCCCGTGGAACAACCAAGGTCGAGCACCGCACCGCCCCCCTCGCCCACCACGATGTCGGCCACCTGCCGCAATCGGCGGTGGGCGAGGTCGAAGCGCCAGGTCTCGCCGTCCCAGCCCTTCTCCCCGCGTCGGACGGCGCGGTGGCGCTCCGGGCGGGCCCCCGAGGCCACGGCGAGGAGGCCCTCCATGTCCTCGCGAGCCGCGGCCTTCATCGTGGCGACCTGTCGCGACACCTCGGCGGCGAGCACGGCGCGATGGTCCCAGGCCTCCATGAGGATCTCGGTGAGCCCCGCGGGCGCCTCGATGCCCACCACCTCGGTGGTGCAGCCGAGCTGGCGCATCCACTCGTAGGTCTTCTGCTCGTAGGCCACGCCCACGGCCGGCACACCGGCCGTCGTGGCGAAGATGAGCGAGTGCATGCGCGTGCCGAGGAAAAAGTCACACGCCCCGCACTCCCCGCGAAGGGTGGCAAAGTCGAGGTCGGCGGTCTCCACCACCTCGGCGTCACGTGCCATCAACGCCGCGACCCGGCGCGCCGCCACGCGGTCGTCCTGGCGGTAGCCGCCGTAGTTCGTGCAGTTCGACAAGAACCGAACCGAGCCCCCGGTGTGTAGGCAGAACGCGTCGCAGGCCTCGGCCACGGCGCGCTCGTACTGTTCCTGCAGCGCCGCCGCGTCGCCCTGCCCGGGAAAGTGCCAGTTTCTCACCGTCACTCCGAGCACGGGGCCGGCGCCTCTGGGCACCTTCCGGGCCCTGCCGAGCACCGCCGCGTCGACGCCCTGTCGCATCGGCGCGCTCACCCCGAGCTCGCGCACCACCCGTGCGCTCGCCTCGTCGCGTACACAGATCCACGCGGCCCCGTCGAGCACCTCGCGGGTGGCTTGTCTCGAGAGGGGCGAGACGAAGGGGCCGATGCTCTGCCCGAAGATGACATACGGGACACCGGCGCGCCGAGCGAGATGAAAGGTCGCGAGACGGGGGTTCAGGTTGGGGGCGTAAAGATCGTGAAGGAATGAGCCCCCGCAGGAAACGACGAGGTCGGAACGGGCGATGGCGCCGGCCACGCCCACCAGATCGCGATCGTCGAGCGCGGGGACACCGTGGAAGTGGCGTGCGACCTCGGGGAAATGAGACACCACGTCGACGCTCGCGCCACCCTGGCGAAGGCCCGAGATCATGGCGTCGAGGATGGCCGCGTCGCCACGGTTGCTGGAGCAGAACGAGTCGGTGATCAGGACCTTCATCGGGGCTCCTAGGCGGCGAAGACTTGGGCGTGGAGGCGCTCGGCCACGAGGTCGGCGTCGTGGGCAGCGGCAAGGACCGGACCCGCGTTGCCCATGCGGGTGAGCTCGGAGGGACGCTGCGCGAGGCGGACGAGCGCCATCGCGAGCGCGTGGGCGTCACCCGGCGGCACAAGGAGGCCGTTGACCCCGTGGGCGACGAGGTCACCGATGCCCGACAACTCCGAGGCGATGACTGGCCGACGCAGGGCCCCCGCCTCGGCGAGCACCGTCGGGATCCCGTCCATGTCGCCGTCGGGGGCGATCACGCAGGGGGCCACGACGACGTCGGCCGCGCGCATCGCGGCGATCGCGCGGGACCAGTCGCACATCGGCCAGAGGCGTAGACCGGCGGGTGGGCTCTTCACGAGGCCCTCGCCCCCGACGATGTCGAGCTCGAGCCCCGGCACGAGCGTGCGCGCCACGGCCCAGGCCTGGACGAGCACGCCGAAGCCCTTCTTGGGCACGGGACGACCCACGGCGATCACGCGGCGGAGTTGCGTGGGGGCGGCGGGGGCCCCCTCGAAGAGCTCCGAGAGCGCGGCGGCGTTGGGGATCACCGCGATTCGCGCGCCGGGGACGCCCCGCTGGAGCAGGAAGTCCCGATGGAATCTCGAGATGGCCACGATGCGCCGCAGCCGCGGCGAGAGGCAACGCCACTCGTCGGTGGTCACGGCGGCGTCTCGGCGGAAGAGGTCGTAGGCATGAGCCGTGAAAGAGAAGGGTCGGCCGGCCTTTTCAGCGAGGGGGCCCAGGACCCGAACGCCGAACTCGGCGAAGTGGCCGTGAAGGTGATCAAAACGGCGGAGCATGGGCGCCGCGTCGGCAAGTCCAACGTGCTCGACCGGGAGGGGTACGCCGTCGGGGCCGTCGCCAAATCGAACGTCAGCGCCTTGTTCATGGGCGATCACGTGCACATCGATGCCGCGACGCCGCAGCGCCACGAGCTCCGCGTGGACGAAGGTCTGCGAGAGCACCGGGTAACGGTGCAAGACGTACGCGACGGCAGGCATGCCTTGCCTTCGGTCAGCGCCCCGCGAACTTGAGCGCGATACCCGGCGGGGCATGAAGCCCTTCTCGGTCACGACCTCGGTGGCGAGCGCCTTCGAGAACATCAACCGTGCGCCCGCCGCCCCAGCCGTGGGCGTGATCGCGAGCATCGGCATCGGCGTGTGCGGCGGTTGCGGCACCCGGGCGAGCGGCAACTTCGCCGGGGCCGTTGATCCCGAGGAGCTCGCAGCGGGGGGCCTCGATCCGGAGGTGCTGTGGGCGTTGGCGGGCGTCTTCACCACGCTCATCGTGGTGTCGCTGGTGTTCCAGTTCGTGATGTGGATCGCCCGGACCTGGCTCCTGGCGGGGCAGCTGCGCGTGCACCGGGAGGTGCTCACGGGCGGTCCGGGCGACCCCAAGACCAATTTCTCGGGCGGAGATGTGTTCCTGTCGATGCTCGGGGCGGGGCTCCTCGTGCATGCCATCAACGGGGTGACGTTTCTCGTGCTCGGGGCGCCCTCCGCGCCCTTCTTCTGGTGGGCCTACGAGGCCTACGCGGGCTGGGACGTGCAGCAGGGGCACCTCTGGTCGCTCGCTGGCCTGCTCGTGCTCGGCATCATCACCGTGCCGCTCGGTACCTACGTGTGGGCCGGAGTGCGCCTGGTCCAGCATGCGGTGGCGCTCGATGGGCTCGGCGTGATGGAGGCGCTCGAACACAGTTGGCAGCTGGCCGCCGGCAACCGGGTGCGGATGCTCAACTTCGCCGTCCTCACCTGGATGATCGAGGTGTCGGGCGTGGCGATCTGCTGCGTGGGCCAGGTATACACGCAGCTCCTCGCGGCCACGGCCTGGACCGACGCCTACTTGCGGGCCACGGGGAAGATCAGCGATACCCCGGCAGCATGATCCTCCTCCTCCTCGCCTGCGTTGAGCCCGAGCACGGTCGCGACCCTGTCACGCGCGAGGCGCCCCCGGCGCGCTGGCAGTTCCTGGTCTACATGGATGGCGACAACGACCTCGAAGAGTACGTCGTCAACGACCTGAACGAGCTGGAGCGCACCGGCAGCGGGCTCGGTGTGGAGGTGCTGGTCCAAGCCGACCGCATCGAGGGCTACGACGACAAGGACGGCGACTGGACGGGCGCGCGTCGTTACCGCATCGTGGCCGACCACGACCCCGACGTCGTGAGTTCACCCGTGCTGGAAGACCTCGGCGAGATCGACATGGGCAGCCCCGACACGCTGGCCGACTTCATCGACTGGGCCGCCACCGAGTACCCCGCCGAGCATCGCGCGCTGGTCTTGTGGGACCACGGCGATGGCTGGCTCGTGACCGGCACCGCCGGCGCGCCGCCGCCCAGCATTGCGAGTGACGACACCTCGGGCACGGTGCTGTCGATCGCCGAGGGCGACCTCGCCGAGGCGCTGGAGCCGGGGCTGGCCGAACACGGGCGCTTCGATGTTCTCGCGTTCGACGCCTGCAACATGGCCAGCTGGGAGGTGGCGCACGCGATGCAGCCCTATGCCCGGTACATGTCGGCGGCGGAAACCTGGGTGGGCTGGGAGGGCTTCATGTACGAGGATGTCCTCGCTTTCATCCGCGATAATCACGCGGCGGATGGCGCCGAGCTGGCGATGGAGATGTCACGCGGGGCGGTGGAGGAGGGCGGCGAGCTCACTCACTCCGCCACGGACCTCGATGCGCTGCTCGATGTGAGCGCGCTCGTCGACGAACTGGCGGGGCTGGGGATCGGCAGTGCCGCCGCCTCGGACGTGCTGCTCGCCGCGCGCGACGATGCCCAGGGCATGGACCGCTGGTGGGAAGAGTGGTACCTCGACCTTGGTGATTTCTCGACACAGGTGGGCGCGAGCGAGGACCCCGAGATGGCCGCCGTGGCCAAGGAGCTCACGCTGGCGCTCGACGAGGCGGTGATCGGGAACTTCGCCGCCGAGGACTACGCGTGGGCGGGTGGGCTCACCATCCTGTTCGACCCGCTCCCCGCCTATATCGAGCTCTATAGTGAGGGTGAAGGCGCGAAATGGAGTCGCGACACCCGGTGGGACGACTACCTGCTTGGCGTCGAACAAGGTGCCGGAGGTTAAGAGTTAAGACTTAGCTCTTGACCCGTCAACGGCCAAGTCTTAACCCTTAACCTCCGGCACCGTGCATGGTACTACTCCTGACGCGCGACATGCCCCCCGTGCCAGGTTGGACCTGCATCCTGGCCCCGTGCGTCGTCTACGAACCCTTGCACCCCGAGGTGCCGGCGTCGCGCATGCTCCTCGTGACGAGTCCCCGCAGCGTGGCCACCGCAACCCGGGTCGCGCCCGGCCGAGAGGTGCACGCGCTCGCGCCCACGACCGCCAACGCGCTCCAAGTCGCCGGGGTAACCGTCGCGAGGCGCGTCGATGGCGGCGTGGTCGATCTCATAGAGGGAATCGACCTCCACGAGGCCGTCCTCCTCACCTCAGACCTTGGCGTGCAGAACGCGCGACGCTGGCCCCAGCTGCGCGCGGTCGCGACCCACCGGACCACGTGTCCTCCCGCGCTCCCCGACGAGGCACGAGCGTCCCTCGGGGGCGAGTACGCCGTCCTCGTGGCCAGCCCGTCCGCCGTGATCAACCTCGAAGCGCTGGCCCCGGGCTCGGTGGCCCGCGCCCGCCGGGTGCTCTGTCATGGCCGGTCAACGCTCGACGCCGCGCGTGCGCACGGCGCATTAGCTCCTGAAGCCTACCGATTGGAGGCCCACGATGCGCCGTAATCGCCGTTTCCGCCGTACCGAGTCGATGCTGCGGTTGTTCACAGAAACCGACGTCCCCCGCCGCAGCCTTGTTCCCGCCTACTTCATTGTCGATGGCAGCGGCGTGCGTCGCGAGATGCCCGAGCACAGCGGCCTGGTGCAGCTCAGTTGCGACACTCTGCGCGACGAGGCCATGCGTGCACGAGATGGCGGTGCCGAGGCGATCATGCTCTTCGCGGTGCCCACCGAGAAGGGCGTGGCCCACGCCACCCGGGGCGACAGCCTGGCCTGCCGAGCCGTGGCCGCCTGCGAGGGCACCGGGCTGGTGCGCATGGCCGACGTGTGCCTCTGCTCCTACACCCACGACGGCCACTGCGGCCTCTGGCACGAGGGCAACCACGGCCGCCCCGGGGGGGTCGACAACGACGCAACCGTCGACATCCTGGCGGACATGGCTGCGGCGCTCGCGGGCGCCGGCGCCGAGGTGGTGGCCCCGAGCGACATGATGGACGGCCGCGTGGCCGCGATTCGCGCCGCGCTGGACCGCGACGGCCTCGGCGACACGCTGGTGCTCTCCTACGCCGCCAAGATGGCCTCGGCGTTCTATGGCCCCTTCCGCCACGCCGCCGAGAGCGCCCCCCAGCACGGCGACCGGCGCGGCTACCAGATGAACCCGGCCAACGGCCGCGAGGCGATGCGGGAGATCGCCACCGACATCGAGGAAGGCGCCGACATGCTGATGATGAAGCCGGCGCTCACCAACCTCGACCTCATCGCCGCCGCGCGCGCGCGTTGGGACGTGCCCATCGTCGCCTACCAGGGGGCGGGCGAGTACGCGATGATCGCCGAGGCCGCCCGCGCCGGTCGCATCGACCGCGCCCGCGCCGCGCGCGAGACCTTGCTCTCCATCCGCCGAGCAGGCGCCGACCTCGTCGTCAGCTACTTCGCGCCCGATGTGTGGAGCGGGGCCCTGACGCTCTAGATCGCGCGAAACACTAGCGACGCGTTGACCCCGCCGAAGCCGAAGCTGTTCGACAAGACGGTGCTCGGTCGGGACTCGCGCGCCTCTCGGGGAACGTAGTCGAGGTCGCACTCGGGGTCGGGCACGAAAAGGTTGGCGGTAGGGGGCACGATGCCCGTCTTGATCGCCATCACGCTCGCCACCGCCTCGACACCGCCAGCCGCGCCAAGGAGGTGACCGGTGACCCCCTTGGTTGAGGTCATTTCCAGCTTGTAGGCGTGATCCCCGAAGACGGTCTTGACCGCAGCCGTCTCGCTCACGTCGTTCTGCGGGGTGCTCGTTCCGTGTGCGTTGATGTAGTCGATCTGCCCAGGCGACAGGCCGGCCGAGCGCAGGGCGAGCCGCATGCAGCGCGCCGCCCCGGCCCCGCCGGGGGACGGCGCCGTGTCGTGGTAGGCGTCGTTGTTCAGCGCGTAGCCCACGATCTCGGCGTAGATATTCGCTCCACGCGCCCGCGCGTGCTCGTATTCCTCGAGGACGAGAATCCCCGCGCCCTCACGGCCTGGGTGCGTGTCGAGGGCCTCGTGCGTGCCGATGTTCAGCAGGTGGTGCAGCAGCCCCGTGTCGCGTAGGTACAGCTTCGGTGCTTTGACCAGGCGCTTGCCAAT
>SXGT01799829.1_pt1 | contig 42851 bp, 40 predicted proteins | sample 3176221 | NCBI WGS metagenome assembly SXGT01 (sample SAMN11356862, study PRJNA531348) | freshwater metagenome | isolation source: freshwater sample F1-120 | place: China: Fuxian Lake, Yuxi | collected 2017-12-25
CTCGTGTTGGCAGAACTATACTTGGAGCCATGCACCTTGACGGTTGGGTCGAAGAAACTATCAACGCATATATTGATCACGCGATCAATTTAGCATCACGAAAGGAGGAGCTCAGAAAATGCAGGGCGGAGGTTCGTCAGAATTTTTTGGATTCAGCATTATGTCAAAGAAGGGCATATTCAACGGCGTTTTTTGATACCATACTCAATCTATGATTTCGATTCATGGAGCATTTTTCATTTATTCAGTCTATATTTGCCATTCAAATTATAACAAAACCATCTCCATTTATGAACATCAGAATTTTACATCTTGCATTGGCCATGGGTTTCTCAGCCTCTGTTGCTTTTGCCCAGCAAAGCGTTCGAACTGCTCAGCCGCTGCCTTACCTCCGTGGCATGGATGCTTCTTTGGAGCAGCATGACCGCCCTGTTTCTCCTTCTGTAACGCCTGAAAATACGATTATCTTTCAGGATGACTTTTCTGCAGGGGCGTCTTCCTGGATCAACCAAGGATTTGAGGGTCTAAATCTCGGCACTACACCCGACACCACCGGTGTTTGGGAGTACCGTGGTCCGGCGACTACACCCAACACGGGCACGGGTTCTCGTGGAGCCTATGGCACAGCTAATCTAACGGTGCAATCGTCTACACCCGCCAATGGTTTTATGGTATTTGACTCGGATTGGCTCGATAATAATGGTGTGCAAGGTGCATTTGGACAAGGCATTTTCCCTGCTCCCCATCGAGGGATGCTCATCAGCCCAAGTTTTAATGCGGCGCAATACCCGTATTTGAATTTAGAGTTTTATCAGTATTACCGACGTTTTGCTGGTCCTACCAGCCAAGCTCAGCCTGCAACTTATGTGTTGTTTTCAACTGATGGCGGTGCCACTTGGGGCGATACGTTAACCCTTAATTCTGGCATTGCGGTGAACCAGGCTTCTGCGCGTAATTCGCTCATCCGTGTGAATGTTTCGGATTATATCGGCGGAGCTGCCAATGCAAAAATCGCCTTTATGTTCCATGGCGATTATTACTTCTGGCAGATTGATGATGTGAAAATAACCCAGGCGCCGAATCATGATTTGGCTTTGGTTCAGTCAATTTTTCTACCCGATACCACCAATGGTCGCTTTCAAGAATATGGAATGGTGCCTGCCCCGAATACGGGCGGCGTGGTTTTCCAGGCCTTGGTGCGTAACGTAGGGACTTCAGCACAGACCAATGTTACCTTAACGGTTAATGCGACCCGTACGTCAGGTGGAGCCCCTCTTTATACAGGCACAGGTTCCATTCCATCTTTAGCCCCAGGAGCAGAGCAGGTTATCAGTTTGGGTACAATTTTCCCTGCCACCACCGTTGCCAACATGAATGTGAGTTTCAATGTAACGGCCGATAGTACCGACGCCTACACGCTGAACAATTCGGCCACTCGGCAATTTGCCATCACAGACTCATCATTCTCTCCGTCTGTTATTGCACCGGTGTCTCAGGCCTTTTCTGGAACGGGACAATGGGGTAATCCTGTAGCGCAACAGGTTTCATTGGGTAATTTGTTTGAGATTCTAACGGCTGATACAGTAACCAGTGCTACTGCGTACCTGCAGACAGGCACAACGGGCACACAAGCTGGTTCCTCGGTGGTGTTTACAGTCCGTACCCCTGGTGCTGATGGACTGCCTGGCGATCTAACCACTGTTTTGTTTGAAAGCGATGTGTATACCGTCACATCACAAGACATTGCCCGTGGATTTATCGTGGTTCCTTTCCCTGCCAATTTGTTTGGTTCACCTCAAGACCGTATTGTGGAGCCAGGTGATCATTGGTTGGTAGCCGAAATGTTCTCTAATAATGGCGCGAATCGCATTCGTTTCCTCGACGACGTTACGTTCACCATGCCTTGGTTTGTATCCGTGTTATATACCGATCAGTGGTATAACAACGGAAACGCTATGAGAATGTTCATGAACTTCGGGCGTGCATCTTCCGGTGTATCCGTACAAGAACTCGCCTCAGATGTTCGTTTGAATTTGTACCCCAACCCTGCTCAGGGCGATTATGCCATGCTCGATATCGCTGCTGAAAGACCAGCTGGTAAAGTTTCTTGTGAAATATTAGACATGACGGGCCGATTGGTAGCTGCTCAAAGCAGCCAAATTGCAGGAATGAAGGAAACCTTGCCACTCGATATCAGCGGTCTGAATGCAGGTCTGTATCAGGTACGTGTCAGCATGTTCGGCGGAAGCCGTACACTTCGTCTGGTGGTGAATCGCTAAGATGAATGCGGTTCCTTGGTTCTCGAGTTGAACTCAAGGCCCAATGAATTCGACAATGAACCGATGCCCTGCAAGGGGTGTCGGTTTTTTTTTAGATAGATTTGTCCCCCTTTTCTAATGCCTGATGAGAGTTCAAAAGCACTTCGATATACAACATCACAATACGTTTAGGGTGTCGGCTCATGTCCGCTATTTTGTGGAAGCGGAAAAGGAAGAAGATGTGCCTTCTGCCCTTGAAATGGCTGAACACCTGGGCTACCCCATAATGGTGCTGGGCGGCGGAAGCAATATGCTCATTTGCTCGGACCTAAACCGTGTAGTTATTCATCCCAATTTGCAAGGCATTAAAGAGCATCATTATGGCACAGAGGTGATTGTAGAAGTGGGCGCAGGGGTAAACTGGCATCAGTTGGTGCGCTACACCGTGGAGCGAGGCTATGGTGGCTTGGAAAACCTGGCGCTTATTCCGGGTACAGTTGGGGCTTCGCCCGTTCAAAATATTGGGGCTTATGGGGTTGAGTTGAAGGATGTTTTTGTTGACCTTCTCGGTTTCCACCGAGATCATGGACGTATGATGATGGACGCCGGGGCATGCCGGTTCGCTTACCGCGACTCAGTGTTTAAGGGCGATTTCAAAGATGCATTTGTGGTGTGCAGCGTACGACTGCGCCTGCATAAACATGCCAAGCTGAACCTGTCGTATGATGCTTTGCAACGCGAGATAAAGAAGAGGGGTCTCGAGCCGAAAAGCCCTGCGGAGTTGGCTGATTTAGTAGCTGACATTCGGGGCAGCAAGTTGCCCGATCCTGAATTAATCGGAAATGCCGGTAGTTTTTTTAAAAATCCCATAATATCTGCCGGGCAGTACAATGCCTTAAAAGATGAGTTCCCCGATATGCCGGGCTATTCGACAGGATCGGAGCAAGTAAAGACCTCAGCGGCTTGGTTGATCGAGCAATGTGGGTGGAAAGGGGCACGTCGGGGGGATGCCGGGGTCTATGACAAGCACGCCTTGGTACTGGTGAACCACGGGCGTGCATCGGGCGCTGACCTATGGTCGCTGGCCACAGAGATCCGTCAATCGGTATTTGAACGCTTCAAAATCATGATTGAGGCCGAGGTGAATGTGCTTCGGGATGTCTGATTTATCATGAAATGCATGTTGTTAGCAGCAGCTCCTGCACAGCAGGGGGATGTTGGGTTGCCCGATTGGTGTTGTCAATGGGGATGATGCTCCGCGGCCATCTCAACCTTCAAGTAAGCGACCAAAGCGTCCAGTTCATCTTCTGTGAGCACATCGCTACCAAATCCCGGCATCGCATTTTTGCCCTTGCGAATGAAAGACTTGGTGGCATCGCGGTCCAGGGTGCTGTGGGCTAGATTTTTAGCGCCTGCCACCCCTAAGGCACCGTCGGAACCGTGACATGCTACACAATAGAAGGTATAGAGCGCCTTACCATGGGGAACGGGATCGTATTGTTCCGAAGTCCTTTCTGTATTCACGTCAACGAGTGCCTCGGCCGGACCAAGACTCCCGAAGTAGTCTGATTTCTTCATGCGCGGACTCCGGGTCTCGGATACGCCCCAGGCGTAGACGATCAACAGCATCGACAGCAGAGCCAGGCCTTTGTTGGCCTTGCGAAACCCTATGACCGCCAAGGGAATGGAAGCGAATACGGCGATCAGCTTCACCCAAAACCAAATGCCAACATTTATGGATGGCGTTTGTAGGGCCATTCCAATCCCAGTCAATAAAAACAAGGTGCTCACGATGATCTCCAGGATGCGTGTTTTTCGGCTGAATGGCTCCAACAGAGTGGGTTTTGCAAACAACAAGATCGTTTTGACGAGATAGATCATCAAAAACAATGAAACAACTAGGGTGTGGGTGTGTAAAAGACCGGTATACATAGGGTTTTTTTTATCATTTTTGTTGGTTGGCACACGCAAATAGCGTTCTGCAAATATCCACTACCTTCCCCTATGGCGCACCCATTCACCATTAAAACTTCCAAGGGCCTAAACAGTATCCAAAAGGCGTTGATATTGATTCATATCATTCTAGGCATTTCAGGTTATTCACAGGCCCAACCCCACTTCCCCTTCAACGGCGTTCGAGATACCCGCCCGGCCACCTGGTACCTAAGTGGGGCAACAATCATTAAATCGGCTGGCGATACCATCAAGGAGGGAGTTGTTTTAATCCGAAACGGACGAATTGAAGGGGTAGGTAAGCAAATACCCCAACCGGCCGATGCTCGGGTGTTGGATCTCAAAGGAAAATACCTGTACCCGGCATTTCTCGAACCAGGGGCCAATTATGGAATGGAGGCGGTGAAAAACCAGCGCAGCCCAAGAGGCTCGCGCCGCGAAGAGGGACCCGTACTCATCCCCGAGAGGGAGGGTGCGTGGAATGCCAATGACGCCATTCGGGCCGACCAAAGCGCTGCTGAGCTGTTTTTGGTAAAGGCAGAGGAGGCAGAAAAGTGGCGAAAAGCCGGATATGGAGCGGTGCTCACCCATCCGCACGATGGGATTATGCGCGGCACAGGTGCTTGGGTATCGACCGCTGAGGGGCCTGAAGGAACAGCCCTATTGATGCCCAATGCCAGTACGCACTACAGCTTCGATAAGGGCAGCAGCCGACAAGATTACCCATCTTCGCTTATGGGGAGCATCGCACTGCTGCGGCAAACACTCTACGACCTGCAGTGGTATGCGCAACAGTCGGCCTTTGGTAAAGCACATGATCAGGTGCTCGAGGCGATGCAACGCACCGCATCGCTCCCCAAGATGTTTGAAACGCCACGTAAATACGATGTGTTGCGGGTAGCCGCGATTGCCAAAGAATTTGGTTTCCCCTTCATAGCCACGGGCACAGGAGAGGAATATCAGTACATACAAGAAATAAAGGCTACAGGAGCTGCGCTCTTGTTGCCTCTGACCTTTCCAGAACCTATGGATGTTCAGGATCCGTTCGACGCACGCGAGGCCTCTTTGTCGGCCATGATGCACTGGGAAATGGCCCCCGCCAACCCAGCCATCGTGAACCGAGCAGGGGTTCCCTTTGCGATCACAGGGAAGGGACTTAAATCACCGGATGAGTTGCTGCCTCGATTGCGCAAGGCTGTTGAGCGTGGACTACCAGCGGCTGCGGCATTGGAGGCCCTAACGCTGGCCCCTGCCCGACTTTTTGGGGCCGATCAGTGGATGGGAAAAATCGAAAAGGGATTCTTGGGAAATATCATCGTGTGTTCGCATCCCCTATTTGACCCCGAAAACCGGATTATTGAAACCTGGACATCGGGTAAGCCCTACAACAACATCCAGGAGGAAGTAGCGGTCGATTGGAGGGGTATTTACCGGCTGAACCGGATCGAGTCGGCCGACCAAGATGGTTGGGGTCAAGGATTAACTACCCCCACTGCTGCCTCTACGCAATTGGTCGAGCAGCTAAAGGGAATCCAGCTTGTGCTTGGCGGTAGTCGCGCCAGCTATGAAGTAGGACTCCGCAGCAACGATACGGCCAAGTCGGTGGCGATGAACCTGCGCTACCGACAGGGATTTCTGAGTTTATCGGCACAAGACAGCAGCCTTTTAGACGCACAGATGCTGCGCATGAGCGCATGGCGGGATGGTGTGGCCGGATTAAACGCACACCTGGAGCTGCCCGACGGCAGTGTCTGGCGACTCGAATTCGACTCCATAGCCCCCCATCAGGCCGACACCTCCATCAAGAAGACGAAGGCAACCCCAGCGTTGCCCGCAGAGATCATGCGCTACCCATTTGCCGACTTGGGACATGAGACTCCTCCGCGTCAAACCAACATTCTCATAAAGGGGGCTACCGTGTGGACCAGCAGCTCGGCTGGGGTGATCAAAGAGGCTGATGTGGCTGTGCGCGATGGTAAAATTCTGGCTGTTCAAAAAGCGGGGGCATCGGACCCTGCAGTTTTGTTCGGGAAAGGTGTCGAATTCAGCGTGCGCGACGGGAAGGGTCTTCACCTCACTCCAGGGATCATAGATGAGCACAGCCACATCGCAATCAGCAGGGGTGTGAACGAGGGCACTCGGAGCATCACGGCGGAGGTCCGCATAGGCGATGTGCTCAACCCCGACGACGTGAACATCTACCGGCAATTGGCGGGTGGGGTCACCACGGCCCAACTTTTGCATGGATCGGCCAATTCGATTGGGGGACAAAGCGCGATTGTGCAGATGCGCTGGGGGGTAACCCACCCTGATGCCTTAAAATTTCGCGGAGCCCCCGGATTCATCAAATTTGCACTCGGCGAAAACGTCAAACAAGCCAATTGGGGCGATCGGCAAGTAGTAAGGTTCCCTCAAACCAGAATGGGTGTGGAACAGGTCATGATGGACGGGTTCCTTAGGGCACGGGAGTATGAAGAGCGACGGAAATCGCAACCCCAAACCACCCGACGCGACCTCACGCTCGATGCTTTGGTGGAGATTCTCAAGGCCGAACGCTTCATTACCTGCCACAGCTATGTGCAAAGTGAAATCAATATGCTGATGAAGGTGGCCGACTCGCTTGGTTTTAAGGTGAATACCTTCACACACATTCTGGAAGGCTACAAAGTGGCCGATAAGATGAAGAACCACGGGGTAACGGCAAGCAGTTTCGCCGATTGGTGGGCCTATAAATATGAGGTCATCGACGCCATTCCCTACAATGCGGCCATTCTTCAACGCGTAGGCGTGAATGTTGCCATCAACTCCGACGATGCTGAGATGGCCCGTCGTTTAAATCAAGAAGCGGCCAAAACGATCAAGTATGGGGGACTCACTGAGGAGCAGGCGCTGAATACGGTGACCATCAACCCGGCTCGTGCCTTACATATAGACCATATAGTAGGAAGCATAGAGGTCGGTAAACAGGCCGATTTGGTGCTCTGGAGCGCCCACCCACTCAGTATTTATGCCCGCCCGCTCCTCACCATGATCGAGGGCATCCCCTATTTTGATTTGGTTCGGGATGAGGCGGCGCAATCAAGCCGCGAAAGGGAGCGGCAACGGCTCATCGCAGAACTTTTGAAAGTTAAGACGGAGGGCAAGGGGGGCAGCAAACCGCGCCGGAAAATCGACCCACAATGGCATTGTGAGACCTTGGGTGAAGAGGGCGAAGCCGCCGCAGCGCACTGATGCGGCATTTGGGTACGCCACGCGTTTTGCATCAACCCATGAGCCTGAGGCGCACGCTGATTCGGCGGGGCATCGAGGGCCCATAGAGATAGGATGCATCGCGCTCGGATCCAACACTTAAGTCTTTTTGGTAGTTGTTCAATAAATTCTGGCAAGCTGTTTCCGTCGCCAGGCGGAGTCGGGGGCTTATTTTCCACATTTTTTCGATCCATAGGTCGTGTTGACCCATGGCCGGGCTGCGTACAAGCATCAATTCACCCGATGTTTGGGCATCCGTACGGGTAGTCCACATGGCCCCGCTGAGTATTTGGTTGTACTGCATCCACCACCCCTTGCCGAGGCTGCGCCGAAGGGTCAGGTAGCCAGTACAATTGGGTAATCGGAGCACTTCTCGACTCCTCAATTCCCCATCCAAGCCTGAGGCCAAGCGCACTTCGGATGCATATTGGGCTTTTTGTATACTGAATGAGGCATCCCACTGCCAGTCACTGCCTGATGTTGCCCCTCTGAGGCCCATCACTACCCCAAGAATCCGCGCGTCGGGGCCATTCGATTTTTGCCAAATGCTGGCGCCTCCATCGAATTCCGACTCAAGATCATACAGCAGCATCGGCCGTTTCAATTGGGTGTAAAAGGCTTCCGCTGTGATCGTACAACGGGTTTCGTCTGCTCCAAGGGCGTATTCTGCCGAAAATGAATAGCCCACTGATCGCTCCTCGCGTAGTTCGGGCGACCAGCGAATGCTGCGTACGGAACCGCCCACGAGCTCCACGTGCAGATCCTCCGTGAATATCTGGGGTGCGCGATAACCACCCGATCGCACGATCGACATAGACAAACGGCTGCCGATCGGCTGCCAACGTACGGATCCTCGCCAAATTCCCGGATTTCCGGTATAGAATACGGGAACTGAGCTCGTGTCTTGCTGAAAGGAGCCCGTTAACCGAACCCCATCGTTCCTCCAGCCCAGATGGATGCGCCAGGAGGGTAGTGGTTCTCCATCCACCTGCACAAACCGGCTCCAGGTGAGAAATTGCTGTGAAATGCTCCGTTCTACCTGCGGAAGGGCATCCACCAAGTTTCGTTGATTTACTTCCGAACCAGCCAAAAGGCGCCATCCGGCTAATGGTTCAGCGTTCAATCGAAAACCGGCCTGTATAATGCCTTCGGTCGATCGGCCGTACGCTGCGGTGTGGGGTGCATTCCAGGGCGACCATGTACCCATCGATCCCAGTAATCCCCTTGATCTGGGATGGGGCATGGGGATGCTGTCGCCTGCCCCTCCATAGTAGGCCTTTCGTTGTGCAGACTGCTGAGCAAGGTAGAATTGCGTTTCGCGTTTTGCCCATTCGTTGCGGTGGTTGGCCTCGAGTTGGGTGGAAATGGAGCGTTGGAGAATTTCCTCCGACAAATGCGCCTGCGGTGCTGGTACATGCCAATCGCTACCGCCGCGTCGTTCCTCTTCAATGGCGAGGTTGTTCAGTCGAAGACGCCAGGTGTTCGACAAGCGTTTTTCCATCAATAATCCTACTGAGGTACCCCTGAGCCGTGCCACCTCACTAAAACCATCTCCATCATGGTCGTAGGGCGTTCGCAGGCGGTGGTTGATAAAAGCAGTTGCATTCGCTGGCGCTGGTCGCTCTGCGCGCTTGTCCTGCCCCGAAGTGGGTTTCGGCCTGCTCACCCAATCGGCATGAGCCCGCCAGAGGTGGTCGCCTCCCCCCCCTTTGGGCACGATGGATGATTGTTGGACTGCGCCCCAGCCCTGTTCTTGTGCCCTGCGGGTCACCACATTCACCACTCCGCCCACTGCATTGGCTGCATAGGCGGCCGAACCCCCTCCGCGAAGTACTTCAATTCGTTCGATCAGGGCGGTTGGCAAGTGGTCGAGCCCATAGGCAGCGTTAAGTCCACCCATAATAGACTGCCCGTCCATCAGAATTTGTGTATATGGACCGGCCAATCCGTTCAACCGAACCTGTGTATACCCACAGGTCTGGCAGTTGTTCTCCACCTGAACCCCCGGGGTATAGGGCAGTGCATCGCCCAGGTTCGTGGCATTCACTTGTTCAAGACGCCGCGCATCGATCGATTTTACCTCCGCTGGAGCACCACGACTTACCTCAATCGTTGTTTCAATGTGAATGCCTTGCAATTCCACCACAGTGGGCAGCAGGGTCAGCGACAGGCTTTGGCAACCCCCTTCACCCAGGATAACCCGAAGAGTCTGGTAGCCGACGATTCTGATGATGAGCTCTTTTGGAGGGGCGTTCGCGTTCAGTAGAAATCGTCCGCTGCTGTCGGTTGTTGTGGCATCTCCCGATGCCGATTGCACACTGGCCGCTGCCGCAGGCACTGAATCAAGCTGACCGCCTGTGCCCGTGCGCAACCATACCCGTCCCCCGCACCGATGGCCCGAATTAGATGATTGTTGGGCACGCCCAAGACTGATTGAGGCCATAGTAGCTACGATCAGCAATAATAAAAAACGAGGCAACAATTTCATTCCGGACATTGGCACAAAAATAGCATAATCTAAAATAATATTTAGGCAAGTCTAAAATTTTAAGGTATTTAGATTTGGGGACATCATCGACCTTGCCTAATTTCACCAAATGAAATGGTCGTATAGGATCTTTTTTCGATGGATGATGTTTCGCCGCCTTCCTCTCGCTTGGCTCGCCGGTCTGCAACTAAAAGCCTGCAACGATCAGGAATGTTCCATTATGATCAAACACCGGTGGGTCAACCAAAATCCCTTTCGCTCTATATATTTCGCTGCCCAACTGATGGCTGGTGAAATGGGGGGTGGGCTACCGGCACTCCTCCACATCAGGAGTAAAGGCTATAACAGTGCCATGCTCGTAACCCACATTGAGGCATCGTTCTACAAGAAAGCCACCGGACGCATCACATTCCGGTTCAACGAAGTTGCTGACATAAAGGCAGCGGTCGATGAGGCACAGCGATCGACCGAACAGCCCGCTACCTACCTTGCCACCACCCACGCCTTCAACGAATCGGGTCAAAAAATTGCCGAAGTGCGTGCTCTTTGGAGTTTTCGTGCCCGACCTAATGCAAGGAAAAGCCAATCGGGCCGATAGCCGCCACGCCTGCCGCTACCGCCACGCACGCCACGCCTGCCGCTACCGCCACGCACGCCACGCCTGCCGCTACCGCTATAATTCAGCAATTAAACAGGTTTTATGCCGAATAACAGCGTCGAAATAGAATAGAAATAGAATAGAAATAGATACGAATAAGATTCGAAAAAGGCTTGTCAGCCGGAAAATGTCTACCCCTTAATAGCAGCCGAAGCTTGACTAAAAACCTCCATCATGAGCAGGGCGCCCGAACTGTAGCGTACTTCAACCCATCCATCCGAGGCCACCTCGTTGCTGCAGCCTATTCGTCCGCCCATCTCCAGGCTTTCGCCATGCAGCGGATAAACCAAATTATGCGTCACAATCCCCTCGGCAAGACCCATGGGCATCAACGACAACTGGGTGCCGGCGGCAAACCATTTTCGAAAAACCAAAGGCAGCAAAAATGTACGGCAATGATCGTCGATCATATTTAGGGTGATGCGCCTTCCATATTCGGCCAAAATGCTGAAATGCGTTAGAAAATGGTCGCTGCGCCCCCCGCTGGCCCAAATGATGTGCGCCGATGGATGACCCCGTTCAATCAGAAAATCAAGGCCTTTTTGAAGGTCGGTCTTATTGGAGTCCGGACGAAATAGTAGTTCGGGTTTACCCGCCGCAGGCGTCGGCGCACCCTGTGTTGGTAAAAAGGAATGAACACTATCGAAGTCACCCAAAACGGCATCTACGGTAATGTTCAGAGCCCTTAAGCGATCAAAAGCGCCATCAAGAGCCAAAATATAGGGGCACCATTCGAGCAAAGCAGTTAAAAGTTCCTGACTACAAGCATCGCCGTTGGCCACCAAAAGCGTGGGCTCTTGCTGTTCGCGAACGAAATGGTGACTGCTCACACGCGGAACTAAACTATTTATAAAGGCTGCGCGCAATCACAATGCGCTGAACCTCCGAGGTGCCCTCATAGATTTGGGTTATTTTGGCATCACGCATCAAGCGCTCCACATGGTATTCCTTCACATAGCCGTAACCACCATGCACTTGAACAGCTTCGGTGGTCACCTTCATGGCAACTGATGAGGCAAACAACTTGGCTTGTGCACTTGCACTGTCGTAATCGAGATGCTGATCTTTCAACCAGGCAGCCTTAAGGCATAACAGCCGGGCTGCTTCAATTTCTGTGGCCATATCAGCCAATTTAAATTGGATGGCCTGATGATTCATAATCTCGGTACCAAAAGCCTTGCGCTCCCTGGCATACTGAACCGAAAGTTCATAGGCCCCGGAGGCAATACCCAAGGCCTGAGCCGCGATGCCGATCCGCCCACCCGACAATACTCTCATCGCAAACTTGAATCCAAAGCCATCCTCACCAATGCGGTGGCTTTTGGGGACTTTCACATCCGTAAACATGATGCTGTGTGTGTCGCTGCCCCGAATACCCATTTTGTCCTCCTTCTTTCCCACCTGAAAACCCGGCCAGTCACGCTCCACAATAAAAGCATTGATGCCTCGGTGGCCTTTATCTACATCAGTTTGGGCGATCACGATATATACCGATGCACTATTACCGTTGGTAATCCAGTTTTTCGTTCCATTCAGCAGATAATGGTCGCCCATATCTAGAGCAGTAGTGCGCTGTGAGGTGGCGTCGGACCCTGCCTCCGGCTCGGATAGGCAAAAGGCACCAATTTTCCGTCCTGCCGTGAGGTCGGGCAGGTAGCGCATCTTTAACTCTTCACTCGCAAAGCTCTCGATGCCCCAGCAAACCAACGAATTGTTGACCGACATGCACACGGAAGCAGACGCATCGATTTTGGAAATTTCTTCCATCGCCAACACATATGAAATCGTGTCCATTCCCCCTCCACCATATTTTGGGTTCACCATCATGCCCATCAATCCGAGTTCACCCATCATCTTGATTTCATCAGCCGGAAATTTTTGGTGGTTATCGCGCTCAATTACCCCAGGCAACAATTGATTGCGTGCAAAATCGCGCGCAGCCTGGCGGATCATTTCATGTTCTTCGGTGAAGTCGAGTTGCATAAGTCAGTGTTTTAATAAAGATGCTCTGTTTTTTAATAAAGGTGCCTTGTATTTAATCAGGATGCAAAGATAAGTGGTGATGGCATCTTATTGAAGCTGCCGTTCCTGGAAAAGCGGGCGTATTCAAACCCGTTAAAACAGCTCCAGAATTTCTTTGCGGATGGTGGTGTTTACAGTAACAGCCAGAAGAATTGACACCAAAAGGCCAATACCGACCATTAAGATATCCTTACCAATGAGACTAAAGGTTTTCTTCCAACGCGAGTCACCATGAAAGCCTGAAAGCGACATACCTATTTCGCGGCCGGCGAACAAGCCAATAAAAGCCCAGGTAGTGCTCATGGGAACGGTGTTTACCATTGTGAACCAGAAAAGAACCCCGGCGTAAACTAAATCAATAATTGTGGCCGCACGGACATCCACAACATTCGATTTTTCATCAACCACATTTTGAATTTTATCTCCCCGCATATAAAACAGCAGGGCCAAACCAGAAAAAATGAAGGCACAGAAAAAGATGAGTTGCGAAATCGATAAACTCCGCGGCAGAAAAACAGCAATGTTGGCAGCATCCTGAGCGATCCAGAGATACCATAAAGTGCCGCTGGTAATCCACTGAAAGCCTGTCCAAAGGTGACTGGCTTCGCCTCGCTGGAGCCAGCGAAGCGGTTTCGAGAAAAGCCACCAAATAAAAAGGGCTACGAAAAACGCAATGAAATACCCGGAAACACTTTTTTGAAGCATGCCCGTCACCGTTCCCAGGGTTCCTGAAAATGAAGTAAGCAACATAAAAGTAGTGCTCACAGGAATGCGCAAACGGGTCAGTACCAGCAAAATGACGGGCGCCGCCAATTGAAGAAACGAAAATTCAGACGGGGATTCGGTGAGTCCTTTGCTTTGCAACCTCTGGTAGGATACATCCCCATCGTAGAGCGACCAGCTGACCACGATGGCAGCCACGAAAAGAGCACCAATATAAAGCCAAAGGTATTGCCATGGATAGCGGTGATTCGATGAAATGAACGTTCCAATGGTCTGGATGCTGTCGTTGGCCACAGCCGAATAGCCAGCCAACATAAAACCTAACCACATGGCCAATTGAGGATAGGGGGAAAGTGCCGCACACAATACCAATAATATTACCACAATAGAATAGAATCTGCGTTCTGTGTGCAGGTGCACTAGAATAGGACTTGCAGTTCTACTGTATGATGGGGTATTTTTAGCGATCGATTTATGGCCTTTCATAAAACAAAACGGATGTAAAATGCCACATTCAAATGATTGAGAGGGCTTTTTAGAGGTTATCTAATTGTTAAATTGCAAATTATACATTAAAAGAAGTGAATTGAAGGATAAATCAGTGTGCGGACAGAAGGAAGTTTGGGGCATCACCGATTATGGGTGTGTCAAGAAAGGATAAATGGTGCAACAAGCGTGAATGGGGGTACCTCTACCCTCAGTTTTTCTCCCGATGGAAGGTGACCTAGAAAAAAGCCGTGCATGCGACCAAGCGGGTTAACAATCGGGCAGTAAGAACTGTATTCATGTTGGCCACTTGGAAGAATTTCTGGGTATTCACCCACCAAGCCCTCACCCGATACTTCCCGTCGAATGACAGGGCCATCAGCGATAAACCACTGTCTTCGTGTCATTCGAATGGGCAATTGACCATGGTTGATGATGCAAACGTGGTATGCAAAGACATAACCGCGACTATGCGGAGTGGAGTGTTCAGGCTTATACTCGGGTCTAACCCGAACCTCGATAGAGCCAGTCGTCGACGATACCATACCGACAAATATAGGGCACAATCGGATAGAACAAATCAGACCGGCTTAAACTGCTCAAAAGCCTGTAAGCAGTCAAAACAATAATGCATGGATCGACACAATGTTGGGCCGAATGGTGTTTTGAGGGTGGTATTGGCCGATGCGCAATACGGACATTCTGTATGTTGCAATCGGTCGAGATCAGGCTCCCCATTGTGCTTTGGGGGCGGAGCCAAGCCGAAATCTCGGATGATTTCACGGCCGCGATCGCTGATGCGGTTGCTGTTCCACGCAACACTAAAATCGGTCTCTACTTGAACATGCTGGTAGCCCAGTTGCTCAACCGCTTCGCCAACTTGTTTTTCCATAAGCCGTATAGCTGGGCATCCTGCGAATGTGGGGGTCATGCGAACGATAACCGACTTTTCAGGTGATAACTCAACACCCGTAATGATGCCTAAGTCGACGACCGACAAAACCGGAATTTCAGGGTCCATAACGCTTCGAAGGGCTTCCCAAATGGCATCCACTTGGTCTTTGTGCGCGTTCAACGGAACACCCGTGGGTTCATGCGCCGGACTCACCATTCTGCTTGGGGGTCGAGGCGAAATACTTCGGTCATTTCATTGAGCAGTGGTTGGAGGTACTCGGTATGGTAGCCATTTCGACCACCATAAACGGGTTCTATGCGATCTGGATCGGGGATGTGTAATCCCGAACCATCCAAAACAGCATTCAACGCTTCCAGCCAGCGCTCCCTCCATTTCGATTCAATAGGAGCTATTTGGGCATCATCTAAAATTTGTTCACCCAATCGTGGTTCGAACATACCTAAGGCCAGCCCAAATTGTCGATTAATCGCTGTTTGCATGCGTGCCCTTGCCGTTTCATCGTTGCTGTTGCCCAATTGGTTGACCATGGTTTTGGCGTGGAACATATGATACTTCACTTCTCCCCTGATTTTGGTGGCCAATTGCGCTAGGGGCTTAAACGAAGAGAGCGATAAAGTTTCCATGCGCAAGCCAGCTGCCAGGTCAAAAAACAGGTGTCGTGTCAGGCTGAAGTCGTAGTCGCCAATGGGCCACTCCACCAGTTGACAACAGCTGAATTCAGTTTCCTGTCGGGTGAAGGCGTGAATATCGGGATCAGGGGCGCCTAGGTGTTCATGGAGCAGGGTATAAAAACCCAATGCGTGACCCATCTGGTCTTGAGCAATCGACGAGAATGCGATGTCTTCCTCCAAAATGGGCCCGAGTCCGGTCCATTCCGAATGGCGGTGGCCCAAAATCAGGTGATCATCGGCCAATGCGGTTAATAAATGGCGAAGCGGCTCCCGGTGTAGATCCGCGATGGGTACGCTTTTATGGGGTATGTTCATGGCTCATTTTTTCGCGGTACGCGTCGATCTTATCATTCACTTTGTATCCGCCTGGGTCGCGGTACGATTTTTCGGGGGTAGTGGCAAACATATCCTGATCAGCATAGTCGAGGGCCATCACATGGCGGGTATCCACCACCCAAAGGTTGGCGGTTTCACCCCGCCTCCCGAATTGCTCCTTGGCATAAGCCATCGCTAATTCTGCACCGGGGGCGTGCACGATGCCCACCGCCGTGTGGCGGTCGCCTCGTTTTTTCTGGTGAAACACCTGATAAGTGCCCCAGTGGTCGTGGGGGGGTAGGGTGTCGGGCGATCCGGGTTCATGGGTGTGCAAACCAAGGCGGTTAATTCGTGGATCGAGGGATTGGATTTCTACAGACATAGATGCTTGTTTTAGGCCAGAGGATTCGCTTTGGCCAGAGGGATCATATTAGACCAAAGGATTCCATCAAGACCATGGGGGACAATTTAAGCCAGAGGAGTCACGTAGCGGGCATCGGCTTGTTGAAGGGCTTTTCTGACCCAGGCGCCGTTCACTTCAGCTGCTTTGCGCACGGCCAGGCGCTCGGCATTGCAGGGGCCATTGCCACGGATAACGGCGAAAAACTCTGCCCAATCGGGGTCGCCAAACAGCCATTTGCCGCTGTCCGGATCCTTGCGGAGTTCAGCATCCGGCAGTGATAATCCCAATTCCTGAATTTTCGGGACGTAGAGCGACAAAAACTGCTGCCTCATATCGTCGTTTGTGGCCATTTTCACCTTCCATTTCATGAGGGTAAGGGTGTGCTCACTCATTTCGTCGGATGGACCAAAAAAATGCATGATGGGTTTCCACCAGCGGTTTAGCGCATCTTGAAGCATGCTGCGCTGAAGGGGTGTGCCCGTGGCCAAGTACACAAATACACTGTGGCCCTGTTTCAGGTGAAAACTCTCTTCGTAGCAGATCCGTTCCAGCGCGCGGCAATAAGGCCCATAAGAGCCTTTGCTGTTGGCTACCTGATTCACAATGGCAGCAGCGTCGATCAGAAAACCGATTACAGCCACATCGGCCCAGGTTTTGGCTGGGTAGTTAAAGACATTCGAATATTTCGATTTCCCATTGATCAGGTCATTGATCATGGCTTCTCGCGATTTGCCCAAAGTCTCGGCGGCACTATACAACAACTGGGCATGCCCCACCTCATCTTGCACCTTCGCCATGAGGGCTAACTTGCGACGAAAACCAGGGGCCCGCGTAATCCAGGTTCCCTCCGGAAGCGCTCCGATGATTTCCGAGTGGGCGTGTTGCTCGATCATGCGGATGAGCTGTCGGCGGTATTCGGTGGGCATCCAATCGCGGGGTTCCACTTTTTCGCCTCGGGCTACACGCTCTTCGAAGGCCGCGAGCATCTCGGGGTCATCATTCACTACGGCTTTTCGGGCCTCTTCTTTAGGGATATATCCTCCTCCGTACATAATATTTGGGTTTAAAGGTTAGCTGTTTTGATGTTTGATGGAATGGTGGATGAGTATTTGTGGTTGAAAATAGATTAGCTGTTCTGATTGGCCGATTCGATGGATCTGCTGCCGCTCCATTCTTCAGAGCCCATAACAAGGCCGAGCTCGTCTTCTCGGGTGGCCATAAAGCCAAAGAGCAACTGATCACTGAGTTGACGGGCAATTTCGTTGATGCTCAGCGGTCCATCCGGACGGTACCACTCATGAAGGGCATTCAAGGTCGACAACAAGCCAACAGCAGCGAATTTCTCGTTGATGGGTCGAAATAGGCCTGCATGCATTCCCTTTTGCAAAATCTCGATGAAATAATCGCGGTATTGGTGGCGTAGGTTGATGAAATGACCCAAATGGGGTTCCGTTAAATGCTTCCACTCCTGGGCAAAAACCATCGACGCATCAACGTCGCTCGTCACCACCCGAACGTGTCGGTCAACCGCCATACGAAGGTGCATGGGTGCCGGAAGATCCATTCTCATGAGGGGTTCGAGTTGCACAAAAAACTCAGTAGCGCGTTCAAAAAGGATGTTTTGGAGCACTTCTTCTTTGGAGGAGTAATGGTTGTAGATCGATGAGGCCTCCAAGCCACAAGCGGCTGCCAAGTCGCGCATGGAGGTTGCAGAATAACCTTTGGCGCGAAACAACCGAATGGCGGCGCGAAATATCTTCTCTTTGCTTCCTCGAACTCGAATGGGTGCGGATCTGAGCCTCATGATCAATACATATACGAACAAACGTTCGCAAAAGTAGGAATAAATAGATTCCCTTTCACCCATTGTATCATGTTTTCTCTATTTTCTATGAACAGTTGTTCGTTTTTAAGTCTTTTATCGTACTTTTGGCGAATGACCCGCAACGTTGATGATTTTTTTTCATTCGGATGTGGCCGTTGTGCCCTCGGCGGCACGCCTGATTGTAAGGTTCACCGGTGGTCGGCCATGCTGCGGCAGTTCCGGAATATGGCGCTTCAAGCCGGCCTTACCGAACAATGCAAATGGGGCGTTCCTTGTTATACATTCGCCGAACGAAATGTGGTACTCTTATTCGTTTTCAAGGAAAGTTGTGGACTATCATTTTTCCGTGGCGATGAGCTCCAGGACCCCAAGAATCGGCTGGAGGCATCGGGCCCGAATGCGCGCACGGGTCGTTTGTTTCGGGTCACGGAGCCCCAACAGATGATTCAACACGAAAACGACATACGCCAGTGGTTGGCAGAATCCATCGCATTAGAGGAGCAAGGAAGGCCAGTTCGGCCTGTGCGGGCCGATGCAGATTTGCCCGAAGTAGTGGGCTGGCATGAATATCTACTGAGTCGTCCTGAGCTGGCGGCAGCTTTTGCAGCGCTTACCCCCGGGCGCAAGCGGGGCTACCTCCTTCATTTTGCCTCGGCCAAGCAGGAGTCGACGCGCATCAAGCGCATGGAAAAATGTACGCCCCAAATTTTGGCCTTAAAGGGCATTCACGATTGATGGGAAATGATTCAATTTAGGAACGTACTATTGCAGTTCGATAAGCGTTGCCCCCACATGAGATTATTTTCGTTGGCCTTTGCCCAGATTTCCCCCAAAAACGCCGCTTTCTATCTATTCGGAGTCGCAATAATCATTGTTTTTTTAGGTGTTGGGGGATGCAGACCCGAACGGTTCGTGGCCAATGCGGATTTAGAATTGCGTTGCGAAACAGACACTGTTTTGTATGATACCTTGCTGGTAGGGGCCGGCAGCATCACCAAGCGGTTCAAGATCTACAACGATGAGGGCCGCAACATTTTGATTGATGAAGTGTATTTGGCCGGACGAAAACAATCGGGCGGTTCGGCCTACAGGATCAACATTAATGGTAATCCGGCCAATGCCCTCACCGAAGTTGAACTCCGGGCGCGCGATAGCCTGTACATTTTTGTGGAGGTTACCATCGATCCTAACCAACAGAACACGCCCTTTCTCGTCACCGATTCTGTGGTCTTTCGGTCGGGTAACCGCACAAAGGCGGTCCAATTGGTAGCCTACGGTCAAAATGCCGTGTTTTTTAATGAGGAGGTTTTAGATTGTAATATGGTTTGGGACAACACCCTGCCGATTGTCGTCTACAACTCAGTATTGGTTGATAGTGGATGCACCCTCACCATACGCGAAGGCACGCGGGTTTATTTCAACAAAAATTCATCCCTCTTCGTATTGGGTACCCTACGCATCGAAGGAACACCAGCGCATCCTGTGCGCATGAGGGGCGATCGCCTCGATCCTTTATACCGCGATCTGGCGGGTGGGTGGAACGGTATTCACTTGCTCAGAGGGAGCGTAGGTCACCGAATCGAGAACCTCGACTTACGCAACGGAACCATAGGAATTCGGGTCGACTCATTGCCGGCAGATGCCGACTCGGTCAACGTGATTATCAACAAAACACGCATACACAACTGTGCGGTTGTGGGTCTCTTGGCCTATACAGCACGTATCGACGCATACAATATGTTGGTCAGTAATTGTGGCTTGTACAATTTTCTGGGTGATTATGGAGGCCGCTATCGTTTTCGCCATTGCACTTTTGTGCACCTGAATTCGGGTTTTCAACGCGGATACCCTGTTTTTGGCTTATCGAATCGCGACTACAACAATAGCCCGAGTCCCACCCACCTCGAGCTGGAAAACAGCTTGGTCTGGGGTGGTCGTTCCAATGAGCTCGTGCTCGACAGTTCAGGAAGCGGGCCGATCTCAACATCGCTCAGTTATAGCATCATTCAGTCCGAAACCCAACGACCGGGGGTTCAATTGCTCTACACCAATCCTAAATTCAAGAACCCATCCGACAACGATTTCAGCATCGACACGCTGTCGCCCGCTTTTCAGCGCGGGATCGATCTGAGGGGATTGTATGGAGGCCGGCTCCAAACGGACCTCACAGACCGTCCGAGGGCACAAACCCCTACCCTAGGCGCTTTGGAGCGTATCGAATAAGTCAAGTGGGCTGCATTTTTCGTAAATTTGCACTTCTTTAAACGGCATCTCTATGAACCACACCGACGAACATTTGATCTTAGTGCCCTTTCAATTCTCCGCTCCTTCGGAATGTGCGTTACAACACGCTGTGGCAGTGGCAAAAGCCGCTCAGGATCGGATTCTATTGCTTCATGTGGTAAACAGCGAGACAAAAGACCTGATGAAGCGCGAGCAGTTGACCTTGAAAAATTTGTATGATAAGCTTCGGCGATTGGCCGATTCCATCAGCAGTCAACACGGGGTGGCCGCAGATTTTGAAATGGAAGAGGGCAGTATTTTCACAACCATTCCTGAGTATGCGGAGAAATCGAAAGCGCGGCTCATCATCATGGGAACCCATGGCATTCATGGACTGCAACACATCATCGGCCCGAATGCCTTAAAAGTTTCGGAATTGAGCAGTGTGCCCGATATCATCGTGCAACAACGTCCGATGAAGGCTCATGGTTACAAGACGATCGTTGTGCCCATCGATTCAACCCGCGAGAGCAAGCAAAAGATCAGCCAGACAGCTGCCATGGCCTCTTTGTTTCAGGGAGCGGTGCATTTGTTCGCGGCCACAGAATCCGACGAATTTTTATCCGCTTCCGTTCAGAGAAATGTGCAGTTTGCTCAAAAAATGCTCGACGATCACGGGATAAAAACGGCTTTGGTGCATGAACAGGCGGGGGGTAAGGCCTTCGACAAGCAAATTTTGGATTATGCGGCTCAGGTTGATGCGGATCTTATTGTAATCATGACGGGTGATGACCGCGGTTTACTCGATCGATTCACCGGCAGCGAGGAGGAACATATTGTTTACAATGCCCACCAGATTCCCGTGCTGTGCATTGAACCAAAAGACGCCCAATACGGAAGTGTCTTTACCATGTAAGGCACGCTTCGTCATTCAAATTATCTGCACGATTAACGGCTATAGGGAATATGATTCACGAAAACGGACAAGTCATTGCGGTCGACTTCGACGGAACGGTTGTAGAACATGCCTATCCGGCTATTGGTGAGGAAATGCTCTTCGCTTTTGATACCCTGAAGCGCCTACAGTCTAAAGGCCATAAGTTAATTCTGTGGACCATCAGAGAGGGTAAAGCACTAGAAGATGCCGTTGAATATTGTCGTTCCAATGGGGTGGAATTCTACGCTGTCAATAAGAACTATCCGGAAGAGGTATTTGAGGCGGGTGTAACATCCCGAAAAGTCAACGCCGACTTGTTCATCGATGACCGTAACGTTGGGGGTTTCAGGGGCTGGGGTGAAATTTACATGATGCTGCACCCCGAAGATGGCGAATACCGTCACCAATTGATCGATCGTGAGGCGCACTACAACCAAAAAGGGAAGAAGCCCAACAAAGGAGGCGGAGGTGGTATTTTTTCACGTTGGAGGAAGGGGTGATTAACTATAAAACGTCCGAGGAAATTGCCCTCATGCGCGAGGCAGCCCAAGTGGTGAGCCGAACCTTGGGGATGTTGGCTCGTGAGATTCGTGTAGGCGCCATTCCTCTGCACCTCGACCGCATGGCGGAAGACTACATCCGTGCTGAGGGCGCGGATCCCGCTTTTAAGGGCATGTATGGATTTCCCAATACGCTCTGCTTGTCGCGCAATGCCCAGGTTGTGCACGGAATACCCGATCAGCAACCACTGCGTGAGGGCGATATACTGAGTGTCGATTGCGGGGCACGTTTGCATGGTTTTTATGGAGATCACGCCTATACTTTTGCCGTCGGTGAAGTGGCATTGCCCGTGGCGCGTTTGTTACAGGTTACCCGAGAATGTCTGTATAAAGGCATTGAGCAAATGGTTGTGGGCAATAGAATAGGTGATGTTTCATACGCCATACAGGAGCACGCGGAGCGGTATGGTTATGGTGTGGTGCGTGAGTTGGTCGGACACGGTTTGGGTAAAAGCCTGCACGAAAAGCCGGAGGTGCCCAATTATGGCCGCAAAGGAAGTGGCCCGATTCTGAAAGAGGGGCTGGTGCTGGCCATCGAGCCAATGATCAATATGGGGCGTCGTCAGGTGCGAACTATGGCGGACAAATGGACAGTGGTGACCGCTGATGGCCTTCCTTCGGCGCACTTCGAGCACGACGTGGCCATAGTGAACGGCAAACCCGAAATACTCTCTACTTTTGCTTATATAGAAGAAGCATTGGGAATCAAATCAGATAATAATGGGACGAGCATTTGAATACCGAAAGGCCAGGAAAATGGCCAGATGGGGCAAGATGTCGCGCATTTTTCCGCGCATCAGCAAAGAAATTACCATGGCTACCAAAGCTGGGGGTCCAGATCCTGAGAATAACTCGCGTTTGCGGGTAGCCATCCAAAATGCGAAAGGCGCCTTGATGCCCAAAGACCGTGTAGAAGCGGCCATTAAACGGGCGACCAACAAAGATGAGAAGGACTACGAGGAGGTAGTTTACGAGGGATATGGTCCGCATGGCGTGGCCATTGTGGTGGAAACAGCCACCGACAACCCCACCCGCACGGTAGCGAATGTCCGCCATTTGTTCAGTAAATACGGGGGTTCTATGGGAACAACCGGCTCACTGTCGTTTCTGTTTGAGCGCAAGGGGATCTTCCGGATAAAAGCGGAAGATTTATCGCTCGAGGATCTGGAATTGGAACTGATTGATTATGGCGCCGAAGACGTCCGCGCTGAGGACGATGAAGTGGTGGTAGTGGCCGCATTTGCGGACTTCGGACAAATGCAAAAGGCGCTCGAGACACGCGGGTTGCCGGTCATTAGCTCGGAATTGCAGCGCATCCCCCTCAGTTTCACTGAGCTTTCAGAGGCGCAGGAGGAAGAGGCTATGAAGCTGATCGAATTTTTGGAAGAGGATGAAGACGTTCAAAATGTCTTCCACAACCTCGCCTAGGACAGACTACCAAAGGGTAATTCTGCCCGACGCAGGAACATCCATACGCAGGTTGGTGCCCGGGCATCCCCAGGCCTCCTGAAATTCTTTTAGATTCGACAAGGGACCAAGTACCCGGTATTCGCCCGGTGAGTGGCTATCGGTGATTAGGCGCTTCCGCAGCTCCTTCTCCGAGATATTCTGTGCCCAAACCTGGGCCCAGCCCACGAAGAACCGCTGTTGCCAGCTCATGCCATCGAAGAAGGTGGGTTGCCCGCCGTAGGCCTTATTGTAGGCATGGTAGGCCATGGTTAAGCCCGCTAAATCCGCTATGTTTTCACCCAATGTGAGTTTGCCGTCGATGCGTTGATCGGGCAGTGGCTGGAACGCTTCAAACTGTTGCGTGATCATCGCCGTGATAGAGTCGAATCGCCGACGATCGTCATCCAACCACCAATTGCTGAGGTTGCCTTTGCCATCGAATTTGCTGCCTTTGTCGTCGAATCCGTGCGAGAATTCATGGCCGATGACTGCTCCGATGCCACCATAATTCACAGCATCCTCTGCTTGCGCGTTGAAGAAAGGCGGTTGGAGAATTCCAGCCGGAAAAACGATCTCATTCAGGCTGGGTGAGTAATAAGCGTTGACGGTTTGTGGGGTCATGCCCCATTCATTGCGGTCGACGGGCTTACCTATGCGGGCGAGCATGATTTCCATGCCTCTGCGGCGCACCTGAAGCACATTTTCGTAGAGTCGATCGCTGTGAATATCGAGCATGCTGTAGTCCTTCCATTGGTCGGGATAGCCGATTTTGTAGCGAAAAGCCTCAAGTTTCTTCAGCGCTTGCTGTTGCGTGGCCACACTCATCCAGCTCAGTTTTTGTATGCGTTCACGGAATGCATCGCGCAGGTTCTCCACCATTTCTTCTACGCGGGCCCTCGATTCGGGGGAAAAATGCTCACGGACAAATAGTTGTCCGACGGTTTCCCCCAAGTTTCCATTGGTGAGGTCGATGGCCCGTTCCCAGCGGGGCTTCATTTGCTTGGTGCCGCTGAGTGTGGTTTGGTAAAAATCGAATCGGGCTTGTTCTGCTTCTGCTCCGAGGAGTCCCGCACTTCCGTTCAATACATTCCATTTTAGGTAGAGGCGGAGGTCGGCATCGGAAAGGGTCGACAGCAATGTTTGGAGGCTTTTGAGGTAGGCCGGCTGACCTACAATGAGCGAGTCGAAGGCGGGCGTTGCAAAACCCGAAAAGAAATCATCCCAAGCAAGGAAACCAAATTGATCGGGTCGCTTGAAGTCGCTATATGCGTATTTGTTGTAGGTTTTATCGGGATCACGCCGGTCTACCCGGGTCATGCTGGCCTCGGCCAGTTGCTTTTCCAATGCAAAGATGCGCGCACCGGCTTGTTGTTCGGCCCGATCTCCACTAAGGGAGAAAAGTCGGTCGACATAGGTGCGGAAGGCGACTTGAATCGATAAAGAGTTTGAGTCGGTCTTCAGGTAGTAGTCACGATCCGGTAGTGAAAGTCCACCCTGACCTAAATTCACGATGTTTTGGTCACTTTTTTTGGCATCTGAACCCACATAGAAGCCAAAGAAGGGCGCATAGCCTTCCCAACGCATCTCAGCAAGCAAATTCATGAGGCTTCCCCGATCGGTCCAAGTGTCTATTGATTTCAGGCGGCCGCGAATGGGCTCGAATCCTCTTTGGTTCAGGGTCGTTTCATCCAATGCCGCCCGGTAGAAATCGGCTACCAGCTGATCTGGGCTTCCTTTGGGGTAATTCATGCCGCTGTTGGTGCGCTGCTCCAGGATTACCCGGATTTTTTCATCGTTGTCTTTTCCCAATTTGTTGAAAGTACCCCAGCGACTCTCCGTTGAAGGCAGCGGATTGGCTTTCATCCAACCACCCGTGGCAAAGCGGTAAAAATTATCGCAGGGCACCACATCGGTATCGAAGTTCTTGGGATCAACACCGGAAATGAATGGTTTTTTGGCACTCTTCTGGGCCTCAACAGGGTTGAGGGAGCAGGAAAACAAGATGCATAGACAATAGGCCGTCAGCTGGTTTTTTCGGTTCATGGGGCGTGTTTAATCCCCAAAAATAGCGAGAAAACGCTTGCATCCGAATCTACAGGTCACTTGCATCCGAATCAACAGGTTTTACCGAATCCGGGCCAGTCCTTCCTGTGCCGACTGATCGCCAGGGGTATTCAGCAAAACCCGATCAAATAGTCGAGCTGCGTCATCGGTTTGCCCCAAAAACAGGCGGGTCCAAGCGCTCATCAGCATGGAGTAATAATCGAAGGGCGATAGCTCCAGTGATGCATCTAAATACTTTTTGGCTTGTGCGTAATCCTCGCGGTAATAATAAATCAGGCCCAGGTGATAATTAGCCGAACTGCTTTTGGGATCCAACGCCAAAATCGACAGGTACACTTTTTCGGCTTCGATCCAATTTTCCTGTGCATTGAGGGGCAGAAGGATGCCCCATAAAGGCTCAGCTGCCTTTGGTTGAAGCTTTTGCGCTGCTTTGTAATAACCGACCGATTGGGCATATTGTCCGGCATGATGGGCTAACCAACCCAACCTCAGGTTCACAGGATATTCATTGGGTTGATTGAGGGTCTGAAGGGCGTTCATCGCTTCGGTGTATCTTTTTTCTTTTTCTAGAGCATAGCTTCGCTCGAAGGCACTGCGCATTTTTTGTTGGGCGGGGTCAACGCCTCCGCGTACATAGGGAGAAACAATAACCGAAAGGACTAAGGCTATGAAAATCAATCGGGTTAAGTACATACAGTTTTGTGGTTTAGGTGGTTGAATTCAGTTTCAAAGTAAGGATAAGGTTAAAAAGATGAAGGGTATGTTTTTGAGGGTTTCGTTCGAGGATTGTTTCGGTCGTTGATCCGGGTACTTGGCGAATGCTGTAAAATGTGGTCTCACGGATTTGTCGTTGGTAGCCTAACCGAAGTGCCCCTCTTTGGTGGTATCTGACAAAACCCACACCGGCCAGGTTCAGGATGGGTTCTACGGTATTGAACGTCTGAAAAGTAAGTGGACGGGTGTAGTTCGACAGCCCGCCCGCACCCGAAGGGCCTGAAGCCGATGGACCGCCCGCACCCGACGGGCCTAAAAACCGAAGACCACTCATGTATTCGCCTTCAGCCCACCATCTTTTGTTGACGCGGCAACCAAGTTTGTGGGCGAGAATATGACGAGCAGGGATGTCGTCGGACGGGGTCGACAATAAGCCACTCCAACTGCCCGTGTAAAAAATGGAGCTCTGTCCACCAGGAAACCAGGTGAGCCCGGCGTCTAATTGTAGCTGCGGTTGTTTCGCTAGATTCGCACAACCCACAGAGGCCATCAGTTCTGCTCCCTGGAATCGGTAACGTCCGTAAACCGACGCTAAAACGGATTGGTTGGAAAAAAGGCAGTCGACCGGGGCTAATTCGAATGAATTGGGGAGCAAAACACTGCTCAGATGCTTCGAGTTTTCGGTAAAAGTTCCCCAGATCAGGCCGATCGACCTGTTTCGGGTGTGGGTCGGTGTATATTCTAATAATCCATGAACCTGAAGGGCGCCAATTGAGTAGGATTGCACGAATCGCTGATTCGTCAAAGTTGGGTTTTGGCTCAACACTTCCCAGGCACCTTGTGGTTGGGATTGAAATACACCCAGTGAATGGATGGTTCTCCAGCAATAGGCTTTGTTGCGCGCGGAGGGTTTCCCCAAACGTCCTTCAAACACTACAGAAAGCATGTTCATGGGCCCCTGAAGGGTGCGCTCGGTATACAATGCGTCTCGTTCTAAGACGTTGTCGCGTCGTGATGTATAATTTTCTTCCATCAAACGACCAAGACCAATAGAAACAGATTCCCATTGAAAATTAGAATCCATACGTCCTCGATCGGTACCGGTGAGTCGGCGAAAGGTGGCTGAATCGCAGGTCGACAACCAGCGGAGCTCTTCGGTTCGTCTGCCTGTGTATCGCAGTGCCAACAGCCATAAACGCTGAGCAAGGGTATCATAAGGATTTATTTGCATCAACCGATGAGCATGGGGGTATGACCTTTCAAAATGACCTAGGCGGGTATACAACAGCGCTGCACGCAGGCGCAAGTAGAAAAAGTCGACCTGCGCCGCCTGAGCTTCTTTTAATGTTTGGCGCAGGCCGCTTACATCTCCATTCATGAATTGTTGGTATGAAATGCTGTCTATAACCGCTTTATTAGAAATGCCTTGGGCGGATGCTTCCCCAAAAGAACAGACTGTTGTGATCAATACCCAAAAAAATGGCAGAATGGTTAGACGCATCGGCAAATCAATTATCCCAGAATGCGGCATTTGTAGGAAGCGACAAAACCGTCGGACCCACTCATCGACCATTCGTTGATGCCCGTTGGGCCTATAATAAACCGGCTATTCGATGCCGCCCCCCTAAGGTTCAGAAAATTTGAGTCCACCGCTGATTCGATGATGCGAATGTCTGGATCCTGGGACTCCGCGCCCGACAATGAACCGAATGATGAACGATAGTTGATGAGGTAGAATGAAACAAATGGGGCAAACAGGTCGTGAACAGTCAAAATGAACCGGCTTCCATAATCGATGGGTGGGATATTTTCATGAATCGTAACGCCTTTTTGTTCACCCATGAAGATGCGGTAGGCGGCCAAATAGAAGCGGTAGAGGAGCGACGATCGCTTGCCCTCATAATCGAAGGCCTGAAACATGACCCCATCGTGGGAAAACCACATCAGATCGCCCGTATCCATGCATTCGAGGTAGGTTTGGTTGTAGGCATCGGTAGCGCATCGCCATTCCACAACGGCTGCTTGGGCGGCGGTATCTGAGCGGGTCCATTTGAACCGCATGCCCGGTTTGAACCTCAGGGCAGCAGCCAACACCCCGTCGGGCTCGATGTTCGCCACCAAACGATCTTCCTGCGGTACTTCAAAGCAACGCAACTGCTCCTTGCCGTCCTTGTATTCCATAAAGTAGGCCAAGGGATACGCATGGGTTTTGGCGCCTACTTCTGGGGTGGTTTGGATTTGAAAATGAAGGTGCGGTTCGGGGGAGCGGCCACTGTTTCCGCAACTCCCGATGAGCGTGCCCTTTTCCACCCATTGACCGACCACTACCTGTACGCTGTCCTTCTTCAGGTGCGCCAAAAGCGAGTAAAGTCCATTGTTGTGGTTGATAACGACGCAATTCCCCCAGTTCCGATCGGTATCAACATCCCCTATTTCCTCGTTATCATAGACGTGGTTATCGATTCGTTGGATATACCCCTCTAAAGGAGCAACCACAGGTTTCCCGTATCCATAAAAATCTTCGGGTTGGTCGCCTTGCCCACAGAAATGCCGGCCCTGTTCATCACACACCACAAAATCGAGGGCCTTGCCCCACTCTTTCAGGTGGGTGTGCTGCCCATCGTATCCCTGACTAATTTTCCACGTACCCCAGATGGGCAAGCGAAAACGGGCATAGCGCGACTCCCTCCGCCACCGGATCCCTGCTCGATGCTTGTAGAGGGCCTTTTCGGGACTGTAGTACTGAATGCCTGTTAATTCAAGCCAGGGTTGCCAAACAGAACGCTGTTTCAGCAAAAACAAAAGCAAGATGGTCAGCAGATTGAAGGACAAGGTGTAGGGTGCTAGTCCAAACCGAAGCAAAACGGGCATAAGGGCCAGGTGTATGAGTGCCAGAACGGGAGTTAATGCAACAACAGTCAACCATGATGCGGTGGAGGGAATCAAATAAAACCCCCCGACTGCGATGGCCAAGAAAAGGAAATTGGGCCCGGCTAATTGATAAACCAAGCTGTCGGTGTCGGCTCCTAAAAAGCGGAAGGAAAGAAAGGCCATGCTGAAGCCCAAAAGGGTGAGGAGCACCTGAATGCGCGAGTGAATCAGCATTGCTATAAACAGAAGGATTCCCGTGGCCACTTTGGGTTGGAAAAAGGTGGCCGATAACACCTTAAAATAGGACGACCAAAACAAGGGTAGTCCAAAATGCTCAGATTCATCGAGAATGGAGGGCATCCCCAGTCCATAAAGCGAATATTCAGAGTACCCTGCAGCGAAGTGGTGCGCTGGTTCTAGTCCGGGCAAGCGGTCCGATGCCAATACCACCACCCACATACTGCCAACAAAAGGTAGGGTAAGCGCGGGTAGACCAGACAGGGCCAGTCGCTTACCCATCCATACAGTCAACAACACCAACAGCACCATCGCACTCAACCAAACCACGGCCAATGTGGGGTTTGGATTGTAGCGGTATGCAAGGGCAAGTCCCAAAAGCAGGGCATTGAATCCAAACATCCCTTCTTTGATGGCTTGCCGATTCTGACCCGCTAAAGTAGCCAAGGCATTGGTAGCTAATACCGATGCCAATCCCCACAATCCAAGCCAAGGAGAGGCGAAACTGGCTATAATCGACCCCCAGCCTACCCACGGACTCAGGGAAAAGAACAATTGAGCGTAGCTGTTTCGGATGCCTTGCCACCAAGAAATTAGGCTTTGGGATTGCATGAATTGAGCCTTAGGTTCGCATGAACTTGTACCCTTAATTTCGTATCAAATTAAACGGGTGAGATGGATAGCAAATGAGCAGGCGTTTGTTCTTGTTGATTAAGCGTATCGACAGTTTCGCGCGCCCGAACCAAATGAACACCGCCCTCACGGTCAATCAGCACCACATTTGGGCGCATCGAAATAAACTGCATCCACTGGGTCATGTTGTAGGCCCCAACCCGGTGCACCACCACATGATCGCCCCTGTTTAAGAGGGGGAGTGAAATGTTTTCGCGGACCACATCGATATTCATGCATAAAGGTCCATAGACCACCATATCTTCGGTATGCCTACTGAATTCCTGCGCGGGGGTGATGCGGTGGTCATACCAAAACGAGGTGAACAACAAATTAACGCCAAAGTCCATGATGGTGGCCCGTCGGCCGTCGCTCAGCCGTTTGATGGCCAATACACTCCCCAGCAAATACCCGGCATCATCGATCAGGGCCCGGCCCGCTTCCAAATAAAGGCTGGGCAATTCGGCGGTGGGTATGCCACTTCCAAGCAATGCGGTGGAGATTGCCTCCGCATAGTCGTCCATTGTTGGGATCACATCCGAACCCTGAAGGTAGGAGCCTTTTAGCGTATTGCCCGAAGCGAACCCCCCTCCGATGTCGATGTAAGCGATGCGGTGGCCGTACTGACCTTTGATCCGCAGTGCCAGTTGAGCCAATTTTGTCGCTGCCAGGTGGTAGGCCCGGGTGCTCAACATATAGGTTCCTATATGGCAATGCAGACCCGTTAAAATCATGTTGGACTGCCCCATGATTTTCTGCACAGCTTCCCAGGCTGTTTCATTCTCATAATTGAAGCCAAATCGATCCCACTGTGGATAAACACCAGTGTCCATATTGATTCTAATCGCCACCCTCGCTTTTTTTCCACTGTCGCGAACGATTTCGCTGAGTAAGTACAGCTCGTCGAAGTGGTCGATGTGGATCAAGGAATTGTTTTGTAAGGCGATCCGAAGGTCATCGGCGGTTTTGTCCGGGCCGTTGAACAGGATCTGCTCGCCAGGTACTCCGTTGAGGATGGCTTTTTGATATTCGAACATACTGACCACCTCTGCCCAGGCGCCTTCCTGATGAAAGACCTGGCATACGGCGTTGAGGTAGTTGGTTTTATAACTCCAAGCAAATTGCACCTTGGGGTAACGGGTTGAGAAGGCGCGCAGTGCATTCCGATAGGTATCGCGAATGGTGCGTTCGGAAAGCACAAAGCAAGGTGAACCATACGCATCGATAAGCCTCTTGACAGGCACGCCGTCAATTTGGGTGAAGGGGAAATAGTCGACTTTACTTCCGAATTTGTTGGTAATGCCTGGGTTGTATCGGGTGATGATGGGTCTTTCGTAGGGGAGCATCGGTTGCTGGGTTTTAAACGGGCAAGGGTGGAGTCTGTTGGTTGAGCGGGTAAGGGTGGAGTCTGTTAGTTGAGCGGGAAAGGGTGGAGTCTTTTGGTCGAGCGGGCACAACTTAGAGCCAGCCATGGGTATTGATGTGCTCGTATTCTTTGAGGTCCACGATTTGGTCGTAGCTGTAGCGGATGAACATCTTCCCAATCTCATAGTGGGTCATGGGCTCAACCGCTTCACCCAGGGCGAGGCGCACCAGCGCCTCCGGATGGTTCTGACCGCTGCCAACGGCCAAATAAACCCAAGCGGGGAAGCGTGGATTCATTTCGATGAGGTAGTAGTGGTCGTCGGGTGTTTTGATGAATTCAAGTTCGCATCCCCCCCGCCAGCAACTGCCGGCAACGGCAGTGCGGGCAATTTCGAGGAGTCGATCATCGTGCAGGGTGATCCCAGCCCAAGCCTTTCCTTTGTCGGTAATAAACATCTTGCGCATGGGCACGGCCCCGATGCAAGCCCCACTGCCGTCGCCCAAGGCGGTCACGTTCACTTCCGAGCCTTTAACGATTTGTTGAAGCAAAACGGGCAAGCCCCATTTCGCTGAAAGCTTGTAGAAATAGGCTGCCGCCTGATCCGCATCGTATGCCATATAGGCATCGTAGTACTTGCCTTTCACCATCAGGGGGTAACCCCATTCAGACGCGATTTGTCGCGCTTCCGACCAAGAAAACGCGGTTCGGGTGGCAGGAACTTTGATTCCCAGTTTTTCACCCCAATCGGCCAATGCCGTTTTCTGGCGCATTTCGAATGAATGATGGTCTGGAAGGAACGACTGAATGCCCAACTCTGTTCTCAATCGATCCGAAATGCGCATAAAGTTGTGCAATTCTGCATCGAAGTTGGGAATCACCACATCGATCGACTCGATTTCGTGAATGGCTTTTAATCGATTAAACAGCGCCTCAGATCCAGCCGAAGGGTAGGGAATCTGATAGGAACGATCAATCAGTTCGTGCATGTACAGTCCTGGCTCGAGGTTGTCGTAGGCCAGACCGATAATGCGCAGCGGGTCGAGCCCACCCGAACGTAAAGCTCTTGCCACGGGTATGCCGGGTCCGGGCGAGTCGATGTTGTTGAGACCCGTAAGCGCAATATTTAGTGTTTTCACAGGAAAAATCAGAAACTTGTTTAATATTTAGTTATTTCGTTGTGAATGACTAGCCGTTCTGCACGATATGGTAGGTGCCAAGCATAAAAAAGTAGTCATCGAGATCCTTTTCTAGAATTCCTTTTTCCACTTCATATCGGACCAAAATACCCTGGGTAATCTCGTCGCGTGTTTTCCCTTCATTCAGCATACTAATGACCTCTTGGCCAATAGAATTGGTGCTGAATGAGTCGCCCGTTCCCGGATTAAAAATAAAACCGCTCTCACTGATGGCGATGTTCTTGTTGACTTTCATTTCTTCATTTTCATTTCGTGCACCTAAGAGCAATATTTGAATGGGAGGTTTAATGTCATTAATAATAATAAAGTCGATTCCTTGGCACAGTGGCAAACGCCCACTATTTTTGTCGACCTAAAATCAAACCAAAAATAACTTATGCTACGCAACAGTCTAATGTTCGTTTTGATTGCAGCAGCCCTGTTGGGTTGCACTAGGGGTGGAGAGCAGTTGAGTCTGGAAACGGGAAAAGTAGTTCTGGTGGCTTCTGGCCCCCTTTTTGAAGGATCCAATACAGCCACAGCGGAATGGACACCGGCCCGAGAATCGGTTGAAGGAAAGAAAATCACCTCTGCGCGTGTCAGCAAAATTCGGTTAACGGGCACGGGCTTGTATGCCGATTTATTTTCTGATATTACCTTTTCCCTAGCCGCACCGGGCGCAGACATGCGTCGTGTGGGGGTATTGAATCCAGTGGCCGTCGGCGACAGCACCTGGGAGCTTCAGGTAGCCGAGGAGCAAAAGAACATTGAGGATTTTTTCGAAGGGAAGCCCATTACCCTCGTTGCGGACGTTAATTTGAATCGAGATCTGGATGCAGATCTCAACCTCATTGCAGAAGTGGTTTTTGTTACCGAATTTAAAAAATAACAAGTAAATGAAAAAAGTACTTTTGATTTTATGGGTAGCTGCTGCCTTTATTGGTGCAGAAAATGCAGGTGCACAATCCGCAGAGGGCGATTTACTCGTCGGCGTTTGGGAGCCCTCACACGGAAAAGCCCGGGTAAAGGTTGAAAAAATCGCCGACAAGTACTTCGGTAAAATCGTTTGGTTGCGTGAACCCAATGACCCAAATACGGGATTACCGAAAGTCGACCGCAACAACCCCGATGAGTCGATGCGTCAAGTTCCCCTTAAAGGCTACCGATTACTCAAGGATTTTACTTACTCTGGTAAAAAAGAATGGGGCAACGGCACGATCTATGACCCAGAAAATGGAAATACCTATTCGTGCGTCATTAAGGCGCGTGATGAAAATACCCTCGACATCCGAGGGTATGTTGGGGTGAAAACCTTCGGCAGGACTGATGTTTGGCAGCGGGTCACGATAAAGAAATAGTATGCGTTTCTTGTTCTTTTGGCAGTTATCCGTTGCTCTTTTACTGTTTTTTGTAGGCCTACAAGCCGAGGCACAAAGCACCGACAGCAGCCGGGTCGATGACGACGAAGACTACGGTTCGGCAGAATTGGCCGGTGGTGGCAGCAGCAAAAGCTACGCCAGTGCACGGATTGTGGGCACGTCGCCCCAGAGATTCATCAGCCTCGCCTATGATCGTCAGTTGGGCTATGAAATGAATTTGTCGGATTGGGGAGAATTTGCAGACGACAGTATCCCCCAATACGGGCGTGCCGAACGGGTGAAGTCGACGGGGGGGCTCCGATTCAATGCCAGTATTCCCGTTATATCCCGCAACAACCTGGTATGGCAATTGGGAGGCAATTACTGGGAAAGTCGCTACCAATTGGAGGAACCCATCGTGAATGATACTGCTGCTCCGGAACAGAATAGCGTGGCCACTGCACTCAAGGAAGGAGGTTTACGCACGGCTGGGTTGAGCACTACCATCTATAAGCCGCTCAATGCGGAGCAGTTTCTCCTCGTTCAGGCCTCAGTCGACATGAGTGGGGATTTTGGAATCGAATTGCAGCCTGTTGCGCGCACTTCCGCAGCGGTCATTTGGGGAAAGCGACCCCATGAGCGAAAACAGTGGGGCGTGGGCCTCGTGCGTACTTACAGAGTGGGCGCATTGAACTACTTGCCGATTTATATGCTCAATTGGACGGCACCCAATCGGCGCTGGGGTTTCGAATCGCTCCTGCCGGCCCGGGCCTCCATACGCTACAACATCGATCGAAACAGCATGCTTTTGGGAGGATTTGAGCTGGAAGGACAAAGCTACCGCATCGAGCGGCTTTCATCGCGAGGACTTAATGGCAGCAGTTTCGAAATCCGTAGAGGTGAACTGCGCCCACGCCTCGAATACCTTCGCCAGTTAAAAGGGTATTGGTGGATGCACGCCCAGGCAGGGATTCGTCTCGACTACAGCTTCGATGCGGATGCATTACCCGGTGGCAAGGAATTTTTTAGGGGATTTTTCGGCGATCAACCTTTTGCTCAGATCAACAGCCTGGGGAATACCCCCTACTTCCAATTGGGCATCAACTTTGTTAGCCCATAAGCACCTGCGGAAAGGCATCCAAAGGCTATAAAGGGCGTATCATTCAAGGGAAGTCTTACAACAGATCTGCCACAAAACAAACGGCCCTATTGCCGGATAAAGTGGTAAAAATCAGGTAGGCGTCGTCGCCATCCGGGATTTTGAGGGTCGACCTCAGCTGAGCCACATTGAGGTAAAAGCATTTACTGGCCAACATAGCGCGGTGAACGCCCATTGTCTTCAATTGGTTCGCCAAGGTCTTGGGTTGGTAGTTGAGCACTTCGCGAATTTTAAATATCCGGCCAGGCATGTGATCCGTTCGCAGGGCGGAGTGATTGGAGTCCATCAAAAAATAAGGCACATGGGGTGCGAGTTGAGTATACCCCATTTCTGCTGCAAAGTGCCCCGACAAATTCAATCGGGTGAGTCCCGCATGGGGTTCGAAAAGCATATCGCCCGGTCCGACTTGGGAAGCGTTGCTGTGTACGGCTTTCGCCTCAGACAAGCTCCGTGAGTAGATATGAAAGGGGGGAGGTACAATATCATGCACCATTGGGGATGTATTTTGGCCTTTTATGGCTTCAATTGAATCATTAGGGTCATGCCCATGAATGTAAACCGCATGCAGTCGACAATCACCGTGCCGCTCTTTCTGTACTCTAAACAGAATTTCTTTCAGTTCACCTTGCCAACAAATAGCGAATACATCCGTGGTGTGGTCATTCCACGCACGCATACTCGCGGTGGGATCGGTCATCGGCGATGACTTCACCCAAACACTATCGAACGATCTACACAATTGGGGCATGATCGCTATTATATTTGGAATGGAATCTTGCCAAGATGAGGTGCGTCGCCCATCTGGCCGGCGATCTGGATCAATATAAGCCACCGATCCGATGGCGTGGCGGTCGATGGGATTGCTTGAATTATCCGCCTTAGTTTTCATCAGGGGAGTATGCACACCGCTCATTGACGCGGATTCTGAGATGGACTTTAAATAGGACATCCCATCCTCTTCAATGTTCAGCAGGTTCCCTGTCCATCTAAAATTGTAAGCAAGCATCGCCCTGAGCAAAGGATCATGTTCGGCCAATGAGAGTGGAATACCCGAGCGTGATGCAAAGAAGGCATCTACCCCGGCCCCTGTTGTGAGGTCCGTGAAACGATCTCCCTGCAGCCATTTTGACTTCACCCTAGCCACAGCCTCAGAGGTGCATTGCTCAAGGCTGCGCTGGGTGAACAGCCACCCGCTTAGATACAGCTGAGGTGCTTTTACCACAGCTTTTCTTTGAACATGCAGCTGCTCTAAAGCGAATGACGCCATCGGCCCAAAAGTCTTTTGAGCCCTTGAGATTCGGCCTCGTTCATCCCGTGCTGCCTCCGACTGAAGAAAATCGCGCAAAGACTCGCTGTGCAAGAGATCTACCAATTTTACGGAATCAACATATGGGTAAAGGTTTGGTAATTTCACATTTTTTTCGGTCTTTCGTCTACAAATATCGAACTATGAAAAAGTCCTTTTTCCTTTTATCTCTTTTGGCGCTCGCACTTTTTGCCTCTTCGTGTCACCGCTCTTGTCCGGCTTATGGACAAAACAGCCCGGCCCCTACAGAGTCTTCTGACCGTAGTTGAAGAAAACCCTCTGCTCGATTTCCGGGGATAGGCTTTTAGCAACCGGGCAACTGCATGCGGCTTGTTCAAGAATCGCGCGGTCTCGGGGCGACCATGCTCCGGGGATATGCAAGTCAACCGTCAACTGAGCTATCCTTCGGGGTCCATCGTTCGTCATTTCCTTTCGAACCGATCCGCTCATCCCATCAAGATTCCATCCACGCGTACGGGCAGTAATGCCCATTATGGTTTGCATACAGGTCAACAGTGCGGTAGCCAATAAATCGGTTGGGGAGAAAGCTGAGCCCAGGCCGTGGTTGTCGCGTGGCGCGTCGGTCATCAATTCTGCGTCCGAGCTGGTGTGCCGCGCCAAACAGCGCAGTGCACCCAAGTAATTTGACTCCATTTGTGTCATAGTCGGTTCTTTTTAAGTCGGTCCAAAGTCTGAAGTGTTTTTAAGATGTTTCATTTTGATCGAGGGGATTGAGTCAGCCAAAATACCATTTTTGTTTGCCCGCACAACATTTTAAAGCACTGTATGTTCCTTATATTTGTTAGTGCGAACGCGCTTCACCCATTTATGAATTTGAATTTAGCCCCCCCCCTTCTGAACAAAAGTACAGTCCGGGCGCTGAGTCAGTTACTTTATGCTATAGGGATATTTGTTGTACCAAGTATTTCATTATTTGACCTTCACGCCCAGACTTTGCCGCCTTCTATCAACCCGGCTGTGGCCTCCAGCGGACGGGGTGATATCAATTACTTTCGTTATTACACCTTTGGAGGTGGAGTCCACAACCTCGGATGGTTTGTGAATGGTCGATTCGGACGAAGCGCCAACAGCAGGGAAGATAGAGCTTGGGAGGTAGAATTGTGGCGGCTCAAGCACCCGAAGGAGGTGCGTATTACCAACGAACAATTCATCAATCCGAGGCCATTTGTATTTGGGAAGCTCAACGAGTTAATTCTTTTGCGCGGCGGATACAGCCGGGAACGACTGCTCTTTGAAAAGGGCCCCAAAAACGGGGTTGAGTGGCGTTGGCGTTATGGCGGTGGATTATCTATGGCATTTTTGAAGCCTGTTTACCTCGATGTATTATATCCCATCGATCCGGCAGATCCCCAATATGTAACGGTGCGATCGGAGCGCTACGACCCAAAGCGGCATGGACAAAGCAATATTTATGGTCGTTCCCGCTTCCAGGAAGGTCTCGATGAAATGAGCCTTCAAGCGGGTGTTTACGGGCGGGTGGGTTTACTTTTTGAATGGGGTGCAACGGCCGAAGAACTGAGGGTGTTGGAAGCTGGGATATCGGTCGATTTACTCCCTTTTAGACCATCGGTTATGGCCGAGAATATTCCAGGTATTCCAGGAAGCCTAAAAAATCCATTGGTGTATCCTTCCCTTTACTTTGCAGTGCATCTCGGCAACAAATGGTAGGTATTAATTTTACATCTTGATCGATTGAAGCGTATTTTTGCACAATGGACGATCATTTGGTGCTCGACATCCGCTCCGAGCGGCGCAAAAAGCCTGATTGGCTTCGGGTAAAGCTTCCCTCGGGTGAGGCTTTTCGAAAAGTACGGGGCCTGGTCGATCAATACCAACTGCATACCATTTGCGAAAGTGGTAATTGCCCCAACATGGGCGAATGTTGGGGGGCCGGAACAGCCACCTTTATGATCTTGGGCAATATTTGCACGCGTGGATGTTCGTTTTGCGCGGTTGCCACAGGTCGTCCAACGGAACTTGATCTCGATGAGCCCTATCGGGTAGCAGAAGCGATTCGTTTAATGGGGGTGAAGCATGCGGTGCTCACCTCGGTTAACCGCGACGAACTTCAAGACCGAGGGGCAACCGTTTGGGCCGCCACCGTGCGAGAAATAAGAAAAGCATCACCCAGCACCACATTGGAGACGTTGATTCCCGATGTGAAAGCCAATTGGGATGCATTAGACTTGATGATTTCAGAGCGCCCGGAGGTGGTTTCACACAATATGGAAACGGTCGAGCCGCTGTATAGATTGGTTCGTCCACAGGCCCGATATAAACGGAGCTTAGAACAGTTGTCGCGCATCAGTGCGGCTGGACTCCGCACCAAAACCGGATTCATGGTGGGTTTGGGTGAAACCCGCGACGATGTTGCCCGATTGCTCGACGACCTCACCGAATCCCGGGTTCATGTCGTCACCATCGGCCAATATCTGCAGCCGACTGCTCGTCACCTGGAAGTGGCGGAATACGTACACCCCGATCTTTTCGCAGAATATAAGCAGATGGGATATGACCGGGGATTTGATTTTGTGGAGAGCGGACCGCTTGTTCGCTCGTCCTATCATGCAGAACGACACATCGGATGAGGATCAGGGGGGGCGATGCGAGCAGTTTAGCCAAGGTATTAGGCGACTTAGTTGAGGCCTATAAGTTGAGAGCACCCCTCGATGAGGTGCGCATGCGCAGTTGTTGGGATGGGTTAATGGGTGAGGCTGTGGCTTCGCGTACGGAATCATTCTTGGTGAGCGGACAAAAACTCATGGTTCGGATCGGCGATGCGGCACTCAGGTCGGAGCTGCACCTCAACCAGGCCAAGATCATCGAGGATTTGAATGCCTGCGCGGGTGTCAGCGGTCGCCACAAAGTCACACGATTGCTATTTATTTAAACGAATTGTATTTATGCCTACGCTGGTTTTGGTCCGACACGGACAATCTCAATGGAATCTCGAGAATCGCTTTACGGGTTGGGTCGATGTGCCCTTATCGCCTCAAGGTGAAGAAGAAGCCGCACGTGCCGGGGGGTTGTTGGCCACCTACCATTTCGACCTGGCATTCACCAGTGCACTTCAGCGGGCGCAGAATACCTTGCGCATCATGCTTCGCGTGATGGGAAATGAGGAACTTCCCGTAATCGCCAACGAAGCGCTCAATGAGCGGATGTATGGGATGCTTCAGGGTCTAAATAAAGCCGAAACAGCCGAGCGCTATGGAGATGAACAGGTACTGATTTGGCGCCGCAGTTATGATGTGGCCCCTCCAGATGGTGAGAGCCTGAAAGACACAGCAGCGCGGGTCATTCCGTACGTGAAGCAAGAGATTTTTCCGCTTCTGCGCGCAGGAAAAAACGTGCTGGTGGCGGCACATGGCAACAGCCTACGGGCCCTTGTCATGCAACTCGAAGGAATGAGTCCGGCTGAAATTCTGCAGTTTGAGATCCCCACGGCTGTTCCCCGGGTATACACACTGACCGAAGACCTCGTGGTTCAGGATGCCCGTTTTCTCAGCCATGAAAGATAATTCGCCGACCTGAGCCAAACATATTCGTACTTTTGCCCTCCAATTCTAAAGCCCTATGTCTCTAAGTTTTTCCTCTGATAAAGAAGCCGTCGACGCCTTGTTTGAGCGCTACCAACAATGTCGCAATGAAGTGTTCAGGGTGGTGATTGGCCAGGACCAAGTGGTGGAATCGGTGTTTATCTCTATTTTCAGCGGCGGCCATTGTCTTCTTGTGGGTGTGCCGGGTTTAGCCAAAACCCTTCTGGTGCACACCATTGGGCAGGTGCTTGATTTGAGTTTCAGTCGCGTTCAGTTTACCCCCGACCTGATGCCGGGCGACATAACGGGTTCGGAGGTGCTCGACGACCAGCGACATTTCAGGTTTGTTCCGGGCCCACTCTTTGCCAATGTGGTGTTGGCCGACGAGATCAACAGAACGCCGCCCAAAACGCAGAGTGCGTTGTTGGAGGCCATGCAGGAGAAGCAGGTTACTGTTTCAGGAAAATACTACTCCCTGCCAGCCCCGTTTTTTGTGCTCGCCACCCAAAATCCCATCGAGCAGGAAGGTACCTACCCTTTGCCCGAAGCTCAGCTCGACCGTTTCATGTTCCATGTACAACTCGGATATCCCAAATTTGAGGACGAGTTAGAGGTGGTGAGGCATACCACTACCGATCGCTTGCCGTCGGCCAACAAGGTCATGGGGGCCGATGAAATTCTCTACTTTCAGCAGTTGGTTCGCCGCATTCCGATCAGCGATACGGTGTTGAACTATGCGGTGAAACTCGCCCACAAAACACGGCCCGGAGGATCGTTTGCAGGCGACGAAACCAATCGCTTGGTGAGTTGGGGTGCCGGTCCAAGGGCTTCACAATACCTGGCCATCGGAGCCAAATGCCACGCCGCCCTCAACCGCAAATATGCCCCCGACATTGAGGACGTTCGTGCCGTTGCGAAGAACATTCTTCGCCACCGCATGGTGCTCAACTACAAAGCGGAAGCAGAAGGGATAACAGCAGACGACCTTATCGAGAAAATCTGGTAGCGCTTCGCTGGATTTGAAAGCGTTTGGCCGGATTTGGTAGCCTTTCGCTGGAAAGGAACTTTTTGGGCATATTCCGCGTTTAATGTTCGATTTTAAATATTTTAAATAAAAGCTATATGAATCCCTTATATGTTTTGATGATTCTCATGATGATCGCCAGTTGGATCGTCAGTGCCCGTTTCAAGAACCGTTTCAGCAAGTACACCGCTACCCCGCTCGACGGAGGCATGTCGGGTCGCGAAATTGCTGAACGGATGTTGCGCGACCACCAAATCCGCGATGTTCAGATCATTTCCACGGAAGGACAATTGACCGACCACTACAACCCCTTGGACCGCACCGTGAACCTGAGTCGGGAGGTATATTATGGCAACTCAGTCGCCGCTGCCGCTGTGGCAGCCCATGAGGTGGGACATGCCGTACAGCATGCGAATGCATACTCATGGCTGGAATTCAGGTCCAAAATGGTGCCCACTTTGAGTGCAACCAGTCGATTCATGCCTTGGATACTCATGGGTGGGGTTTTAACGCTGCACATTTTCCCTGAGTTGCTTATGTTGGGGGTTGCCCTATTCGCACTCACCACCGTCTTCACTTTTGTGACCCTACCCGTTGAATTTGATGCCAGCCGACGGGCATTGGCCTGGCTCGACCGCAACAACATCACCACATCCCGTCAGCATTCTATGGCCAAAGATGCCCTCCATTGGGCCGCCATGACCTATGTCATTGCAGCGTTGAGTTCGCTTGCTACCTTACTTTATTACGCTAGTTTGCTGTTGTCGCGGCGCAATTAATCGATTTCAAGGCGGATCGTTTTTTCATCGCCCTGCTCCCTGTTCTCACCGCCCTGCTCCCTGTTTTCATCGCGCAGGCTCTTATTTGCCGACGTGGTTCTAACCGATACACACACCCATCTTTATAGTTCGCAATTCGATAACGATCGAGATGCGATGATGCAACGTGCTCATGATTCGGGGGTGCGTATGATGCTCTTGCCGAATGTGGATTTGGAAAGTGTGGTTGGTATGCACGCTCTGGAGGATGCTTACCCCGAAGTGGTTCGATCGATGATGGGCCTGCACCCTTGTTCAGTGTGCGACGATTGGCAAGTGGTTGTAGAGGATTTGTTTTCTTGGTTGGATCGACGAAAATATGTAGCGATTGGCGAGATCGGGATCGACCTATATTGGCGTAAAGACAATCTAGACCAGCAGAAAGCGGCCTTTTTATGGCAAGTGGATCAGGCTCAGCGCAAGTCCCTTCCTGTTGTGATCCATTCCCGCGAAAGCACCCATGTCATTTTGGAAGCGTTAGGCAATCGAACGCTACCCGGCGTATTCCATTGTTTCTCCGGTTCCTTAGAAGAGGCGAAGCGCATCATCGATCGGGGGATGTTTCTGGGAATCGGCGGGGTTTTGACCTACAAAAACGCGGATAAGTTGCGATCCGTGGTTCAGCAAGTCGATCGAAGTCGGGTTGTGTTGGAAACAGATAGTCCGTATTTGAGTCCCTTCCCCTTCCGCGGACAGCGCAATGAAAGCGCACGCATCATCGAGGTTGTCCGCGTGGTGGCAGAGTGTTGGTCCATATCGACCGAAGAAGCAGCGGAAATATGCACGCGTAATGCCCAAACCCTGTTTTTTGATGAGTAGACGGGTAATGCTAATTTACACTGGAGGCACTTTGGGTATGGTGCGGGACGAACAATCGGGCGCACTCATTTCTTTCGCATTGGATGATGTTGAGCAAAAGTTGCCCGAATTAAAGGCATTGGGATATCATCTGGATGCGGTTACCCCCTTTAATCCTATCGATTCATCACAAACTGAGCCCCGCCATTGGCAAAGCATTGCGCAATCCATTTCGGAACACTACAACAATTATGACGGATTTGTGGTCTTGCATGGCACGGATACCATGGCATATACTGCGAGTGCCTTGAGTTACATGCTTGATGGACTAGCAAAGCCGGTGATTCTGACCGGATCTCAACTTCCCTTGGGTATCCCGCGCACGGATGCGCGTGAAAATTTAACGACGGCCATTGAATTAGCGGGGGCTACAGATTCGAATGGTCATCCTCGTGTTCCAGAGGTGTGTATTTATTTCGATTACAGACTTTTCCGTGGCAATCGCGCCTCTAAGTTCGACTCCGATAAATTCCAGGCCTTTCAGTCGCCCAATTATCCTGCCTTGGTAGAGGTGGGTACGGTCATCCGGTTTC